>Ga0194121_10008195_pt1 | contig 13340 bp, 10 predicted proteins | sample TA2MahCa50mmetaG_FD_148609 | JGI IMG/M metagenome (GOLD analysis project Ga0194121, IMG submission 148609) | Freshwater microbial communities from Lake Tanganyika, Tanzania - TA2015020 Mahale Deep Cast 50m | ecosystem: Environmental > Aquatic > Freshwater > Lake | place: Tanzania: Lake... | reverse complement strand
GACATACATCATCAACTCGATCAAGCCGGAGAATGCGACCTGTCAGTGGGAAAGAAAAAATTTTTTAAACTTTTGATCTTCTAATCCATTTTAACTCTTTAACTCTATTGGTTTTAATTTATTCGCTTTGCATTAGCTGCTCGCAAGCTCATAGCGCGCAAAGCAAATCGCGTGTGACAGAACTTATGCAGTTTAAGTCCGAGCGTTAACTCTAATTAACTACATAAGTCCTTTATGACCAAAAAAATAATCGGAATCGGTAATGCCATAGTCGATATACTCTGTCGAGTTGATGATAATTTCTTGCGCGAACACAACCTGATCAAGGGCTCGATGTCTTTGATCAATGAAAAAACCGCCGAAACTTTATCCAAACTACATGTTGCCCAAATCACTTCCGGCGGCTCGGTAGCCAATACCATAGCCACTCTTGGCCAACTTACCTGTAACAGCCAGTTTATCGGCAAGGTCGGTTCGGATGAGTTCGGCAAGAAATTCATCGAAGAATTCGAAAAGAGCGGCGCGAAATTCATCGGCGAAAATTCCTACAACAAAATCTCCGCAAAATCCTTCATCCTGATCACGCCTGATGCACAACGCACCATGTGCACCTATCTCGGCTGTGCTTCACAAATCAACACACATGACATCGAAGATCAAAACTTCAAAGACGCCGATTATCTCTATCTCGAGGGATATTTGTGGGATGATGCCGAAACAATCGAGGCACTACAAAAGGCGATTCAGATCGCCAAAAAACGTGATGTAAAAGTGGCCTTCTCGCTCTCCGATTCATTCTGCGTTACTCGTCACCGTCAGGATTTTATTGACCTAGTTTTGAATAATCTCGACATCCTTTTTGCCAATGAAAGAGAGGCGCTGGAGCTTGTTTCCGAACAAAAATTTTCGACTGAAAAATTACACGAATTCTTTTCTGCTAATCCAAATCTAACCGCAATTGTAACCAGATCTGCCACGGGCTGCACGATCTTTGATTGCGGCAGCATTTTGGAAGTCCCAACCGAAAAAGTGACTAACTTGATTGATACAACTGGCGCTGGTGACGCCTTCGCCGCCGGTGTATTTTATGGCCTAGTTAATGATTTTGATTTAGAAAAATCTGCCCGTTACGGCAATCTCCTCGCCAGCAAAATCATCCAAAAATTCGGAGCAAGATTTGAGAAAAAAGAAGTACAAAATCTAAGCACAACATGAATCAGCAGGAACTAGAACAAAAAATAAACAAACTAACCAATCTCCAAACAAGGATTCTGATTAGTAAAATTCTTGGCGAGCTAGATGAAACGCAAAATGAAGACCAGATCCCTCAACCACTTTTAGATGAGAGAAGTTATTGGGATGAAGTAGAGCAACAATACAACACGGATGACATCACAGCAACAATGAATGTTGCCGCCAATCACTACGACATCCCTCTCCTTGGAGCAAACAGCCCTTTCGCAAATTATGTTCGCAACTTTGCACCAAGCAATGCCCAGCAATGCGTCAGAATTATGCAAAAATTCTGCCAATGTCTTTGCTTAGCCAGCTTAAAACCTGAGGAGCAGCAAAAAATTTTCTTCGAATCTTTCCCACCTTCGGGAGAATATATAAAATGCTTAGACGGCACGGAAGAGCGGTTGGAACAGCTTGAACGCGAGTTAGCCAGCACAGAAAAACAAACGCCATTTTTGACAGCGCATGAAAAAGTAATGCGTAATGAAGTGGGGTTTTTAATGGCGAATGTTGCCAAAGGTAATGAAGTTCATATTCCCAAATATCTTGAATACAGCCTTGGCCTACGGCCAGATCGCGTTATTCATCCTCAGTCACAAATTCCATTCTGGAAAGCGAGCCGGATCCACCGCAATTACGCGAAAAATTTTAAAATCCATTTTCGTAATGAGGTTCTGGGTGCGGTTAGTGAGCGCAGGAATGCAATACAAACTGCCGTACAGCATCTGCGCGAAACATTCTCTGACGTAAATTTTAATAGCTTCACCCCAACGGCAACTCAGCTTAGCTCAATCAACGCTTCGCTACAACAGTTTGAAGATGGAACTGGATTTCTTGTCGAAAATGAAGACGGTACTGCGCGCTTGGACACAGCTTTACTCGAGGAGGCCGCCTTCAATATTCCGGCAATTAAATTCTTAGATGAAATGGCGGCAAGACAAGAATTCCAAGAACTATCAGCTGAAGCTCCAAATCCACACAACACAGAAATAATGCACAGATTGCGCTCTGATGTGAAAAATTTCTTTACAGAAAAAGCGTCACTCGATCTAGCGCTGATAATTTCGCAACCGACCAATCACGAAGAATTATTTTTTGCTCTCGAAAATTTATGGATGCTGGGAGAGATGTTAGCAAGCGGCTCACAACATAATTTCCACCTGACTAATCTGATTATACAATCCACCTATTTAGATCATTTGGCAAATGTCATTCGTCCTAAGATTCAAAGATTCTTACCATATCAGATAGAAAAGATTGATCGGATCCAAGCCCGTTTGGGAACGACACAACACGCAGATCCAAACAGCAGCTTGAGTCATATGCTGTATTGCAACGCACCAATCGAGCTAATCGCGCAAAAGATCACCAACACTGACGTCAACACATTAAATCATGCATTGGAAAATCTGAGTTTTGAAATATGCGAACAGTTGATCTTGCGTCCCGATGCTACAGAAATCCTTACCAAAATCAGAGATAGGTTATTAACGACCGAACCAAACCAATACTTCACCGGCTTTTGTCTTGCTGCCGCAGCAAAAAATAATGACAGCGATCTCTGCGGATTTTTGTTTAATCACTTTGTCAAAAACGTCACCGCTTTCAACAACAACCCGATATTCCACCACTTCGCTGAGCATAATAACACCGCACATCTTCAACAGTTTGCAACTTACGTCATTTCGCAAGGTCATCCGGAATTGCTTCACTTATTTTTAAATAATGAAACTCCGATGATGACAGCAGCCAGAGCTGGTAGTATCGCTTTCATTCATAAACTTCATCAAGCTGCCGGGGCACAGAATAGCGGTATTAACGATGTTAACACGAATGGATTAGGAGTAGCGCATGTAGCAGGGAGATATGGCCAAACCAATACTCTGCGCACGTTGGCCAGAAGAAATATAAACCTCTTCGCCTTAGATGCTTTTGGTAATAATGCCGTTTACTACGCCGCTCATTACGACCAACCAACTGCAATCGAAACATTACAAGAAATCGCCGAACAACGACTTCATCTTTCAGCTCAAGAAGTGCTTGGTCACTTCAACCACGTAAATCCTGATGGTCACACACCGCTTTTCACCGCAGTTCATAAAGGAAATAAAGAATCAGTATTAGCACTAGCTAAAGCCGGGGTTACAGGTGCAGAGATAATGAATCATGATTTTGAAGGCGGTAACCGATTAGTTCATGCAGCGGTGATGTGGGGCAAGGCTGATCTTGTTCCAACATTGTGTGAACTCGGCGCCAATCCAAACTTAGTTAACAACCAAGGACAAACCCCACTCTCACTCGCACTTGACCAAGATAATGTTAACGCGGTTGAGCAACTCTATAGGGCAGGAGTTGATTTAAACCAGGTAAATACTGGGCGCACACTGATTTATCGCCTGGCTCTAGAAGGAAAATTACAAGCGATCCAAACCTTGGTTGATGCCGGAGCGAACATTGATCACCAAGTTGGGTATGAAAAATATACCGCGATTCATCACGCAATCAAAGACAACAGGCCTGGACTCATCCCCATTCTCTGCAACTACGGCGCCAAGATAACATATTCCCATATCGCACTAGCCTTACGGTATAACAATCTTGAGGCAATTACAGAGCTAGCTGGAGTTGGTGCCGATCTTAATCACACCCTCTTCATAGAAGCACTTAATCACAATGAACATCATGCCAGGTTACTACTTCAAGCTGGCGCCAATCCCAATCATATATTCTCCAACGGTAATAGTTTTCTGCATGAGGTGGTGAGGATCGGAACAGAAAATCCAAACAAAAGAAATTCTAGAGCGTTTCTGATTTTAATGAAACTCGGCGTTGGTCTTGATATTCGTGACGCCAATGGCAACACAGCTGATTACTTAGCAATCAATGAAGGCCTAACTTCTGTTGCCGCCGCACTATCCCCCCAGCGCTTTGATTTTCTGATGCGAGAAGCAATCGAAAAGAATAATAATAACGTGGTTAAGAAGCTGATTTTCTTTGCAAAGAACGTCCCACAACAAAAGGAAATGTTACTATCCAACATCACAACTTACCTACAAAATTCTCGTTCCAAAGATAATGAAGAGTTAGCAAAACTAATCGATGATGAATCAAGAAAATGGCTGAGCGCAGCCGTCGCAACAACGCAACCAGTCAATCACACAACGCAACCAGTCAATCACACAACGCACCCACCACTACCACCAAGCACCGCACCTGTAAACATAGGAACATCAACCACTCTCGCCAACGACAACAAAGACAAAACACATGAGTAAGCCGGACTTAAAAATTACAGCATTCTTGCAAGCCGCTCACAACGGTGATTTGGAGGCAATGCAAGCCAGCAACATTGATATTGATACGGTTGACGAATATGGCAGCACCGCGCTGATCATGACTGTAAACCAAAACACTACTTCTGCAGTAAATCCAGATTTCCAACGTAAAAACTCTGTTGAGGCGGTGGTAGAGTGGCTGCTGAAAAAGGGCGCTAATCCAGCTCACCAAGAAGGAAATGGCTACAATGCGGTTCATCATGCAGCGTATAACGGGAACTGCAAAGCTTTGAGATTACTACTTAAGAACAGTCCTCACTTAGTTGATGTTCCTGTAAAAGGTTGGACGGCATTGCAACTTGCGGTACGCAATAATCACTACGAAACCACTCAATATCTAATCGCAGAAGCCAGCGCCAAGCTTGATGTTAAGCTGGTTGAAGATGGTAAGGAATATTCCCTGATGGACTTAGCCACCACACAAAACATGAAAGATCTGATCGCATCACAACAGCCATCTTCCATTTTCAGCCTAACTAGCGCAAGCACTGCGAGTAATAAAGAAGCAAAACAAAACCTTGCTACAAAATGACCATCTGGACAAAAGATGAGCTGCTTGAAGCCTTAGCTGGCGAGGTTTTGCAAGAAAATCTGCCTGATGATTTAGAAGTTGATGAAGTCGTAATCGACAGCCGCAAACAAGTAAAAAGTGGTCTCTTCATTGCCCTAAAAGGTGAAAAAAACGACGGACATGATTTTATCGAGCAGGCAACAGCCAATGGCTGTAAAACTATAATCATCAACCGACTGCCAACTACCAACTGCCGACTACCAACCATTCTTGTTTCCAACACATTCTCCACCTTAAACAAACTCGCCGCCTTTTCGCGCAAAAGAAGTCACGCCAAAATCATCGCTCTTACTGGCTCTGTAGGCAAAACCGGCACGAAAGATATGTTGGAATTGGTGTTTGCGACGCAGGGAAAAACTTTCGCGACGAAGGGGAATTTAAATAATCACATCGGTCTGCCACTTACTCTCGCCAACTTTCCACGCGATTGTGATTACGGAATTTTTGAGATGGGAATGAACCATGCTGGCGAGATCGAGCCCCTCGCAAGGCTTACCCAACCTCATCTCGCACTAATAACCAATGTTCACCCTGTTCACATCGAGTTCTTCAAAAATGAGCAAGAAATCGCCGCAGCGAAGGCAGAAATTTTTTCGGGATTAGCTAAAGAAGGGATCGCTCTACTGAATTCCGACAATCTGCATTATGACTATTTGAAGAAAAGGACACAAAGCTTGCAGACATTTTCCTTCGGCAAAAAAACTGGGGCGGATTACCAAATCCTAAACAACAAAATCACCGCTAAACTGCCGAATGGCAAAGAAATCTACTATCAACTCAACTCACTTCACCCTGCAACAATTAACAACTCGATCATCGCCGTGGCTTGCCTGGACTTGTTTGGCAAGGATTTAGCAAAAGGTCTCGCCGCTCTAAAAAATTTAGAAAGCAAAGCTGGTCGTGGAAAAATTAACGAAGTTAACGGCATCGCAATTATAGATGAGACCTACAATGCCAGCCTCCCGTCAATGCGCGTCGGATTGGAATATGCTCGCAACATCAAAGAAAAGCTCGGCAAAAAAAGAATCGTGGCAGCGCTCGGCGACATGCTAGAACTCGGCGAAAAATCTGCCGATATTCATGAAAAGGTGATTAACTCATTGGCTGAGTTTGGCATTGATTTTGCTGTGCTGGTCGGTGAAAAAATGTCTGCTGCCGCTCACATCCTTCCCGAAAATTCCTTCAAAACTTTTCCTGATTCACTTTCTGCAAGCCTAGAAATTCAAGCATTGCTGCGTGATGGCGATGTGCTTTATGTCAAAGGTTCACACGGAATGAAGATGGATAAGATCATCGAAAAACTTCTTCGTGCTCACTAGCTTTATTACTTCTCACCTCTGGCTTAAGTCCTTGCTCTGTCTAGCTTCATCCTATCTGGTTGGTTTTTTCTCGATCAAAAAATACATACAGAATTCGAAGCTGTTTCAGCCAATTCGAAGCGATGGACCAGCTACACATTTGGCCAGCAAGCAAAAAACTCCAACCATGGGTGGAATATTCATCATCCTTGCCACACTTACAACCACAGTACTTTTCATCGATTTCACTAATCGCTATATCCTTGTCGTCTGCGTCATCTTCTTAACTTTCGCCGCAATTGGACTGGCTGACGACTTGGCCAAAGTGCTCTACAAAAATTCGAAAGGCCTACGCGGCAGCGTTAAAATCATAATCCAGTTTGCAGTCATCGGTGCAGCATTCTTGTGGCTCGGCGCCATTGATGACATACATTTTAAGAACCGCGTTTTTTTGCCTTTCGGCGACGGGTATTATGTCCGACTCGGCATCGTGCTTTATGTCCTCTTCGTCAATATCGTAATCGTCGGCACTTCCAACGCCGTCAACCTAACTGACGGACTCGACGGCTTAGTTTCCGTACCCACCATCATCAACCTTAGTTGTTTGATCTTACTGATTCACGCCTCCTCCACACCAGAATTGGCAGCACATTTTCACGTTCCTCACGTTAAGTTTTCCGGTGAACTCATCTTCTTCTGCATCGCGCTAATCGGTGCCATTCTTGCCTTCCTTACCTTTAACCTCAAACCGGCAAAAATTTTTATGGGAGATGTTGGAAGTCTAGCAATCGGCTCTGTACTTGGCCTCATCGCCATCATCATTAAACAGGAATTCATCTTTTTTGTTATATCTCTACTCTTCGTCTTTGAGGCCTGCTCCGTAATTCTGCAGGTCGGCTCTTACAAACTACGTGGCAAAAGAATCTTCATCATGGCACCGTTACATCATCACTTCGAGAAAAAAGGCTGGAGCGAACAGATGGTGGTAAAGCGCTTTTGGCTTATCTCCGCAGGATTCGCTGCGCTTGGGATGGGAATATTCATGATTTAGAAAAAATATTTAGGTCATCCTCCGACAAGCTCATGGTGACCAATTCCAACAAGTCATGCTGAACTTGTCGAAGCATGGTATAAGATAAATTTACGTAGTGAATAAACCTCGCATCTACCTTTACGACTCAACGCTGCGCGATGGCGCACAGACTAGTACGGTGAATTTTTCTGTACGCGATAAAATCGAGATCGCGCGCAAACTTGATGAGCTGGGCATTGATTACATCGAAGGCGGCTGGCCTGGCGCCAATCCAACCGATGACGAGTTCTTCGCCAATCTTCCCACTCTAAAAAAATCGCACTTCACCGCCTTTGGCATGACCCGCCGCAGCAACACTTCTGCCGCTAATGATTCTGGCCTTAATGCCCTCATAAATTCTGATGCCAAGTCGGTCTGCATTGTCGGCAAATGTTGGGATTTTCATCTTGAGCAGGCGCTCCACATCTCAGCGGAGGAGAATCTGAAAATGATTTCTGAATCGATCTCTCAGATCGTCAAAAAGGGGAAAGAAGCGATGTTTGATGCCGAGCATTTTTTTGACGGCTACAAAAAAAATCCCGCCTTTGCCATGCGGATGATCGAAGCGGCATATGGCGCTGGAGCTAGATGGATCGTGCTTTGCGACACTAATGGTGGAACACTGCCAAGCGAAATTTTTAAAATCGTTTCAGAGGTCACCAAAAAAATTCCCGGCGAAAATCTTGGTATTCACTGTCACAACGATACCGGTAATGCAGTTGCTAACTCACTCGCCGCCATTGAGGCCGGAGCAAGACAAATTCAGGGAACAATTAACGGACTTGGTGAGCGCTGCGGAAATGCAAACCTCATAACCCTTATCCCAACCTTAGTTTTAAAGCTTAGATACGATGTCGGCATCGATGAAAAACACTTAAAGAATCTCAGCAAAACCTCACATTTTCTGGATGATCTCTTAAACAAGGAGCGCGACAAATTCGCACCTTATGTCGGTCACTACGCCTTCGCGCACAAGGGTGGATTACATGTCTCAGCAGTCGAAAAGAATCCGGAATGTTATGAGCATGTAGCTCCAGAAAAGGTGGGTAATCATCGCCAAATCATGATCTCCGACCAAGCCGGCCGCTCTAACATCATCTCGCGCCTAAGGGAGCTTGGCATTGAAGCAAGCAATGTCGCCGGATTAGTAACAAAAGTAAAAGAACTCGAAGCACAAGGCTACGCCTACGACGCCGCCGATGCGAGCTTTGAGATTTTGGCTCAAAAATTCCTCGCCTCCGTTCCAAATTTCTTCGACCTCATCTCTTTCCGCGTGCTCGACGAGCAGGGCAAACCATCCGAAGCCACGATTAAAATCCGCGTTAATGGTAAGGTGACGATGTCGGTTGCGGAAGGAAATGGCCCAGTCAACGCCCTCGATAAAGCCTTGCGTAAAGCACTTTCTCGCAAATATCCAAACCTAAAGAATGTTCGCCTCACTGATTATAAAGTACGCATCCTCACACCGTCAGCTGGCACCAAAGCAGTCACTCGCGTACAAATCGAATCATCCGATGAAAAGGGTAACAAATGGACAACAATCGGTGTTTCCGAAAACATCGTCGACGCCTCATTCCACGCCCTTCACGACTCGATTACTTACAACTTACTAAGAGAAAATGGAACCCATTGACCAAGAATCTCAAACGCTACCACGAACTCCTCATCCCAACAAAAGACAGAATCGCTAAGACATGAAGTACCTTAAAGATAAAAACATGGCAGACGCAACAATGCCACCATCTCCCCCACCGCCATCCACAACAATCAGCAAACATGTAAAGGATGATAATGGTCGTGAGATTAATGCCGACAAGATGTTTCGCAGTAAAGATTTAGAAGAAGAGAGAAAAACAACTAGTAGAATTAGCGCCGAGGCACTGAAGCAACGATCAAAAGCAACAGAATCGAAGGATCGTAAGTAGCCCAACCTCAATCTATTAGGCGGCAGTAATCTTCCCTTTCAACCCACTCCAATATTCCAACCGCTTCTTCACCTCCCTCTCAAACCCTCTTTCATTCGGTTCGTAAAATTTTTGGTGCGACATTTCACGCGGGAAAAAATCCTGGCCGGAGAAGCAGTTTGGCGTGTCGTGGTCGTAGATATAGCCTGACGGCGCGCTTAAAATATTTTCTGGCGGCAAAAGATGAGATGAGCGAGAAGCCGAGTCCAGCATGGCTTTATGCGCTAAGTAAGCGGCGTTAGATTTCGGTGCGGTAGCGCAGTAAATCACCGCCTGCGTAATTGCTAGCTCACCTTCCGGGCTTCCCAAAAAATCATAAGCATCCTTCGCAACCGCAACTTGCGTGAGAGCGTTTGGATCGGCGAGCCCGACATCTTCTGAGGCGAAACGCATGAGGCGGCGCAGGATGTAGTAAGGATCCTCTTTTGCGGTTAACATGCGCGCTAGGTAATACAGCGCTGCGTCAACGTCAGAGCCACGCAACGACTTGTGGAAGGCGCTGATTAGGTTGTAGTGAAAATCGCCTTTTTTGTCGAAATGCGCCGCCCGTTTGGAGATGAGTTTTTGTAAGCTTTCCGAGTCGAGTAACGGCTGATCAAAAATAATTTCACAGATATTTAACAAATAACGTGCATCGCCGCAAGCCAGAGAAATCAAGGCCTCACGACCATCTTTAGTAAGCGGTAACTCCTTGCCGACAATCTTCTCCGCACGCTGCATAATTTTTTCTAACGCCACTTCGTCGAGCGATTTTAGCGTCACCACCTTACAGCGCGAAAGCAGAGCAGAATTTAGATGAAAAGATGGATTCTCTGTCGTCGTGCCAATCAAGGTAATCGTGCCACTCTCTATCGCCGGTAGGAACAAATCCTGCTGCGTTTTGTTGAAGTGATGGATCTCGTCGATCATCAAGATTCTGTGCCCGGTGCCCGGTGCCCGGTGCTCAGGGGATTTACTGATTATTTTTCTAACATCCGCCACTCCCGAATTAATCGCCGACAGCAGTACAAATTCAGCGTCAGAAATTCTGGCCAATGCCTTGGCGATCGTTGTCTTTCCTACTCCTGGAGGTCCACACAAAATCAGCGAAGGAATTTTTTTACTCTCCAGAATCAGCGATAAAATCCCTCTTTCACCAAAGAGATGTTCCTGTCCTATCAAGTCAGATAGGCTTTCAGGACGGATTAGGTCGGCGAGAGGGTTGGACATAAATTTTTAGATTTTTGCCAAGTCCCCCCTTGGGGGGATTTAGGGGGAAATAAAATTTTTGGTTTTAGATTTTGGATTTATGGTCGTGGCTCTTTCCAACTTAACTCTAAAAAAGATCTTTATTTGATTTGCTTCGCATCACCCGCTCGCTTACGCGAGCGCAAGTGAAGCAAATCGCGAGTTACAAAACTTACGCAGTTTAAGTTTTGAGCACTAACTCGAGTTTCACTAACTGCGTAAGTTTTATTCATGAAAGTTTACTACGACCGCGATGCGGATTTAAGCATCATCCAAAACAAAAAAATCGCTATCATTGGCTACGGATCACAAGCACATGCGCATGCACAGAATCTCAGAGATTCTGGAGTTAAAGAAGTAAAAATCGCTCTGCGCGAAGGCTCGGCTTCGGCAGCAAAAGCGCAAAATGCCGGCTTCGAAGTTCTTTCCAATGCAGCAGCAGCAAAATGGGCGGATCTAGTAATGGTGCTAGCTCCCGATGAATTCCAAGCCGAGATCTACAAACAGGACTTAAAGAAAAAATTAAAGAAGGGCGCTACGCTCGCCTTCGCGCACGGCCTCAATATCCACTTCAAACTAATCAAACCACGTAAGGATTTAGACGTAATCATGATCGCACCGAAAGGGCCAGGACACACGGTTCGTGGCGAATATACTAAGGGTGGTGGTGTGCCTTGCCTCGTTGCAATTGCACAAAACACTTCCGGAAATGCGTTACAAACCGCGCTTTCTTACGCTTCAGCAATCGGCGGTGGACGTTCTGGAATCATCGAAACCACCTTCAAAGAAGAATGCGAAACTGATTTGTTCGGCGAGCAAGCAGTGTTGTGTGGAGGCGTTACAGCCTTGATCCAAGCTGGTTTCGAAACTTTGACGGAAGCTGGCTACGCGCCAGAAATGGCTTATTTCGAATGCTTACACGAAATGAAATTGATCGTCGATCTTCTTTACGAAGGCGGAATCGCCAACATGCGTTACTCAATTTCTAATACCGCAGAATATGGTGATTTAACCCGCGGCCCTCGCATCATCACTTCGCGCACCAAGAAGGAGATGAAAAAAATCCTGAAGGAAATTCAGAAAGGAAAATTCGTGAAGGAATTCATGAAGGAAAATTCTACTGGCAAACATCATTTTGATGCACTGCGCGCCAAGGGCCGCGCTCATCCAATCGAAGCAACTGGAGAAAAACTGCGCGGAATGATGCCGTGGATTGTAAAGAATCAGTTGGTGAACAGGGCGGCGAATTAGGTAGCTCAATCCTGACGGATTTGGTTTTAATAAAACCAAAAGGGTCTGACTCCCTAAGGGGTCAGACCCTTTTTTATTTATCCAAACCATCCTCGTCGTAAAACCGCTTTTGCTTCAGAGCAAAAGATGGGTTTTGTGTAAGTCATGGGGGAGTTGATTCAGCCTTTAAACACAAGGCTTTACAGGTTTTTACAAAATTTTTCGCCTTAAGGCGAAAATCAAATTTATCTTAGATGAAAATTCTCGTAATCGGCACCGGAGCAATTGGCGGACTCTACGCAGCAAAGCTGGCACAAGCTGGTGCTGAAGTTTCGGCTGTCTGCCGTTCTGACTACGAACAAATAAAACAAAACGGAATCAGGGTTGAAAGCATTTGGGGTGATTGTGTTTTTGAGCCAAGCCAAACCTTGCGCGACAGCAAGGATTACCAAGGAAAACCGGATCTGATTTTAATCGCCACTAAAGTTCTGCCAGAAATTTCTCTACCTGATATAATTAGGCCAGTCCTGGCCCCACAGACTTCAATCGCTATTATTCAAAACGGAATTTTTATCGAAAAAGATCTCGCGACAGCATTTCCGCAGCACCATCTTCTAAGCATCATCGCCTTTGTTGACGTTAAAAAAACTCAGCCCGCTTTAGTCGAGCATTGTGGTGATGGGCGGCTGACAATTGGCGAATATCAAAATCCCAATCTGCAAAAAACTCGTGAGCTACTTACTTTGTGGCAAAAATCCGGCGTGCCTTGTGCCATCAGTGGTGACATCCAATTCGACCGCTGGAAAAAACTTTTGTGGAACGCCTCTTTCAATCCGATTTCGGTTGTGGCAGGTGGGCTGGACACCAAGCAGATTCTAGACAATCCGCGGCTAAAAAAATTGGTGAGAGACGTAATGTTCGAGGTCGCAACCATAGCCAAATCACAGGGCTATGAACTTTCCAAAGAACTAATCGACCAAACAATCGCTGCCACTGCTGCCCGAAAAAATCCCGCACTAACCAGCATGCTTCTAGACTTCAGAGCCGGCAGAAAAATGGAGATCGAAGCAATCCTCGGCAACACTCTGCGCTTCGCGCGCGAACAAAATATTACTCTGCCTTTGATTCGGGATTTTTATTGGAGACTTAGTACAGCTTCATAAATGCAGTAAATCTCTGCACATCGCTTTGTTTTGGATAAGAAAAATATTGCCCTGCCCCCAAAGTTTTCTGACTAATTACTTCGATTTTTTGGCCAGAAAAAATCTTCTCTAAGCTACTAAGGATTAGGCTACAGCCAGATTGGTAAATATTGTTTATGTTGGTAAGTAGCGACACTTTCCAATCGATTTCGCTTTTAGAAAATCCAATGATGTCGCCGGTGTCGATGCCGGAATCAGTAATGTA
>Ga0194121_10008192_pt1 | contig 13342 bp, 18 predicted proteins | sample TA2MahCa50mmetaG_FD_148609 | JGI IMG/M metagenome (GOLD analysis project Ga0194121, IMG submission 148609) | Freshwater microbial communities from Lake Tanganyika, Tanzania - TA2015020 Mahale Deep Cast 50m | ecosystem: Environmental > Aquatic > Freshwater > Lake | place: Tanzania: Lake... | reverse complement strand
GTCGTCTGGCCGTTCAGCGTGTAGGTCTCGACGGCGACGATCTGCCAGACCACCGTGCCGGCCGTAATCCGGTCTCCCTTTTTCGGCACAATAGCCAGCCCAAGCGCCGGAACGTACCACGTCGCCGTGACCGACTGGTCGAGGCCGGCGGCTCCGTAGCGGTCCAGGTCGCGCACCGGACCCTCGGCGGTCACCGTAGCCGTTCTGGTGGTCTCCGTGACCGTGCCGGCCGCGCTGTACGTCGTCGCGGTGCGGACGGTCAGCGCCACCTCCTGCCCGAACAGGTCGGCCAGGTCGGCGTCGAGCTGCCGGAAGTCGTCGGCAAGCGTCACAGGTCCAGCCACCCCCAGCCGCTGCCGCCGCTGGTCAAGCCAGCGGTCGCAAGCATCCGGTCGATGATCGGAAATTGTGTTTCGGCCCGCTTGCCGCCAAGGTATGTGACCGACTTGGAGGCACCAGACGCTGAATGCAGCGTCTGCACCTTGACATCGGCTTCGGTTTGTGTGTCTGGAAGAATGTCTTCGCCCTGAATGTGTAGCAGCGCCAGCGCCGCCGCCGCCTGTTGCAGCCGGGTCGGGATCGTCGTCGTGGCGATTGCGTTGCCGGCGGCGTCGTAAACATACGCGCGCGGCCAATCCAGCGCCTGTGCGCTTCCCGCTTTCATGCCTGACCAATAGCTTCCATATCGGACGTCCAAAGCGCGCGTCGCTTGCCGCAGCGCATTTTGCTGCACTGCCGCCGTCGCCGCCGACCATTCGCTAGGGTTGCCGTAGTCCTCGTGGTAACTGGTGGCAAAGGCCACGGTGCAGTAGCTGTTTGCTGTCTCGCTGCCCGTGCCCGTCTCTACGTCGAACGAAGCGGTCAAGGCTGCACCTCGAGTGGCTCAATAATGTGTTTTCGTAATGCTGCAAAAGCCCCGCCGGCTTCATGCCTCAACCGGCGGAGCGACCTGGTCACGCGACCAGGCCGTGGATCAGTGTCACAGCGCCATCAGCCACGCGCCCGTGATGGTGATGCTCGGGGACGACCCGGTGGCCGTAACCAACAGGCGGACGTACTGCAACGGCTGCGCGTTGCCGCCGTCCGTCGCCGAGGTGAACACCACGTTGTCGCAGTAGAACACCTTGCGGCTGTTCGGCGGCGTGTCGGCAGACGAGCTCGGATAGCCGATCAAGTTGCCATTGCCGAGACGCAGAACGCCAAGCCGGTAGGCCGTCGAAAAGGCCGTTGCCGACGAGCCTTGCAGCTCGATGTAGTAGTCCTCGTCACCATCGGATACCTTGCAGGTCGTCCAATCGACGACTACCGCAAAGCGGCCGAACGGAGCCGTCGAGGACGTGTTGACGTTGAACGCCGGCGCGACAGTGCCGAGGTCGACGTAGGCCGTGCCTGCACCAACCGTCGGCGTGCTTGCCGTGGTCACCGACAGGCTCGTCGACAGCCGGCTGCTGTCGTCGAGCGTCAGGTTGTAGCCCTGGAATGCCATGGGCTTACTGCTTGGCGGTCAGCCAAGCCTGGTAGTTGAGGCCGGTGGCGATGGTTCCCGCCACGTCAGCGTAGACGCGGACGTACCGCAGCGCCGACGTGCTATTGCCATCCGACGCACTGGTGATCGCCACGTTGTTGGCGTGGATCACCATGCGGCCGGCCGGCGGCGTGTCCGTCGCGTTGTTGGTCACCGACGAGTCGCCGAGGATCAGCCGCGTTAGGACGTAGACGTTCGATGCGAAGCCCGACGAAGCGCAACCTTCGATGCGTAAATCGTATTTCTCATCGCCCGACGCGACCTCGCACGCCGACCAGTCGATCACGACGTCGAACTCGGCATAGCCGCCGCCGAGATCGGCAACCGCGGCCGAACCGCCAACCGCGCCAGCAGTGTCGGCAGCGACGAGGCCGGCATCCTTGAGCTGCGTCGCGCTATCGAGCGCCACGCTGTAGGTTTGGAAAGCCATTGTGTTGTCCTCTTTGGATCAGGCGACGGCCGTGCTGTCGGCAATGTTGTAGAGACGAGCGACGCAGCGCGGGTGCGCGTCGACGACGTTGCAGTACCACTCCACGCGGGTGCGGTGGACCGGCTTGCTGTCCTGCTCGCCGAGGTCGCGGATCTGCACGCCGCCGTTCTGCACCATGTGCAGGCCCATGTCGCTCAGCGACATGACGTAGATCGACCCGCGGTTTGAGCTCGCGCCCTCGTTGAACGCCAGCTGCTGCAGGCCCGACGAAGTGCCGAGAACATCGGCTTCGAGGATCGGCAGACCGTTGTAGGTCGTGATGAGACGGCCGAACTCGTCCTTCGTCATCGTGACGGCCGAGCTGTTACGCAGGAAAGCCATCATGTTGACCTTCATCTTCTTCGCCATCAGCAGGTGCGTCGGGTTGTCGACGGACTGGATTGCGCTGTCGAGATCCTTGATCGATAGGGCATCCGAGCCGCCGCTGTTCGACAGGATCTGGTCGGCGTTCTCGCCGCCGTCCACGACCGCCGTCCCGCCGAAGCCGCCGCCGTAGCGGACCTGCAGGCCATCGAAGCCGTTGGCGTCTGCGGTCGCACCGCCGGCCGCCGTCGTCGAGCCCTTGATGATCTGGTACGCCACGGTCTGCGCGAGCAGCGTCGCCTTCATGGTCTCATGCGCCGAGCGCGTCGCTGGTCCGTGCGCCTGGATCAGGAAGTTGTCGACGTCGAGGTCGCCGCCGATGATCTTCAGCGCCAAGCTGCGGGTCTCGACCGAGCCGGCTGCTTCCGACAGCGCCGCATTCACGGCACGGAAGCCCACCGAGCCCAGATTGGCCTCGCGGGTCCAGGCGTAGCTGTTGCCAGCGATGGAGACGAGCGGCATTGCCGCGAGAAGGGGAGACGCCTGCGCGAAGGTCTGCAGAATGCCGGCCTTCTTGAACTCGCCGTTGTTCTGCGCGATCAGCGCAGACTGATAGAGACTGACTGCCATTGGTGTTTCGTGCGGTTGTCAGTCCGCACGAGAACCAAATGGAGCCCAGCCAGAGCGCTAGGTGACCGAGTTGGCACGGTCGAGCAGTTCCCTTGCGGACAGTAGATGCTGCCCTGGGTTCGCTGCTCGGCCGGCACCGCCGGTCTGAGAGCCGCCACCGGATCCACCGGCGGCTGGTGCCTTGAACAAGCCGCGCGTCGAAGATGCGTCCCGCATCTCGGCGATCAGCTCGTCGAATCCCATCGGCTCACTTGAGCCCGACTTCTTCGTGACCCGCGGCTTCCCGCTCGCGTCCACGATGGAATGCTTCAGATTGCCGTCGGCATCTTCCTCGATGCGGACGTGCTGGCTAGCCAGGGTCAGGATCGCGTCCATCGCCTCGCCGCCGCCGAGCTTGGCGACGACGGGCGCCAGCTCGCCGCGGATCATGCGATCACGCAGGGCGGCGGTGCGCGCGTTCAACTTCCCTTCCAGCTTGGTGCGCTCTTCGGTGAACTTCTTCTCGACGGCGGCCTTGAACTCGTCGATTTCCTTGGAGCCCTTCAACGTGCCGGCCTTGAGCTTCTCCAGCGCCTCGCGCGCTTCGGCGGCCGACGCCGGGTCGATGCCCTCGAACGCCGACGCTACCTTCTTGAGGTTGTCGCGCTCGCCGCGAACCTCGGACAGCGCGCGCTTGAGGCCGCCAACGTCCTCGATAGCCCAGTTCTCTTTCAGCTGCGACACCACATAGACCTGACCTTCTTGCTTCGCTGCGTCGCGGAGGCCTTCGGGGATGTCGTTCAGAGAGTCGGCTACCAGGCGGATAGGCATGATGGGCGAATGGTGACAGCGCGCGGCTGTCAATGCAAGCCCTCTAGTTGTTGCTGGCCTCGTCGCGCATGGCTGACACCTTATGCACAAAGGCCGCCCCCAGGTCTTTGAGCGGCTCGGCCATCCAGCCGATGCCGTAGACCACGGTACAAGGGTTTCCGTTCGGCGTAACGCCGCTGGCGACGTGGACCGTCTGGCCTTTCGCCAGCATCGCGTGCGCCAGGTCGCCGGCGCGCGCCAGCATGGCCTGGCCGAGGTTCGGGTCGGGCTTGGCCGTCACGGAGCGACGAACGCCAAGTCCTGCCAGGTGCCGTTGTACAGCTGCAGGCCACCGGCCGTCGCGTTGTAGACAACCATGCCAATCGCCGGCGCGGAAACGAGCGTGTCGCGTGCATTGTCGTCGGCGACGCTGACGAACTGAATGGCGCCAGTTGCTTTGAGCGTGCCGGAGATATCGCCGAGCGACACCGTCGAGCTGGTGCTGCTCACGCTGACCAAGCTGTTGCCCTTCTCGTCGCGTACCGCCCAGGTCTTCGCCTTGCCGTCGCTGCCCGTAGCAGACAACGGAATGATAACGACCGAATCGTTGGCACCTTCTGGCTTGATCTCGAGTTCAACGTACTTGCTCATGTCATTCCTCTTCGTTGTCGTCAGGGATGCGGTCCAGTTCCCGCAGGCGCTGGACGGATAGCGGCGTTAGGTCGCGGCCCACCATGTCCTCGAAGGGCAGGTCGCCGGCTCGCCACGCCGCCGCGCGCGTCGGGCCGAGCACTTCGTTTTGCACGCTGATCGGCTGGCCTTCCAGCCATCCGCGAAAGTTGGTCTCGGCAGGCACCGGCCCGTCGACGCTGGCGCGGTTGCCGATTGGCTCGCCGATGTGCGGGACGATGGTCGACCTGCAGTTCGGATGGAGCGGAGGTAGCGGACCCTTGCCCATCTCGAAAATCTTGCCGTCGTTGGCCGCGCACTGGATCGAGGTGCGGCTGTCAAGCGTGGCGATGAAGCGGTACTGGTCGACGCCGAGCTGCTCAAAGCTGGCCTCGCGCGCAGCCGTGCTGGCGTGCGTCGCTGCGGTGCGAACTAAGGCAAAAAGCTGCGCCGGTTGCTCGCGCGTCAGCAGGCCGTCAGCAAATTTGCCGGCCTTTGTGCCGCGCAGCACGCGGACGGTCTCGTCGGTCGACCAGCCGCGCTGGATGCCGGTCTGGACGGCGTAGCGGATGTTGTCGACCGCGCCGTTGTCGCCGCCGACGAAGCTGTCGAACCATTCCTGCACCTGGCCGCCGAGGTAGGGGCGGTCGATCACCGTGCGCCAGACCTGCGTCGGGTCGACCTGGCGCGCGTCGGGCAGCTTCAGCACTTTTTTGGCACTGTCCTGAACCCACAGCGTCTCCTGCCCGACGACCTGCCGAAGACCATTGCCGACGTCGCGCTGCAACTTGTCGACGCCGGCGCGGACGATGGCCTCGGCCTGCGCGATCATAGCTCGCAGTTGCGGCGACGAGTTGACCGCGATGTCGGCCCCGCGGTCGGGAAACTGCGCTAGGTCGCCGGCGAGCTGCTGCAGCACCGGCTCGACGACTTCGATGCGGAAGGTCTCCAGCGCGTCGAACTGCAGGCCGCGCACCGTTCGCGCGACGAGCAGGTCGTGCCGGTAGAAGCGCTGAATCCAGGTCTCGGCGTGCTTCCGCAGCGCTTCGCGGACGACCTCAGTCGGAGATGCTTGCGGCGGCTGAAAGCGCGTGCTGGTCATGGCGCTTCCTCGACGTAGGTCTGCGGGCAGCGTCGCGCCATCCAGTCGGCGTAGACCTGCCGCCATGAGCCGTGCCGCACGGTCGAGGCGCCGCACACCAGGCACTTGGCAATCCAGCCGGCGCGGTCCACGACGCCGTCGATCATGTTGTACATGGCGCACAACTCGCCGACGCCGCCGCACCGGCAGAGCTGCGGCAGGCGGCCGGTCTCGTCGGGTGTCACGCCTTGGCCTTTTCAAACAGCGAAGCCTGCCGCGGCGCTGCGGCGTCGGCCTCGGCGATGGCGATTCGAGCGCGCGCGATCTCCAGATATTCGGCCTCGCGCTCGATGCCGATGAAGCGGAAGCCTTCGAGCGCGCACGCCTTGCCCGTGCTGCCGCTGCCCGTGGGCAACACGATCAGCGGGTTACCCTCGCGTGCGCGGAACCATGCGTGGATGGCCTTGATCGAACTGGTCTGGTATTCGCGTAAGCTAATCATATACCACCTAAGTTTGAACAAAACAATCCACACCGGTCATTGATCATTTCCACGTAATTCGAGTTCAACTCGACCAACACAGCCCGTCGTCCGTTTCCGCTCGCCACCATGCCTGTCGTTCCGCTGCCGCCGAATGGGTCAAGGACGGTTCCGCCAGCCGGACACCCCGCCAGTATGCACGGCTCAATCAGCTTCGGCGGGAAGGTGGCGAAGTGTGCGCCCTTGTATGGCTTCGTGGGGATCGTCCAGACTGAGCGGCGGTTGCGGGTGTGATACTTCTTGTCGCTCACGGCGGAAAAGTTACGAATTTCAAGCCCATCCTGCGGGCTTCCGGATTTTCCTCCGGCTTTGTTTCCGCACGCTCTACCGCTCGCATCCTCCTTAATCGCTTCGTTATCGTAGTAGTAACGCTCGCTTTTCGCCAGCAGAAAAATGTATTCGTGGCTTTTCGTGCATCTGTCTGTCACGCTCTCAGGCATCGGGTTCGGCTTGTGCCAGATGATGTCCTGCCGCAGATACCACCCGTCCGCTTGCAGGGCGAAGGCCACGCGCCACGGGATGCCTACGAGGTCTTTGGGTTTGATCACTCCGTCGCGGTACGGCTTGCGGGGTGCAATATCCGTCCCTCGGTTGCTTTGTTGTTTTGCGCTGCTAGTCACGTTGCCTCCGCTTCCTGTTGCGTAACTATCACCGAGATTAAGCCAAAGCGTCCCGTCATCACGAAGGATTCTCCGCACCTCGCGGAACACCGCAACCATCTCAGCAACGTAGGCTTCCGGCGTCTGCTCTAGGCCAATCTGCCCGTCGTGGCCGTAGTCGCGCAGTCCCCAGTAAGGGGGAGAAGTGACGCAGCAATGGATTGACCCGTCTGGCAGTCCCTTTAACACCTCGCGGCAGTCGCCACGGTAGATCGTAACCGCGTTGTCTTGGTAGTGGTGTGTCATTCTTTTAAATTCCTCCTAAGTCAAAAACTTCCTGCCGCACCTTCCGGTTGGCGCGGCGTTCCCTTGCGCGGCGGGCGTATTCGGCGTTCCGTTCTTCGACGCTGGCATACTTCCGCTTGTGCCCGGATCGGTGATCGAACATCCGCAGGCATTGCAGGTTCTCAATCCCGACAGGCCATGAAGTCCACCACGTCAACGGCGACGGATTCGACAACCGGCTTGTGATGATGCGCGAATTGCAGGACGCGAGCGTGGACGCGGTAGTCACCGATCCCCCATACGGTCTGTCGTTCATGGGCAAGCGTTGGGACTACGACGTTCCAGGCGAGGACGTAAGGCAGTCGCCGTGACGCAGGTCGATGTTCACGCTTCGGCCTCGTCTTCGGCCTGATCCTCGGCGCTGTCCTTGTCTTCCGCTTCGGCGGCAGCCGGCGACGCAGCGGCCGCGCGCTCACGCTCGACGCTAGCGATCATCGCCTGCATCTGCGCCTCCATGCCGCGCTCCTGCTGCATCGTGATCTGCTGGGCGAGCTCGTCGGCGTCGTCCACCGTCGACAGCACGCCGCGGACGGCCAGTTCGCGCAGGCCGACGTTCAGCGGGATCTGGCGCTGCGTCATAAGCTGCACGATGACCGGAACATCGGTCGCCTTGCCGGCGATTAGCGACGAGTCGCGGTACAGCGTCCAATCAAAGTCTTCAGGCAGCTCGACGCCGGCCCAGGCCGCGGCGTGCTCCATAGCCGTGTAGATCGCCCACTCGAGCGCTTCGATCCAGCGCTGCGCCTCGCTCTTCTCGTTGCTGTCGGCGCGGACCTCGCCGGTGGCCGTGGACGGGCCGGAGACGGCCATCAGCGGCTGCATTCCGAGCGCCATGCACCGTTCCTCGATGCGCTTGATCTCGACCTCGCCGGCCGCCAAGGACGTTCCTGCGATCTCGGTGAACCGGACATCGAGCGTGTCCGACGAGTCCGTGATCGTCGCGCCTGGGCCGACCTCGGGCTTGGCTTCGGCCATCTGCGACGACGCGCCCTTGATCGTCAGAATCGGCGAGCGGCAGTAGTGCAGCGCCTCGCCCTGCATCGACAGGCTGTTCCAGTGCGCGACGTTCTGCCACGCCAGGTCTTCCATCGGCGACTCGCCGTGCAGCGTGCCGACCTTCTTGGTGTAGATGGCGACGACCGGGATGCCGCGGAAGCCGTGCTCCCACTCGCGCACGAGAGCGTAGCCGGCGAGGTACTGGCGCTCGGCGTGGCGCTCGCGGTCTGGCATCGTGTCTGCACCCTGGCGAAACCACTGCTGCACGGTGGTCTCGGTCCAGACTTCGACCATGTCGGAGAGTGCGTCGTAGCCGAGGTTCGACGGCGTGTAGAACCAGTTGCGCAGGCGCAGCTCGGTCACGACCTCGACGCCGTTGCGCATCGCGGTTTTGCAGCCGACGAAGTTGTCCGGCGCGATGCGACGGAAGTACGGGCGTGCGTCGATGGCGTCGGCCTCGGGCAGCGTCATGCCATCGGTCGGCACGTTGTCGACGATGAACAGCCCAACGCCGCGGTCGACGGCGTCCTCGTAGATCGACTGTGCAAACGACGACAGCGAGGTACCCTGCCGGTCGGCGCTGTACAGCAGGCGGTCCAGCGGCGCAGGCAGCTTGCCGCTGATGACGGGCGGCTTGGCGAATGGCAACGAAGCGATCTTGCGCACCGTGCGGTCATAGATCGGGAACAGCACCGTGCGGCGCAGGCGGTCGGTGTAGCGGCCTGGCGTGCGCAGTTCCTTGCGCGTCGCCGGCGTGTACTTGCTGCCGGCGTCGCGCATCGCGCGCGTGCCCGACCGTAGGATGCGGACCAGTTCCCAGGACTGCTCCATCTCCTTGCGAGGACCAGACCAGTTGCCAACGGTGTCGGGTGTTGCCATGTCAGTAGTCGATGCTCGTGGTCCGCTCGGCAATTCCGAAGGCCTCGGCAACGTAGTAGCCTAGCGCGTCGGTCAGGTGTGTTAGACCCTTTGCTTCGCTGCCCTTCTTGTCGAGCTCGCCGCTGCCGCCGGCGAGCAGCGTGACGCCCTCGAAGTCGCGCACGACGTTCGGCGCAGCGACCGGGTCGACCAGCAGGCGCACGACGCCGGCGGTCGACTTGAGGCGCGAGTTGACGGCGTTCAGCCTGTCGCGGACGTAGGGTGCCTTTTTTGCCACGCGCCAGCGCAGGCGCTCGCCAAAAGCCGGCCGCAGCACCTGCTTCGCCAGATCCCAGTCGGTGCCCTCGGTCTGGCTGGTGTGCCGCGCGCCGCCGGCCGGGTCGCCATAGATCAGCACGTCGCCGGCGTGCTTGCTCCAGTCGGCGACGAGGCGCCGGCAGACGGCCGGCGTGTTGCTGTTTTTGGGGATGTGGACCTCGCCGATGACGCAGGTGCGGGTCTCGCCGTCGATGAACTGCTCCTGTGCGATGACGGCCGTGCCTGGATCGACGTTGAAGTCGAGGCAGACGATCAGCGGCTTGCTCGGGTCGTAGGTCAGCCGGCGCAGGTGGTCTTTGGGGTTCCACGGGTAGTAGGCCAGGCCGTCAAAGCTGACCCACTGCGCCTCGTACTCCTGCGCGAAGGTCAGCGGGTCGAGGTCGGCCTTCGCCTGCTCGATCTCGGCCGGGTCGACGACGGTCGCCGAGGTCCAGGTGAAGCTCTCCCAGCCCTCGCGCGTGCCGGCGCGGCTGAACAGTTCGTAGAACAGCCCTCGGCCTTTGGGCCGGCCTGTGAACCAGGCCCAGCCCGGCGGATTGCCGCGCGTCGACAGCGCCGGCCGGATGCTCTGCTCCCAGCTCTCGCGCTTCACGTCGGCGATCTCGTCGATTCCGATGCCGTCGACCGGGATGCCCTCTATGCGCTGCGGCCGGTCGAGGCCGACAACCATCAGCTTTGAGCCGATCCGGTATGTGATCGTCAACTCGCTTTCGCTGATGTCGCTGACCCACTCCCGCGGCGACAGCGCCTTCAAGTCCGACCAGAAGATGCGCTTCGCCTGATCGCGGGTCGGCGCGGCGGCGACGAAGGTCGGCGCGTTGCCGTGTGGAGGCACCAGGCACGACAGCACAAGGTGACGCTTCAGCAGCTCGGTCTTGCCACTGCGGCGACCGGCGGCGACGACGCGGAACCGAGCGTGGCTGGCCGTCAGCTTGCGTTGCTCGGCGTGCGGCTGCAGCGTCGTCCACCGCTCGGGCATCATGCCGGCGCATCCTCGGACGGCATCTGCGACACCTGGCGCATCGCCTGGATCTGCTCGAGCAGCCGCTTCGCATCGCTGCCTGCGCCCACGTCGACGATCTCGCGCTTCGCCCAGCGCTGCGGCCATCGACGCTCAAGCATCCAAGCGCACGCCGTCCACTGCTTGTCCATGTGCCGCAGGATCTTGCCGTGAACGGATGCCTCGGCCTGCGCTTCCGCCTCTTTTATGGCCGTTGCAAACTCGTCGTCTCGCCTACGTTCCGCACGCATCGTACTGGGTCGGATGCCGTGCATCTCGGCAGCGCGGTCAGGCCAAAGCCCAAGGCGCACAGCCTTGATGATCTTGGCTTTCGCATCAGCAGTCATCACTGTGCGCGGTCTACCCATCTGCGCGCACCGCCTTCTTCCCGGTCAGCGTTTCCCACCGCTTCACGATCACGTCGCAATACTGCGGGCTGATCTCCATGCCGTAGCACTTGCGGCCCAGTTGCTCGGCGGCGATCAGCGTGGTGCCGGAGCCGCAGAAGGGCTCGGCAACAATAGCCCCCGCTGGTGTGCTTGACTTGATCGCCCTGCAAATCATCGCCACGGGCTTCGGCGTTGCGTGGCCGTGCCGTTCTTCGCCGGTCACTCTTGGAAACTCCCACACGTCGGTCATCTTGTCGTGGGTATTGTCGAAGTAGGCGCGTGTGGCGTAGAACTCCCGCTTGAGTTCGTCGTAGTCTCGCTTGAGTTCGTCGTAGTCTCGCTTGAGTTCGTCGTAGTCTCGCTTGAAGGCGTCACCTTTTGCCGCTGCTTTTAGGATTTCGTAATCATCGCGAAGGATCAATCTAAACCCGCCGCGAGTGAATGCAGCCTGCGTCATGTTCTGTTTGCCGCATAGTTTGTTGCACTGGTCTGTTGTGAGTCCCGCCTTTTTCCTCTCGCCGTCGAGATAGGCCCGTATCGGCTCCCACCCTTCCCAGTAGTTGTCCGCGTTATTGTTGAAGCCTTGCTCGCCGAGCATGAAGAACAGGCAACGCTCTTCTGGAAAATAGCACCTTTGCGATTCTGTACCAATGCCGAATCCTCCACCTCCCTTGTCCCACACGATCTCATTTCGCATCGTCATCCGCTCAGAATCCGCCAGCCCGCCGCGATACCATAGCCTCCACAAGTCAGGAGCGTTGCCCCAAATGTACGCGCTCCCATTGTTTCCGGTGTGCTCGCGCAACACTCGCCACCATGCCATCTGAAAGGCGTCGAGCTTGTCGGCGTAGAGGTTGTCGTTCTCGACGCCATCTTTTTCCTTGCCCATTCCATAGGGCGGGTCGGCGTGAATCAAAGCAGCCTTTGCCCCCGCCATCAGCCGCCCCACATCCTCAGCCTTCGTCGAGTCGCCGCACAGCAGCCGGTGGTCGCCGAGCAGCCACAGGTCGCCCGGCTTCGTGATCGGTTCGGCGGGCGGCTCGGGCACGTCGTCCTCGGTGATCTCTGGCGTCAGTTCGCCGAGCAGTTCCTTCATGTCGTCGGCGTTGAAGCCCAGCAGCTCGCGGTCCTGGTCGTCCATGCCGTCGAGCAGCGAGGCGAGGGTTTCGTTGTCCCATTCGGCCAGCTCGGCGGTTCGGTTGTCGGCGATAGCGTACTGCGAGGCGGTTGCGTTGTCGTCGTCGAGGATGACGGCCGCGATTTCATCCCAACCCAGCGCCTTGGCGGCTGCCAGCGTGCCGTTACCGGCGCGCACAATCATGCCTTCGCGCTGTACGACGACCGGCTTGCGCTGGCCGAACTTTGCCAGGCTTGCCTTGATCGCATCAAGGTTCTTGTCGTTGTGCTTGCGCGCGTTTGCCGGGTCGAAATGCAGAGAGGCAATCGGGATCGCCAGCGCCTGCAACGCAGGGATGATGTTTGGCATGAGCACTACAACTCAACCGTGCAGACGCAGGTCGATAAGACCATAGCGCAGCCGCAGGTTGAGCAGGTCGTCGGGTTCACTGGCGAAGAATGGCACGACCTCGCGCGCGGAATCAAGCCCTGCCTTGGCGGCGACGACGCTCGTAGTCGATCCAGGCGGCGTGCTCGGCTGGGTCGGCCTTCACCCAGTGGGGCGCGGCCTCGAGCATGATGGCGTCGTCGACGGCGGCCTCGAGCGCAGCGCCCTGGGGGCTGGTCTCGCCGCGGGTCTCGTAGCGGCAGGTCAGGCAATGCGTGCGTAGGTCGGCGTATTTGTCTCGGCCGCAGCGGACGCAGAAAGCAATGAGGCGCGGCTTCTGCTTTCGGTTCTCGCGCCATCGTTTGCGTGCTTCGCGCAGGCAGACGGTGCAGCGAAGTTCGCCCTTATAGGGCGCGAGGTCTGCGGCGCTGGCGATGGGGTGGCCGTTGCGGCACCGTCCGTCGGGTCGGTAGTTGCCGGATCCTGGGCGGTGCTGCGCGCCGGTGCTCACCGGGTGGATATCATCGCTTGCGGCCTCGCAAAGCAGTGCGGTAGGCCAGGTGCGTAGCCTACTCGTCGGCGTCGAGGCCGACCACCGCCAGGGTGGCCGGTGTCTCGGCGTGCCAGCCGTCGACGGCCCAGTCGCCGGGCTCACCGTCAGCGGCGACGTAATAGGCCGGCGAGCCGGTGTCCATCCAGCCGGCGGCGTAGAGCGGCGGTGCGTCGAGGGTGACGCGCCACCAGCCGTCGTAGTCGTAGCCGCTGCCGTTGGTCAGTCGGACGGTCTGCGCCGGCAGGGCGGCGGCGACGAGCAGCAGCGGCAGGATGCTCATGAGCGCATCGTCGTGCCGCTGCCGCTCGGTCTACCAGCCATCGGACAGCCAGGCCGGACCAGGCCTCTCCGCTCCGATCCAAGCCGCGACAGCCTTGCCAGTCCTTGCCGCTTCACACCGTGCCTGTCCGCGATAGCCCCTCCGCGCCAAGCCCTTCCAGGCCGCTCCCTTCCCTGACAGCCGGACCTTTCCGAATCCCGCCGCTACACACCCTGCCAGTCCTTGACCGCCGCTCCATGCCGCGCCCGTCCAGGCCGCTCCTTGCCCGTCCCGTCCGCGACAGTCTTGCCGAGCCCGTCCGCTCTGATCCAAGCCCGTCCGCGACAGCCCGTCCGAGCCGCTCCTAACCCCGCCCCGACAGCCATGCCTGACCTAGCCGGTCCGTTCCACTCCGCTCCCCACCTCTCCACGCCGGTCCGTTCCACTCCGCTCCCCACCTCTCCACGCCGGT
>Ga0194121_10008189_pt1 | contig 13346 bp, 13 predicted proteins | sample TA2MahCa50mmetaG_FD_148609 | JGI IMG/M metagenome (GOLD analysis project Ga0194121, IMG submission 148609) | Freshwater microbial communities from Lake Tanganyika, Tanzania - TA2015020 Mahale Deep Cast 50m | ecosystem: Environmental > Aquatic > Freshwater > Lake | place: Tanzania: Lake... | reverse complement strand
GAATCAAATGGCCAGCAAACAACTGGGAGTGCTTACGGCCGTCATCGCCAGCTTAATCGGCGCCGCAGTCATGGCACATGCCGGGGACGATTCGATTCAGAAGGAACTGGATAGGCTCAACCAGTTGACCGGCAGCGACACGCGCCAGGCCGTCGTGCAAAAGTTGCTCAAGAACCAGGAGCGGGCGAAGAAACTGATTCAGGCCGGTTTGCCCTCTGCCACGAAGAAAGAGATGGCGTATGAGGCCGCCCTCATTCTTGCGATGGCCGCCGCCGACTTGAAAGAAATGAAAGCGTCGGAGACGTACTTCCGCGTCTGCATGGACAAAGCCGCCAAGTTGCAGAGCTTCGAGAAGCTGACCGAGTCATACATCCCGCTGATTCGCATCTACTACGACTACAAGCAATATGCCGACTCCGCGCGAATCTGCAAGGAGTTGCTCGAGCTCAACACGGAAGACGGCAAGGAGCGCATCGTCATTCGCACCATGACCGATCGCTTCGGTGAGGCCGGATTCCGCGAGGAGCAGGACGGCTTCCAGACTGCCGCCCGCCTGCGTCCCTACGTCCGCGAGAACTACATCAAGGCGCTCGCCAAGCAAGGCAAACACGATCAGGCCATCAAGATGGTCGACGGCCTGGTGAAACAAAAGAACGGCGACTGGCGCGACCAATACCTGCAGGGCTGGGTCTACAACGAAGCCGGCCGATTTGACGAGTCGGCAAAAATATATGAACGCGTGATCGGCCAAGTCGATCAAGACAATCGTCTCGAACAAGACGAAAAGGACCAGTACATCAGTCAATTCCGTTACGAAGCCGCCAACATCTACGTCGACCTCAAGAACATCGATCGCGCCACCGAGCATTTCGAGTATCTGCTCAAGAAAAATCCCAACAATCCCGTGTACTACAACGACCTCGGGTACATCTGGGCGGACCACGACATGAAACTCGAAGAAGCGGAAAAGCTCATCCGCAAGGCCATCGACCTGCATCGCGACATTCGCAAGAAGGCCAAGGATTTCGACCCGAAAACCGACCACGACAGCGGCGCATTCCTCGATAGTCTTGGTTGGGTGCTGTACAAGCAGAAGAAGAACGCCGAGGCAAAAGAATGGCTGCTCAAGGCGATCGAGGACAAATCGTCCTGGCATATCGAGATCTATGACCACCTGGGAGATGTGCACGTGGCGCTCGGCGAACGCGACCTGGCGCTCAAAGCGTGGCGCAAAGGCTTGGAGCACGTCAACCCCGGCCGACGCGACCAGGAACGCAAGGTCTCCGTCGAAAAGAAAATCGAGAAACACAGCAAGTGAATGAAACGCAAGCCCAGGGGTGAGGTGCTCCGAACCCCTGGAATAACCAGATCACTATGGACCAACCTGTTCGCATTGTGCTCGCCAAGGTCGGACTGGACGGCCATGATCGGGGCATCAAGGTCGTGGCTCGGGCTTTGCGCGACGCCGGCATGCACGTCATCTACGCCGGGCTTTGGCAGACGCCCGAAGCCGTCGTCCGCGCCGTCGCCGACGAGGATGCCGATTGGCTCGGTCTGAGCCTCCTCTCGGGCGCTCACATGACGCTCGTTCCCCGCGTCCTGGATCTGATGAAGCAAGCTCGCCTCGGGCACGTCGGCGTCATCGTCGGCGGCATCATTCCCGAAGCCGACATTTCCAAGTTGACGGGGCTGGGTGTCGCCAAGATCTTCGGTCCCGGAACCTCGCTTGAGGACATCGTGGCGTTTCTGAAATCGCCGCGGGAGCCCGTGCCATGATCGCCGAACTCGTGGGCCGGTTGCGGCAAGGCGACCGCAACGCGCTTGCGCGACTGGTCAGCCACGCCGCCCGGGGTGAACATCTCACGGAGCTGCAGCGAGCCTTGACGCCGTCACTCACTCCGGCACGCGTCGTCGCCGTTACCGGCAGCGGGGGCGTGGGCAAAAGCTCGCTCATCGGCAGACTCATCTCTGTCTTGCGCAGCCAAAACCATCGGGTCGCCGTCCTCGCTTGCGATCCGCAGAGTCCGCTGTCCGGCGGCGCGCTCTTGGGCGATCGCTTCCGCATGGGCAGCACGACGGACGACGGCGTCTTCATCCGCAGCCTTGCCGCGCTCACCGGGCACGGGGCGGTAGCCGATCATCTCGATGTCGTCATTCGATTGTGCGAGAAGTTTGGATTTGACGTTGTCATCCTGGAAACCGTCGGCTCGGGTCAAGGCGACGTAGAGGTACGCAACTTGGCCGACGTCGTGGTGTTGCTGGTGCAGCCGGAGAGCGGCGACGATGTCCAGTGGGAGAAGGCGGGCATCCTGGAATGCGCCGACGTGGTGGTGGTGCACAAAGCTGATCTGCCGACCGCCGAGCAGACTGCCGCTCAGGTTCGCGCCGCTCTCGATTTGTCGCCGGGACGAGACGTTCCCGTGTTGCGGGTCAGCACGAAGGCGAATCAGGGACATGCGGAGTTGTGGCAAGCGATCGTGGCGTTGCCGCTGCGTCGCCGCCAGCCATCGCCCGCATGCATGTTGATGCAGTCGTTGAGCGACATTCTGAGCGCGCAGTTTCGCGAAAAAGAAAGCGCTCCGGAGTTGGCGAAGCTTGCCGAGGCCTGGCAGCGCGGCGAGATCACGGAGGCCGAAGCCGTCGAGAAGTTGGTGCGAATATTGCTAATGCATCAACCTGACGAGCCGGAAGCGTAAGCGACGGTTCCGGTATCCGTCGCTTACGCTTCCGGCTCGTCATTGCGCTACTTCGTTTTCTCAAGCGTCATCAAGACGTACTTCTTGCCGTCCTTGATGGCGAACTCGGTCGGCCGGCGGTCGTTTCCGTCGGGGCAGAGGCAGATTTTGAGCGTCTTTCCTTTGATCTCATAGATACCTTCGAAGGTCTTGTTCTCATCCGACGGCGAGATGTCGATTTCCTTCGGCTTGCCGGCGGGGTTGATCTTGAACGTCCCCTTCTTGCTCTCGTTCTCGCGGGTGAAGATGATGTTCTTGCCGTCCTTGTCGAACTCGAGCGTGGCGTTGACGATGTTGTCGTCCTGACCCTTGGGCGTTTCAAACTTCACGATCTTCCACACGCCTTGCAGGGCGGCTTTTTCCTTCTTTTGCGCGTCATCCCCAGCCTGGGCGTGCAGCCCCACGAGCAAGATCAACGCGAACGATGCCAATCCGAGCGTCTTCATGGTGTCTCCCGGGTCAATGAAATGGATACGCGGACCAACCACGAATGTGGCGTCCTTATTGTGGGAGAAGCGCGGTGCAGCGGACAGGGGCGAAACGCATGAGCACGCAGCGCAAGCAAGTGCGGCACTTGCTTGCGCTGCGTGCTCGAAAGGACGTCACCGATTGATGTAATGCCAGCGTGCCGGCGGTTCCCAGTCGGCAGCGAGCGGCGAATGGCGGTTGATGTAGCGGTTCAGGGAGTGATCGTAAAACAGATCGCACGGGTACGATGCGCCAGGCCGCGTGGTCACCGGATCGGTCAGGCCGGCGGCGACAGTCGCTTCAAGGACGAGTTCGGAGCAGTAGTAGCTGAGCAGGTCGCCACGCGGCTTGCCGAGAAAAGCGGTGCGGATCGGCCCGCGCGGGCGGAAGGGGGTGAGTTGAAGCCCAAGGCGTTGCAGGGCAAAGATCTTGCCGTCATGCCGTTCCGCGAAATCGGTCAGGCACGCTATCTGGTCTGGCGTTAGCGGCGTCTTTTTCTTGCGAATCCACACAGGGCCCTTGTCGGCGTATTCCTTGAGGTGAGGCAGCATGTCGAGCCGGCGCACACGCATCGTATCGTTCGGGCCGGCTTCAAATGTCGCCAGGCTCCCATCGCGCCGCGCCACAACGATGGCGGAGTTGTGAGGCTCAAACGCGAATGCCAGATCGTGCGTGATCTTCCAGAATAGATTCTTATCCGTCGCCAGCATCACATCGCCCGGCCGTGGAACGTAGCGGCGCGGCGTCCCGCGTAGCACTTCGTCCAGACAGAATGCCGGGTCATAGAGATAGGAGCCAATCTCGCCCTCGGGCGGGCCGGCGCGGACGCTCACATCAACGCCCGGCAGGGCAAGCAGCAGTGTCAGAAGAAGTGGCATCGATTGTCCGCCCGAAACACGCCAATGAGGTGAATCTCAATCCAACTTATCCTATTTCGGCTCGCGGCGGACCAAAAATCAGCGATAGTGCAGGCAAATTCGATTGGATCGTTCGGGTTGTGCCGATGAGAAAAAAAATGCCCAGTTTACGTTTAGCGCTCGCATGGCGCCATGCGAGCGCTAAGGCGAGCGGCAGCGCTTGATTTACCCCCCTCTCCCTCCGGGAGAGGGGTTGGGTGTGAGGCCAAATCACGCGGAACTGAAGGTCTCACCGCCGGCCCCTCTCCCGGAGGGAGAGGGGACAGAAATACTTGCCGCTCGCCTAAACATGAGCAAGCTGCACTTCTACTTCGCGCTGCCTGATTCACTAAGTTCCATTTTTACGTTGGCGATATTGGACTTCATCTCCATCTTGACCAGGCCCGACATGGGAACGGCGGGCGAAAACCAGATCTTTACCTCCGATGCGATATTGAGTCCCTTGGCCTCGCCGCTCAGTTTGCCGGAGATCCAGTTGCAGTCGTAGCTCTTGCCGTTGACGGTGATTTTTTCTTTCCCTTCGGAACTCTTCTCAAACTTTGCCTTGCCCTTTTTGCCTTGGTTGACGGCGGCAGCCGGGTCGTATGGCTTGGTCAGGTCGATCTTGGTTTCTTGGGCCGGAAGGTCGAATCCCATCGTGCTGGCCTGCGACTTGAGTGTGGCTTCCTTCTCGGTGATTGCGGTAATGGTTTGCTTCATGGTCACGTCGAAGTCCTTGCCCATTACCGACGTGGTCATTTTGTAGGCAAGATAATCGCCGACCTTGGCCTTCTTGAACGGATTGTCCTTGGCATCCTGTGCCAGCGTGACCGGGGCACACAGGAGCACAGCGGCCAATGCGAGCATGCGAATCATCGAAATCTCCAATGAGGTAGGGGGTGGATGCAACGGCGTCATTACAGCGGATGTCTAGGCAAGCGTCAAGCATCATACAATAGTTTGGCAAAGCAGGTCAGGCTATCGAGCCTGACGGCAACCGCAATCGCGTCGGGCTGGAAAGCCTGACCTACGAGAACCGCCATGTCCGCACATTTTGCCGATGCCAACGTACGCCCCGCTCCGGACGCAGAGCTTGTCGCCATTGCCGATTACGTCGACGCCGCGCCGATCACTAGCGCCGAGGCGTACGAGACGGCACGCTACTGCTTGATGGACAGCCTCGGCTGCGCGATGCTGGCGCTGCAGTATCCGGCATGCGTGCGCCATCTGGGGCCGATCGTTGCGGGGACGATCGTTCCAAGCGGCGTGCGCGTTCCCGGAACAAGTCATTGCGTCGATCCGGTCAAAGGGGCGTTCGACATCGGCTGCATGATCCGCTGGCTGGACTTCAACGACACCTGGCTCGCCGCCGAGTGGGGTCATCCGTCCGACAACTTGGGGGCCATTCTCGCGGTAGCTGATTTCTTGTGCCGGCGCTGCTCCCCTCGCCCCACCGGGGGAGAGGCGTCGGGGGTAAAGGGGGCGTCCGGAGTCACCATTCGCGACGTCTTAACGGCGATGATCAAGGCGCATGAAATTCAGGGAGTACTCGCGCTGGAGAACAGCTTCAATCGCGTCGGGCTGGATCACGTCATCCTGGTCAAGGTCGCGTCCACGGCGGTGGCGATGAAAATGATGGGCGGGTCGCGATCACAGATCATCGATGCCTTGTCGCACGCCTGGATCGACGGGCAGAGCCTGCGGACCTATCGGCATGCTCCGAACGCGGGGCCGAGAAAATCCTGGGCCGCCGGCGACGCGACGAGCCGAGCCGTGCGCCTGGCGATGTGGACGATGCAGGGAGAGCCTGGGCTTCCCAGCGCGCTCACGGCGCCGAAGTGGGGGTTCCAGGACGTGCTGTTCAAGGGCAACCCGATCAAGCGCTCGCGGCCCTACGGCTCCTACGTCATGGAGAATGTTCTCTTCAAGATTTCGTTCCCGGCCGAGTTCCACGCCCAGACCGCTGCCGAATGCGCGATGAAGCTCCATCCGGTGGTCAAGGATCGGCTCGATCAGATTGAACGCATCGTGTTGACGACGCAGGAATCGGCGATTCGGATCATCAGCAAGACGGGGCCTTTGCACAACCCGGCCGACCGCGATCATTCGCTGCAGTACATCGTCGCCATCCCGCTGATCTTTGGCAGATTGACCGCGGACGATTACGAGGACAAGATCGCCGCCGATCCGCGCATCGATGCTTTGCGATCCAAGATGCAGGTTGTCGAGGATCCGCGTTATACGCGCGAGTATCTCGAAGCGGACAAGCGATCGATCGCCAACGCGGTGCAGGTATTTTTCAAGGACGGCTCGGCAACGCAGAAGGTCGAGGTGGAGTACCCGATCGGCCATCGGCGCCGGCGCAGCGAAGGGATTCCGTTATTGGTGAAGAAATTCGAGGACAACATCGCGACGCGTTTGAGCGCGGCCCAGATTAAGGCGATTCTCGAATTGTTCAACGATCACGCTCGCCTGGAAGCGACACCGGTGGATGCGTTCATGAACCTGTGGGCGACTGCATGATGCTTCGATTCGTCCCTGGACTCTGCCGTCTGATCGCGAGACGCCGCCACTATTTGACCGCGCCGATGGTTCGGCCGTTGTGGGTGAATGAAGGCGGGTCGCGTTGGATGCGCATGGTGCAGCCCATGCTGGAGCAGTGGAAGTCGATTTGGAAATCGGTGACGGTGACGGTCCAGGTCTGGAAGGTGTATTTGCCGGAGGCGATGCGGCCTGGGGGCGACTTGGCGAGGATGCGGTTGAGATCGTAGTCGCGGCCTTGGGGGTCCGAGCCGCCGCGCGACCAGAGGACAAACGAGTTGCCGTCGGCGGTGCGATAGTTGATCCAGCCGTTGGACGCCCAGGGGAGATAGATGGCCAAGCGCGTGTCTTTGTGAATCAGGACGATGCCGTTCTCCGCCTGGGCGTGTCCGACGATCCATCGGCCGAACGCCAGGTTGCCGTCCTTGGGCATCTGCGTCAGATGGACCGGAGGCAGCTCGGTGGGCTCGTTCTGCGCCAAAGGCATGCGAATCGGCGCCGCCCCGGCCGAGAGAGCGCCCATTGTGACCAGCGTGGCCACGAAGAGAAGTCTCGTTTTCATGGCGACATCTCCAGGCACAGAGATCAGAAGTCAGAGGTCAGCAGTGGTTGGTCAAATCCGACCTCTGACTTCTGATCTCTGGACTTCATTTCTTGCCGCCGACTACCCGGCCAGTATGGACCGCCTCGCCTGATGTACGCCGAACGGTAAGGCGATCGTCCGCCGTCGAGCAGCGGAAATCGATGGCGTCCTTCGTGACCGTGACCGTCCATGCGTCGAAACGGTATTTTCCCGGCTCCAGCGATGACGCCGATTTCTTGCTCAAGAACGGCTCGATCTTGAGCGCTTCGCGTTTCTGCGTCTTGGGATCTCCCTTCGAGTACTGGATATGCCAATCGCCCGTCTTCTGGCGATAGTTGATCCAGCCGTTCGACAACCATGGCAGATAGATCGTCAGCCCCGACTTGGCGTGGATGAGGAGAAGGGCCTTGCCGTGCTCGTCGTAGCGCCAGACAGTCCATTCGCCGAAAGTCGCGCCGTCGCCGTCCTTGAGCATTGCCAACTCGACGGTCTTTTCTTGACCCGCACGCCCGTCGGTAAACGGAACCAAGCAGAACAGCAAGGCCAGGGACAAGCGCATGGCATCGGCTCCGAAAGTATCACGTGAAGTTGATTATAGCACGATTCACCTCGATCGTTTGATGCGTTGAATACACCGTGCGGAACGTCTTCAACCTGCCATAACCCGAATTATTCACCACAGAGACACATTGAACACAGAAAAATGCAATTCGAAAATGACCTATGGCGAATTTCCCCCCGCCATCAGATGAGACATAGTGTATTTTACCTATTCCATTTCTCTCTGTGTTCTCTGTGCCTCTGTGGTTAGAATTCTTCGCAATGAATAATCCGGGATAGGCCTCCCGTGGCTCAGTTTGTCGCTGAAGATGGGGCGATTACGCACACAGGGTAAATAGTTGATTTTTGGAAAACATCCTTGCCGATGAGCCAACGACTCCATGAAATAGGCCCATCAAATTGAGGCAAGTTGCCTCGTCACTTTTCACACAGGGAGGGAGACCATGTCCCGCAGCACGACGTCGACGGCAGCCCAGACCGGCAAGGCCATGCAGACGACTCCGATGGCATCGCAGCAATCCTGCAGCACCATGCAAGGTTCTGTGACCATGGAGAAAATCGCGATGCGCGCCTACCAAAAATGGCTGCAGCGCGGCTGCCAGCACGGTAACGACCAACAGGATTGGCTCGAAGCCGAGGCGGAACTCAAGGCCGAGATGAACAAGGGAACTTCCAAGAAATAAGCCTCGATGGTTTTCGCGGCGAGTCGGTCGCTTACTCCCGGCGCATTTTTCTTGACGCGTGTGCGGGGGCCTTGTGTGCTGCGCGCTATTTCAAAAGCATCAGAAGTTGGAATTCAGGTAGGTCAGGCTTTCTAGCCTGACAAACGCCGAGAAATGTCGGTCCTCAAATCCTGACCTTCACCAAGCGGACCCACCTCCTGACTTCTGATACGAAGCCTCTGTCATACAAGCATCTATTTCATCACGCGCTTGTGAACGACCAGGGTCTGCGAACCGGACGCTGCCTTGAAGTCGGTCGGCCGCTTCTTTCCCTCGGGGTCGAAGCAGACCTTCAGCGTGTCTCCGCTGAATCTCGTAGATGCCAAGAATTACCGCTCCCTTGTTTGGGCCCTCGACCACCGTTGCATCAAGCGTCTTCGGCGACTTGGACGGGTCGAGCTTTTGCGTGGCGGCTTCGAGCACCATATCCCCCTTCTTGACCGCATACTTGTTTCCCTCGAAGGTGACCGTGATCCCCTTGAACTGGGCGGCCGGTACCTCCTTGCCCCCCGCGATGACAGACGCGAATGTCCACGTGCCCTGGAACTTCTTGAGTTCTTTCTCGACGTCCGTCTGGCCGCCAGCGCTGCTGAAAGCTGTGAGTACGAGGGCGCCAAGCAAAGCCGCAAGCGCAATTCGCATATGCGTTCTCCTTTGCCGTCGCTAGGGTTTCTTGTCTTCTTTCAATCGTTCGAAAGTGAACATGACATTCCGGCTGTCCTTGGTTTCGAAGCTCTTGGGCCGATCGCTTTCCTGGGCGCCCGGGGCCGTCATGCAAACGATCCACTTGTCGGCTTCCAGCTTGTAGACGCCGAACTGTTTCTTGCCCTTGTGGACGCCGCTCTCATGGATGTTGTCGATGGTCTTGGGATCCTTCTTGGCATCGACGCGGATGTTGGCTTCATACTCGATCTTGCCCATACGGCCGATCGCCTTGCCGTCGGCGGCGACGATAAACAGGAAGTCGGGCACGACCTGCTTGGGCAACGCTTTGCCGCCCGCCTCCAGGGCCACGGCTTTCCACGTCCCCTGCAAGGCCTTGAGCTCCTTGCGAACGTCATCGTCACCGGCAGTCAGCAGCGCGGGAATGGCCATCACGATCAGAACACAGACAAGTCGAAGCATGGAGGCTCCTTTAGAGAGAGAGGGATCAAACGCCGGACCGCAGAGTGCGCGGAGGAGAACAACGTCAGATTGTATACTCTCCGCGGATTCTGCGTTGAAAATTTCGGCCTCGGCGTCGGCAGCCGAGCCGGCCGACGACGCGAAGGAATCTACGAACTTGAAGCCGCAGAGTCTTCTCCATCGCTCTTCCATGTGCGAGTTCATCAATCAGCTTGTGCAAGTAGCGAAGTTTTTGCATCAGCGGATCTCCTATTACGTCCACGCGAATACCGCACACGACGCCCGTGATCATCGAACTATTGGGATGAAAGGCGGGGGATGTAGCGTAAAGGGTCACAATATCGACTTCTTGTCCCTTGCGCTCGATCTCCGATGCCTCGATGCAGTACTCGATCCGATTGCCGGGCTTGAGTTGCACGAGCTTGAAACTCACTCTGTTGCTCAGGCGCGGGCAGCCCCAGCCCGCGTGTTCGGTGCCTTGCGGGTTCGTCGCCGCCTACTGACTGCAGGGACATTGCAGCAGCCGCAAATCAACTTCTCATCTCCACATGCCATCGCGCATGTTATTTTGTGCATCACGTCAATTCACCTGTGGAGGGCGTTTCATGTCCTCATCCCATGCTCCTCAAACCGGGGCGCACGACACGGTCTGCGCGGCCTGCTTCGGGAGGGCGAGGCTCCTGCCGAGCCGGAAGCGACAGGATACTCGTCCGAAGTCGAGTATTTCGCGGGCTCGCGGGTGGGCAGGAGCCTCGCGCTCCCGTGCCGTTTGCAAACCATGTCGTGCACCCCTCGAACCGTAACACCAATGGGCCATGCACCGCGCATGCTCGATCAAGTGCGTACCTTGAGATGCTGTCGTCGCCAAGGACTGGACCGACAGCTGGAAGTCGACAGCGTGATCGAGGGCAAATACAAAATCCACATCAAGAAAGACGAGGAACCCGATCGCACCTACGGTTGGGCCATCACCGTGCTGGATGATCATCGCATTCACCTCACGAGCCATGGCATTGGCGATGTTCCAACGACGCTGCACCGAAAGAACTGATGGAATCCACGTGGACGGATGGGTGCATTTGTATAGAGGACATATTTTGAAGTGTCAGGGATTTTTGTTCACATTTTGAACGCAGTTCGTCATAATGGTACTCATTGCTCCGTTTCACCTGGGAGACTGAAGCCATGTTGCGCCGCTGCTGGGGTCTTGCGATTCTCGCAATCTTCGCGATCGCTCTTTCACCCGTCTTCGGACAATCATCCGACTACAACAAAGAAGCGGTTCAAGCGCTGAGCAATCGCATCGACGCACATCTTGCCACGGTGTGGAAGAAGGCGGGCGTCACCCCGGCGCCGAAAGCGGGGGACTACGTCTTTTATCGCCGCCTCAATCTCGATCTCGCCGGTCGTGTGCCGGGCCTTGTTCCGATCCACGATTTCATCGACAACGAGGCCGCGGACAAGCGCTGGAAGGAAGTGGATGACTTGCTGAAAACACCGCAGCATGCGCAGCACTTCGCGCACGTTTGGCGTTCGATCATGCTGACGAATCAAACGAACCAGCAGACGCAATTCCTGATGCCGCAGTTCGAGGCGTGGATTCGGGAGCGGATGCAGAAGAATGTTGCACTCGACACGATGGTGCATCAACTCCTAACGAGCCAGCAAGGCAACATGGGCTTCAACCCCGGCATGACGCAGGGCAGCCCGCAGCTTTTCTTCACCGCCAACGAGAACAAAGCGGAGAATCTGGCCGGGGCGTCATCGCGCGTTTTCCTCGGCGTTAAGATCGAATGCGCACAGTGCCATGCACACCCGTTCGCGAAATGGACGAAAGAGCAATTTTGGGAATTCGCCGCCTTCTATTCGGTGCAGCCGCAGGCCATCCGCCGTCCGGGCGACCAGGGCGTGCCGAAAGTGCAAGCGATTCAGCCGGGCCGCGAGATTCTGATTCCGGGAACCGAGAAGGTTGTCAAGGCAAAATTCCTCAACGGCGATGAGCCGAAATGGGACGGGCTGACGAGCTCGCGCAAGACATTGGCCGACTGGATCACGGCGAAGGACAATCCGTACTTCGCCAAGGCGATGGCCGACCACGTATGGTCGTATCTCATGGGCGTCAGCCTGCTCGAACCGATCATGGAGCCGAGTGACGACAGCCCGGTTACGCATCCGGACTTGCTCAGTGACCTGGCCAAGGCACTGATCGACAACAATTTTGACCAGCGTTTCCTGATTCGCGCCATCGTTCATTCCGATGCGTATCAGCGCTCCAGCGGCGGCACGAAGTTGGCCGACAAGGAAGACTACCACCTGTTCGTCCGCATGCCCATCCGCGCGTTGGCCCCGGAGCAGATATACGACAGCCTCGTGAACATCGTCGTGCGTGAAAAGGGCGAGCGTGAGATGCTGCTGCGTCCGGTGCCGCCGCAACAGTTCTTTAACCCGAACGGTGCGCAATCGCCGCGAACGCAGTTCATGCTCAAGTTCCCGGCCCAGGACCGTCGCCACGAGCCGCAAACGTCGATTCTCCAAGCACTGTTCATGATGAACGGTGGCTTCATGACCAAGTACACGAAGCTGGAGAACAACGACGACCTGAAAGACCTGGCGGGCCAGGACGGGCCGCACGAGAAACGGATTCGCTCGTTGTATATGATCGTTCTGTCGCGTCCGCCGCGCCAGAATGAAATCGATCGCTTGGTCCCGTACCTGGAAAAAGGCGCCGCCAACAACAACCTCGGGCGAGCGCTCTCCGACGTCTACTGGGCGCTGCTCAACAGTTCCGAGTTCCTGCTGAACCATTAGGACCTTCGCAGTCCACGAGTTTTCAGAGCCTGAAGCGTAAGCGAAGGTGTGCCTCCCTTCGCTTACGCTTCAGGCTCTGATCGTTCGTCGTTCGTGGGGTGCACGACACGGTCTGCGCGGCCTGCTTCGGGAGGGCGAGGCTCCTGCCGAGCCGGAAGCGACAGGATACTCGTCCGAAATCGAGTATTTCGCGGGCTCGCGGCTCGGCAGGAGCCTCGCCCTCCCGTGCCGTTTGCAAACCATGTCGTGCACCCTCGTTCGTGCGCCTCACATTTCCCGTCTTGACACGACTCCCTCCGTCCGGGCATCATGTACGGCCCTGGAGTCTCCGTCATGGACGACGTTTGCGAGCTTTCGCTCATTCTCCCGGCCTACAACGAAGAAGCCGGCATCGCTCAAGCCGTTGCCGAAGCCGACGATTCCCTGCGCGCTCTCGGCGTATCGTACGAAATCATCGTCGTCGACGATGGGAGCAGTGATCGAACGAGCTCCATCGTCGAGCCGATGATTACTGATCGGCCGCGCGTTCGCCTGGTTCGCCATGACGGTAACCGTGGCTACGGGGCGGCGCTGCGAACAGGGTTCGCCGCGGCCCACGGCAACCACATCGCCTTCACCGACGCCGACGGACAGTTCGACCTCGCCGATCTCGCGCTTCTTTTGCCGCTCTTGGCCAATCACGCCATCGCCGTCGGGTATCGCGTCGATCGCCAAGATTCCTGGTTGCGCAAGTTCTATTCGCGCGGGTACAACCTGCTTGTGCAAGCGTTCCTCGGCATTCCGGTGCGCGACATCGATTGCGCGCTCAAAGTCTTTCGCCGCGATGCACTTGAGAAAATCCTCCCGGAGACCGATGGCTTTTTCGTCAACACGGAGATGTTGACCAAGGCCCAGCAACTCGGCCTCG
>Ga0194121_10008188_pt1 | contig 13346 bp, 14 predicted proteins | sample TA2MahCa50mmetaG_FD_148609 | JGI IMG/M metagenome (GOLD analysis project Ga0194121, IMG submission 148609) | Freshwater microbial communities from Lake Tanganyika, Tanzania - TA2015020 Mahale Deep Cast 50m | ecosystem: Environmental > Aquatic > Freshwater > Lake | place: Tanzania: Lake... | reverse complement strand
ATCCCAATTTTGCAAATAACGGATGGCCAAGCTTTCTTTCAATTTTTTTTTCATTTGTAAAATCAGATAATTTTCTTGACTACATGATGACGCAGCGCTACATCACAGTCACAATTTCTGTCTTGACAGTAATTCCAGCATACTTGTTATGCAGAAGATTTTTCAGTAATAAATATGCGTTAATAGGAGCTTCGCTGTTTATTTTTGATCCAAGAATAATAACAAATTCTGTTATGGGTTTAACTGAATCGCTTTTTGTACTTCTTGGGATAACCTCGTTCTTTTTGTTTCTTGGCAACAACAGATCTGTTTATGCATCATTTGGTGTTCTGGCATTAATGGCTATGATTAGATATGAAGCCTTGTTACTAATAGTGCCGTTTTCCATAATGTACTTTGTAAGATTCAGAGGTGAAAAAACAAATGTTCTGAAATACACTTTATGTATCACCATTTTCGTCCTAGTTCTTTTGCCAATGGCATATGTCAGAATAGAAACAACAGGACAGGACGGACTAACTAGCAACTTGTTTGCAGGACAGAAGTACATTACACAACAAGTAGTCCAAGGTATACCCGATGATGATGATCCGATTTCAGGCACCGACTACCAAAATAAATCAGTGTTTTTCATGATTACGGCGGTTGTCAATTTGGCAAAATACATTTTATGGTTAATGATACCAATCCTGATATTTTTTGTTCCCATAGGAATCTTCCTCATCATAAAAAATCGAGGTTTTGCCATATTGAATCACAAAGTTTACTCAGTGATACTTTTTTCCATAGTTATTCTCATACCGGCATTTTATATATATGGTAGAGGCATACAAGATACCAGATACCTGTTCATGATTCTTCCTATTGCATATTTGGTTTCTCTGTATGCAGTAAAAAAATTAGACATTCATTTTTACTCGAAAAAAGCTGTTTTAGTTTTGTTGGTGTGCAGCATAATTTTTGTTTCTGCTGCATCTTTGGAATATCAGAAAATCGACTATCAGCATGAACGCGAGGCGTTTGTGGTTGCGCAGGAGATAGTCAAAGTTGCAAATGGAATCAATATCTACTCGGAAAACAAATACATCAAAACTGCTGAAATTGCAGAAAAATGGCCAGAACTGCCAAAACCAAATTTCTCAGGTCATGTTTCGCTAGACACAGTAAAGATACCAGTGACAGATTACAAATCACTAGAACAATTCATTTCAGATTCTAAATTAAAGGGATTAACACATCTAGTTGTTGATGACGCAGATAATTCTATATTTCTCAGTGCTATTTTTAAAAACGACAAGAAGTATCCTTATCTTAACAAGATTTATGATTCTTCGGACTACAATATGCACTATCACGTCAAGATCTATGAAATCGACTATGCAACATTCGAAAAGATACGCTCTACCAATTAAACATCTGATGAAAACCACATAATTATGACGCAAAAGAATTTTCGAGAATCAGCAAAAAGGAGTGCAATTCTGCACAGAATATATCAGCAGATCTACTATTTGTTGCTGAAACGCCACTTTTACGGTTGGACGTCTCCCTTGAGAGTGCTACCGGATTTCATAGTTATAGGTGTTGTAAGAGGTGGGACTACATCGCTGTATGATAATTTATCAAAACATCCTTGCATTTACTCAGCCGCTTACGACGAGCTCGGATTTTTTGACAGTAACTTTGAACTTGGCGTAAACTGGTACAAGTCCCTTTTTCCATCAGTTTTAAGAAAAAAGATCTCACAGTTGAAGAGGCGATGCTTTATGACATACGATGTAACACCGTTTTACATTTACAATGAAGCTGCTGCAAAACGCATTGCGAGTTTGCTTCCCAAGGTAAAGATTGTGGCACTATTAAGAAATCCAGTAGACAGGGCATACTCGAACTATTACCTTGGAGTGAGGGATGGGGTTGAAAAAATGTCATTTGAGGATGCAGTTGCAGTAGAAATGGAAGAGCTGAAAGAGAAAGAGAGTTTGAGTTTGGACAGATACGACCAGACAAGATCATACATTGTGAAGGGATTTTATGCAGAACAGCTTAAGATTTGGTTTGAGTTATTCCCAAAGGAACAAATGTTGTTACTTGCAAGCGAGGATTTTGCAAGAGAACCAATTAAGATCATGAATCAGATCTTCGAATTTCTCAAATTACCACCATTTGAGGTAAGAAACTTTGAGAAGACAAACTTGGGCAATTATATTCCGATGAAAGACGATACGAGAAGGTTACTAACGGATTACTTTAGGCCACATAACGAAAAAATATACAGAGTGATTGGAAGAGACTTTGATTGGGATTGAGTAATAGGTTTATAGTGCAAGTATTATACGCAGATCCCTTCCTGATTTTCTGTCCGAAACTATTCTCGGATAATACGGAAACGGGTCAAGTCCTAGGTGTAATTTTTTAAGGATTTTGTTGATGCCGCCCTCTAATGGTGTGGCGGGCCTGAAAATATCACAGTGATTTATTCTAAATCCTGCTTTTGAGGCTATGTTTTGCAGTGATTTCTGTGAAAAATGGAAAATGTGAGGCTGCGTCTTTGCAGTTGAGCTTAGCAGTTCTCGGTTATCACAGTTTGGAACCTCTATGAAAAAAATCCCATTCGTCTTCAAATTATTACGTATTTTTTGTAAAAACAGATCCGGTCTGACCAAGTGTTCTAGCACGTGGGACATCCATATTATATCAAATTTTTCTTCGATGTGAAGATCTTCTACAAATCCAGATATGCACCTACTGTTTTTTAATTTGCTATTAATCTTGGATACGTTTCTCGGATCTGGTTCAATTGCGGTGACAGAAAATCCATGTTGGTCAAACCAATACGTTGCCTGCCCTGCGCCTGCCCCTATCTCCAAGATACTTTTTTTGCTTCGAAGATAAGGTTCGCAGTACAAATATTGTGACACCCAGTTTCTTCTTTTTCCCTGAGAGTCAATATCGGAATAACCTGAATCAATTGACAGTTCCGCGTTTCTCTCATCCCAGTATTCCCCGCCATACACATGCAACTTGTTCTTTATTACATATTCAGAATCTCCCGTCACACCTAGATTGCAGTTTTGACACAAATACACCGGTAGTTCAAAATAGGACGTATTGATATATACTGAAAAAGATGTACTGCCGCATGAGATACAATTCATTTCATTGAGTTTGGTAAACCTCCAGCAAATTACTGTTTCTCAGGTAACAGTATCAGATTTGTTTTGGCCATTATTCCGGCAATGATTACAAATATCGCAATAGTATGCACCGATGAAAAAATATTGGACAAAATGGTCAAAATCCAAACTTCAACAGGTTAACAGATATAATTTGTCATGAAGAGACCCCATCATGAACAAAATACGAGTTGCCCTCATTTACAAGTCATCATATTCTTTTCTTTCTGGGAGTCATTTTGATAATACAACGTATAATTTTTTCATGCATGCGTTGAAAAGAAATCAAAACCTAGACGTCACCTACTTCCCCTCAGAGAACAGTTTTGATATGAACAAAGTTAGGGGCAAATTCGACATAATTTTATTACCTAACAACAATACCGATGGAACGCCAGACAAACTGGTCGGAATAGAAAATATCGGAATTCCAGTAATATGTAGGACCGGTGACCCGCACTGGGCTAAAAAATACAACCAGTTTCGTTTTCATGAGGAGTGGAAGATCGATTGCTACTTTAATTTCATGCATGAGGAATATTTTTACAAATTTTATCCTAGAAAATTCAACTACAAGACAATTATTTTCGGCCTTGAGCCGTCACTTTATCAAAATCTAACTCCATTCAAAGAACGCATCTGGGACAAGATTTTGAATTCTGGGGCGGTGGGCAAACCAGGCATCATCTCCAGAATTACAAACAGAGTTCTGAACCCCCACAGATCCGGCTGGTATTTTTACAAGCTGCGAACAATGTGTAATGACCTGCCGTATGTTGTTCATAGCGGGATGATCGGTTCGAAATACATCAATGACGATTATGCAAGACTTCTCTCAAGATATCGGACTGCAATCGCCGCCACCACATTTTATCCAACGATAAAATACTTAGAGGTACCAGCAGCTGGGTGTTTGACATTTATGGAAATAACAGAGAAGAACCACGGTAGGTACATGGGCCATAAGGACGACCATACCGCGGTTTTTATAAATGAGAAAAACTACAAGGATAAGTTCGAAGAGTTTCTTAGCGATACAACCAACCCCAAATGGGAAGATATAGCAAATAATGGCAGAAAACACGTCATGGAGAATCTGAATAACGACATAGCGGCGAATGCGCTTGCAGAATTAATGGGGAGTTATTTGAAATGAGGAGAATTGTTGTGACAGAGTTTATTGAGTCCTTGGGAATCAAGCTTCCGCCGCTTGAGGAATTTTGGAAATTGGGAGACATGACCGCATTGTGGACCAATGAAGCCGACCAGTTTGTGAAACTCAACTACCATCGAGGACCTTTGCTTTATGCCCTAGTAGCAAAATACAGACCAAAAAAAGTACTGGAATTTGGCAGGGCTAAGGGATACGCAACATTATGTATGGCATGGGCTATGGACGACTTCAACATAGACGGGAAGATATACACCCTTGACACCATTTCACCAGATCATCACATCAAAATACCAGTAAAAAGATCAGGTGATGAACCCGTCATAGAAACCACATCAGTTAATGAGATTTGGAATGAAGTTGCAAAACCAAATTGGATCAAGCGAATCACACAGATAACTGGGCTGTCCTCTGAGATCATGAGGCGGTCTGATCTGCCGAAGTTCGATATGGCATATATCGATGCAGATCATTTCTACAGGGGAGTAAGGCAAGACTTCTATTCGTTTTTAAAATGTTCTGAGGAAAAATTCGGGGTGTTATTTGACGACTACATAGAAAGAGAAGGATTTGGAGTCAAGAGATTGGTTGATAACGAAATCTCAAGAGATTTCGACGTCATGCTAATACACACAGATCTAGAGGACAATTTGAAAGAATATACCAAATCCGATTACGGAATGTGTTGGATACACACGGATTCACTAAAAAGATCTTTTAGAGATTGTTATAGTGGTCAGGACATACAAAAAGTACTAGACGAATACAAAATGTATGAAAAAAGGCTCAAGATAAGAAAGACGCTTAACCAAAAAATTCCAGTCCTAAGAAAGGTCAGATTTCGTTGGTGGGATAAGTAGATTAGAACCACCGTTTCTTAGTACAAATATTAAGTAAACTTATTCTCAATGAAACACATGCAATTAAGGAACAAATTATTTTTGTTTTATAGAAAATCGATGAGAAATATGAGTAGGGGTCATGGTATCGGCAGGTACTACCCCATCAAAAAGGCAGTAAAGATCGTACAAAAATTACTCAAACCTGACGTTGCCACGGTCCAAGGACACAAGATGTACCTGGACAAAAACGACTCTCTGAATCTTGCAATGAACGGCATTTATGGCGAATTTGAAACAAGTCTGGTAAAAAATGAGATCAGTCCAGGAGATGTGGTAATTGATATTGGTGGTCACATAGGATATTTTACGCTGATTTTTGCAAAATTGGTTGGCTCTGAAGGCAAGGTGTTTACATTTGAGCCAGAGCCCACAAACTTTGAAATTTTGCGTAAGAATGTAGAAATGAACTGTTATCAGAATGTGGTTTTAGAGCAAAAAGCTGTCTCCGACAAAAACGGTACCTGTGAGCTTTTTGTCGGACAAAGTAGTAGCGGTGCTAACAGAATTTACCAACCTAAAAAAACAAAAACACAGAAATTCAGGCCATCTATAGCAAGCACAGTAAGATTAGATGATTATTTCGCAAATTCTGATTTAACAAATAAAATAAAATTCATAAAGATGGATGTTGAGGGTGCAGAACTATTGGCATTAAGGGGAATGAGAAATATTTTGCAGAGTAACAAAACGTTGACCATATTTACCGAATTTATCAAAAATGCGCTCGAAGATGCAGGAACAGATCCCAGTGAAATGTTGGATTTCCTCAAGAAGATGGGATTTGAGATTTACCTTGTTGACGAGCAGAATGCGAAGGTCTCCCCCCTAGACGTAGTAGATCTATTAACCTCAAAAAACTTTGAAAAAAGAACTATCAACTTGTTGTGCAAAAAAACAGATATTCCAAATATCATAAAACAAATAATTAAATAATTATTGCCTACTATGACGGTAGAACTTTGTTAATTATTTCACAAAACCTAACAAATTATGGGATTCCGATCCCAGACGATGTCATATTCAGAATTAATCTCGCATGGGTGAACAGCCTCGATGAGTTAAAAGACATTCTGAAAAAACACCATGATCATAGAATTTTTCTGGATCTACCAGTTGGAAGAATAAAGCCGCCCAACAATAAATACACGCTGGAAGAACTTGTCCCAATCATACAAGCACACAACGAGATCAGATATTTTGCAATTTCAAATGTAGAATCAAGGTCAGATTTGGAGGAGTTTGTGAGATTACTACCCAGAAATATCATAATAGTTCCCAAGATCGAGAGCCCCACTGCCATCACCAACATAGGCGATATTGTCAGCATATTGAATGAACAGGAGATAGTTGTAATGCTAGATCATGACGACCTGTTTTCTGCAATAATCAAAAGGAACGAGCCTACGACAAAATTTAAGGAATACATCACAGGATTGGTCGATTTTTGCCAAAAAAATAACATCACCTTGTTAAGAACTGTTGGAGTAATATTTAGCGATGCTGAAAAACGCGTTACTGAATATATGAAATAGGCGCCGCCTAACTTTTCATACTGTTGTAAATAAAGTCAAGAGATCTTTCCGATATTTTATGTTCTTTGTGGGAGTCATCAAGATATGCATCAAAACGACCTTTTCCCAGATCGGATAAAGTCATTTTTATTTTATCTGCATAAGTCTCGTACGGAAGTCCTCCAAAACAACATGGATCATATTTATTGAAGATTTGTACGTGTTTTCGTACATCTCCGTAGGATGCAAGGATATACAGATCAAGATAGTCTGCGTTCTTGTAAAGTGCCGGCAGAATCTGTTCATAGTCGCCGAGATTTTCTTGAGTTGATCTTAGGTAAATCGGAACAGAACCCGCGACAGAATAGCTCTGTGAGATCCTTGGATCAATTGCAGAATACAGTGTTGTGGTCCAACCGCCGCCGGACAACCCGACCATGTAATAAGAATCAAAATCATACTCTTTATCCAAGTAGTTCAACGACACGGCAACAGGTTCAACGAAATATTTTATCGGAGACAGATCTGAAGACTCGATAAGTTGGAATTGATCGTGGTCGATCATCTTTATCCTTCCAAATTGCGTATCAATCACAGGCTGATTATTCATTCCCAACAGGGGCATTGAAAATGCAAGCACTGAGTATCCCTTATTTAATAAGAAACGAATGGTATCTTTTCCCTTAATAAAGTCCCCATCATGACCCTGATGGTAAATCACAAGAATGTTTTGTGACTTGTTTGGATGGAAAAGGTATGCTATCGACTCCACATCATGATCCATCGATACTGTGATTTTATCAATACTCTGCAGGTCTCCAATATCGGCATATCTTGGATCAGAAATCGTCTTTTGAACATCAGCAGGTATCTTTTCGCTTGGAAATTCTTTTTCAGACCATACATAGTTAATCACTGCATCCCGTTTAATCTGGATGTCGGATTCATTGTGAATGTGGATCAGTGAATCAACATCAGTCCCATAAGTTTCTGAGGAGCCATGTTGCGTGACGAATTTGTTATCATCAGGTTTGATACTGTTCAGCAGATCATATGGAAAAACTTTGTAGTGACCTACCAGCAATCCATAAGAGAAGAACAAAACAGATACTACAATAAGAGATACAATGGTGGTTTTTTTCATGGCGATAATCTATTATCGGTCCATTTTTTTGAAAAATTCGAGGTCTTTGCTGTTTCTAAAGGTCCTTTGTTTGGTAAAATCCAGAATCTCGTTTTCTATTTTTGAGAGTTCTTTGACGTCATCCTCTGTCAATTTTTCATTTTTCATTATTTTCGTCATTTTTTCAACAAGTTGGAGATTTAATTTTAGAATCAGCTCCGAATTAATTAGATTCCTCATCACATAGGGATTTGACTCGTAAATAATATCAACTTCTGATTTGTATGCGGTTGTTTTTTTATAATGAACGTAGCCCACCAAAATCAAAATTGGGATTCCGATTACAGAGACAATACCGACATAGTCGATAAAAGTTGGAAATATGATTTTGAGTGTAGGATAACGATCTATTGCCAGATAATAGGTGGTTACCAGAGTATTGACCGCAGCAAAAACAAATGCAAAATATGTAGACCAGCCGTTTCTAAAGTAATACCAACATCGTGAAAAAAGGTTTTTTTTATTTCGTGACATATCCATTTTTCTTTAGTTGAGATATATAATGTTAGGATAAATGGAATTTAGCTTTAATTGAACAAATTTCATATCCTTATTGGGGTGTATAAAAGAAAAATCTTACGTATGACTTATTTCAGAGATGCCACATGTATTTAGAATTCAAAAAAGTTTAGTTTTTTACCATGAATAGACCATCATTTTATCTTTCTATGTTCAGATATGCCGTAACACATCCAATGGATGGATTGAGAATTCTTGAGGCAGCTTGCGAGATGAGAGAGGATTCAAAACACAGACTTGTTGCAGACGTTAAGACGAACGGATTGAAAGACTGTCTGAAAGCTCTTTTTCCAGATTTAGGACGAATTGAGAAGAATGAGTCACTCTCCCAATTAGAAGATCAATTATGCGAGTTTTTTGAAAAAATAAAATCTGAAGAATACCCATCAATGACAAAACCATACCCCATCGAGTATTCTGTTGACAATGACTCAGGTCTATTTCTTTATGAGCTTTGCAAGGCATTAAAACCAGAAATAATTGTGGAGACAGGAGTGGCTTACGGCAGAAGTACATCATACATTTTGCAAGCACTACATGAAAATCAAAAAGGAAAGTTGTATTCCATCGACTATGTTTTTACGCCTTGGCAGTCAAAGCAGGCCATAGGATCTGCGATTCCCAATCATTTAAGATATAGGTGGGAGATGGTATATGGCCCCACATCAGAAGAGCTGCCAAATCTACTGGATTCACTTGGGATGATCGATGTATTCTTTCACGATAGTTTGCACACATACAAGACAATGAATTTTGAGTTTCAGCAGTCATGGCCTCACATTAGACAGAATGGATTTTTACTATCAGATGACGCCAAGGGCAACAATGCATTTCACAATTTTTGTTCCATACAAAAACTAAAACCGCTATATTTAGTACAAGAATTTGGAGCGGATGCAGTTATGGGCATATTGCAGAAAAAGAACGAAGTATAACTTATCACATGCTATGAATTTTTAACCAACGGGGGATCAGGATAGTTAAATGAAGGTGATGATTACAGGCGGTCTCGGGTTTGTTGGAAGTCATCTGTGCGACGAGTTTTTAAAAAATACCGAACACGAATTGATCGTCTTATCAAAAAGCCTTGCAAAAAAGCAAAATATTTCCTACACATCACGTAATATCAAGTTAGAAAAAGTGGATGTTACAGATTTTAACAGGCTTGGATACAGTATTGAAAGAAACAAACCTGACGTAATAATACATCTTGCAGGACAGACATCTCATTCCAAATCTTTTGAAGATCCATTCTACGATGTCGATTCAAACACAAAATCAACACTATACATCTTGGAAAAAATCCGCAAGAATAATCTTCATTGCAGATTTATTCTTGGAAGCACGTTTATCGTGATCGGTAAACCTGTGAAGATTCCTGTGAACGAGGAAACTCCGACCAACCCAACTACCATCTACGGCACAAACAGACTCGCAAGCGAGTACTATTGTAAGATATACAATCAGGTTTACGGCCTTGACTCACTTGTTTTTCGAATAACTAATTCATTTGGCCCAAGAGAACAGATAGTACCGAACAAAAATGCGGTGAATTACCTCATCCATAATGCCTACACTGGTAAAGAGATCACAATATTTCATCGAGGGAGGTTTTACAGAGATCTCATCTATATTTCAGATGTCGTTTCCGGAATAAAGACAATAATGAATAAGGGTAAAGCAGGAAATCTCTATTGGATATCTTCCTCAAAAAAGACGTGGTTCTATCAGCTTGGAGATTGGCTGCACAAATTCACCGATACTCCAGTAAGATACGTGAAGGTTCCACAATATACCAAAAAAGTTGACGTCGGAAATTTTGTTGTTGACAATAGAAAATTAAAATCACTTGGCTGGAAGCCAAAAGTAGAAGTGAAAGAAGGGATCAAGAAAACGTTAGAATATTTTGAATCCGAAGCAATTTGCTAGGCTCAGGTTGCACTAAATCTCGCAAAAGATGTAAAGTCAAATTTTTGCAGAATTTGAGACATTCTTCTTGGTGCATCTTTGAGGTTATGATACGTTATGAAATTGTCAGTGAGTGGTAATGGTATTTTTGGCATGAACTCTGGCACAAGTTCCCAGGAATGGATGTAAAACGTTGCAGGGATATCTTGTTTGTTATAAGCACTGATTGCTTTTTCTATCATCTTAAGCGGCAGAAATCGCAGATAAAAGCCTCCACCAGCAGGTATTTTCTTGCCAAGGAAATTTGTTACCAGTAGCGGATATTCTGTCAATTTTGCATCAGGATCGTTTTTGTCGATGGATTTGCTCGAAATTTTATAAGGTCTTGTATCTGCAGATTCAATTCCATACATCTTTGATTTTGCTGGAACCACGCTGCTGTCATATCGATAATTATTTTCTAACAAAGCGTCAATAACCCATGCAGTATTGCGGTTTAACGAAAATGTAGGAGCTCTGAACCCCTTTGATTTACCATCCGTCAGCCTGTCAAATTCCTTTAATTCGTCTTGAAATTTTTCTTTAAACCCAACGGCATCAAGTCGAATATGACGCATCGTATGAAATGCGATTTCGTGTCCCTGTCCTAGTATTTTGTCAAGCAGTTCTGGCTTTATTATCAACAGTTCCCCGACCATGAAGAATGTTGCATATGTTTCATTTTTTTGCAACCAGTCAAGTATCTTATCCATTCTGTTGATTATAATCGGATTCTTATTTTTGATATCGTGATGTTTCTGTATTAATTCCGGATGATACCAATCCTCAAAATCAATTCCCAACAGATTCAATTGAGTCAATTTGATTTCTTTTCAGAGACAAATTCAACAATCATAAATGGCAGTGAATTGACATAGACAAAACTGATCAGATGGCCTTCAAATCCGATCGATGGAGGAGATATCACCTTTCCGCCCGCTTTTTTCAGTTTCAAGGTAGCTAATTCTACGTCGGGAACTTCAAAAGCAAGATAATGTATTCCTTCCCCTTTTTTTTCAAGAAACGATGTGATCGGGGTTTGCAGTTCTGCTGACTCTATGAGTTCTATGTAAAATCCACCAAGGTTAAAGAAACATATTTTGACACGCTGAATCTTGTTGTGAAAAGGGATTGTAGTTTCTTGAGGAGTCAACAATGTCTGAATGGTACTGGTATAATTCTCAATTTTGTACACCACGATCCCTATATGATGAAACTTCAATCTACACCACATCTGCCTCTACTTGCTATTAGTCTTATTATCAATTGATCAGTATGTACCAAAGCATTACTCATAAACGAAGATATTTGGACAATTTTACTTTCCCCAGAGTTGGAATTTTTTCATTCAATTTATTGGGTATTTTGAATCTTTTTTCAAATAACTGGTATTTTTTTAAAAATTGATTACGCATATACTCAGAATAAGCGCTTGTTAATGGTTGATTCAGCGACTTACTCTCAATCCAGATCATACCACACCATCTGTCTTGAGACAAATTCTGTAGTTGGTTTGCCATTAGAATCTCGTTGAATCGGCCATTCACTTAGTTTTTTATGTGGTGTATAGTCAAGTGCGAATATTTTACCCGGTATCCATGGTACTCCATAGCCCATGCCATACAGAGGCAACCAAAACCTCTCCCCGTCCCAAATTTCAGCACGGTTTTTGGTTTGTATTTTGAATTATTTCATATAGCAGCACTCCTCGCTCATATTGAATACGATTATACTGACCATCATAGTCGACATGAAGTGTAGTCACATCACCCAGTTTCAAGAACTCATCATACGGCAGAATGGTCACATTAAGAGAATGTAAAATGTAGTCACATTATTTTTTTTCATCACAAATTGTGTGAAAGTTACATTTATTCATTCTTTTTTATGACGCGAGCCGGGTTTCCAGCTGCGACACAATTATCTGGTATGTCCGAAGTAACTACACTACCAACTGCAATAATCGAATTGGTACCTATTGTAATACCGGGAATTATTATGCAGCCAGGATTTATCCAGGCACCAGACTTTATTCTCACAGGATTCGTCCTTCTTGGGTATGTATGCTTCAGAACCAGATTGGCAGTCGGGTTTACGTGCGCAAAGATCATAGAGTTGCTTCCAATCCCAACATTATTCTCTATTGTTATCAGATGTGGATACATGAGATCTATGAGAACATATGGCGCAATATGACAGCCCTGCCCAATTTTTACACCGCGTGCGCGTTGCATGTTTATTGTCAGATCCGGGTGAAGTGATGAGTACGCAACATAATGACACAGCCATGAATGGAGGTACTTTATTCTTAGCTGTAGCCTGCCAAAAATTCCTTTGTATCCATAATGATCCATCAGTTCCTTTTCATTGATTTTTTTGAATTCGTGTTTTTTCATAATTTGCTATTCCAACTTGAATCGTTTTATTTTACCATACTCAGTTCTAGGTATTTCATCTATAAACTCAATTTGTGTCGGCACTTTATAACGTTCGAGATTCTTGACGCAATATGAAATGATTTCGGATTTTTGGATGGTGGAACCAGGCGATTTTTGAATAAATAACTTTTCCACCTGACCAAAAAGTTTGTGCGTCACTTCTATTGCTATTGCTTCAGTAATACCAGGTAAAGCCTTTACTATCTTTTCAATCTCTTCTGGAACTACCTTTTCTCCACCAACATTTATCACATCATCAAGTCACCCTTTAGGAAGAGGTAACCCTGCGGATCAAGATGTCCAACATCACCCGTTTTTAGCCATCCATCTACTATATTTTTATCCGCACCAGGATTTTTCCAGCTAAAATCAGATTCTGATAGATCTGTAAAGACTTCAAAGAAGATATTCCTGATTTCCTGTTCTAAATTTTCATTTTTTGGCAAACCGATTGCGATAAACGTCGCAGAATAAATAAATCTTGTTTGTAGTTACCATG
>Ga0194121_10008186_pt1 | contig 13351 bp, 7 predicted proteins | sample TA2MahCa50mmetaG_FD_148609 | JGI IMG/M metagenome (GOLD analysis project Ga0194121, IMG submission 148609) | Freshwater microbial communities from Lake Tanganyika, Tanzania - TA2015020 Mahale Deep Cast 50m | ecosystem: Environmental > Aquatic > Freshwater > Lake | place: Tanzania: Lake... | reverse complement strand
GTGAGTATACCCTGGCCCCTGGTGTGCGCATTGGCACAGGCGGCTCCCCACCCGCAGCCGCGGTCTTACGCAACATGGAGGCCCTGGGCATCGAGGTCATCCACCTCTACGGACTGACCGAAACCGGCCCCTTTCTCACCTCTTGCGAATGGCAACCGTCCTGGAACGACCTGGATGTGAGCACACGGTATCGCCTGAAAGCGCGCCAGGGCATTGCGCAATTGCTCACGGACGTGCGTGTGATGGATGAGCAACTCCAGGAAGTGCCCTGGGATGGCCAGACCATCGGGGAAATTGTGGCGCGGGGTAACAACGTGATGGAAGGCTATTATAAGCAGCCAGAGGCGACTGCTGAGGCCATGCGCGGCGGTTGGTTCCACAGTGGTGACCTGGCCGTGGTGCATCCAGACGGCTATATTGAGATCATGGACCGTGCGAAGGATGTCATTATCAGTGGCGGGGAAAATATCTCATCGGTGGAAGTAGAGTCTCTGCTCTACGAACACCCCGCGGTCCTGGAGGCTGCGGTGGTGGGGGTTCCCGATACCCACTGGGGGGAAGTGCCGAAAGCCCTGGTGGTCCTGAAGCCACACCACCAGGCCAGTGCGCAGGAGCTGATCACGTTCTGCAGGGATCGTATGGCGCATTTTAAGGCGCCCAAGTCCGTGGAGTTCGTGGACACGCTACCAAAGACGGCGACCGGGAAAGTGCAGAAATTTGCGTTGCGTGCACAGTATGCGCAGGCAGAGGGAGTGAGGGGGAGAGGGAGTGAGTAAAGATGCATGAGCTCTATTGTCGGCGAGGGTGGGAGGCGAGTGCGGAGCAGGCACGGCGAGGGCGGCGGGCGTATGCGCTGGCGGAGGCGAAGCCGCACTTTGCGGCGGATCGGCCGTGTGATGTGGCACATATTGCCCTGAAGATCTCCCTGGATATTGCGCAGCAAACCGTACAGGGGACGTGTGCAACGACCGTGCGGGCGCTCCAGGAGACGGTGGAGCATTTGACGCTGGATGCGGTGGATTTGCAGATTGAGCAGGTGCGGTGTAGTGATGGGGCAATCTTGCCATACACGTACGACGGGCAGCAGTTACGCGTGACGTTTGCAGAGCCGTTGGCACAGGACATGTCTACCACGGTCGAGGTCGAGTACCAGGTCACCAAACCGCGTCTGGGGCTCTATTTCATTACGCCGGATGCTGCGTATCCAGAGAAAGCGGTGCAGGTGTGGACGCAGTGTCAGGATGAAGACGCACGCTACTGGTTCCCGTGCTTTGATGCACCACATGAGAAAGCCACGACAGCCATGACGGTCACCGTGCCGCAGCCGTATTTTGTGCTGTCCAATGGTGCGCTACTGTCCACAACGCGGGACGAGGCGGCAGGGACCATCACCTATCACTGGGTGCACGATCAGCCCCATTCGACGTATCTCATGACGCTGGTGGCTGGGGAGTTTAGCGAGCAGACGGAACTGGTGGACGGCATTCCAGTGCAGTGGTACGTCACGCCAGGCCGCGAGGAGGACGGCCAGCGCGCCTTTGGCGATACGCCAGCTATGCTGCGCTTTTTCAGTGACAAGCTCAAGGTACCCTATCCCTGGAATAAATACGCCCAGGTGGCAGTGAGCGATTTTATTTTTGGGGGCATGGAGAACACCACAGCGACGACGCAGACCGATCTGACCCTACATGATGCCCGTGCGCATCTGGATTTTTCCAGCAATGGCCTGGTGGCCCATGAGCTGGCACATCAGTGGTTTGGCAATCTGCTCACCTGTAAGCACTGGTCCCACGCCTGGCTCAATGAAGGCTTCGCGACCTATTTTGATGCGCTGTTTCATGAGCATCACCGGGGGACGGACGAGTTTCGCTATTACATGCACCAGAACGCCAGAGCGTATTTCCGTGAGGATGCCGAGGTGTACAGGCGGCCCATTGTCACGAACGTGTACCAGGAGCCCATTGATCTCTTCGATCACCATCTCTACGAAAAAGGCTCGCTCGTGCTGCACATGTTGCGCTACACGCTGGGAGAAACGGCGTTCTGGCATGCGCTCACGCACTATATCACAGCCCATCGGCATCAGGTGGTGGAGACGGTTGACCTGGAACGCGCCATTGAAGCAGCCACCGGGCGCAACCTGCAGGCGTTCTTTCAGCAGTGGGTGTATCAAGGAGGATATCCAGAATATCAGGTGGAGTTTGCCTGGGACGAGGCTGCCAGCATGGCCACGGTGACGGTCAGACAGCAGCAGAAAACGGGCACCGAGCACGGCGTGGAAACGCCCTTGTTTGACATGCCGGTGACGATCCTGTTTGCTCTGCCGGAGGGCGAGCAGCGCCTCAGTCAGCGGATACATGAGCAGCTCCACACCTTTCATATGATCCTGCCAGCCAAGCCACGCTGGTTCAGTTTTGATCCTGGTAACTGGATTCTCAAGAAGCTCAAACTGCAAGTGCCCAAAGATATGCTCATGACGCAGTTACAGCATGATCCGGAGATTATGGGACGCATTTATGCTGCCGAAGCTCTAGGTGAACTGGGCAACCTGGAAGCTGTGGAGAGCTTGCGACAGGCCCTGGCCCAGGATGCCTTCTGGGGGGTGCAAGCTGAGGTGGCCCGTGTGCTGGGCAGCATCCATACGCCGGCGGCGCTCGCTGCCCTGCTGGCGCAGACGCAACTCTCTCATCCTAAAGCGCGGCGTGCGGTGATGACGGCACTGGGGGAATTTAAGGACGACCAGGCGGCAGCGGCCTTGCGTGCGACGCTCCAGGCTGGTGATGCGAGCTATTTTGTCGAAGCAGAGGCTGCGGCCGCACTTGGCAAAACGCGGCGTGACAGTGCCCTGGCACCGCTGCAGCAGGCCGCGCTCAAACCTTCGTGGAATGAAACGGTGCGCAATGGCGTATTTCGTGGGCTGGCGGACTTGCGCGATGAGAGCGTGATCCCACTGCTCCAGGATTTTACGGCATATGGTCAGCCACCGTTAGCACGTGCGGCGGCGATTCGTGCCCTGGGTGCTCTGGGCGGAGAAAAGGAGCCGGCGCCCGCAGCCATTGTCGACACGCTCACCACCCTCCTTGACGAGGAGCATTTTCGCATCCGCATGGCGGTGCTCGATGCGCTGGCCTCGCTACACAACCCCAAAACTTTGCCGGCGCTGGAGCGTTTACGGAGCCGCGACCTGCTGGATGGCCGTATCAAACGGCGTGTGGAAGAAGTCATTGAGGGCATCCGCAGTGAACGCAAGCAAACCGATGAAGTGCAGCAACTGCGCGACGATTTTCAAGCCCTGCGCGAAACGAACAAACAACTGCTCGAACGCCTCGATCGTCTGGAGGCTCGCCCGTCCTCAGGGGCGCATGCATGAGCTGGAGCTCAGGGCTATACGCTGTGCTGTCTATAGTTTCAGCTGCCTTTTTGCAGCAACCTCCCCGCTCTCTCTCCTTGTGGAGGAGGGCGCCAGACGCTGGTGTCTGGCTCAGGCGGAACCCGCCTCACCGATGGGTTACTCTCCTGGGCCTCGCCCTGGTTACCGGGCTATGGCTCTCCCCTGTCCTGGCCAGCGAGCCGCAGCACGGCCTGGCACTTGGTGCCCCGGTCAAATACCCGCGCGGCTTTGCGCACTATGATTACGCCGATCCGCAGGCCGTGTCAGGCGGTGTGCTCACCCTGGGCAGTCCTGGCAGCTTCGATAAGCTCAACCCGTTTAGCCTCAAGGGACGAGCGCCCATGCTCCTGAGCTCCCTGGTGTTTGAAACACTGACTGAGCGCTCGCTAGATGAGCCCTTTGCCGAGTACGGTCTGCTGGCGGAGTCCATACAGGTGGCTGACGATGACATGTCGGTGGTGTATCGCCTGCGTGCCAATGCGCGCTTTGCGGATGGCCGGCCTGTGACCGCCGAGGATGTTGTCTTTTCGTACACCGTGCTGCGTTCTGAGGCGGCAGTGCCTACCTATCGCGCCTACTACCGCGATGTGGCTCGCGTGGAGGCGATAGATCGTCTGACCGTCCGGGTGACTTTTGTCAGGGCCAACCGTGAGCTCAAGATGATCGCCGGTCAGATCCCCATCCTGCCCAAACACGTCTATGACGGCAAAGATTTTGGCAAAGATTTTTTACAGCAGGCCGTGGGCTCGGGCCCCTATACGGTGCAAACCTTCGAGTTTGGCAAGCGCATACGCTATCAACGCAATCCGGATTACTGGGGCAAGACGCTCAACCTCAACGTGGGCAAATACAATTTTGAGGCTATTGTCGTCAAGTTCTACCGCGATGCCACCGTCATGCTGGAAGCCTTGAAAGCTGGCGAGTTTGATTTCCTGGAGATCAATAGTAGTAAAAAATGGGCTAAAGACGTCGGGGGCGAGAAGTGGGACAGAGGCTATCTCCTCAAAGAGCTGCTACCGCATCGCAACACCGCTGGCATGCAGGGCTTTAGCTTCAACCTGCGTCGCCCCATCTTCCAGCAGCGCGAGGTGCGCCATGCCCTGGCCCTGGGCCTCGATTTCGCCTGGATGAACTCGGCGCTGTTTTATAACCAGTACACGGCGAATGTGAGTTTTTTTGATAACTCCGAGCTGGCGGCCACGGGCTTGCCAACCCCAGAGGAACTGGCCTTACTGGAGCCCTGGCGCCCCCATGTGCCTCCGGCGGTATTCACCACGCCACTGCAGGGGCTGGGCACGCAGTATCCTGATCAGCGACAACGTCTCCGGGCGGCTCAGCAACTCTTCAAAAGCGCTGGCTGGGAAGTACGCGACGGGGTATTGACGGAAAGCACCACCGGTCGCCCCATGCAGTTTACGCTCACCCTGGACCAGCCGGATTTCCAGCGCATTGCGGAACCCTATCTCAACAATCTCCACAAGCTGGGGGTCCAGGCCACGATGAAAGTCGTGGATGACGCCATCTATGAGCGCCTCTTACGCACGCATGATTTCGACATGGTTGTTGCGGTGTTTCCACAGAGCCAGTCCCCTGGCAATGAGCAGGTCGATTTCTGGCATTCCGAGGCGGCAGACCAGGAAGGTAGCAACAACCTGCTCGGCATCAAGCATCCTGCTGTGGATGCGCTGGTCGAGGCCATCGTCACAGCGGACACACGCCCACAACTCCTGACCGCCGTGCATGCACTGGACCGTGTGCTCTGGCACGAGCACTATGTGGTGCCGCAGTGGTTCATCGCCAGTCATCGGCTCGTCTACGGGCACAAACTGGCGCGTCCCACGACGTTACCTCTGTATTATGAACCACTCAGTTTTCTCCTGTACTGGTGGATTGATCCGACCCGCGAGCGGGCGCTTGCCGAGGCCCGCGCAGCGAATCGTCCTCTCATACGTTGACGCTATGTGGGCCTATATTCTCAAGCGCTTATTGTTAATGATTCCAACGTTGTGCGGCATTGTGCTGGTCACGTTTATCGTCCTCCAACTCGTTCCCGGTGGCCCGGTTGAGCGCATGATTGCCCAGCTCCGCACCGGTACACGGGCAGGCGAAGGCGGTGCTGCAGGCTTCGCCGTACAGGGGGATCAACGGCAACGGACGGCCATCCAGCAAGAGCAGATCGAGTATTTCCAGAAACTCTATGGCTTTGACCAACCCCTGCACGTGCAGTTGGGCACCTGGATGATCCGTCTCTTTACCTTTGACTTTGGTGAGTCGTATTACCGTCACACGCAAGTCGTTGATCTGGTCATTGACAAACTCCCGGTGTCTATCTCCCTCGGCGCCTGGAGTTTTCTCATCACCTATCTGGCCTGCATTCCCCTGGGGATTCGTAAGGCTGTACGGCACGGTTCACGCTTTGATGCTCTCACCAGCATGCTCATTCTGGTTGGCTACAGCATTCCAGGGTTTGTCCTCGGCATCTTTCTCATCGTGCTCTTTGGTGGTGGCTCATTCTGGTCGGTGTTTCCCTTACGCGGCCTCACCTCCGATGGTTTTGCCGAGTTAACCTGGTGGCGGCAAATCCTGGACTATCTCTGGCACCTGGTACTGCCGCTCACCTGTGAAGTGATCGGCAGCTTTGCCGTCCTGACTCTACTCACCAAAAATTCTTTCCTGGATGAGATCCATCGGCAATACGTGCAGACCGCGCGTGCCAAAGGTCTGTCACCGCGTCGTGTGCTCTTCAAGCATGTGTTTCGCAATGCCATTATTCCGATTATTCTGGGCTTCCCCAGCAGTTTTTTAGCGCTGTTTTTTACGGGTAGTCTGCTGATCGAAACGCTGTTTTCTCTGGATGGGCTCGGGTTGCTCTCGTATGAAGCCATTATTAGCCGAGACTACCCTGTGGTGATGGCCACGCTGTTCGTCTTCTCGCTGCTGGCCCTGGTGGGAAATTTATTGTCCGATCTGTCACTCATGCTGGTTGATCCACGCATCAGCTTTGAAAGCGCCCCGAGGTAGCCATGGCTTTCCCCTTGCGACTCCACGCCGAAACGCGCCGAAAATGGCGCGTGTTTCGCCAGAACCGCCGCGGCTTCCTCAGCCTGCTGACCCTGGTGACGCTGCTTGTCCTCAGTCTCTTCGCGGAGTTCTACGCCAATAGCCGTCCGCTGCTGGTGTATTATCAAGGGGCATGGTACGTGCCGCTGTGGCACACGTACCCAGAGACCGTCTTTGGAGGAGATTTTGTTACCGAGGCCGATTATCATGACCCGTTTATCCGTGACAAGCTCACCACAGGCGACAACTGGGCCATCTATCCTCCCATCCGTTGGGATTACAGAGCGCTGAATCTCGATCCCACATTGCATCACCCCAGCCCACCCTCACGCCTCAACTGGCTGGGCACGGATGATCGGGGCCGTGACGTGTTTGCCCGGTTGCTCTATGGCTTTCGTATCTCGCTCCTCTTCGGGTTGGTGCTGGCCTGTCTGGGCACTGTGCTGGGCATGCTGATCGGAGCGCTGCAGGGCTTCTTTGGGGGCTGGCTTGACTTGCTGGGCCAGCGTGGCATCGAGATCTGGGGGGCGCTCCCCGAACTGTACCTACTGATCATTCTCGCGGCCACCTTCGAGCCTAGCATCCCCCTGCTGCTTGCCCTACTCAGCATCTTTGGCTGGATGGGCCTGAGTGCCTATGTACGCGCCGAATTTCTGCGGGCTCGCAATTTTGACTATGTCAAAGCCGCACGGGCCATGGGGGTGCAGAATCGCGTCATTATGACCAAGCACATCTTACCCAATACGCTCACACCGGTGGTGACGTTCTTCCCCTTCCGTGTCTCTGGTGCCATCGTGGCCTTGACCAGTCTCGACTTCCTCAATCTCGGTGTGCCGAGCCCCACGCCGAGCCTGGGAGAACTGTTGTATCAGGCCAAGAGTAATGTCGAGGCCTGGTGGATCTCACTCACGACCTTTGTCGTGCTGGTCCTTATGGTCGTGTTGATCAATTTTATTGGCGAAGCGCTGTTACAGGCCTTTGACCCACGTCGACGCAGTGTGTGAAGCTCGTAGGAGGACAGTATGTGGTCACAGCGTATCCCTGCGTTCCTGTTTATCGGCCTTTTACTCGCCACCGCCGTCTTTATCCAGCACACCTCTAGCCTGTTGCCCGCCCACACCGCATCACGCTTTGGCGCTAGCGGTCAGGCGTATGGCTATATGAGCCGTGAGGGCTATCGCCTGTTCATGCTAGGCTTTGGGGTCGTGCTGCCACTCGTCATCGTCTTCACGATCGGCTGGTTACCACAACGGAAACCACACTACATGAACATCCCAAATCGGACATTTTGGCTGGCTCCAGAACGACAGGCCACCACCTGCGCGGCGTTGCGCATCTTTGGGCTATGGTTCGGCTGTATTATGGTGCTCTTTCTCGGTAGTGTCCACTGGTTAGTGGTGCAGGCCAACCTGGCGACGCCTCCACGACTGGCCAATGGCCCGTTTTGGCTCTGCCTGGGGCTATTTTGCTGCTCCTTGGGGGATGGACCGTCACCCTCTACCGCTATTTTCGCCTCCCACAGTGACCCGAAGTGCATTCCTGCAGGTGCTGTGTTACCATCGCGTCTGCGCATACAGAGGAGAGTCGCATGCATGTCACACAGCAGCCGCGCCTGTTTTATGGTTGGATCATTGTCGCAGTGGCCTGTATCACGGTGGGTATCAGCATGGGCTTGGTACTCTCCCTGGGCGTCTTTGTTGAGCCCTTTGAAACGACGTTTGGCTGGGGGCGGGGTCCCATCGGTGAGGGTATTTTGTATGGCTGGATCACTTATGGGGCTTTTTCGCTCATCTTTGGTTTCCTCTCAGATCGTGTAGGTTTGCGGCGTATCGTGCTGGTCGGTGGCTTGATGTTCGGCATCGGTTTGCTGGCACTCAGTCGCATGCAAACGCTCTGGCAGTTTTACCTCTTCCACGGCATGCTCATTGGCGGTGGCGTTGGCGCGTTTCTGGTGCCGATGACTTCAGCGGTGACGCGCTGGTTTACCCGATACCGTGGCCTGGTCGTCGCCATTGTCAACAGCGGCTCGGGCCTGGGCAGCATGGTCTTCGGACGTCTCACTCGGTCCCTGCTCATGCTGACGGACTGGCGTACCACCCTGCTCATCTATGGACTACTGGTCTTCGCGGTGTTATTGCCACTGGCCTGGCTCATCCGGAACCAGCCGCAAGATATGGGCCTGGAGCCCTATGGTGGGGTCGAGCCACAGAGCATGCCTGCTGGCGGTAGCCTGGGAGGTTACAGCTTTACCGCGGTCCTGAGCACCCCGGCTTTCTGGCTCATTGCGCTCATGCACATGCTCTGCTGTATGGCCCATTCCGGGCCGTTGTTTCACATGGTGTCTCACATGCTGGACCACGGCGTGGAAAAACTCGCTGCAGCGACGATCTTTGCTCTGGCAGGATTTGCCAGCATTCCTGGGCGCATTGGTACAGGACTCCTGGCCGAACGGTATGGCAGCAAGCCCATGCTGGTATTCTGGCTCATATCGCAGGCAGCGACGATTGTGCTCTATCGTGTCGTAGAAGCGCAACTGAGTTTCACGCTGCTCGCCCTCTGGTTCGGTGTCTCGTATGGCAGTGTGATGCCACTCTACGCTATGGTTACACGAGAATTCTTCGGTCCGCGCGTGATGGGTACCAGCTATGGCGCCATCTTTTTTCTCTCCTGTCTCGGTATGGGCATAGGGGCCTGGGTCGGTGGGCGCCTCTTTGATAGCTTTGGCACTTATCAAATGATGTACCTGTTGGGTTTCACAGCGAGCGCCATCGGAGCAGTATGTGCTATCCTGCTGCAACCTCCACGCGCCCGCGCGCTCCCTGTAACACCCGTGCTTGCGGGCTCGTAAGGTAGCCTGAGAACGGTCATTATGCCCCTGTTAGCCGTAGAGAATCTGCGCACCTATTTCCAGACAGAAGCCGGGGTCGCCCGGGCTGTAGATGGCGTGTCCTTCACGCTGGAGCCTGGCGAAACCCTGGCGCTGGTTGGCGAGTCTGCCTGCGGCAAGTCGGTCACCGCGCTCTCCATCCTGCGGTTGATCGAGTCGCCACACGGTTATCATCCCTCCGGACGCGTGTCTTTTGCAGGTCACGATCTCCTGCACGCCGACGAAGCAACCCTGCAGCGGCTGCGCGGGAACCGCATGGCGATGATCTTCCAGGAACCGCTCACCGCTCTCAATCCCGTGTTCACCGTTGCGGATCAGCTCTGTGAGCCGCTCATTGTGCACCAGCAGCTTACCAAAACACAGGCCGCCCACCAGGGGACAAGCCTCCTGGCACAGATGGGCATTGCCGCCCCAGATGTGGTGATGCGCAGTTATCCACACCAGCTCTCTGGCGGCATGCGGCAACGGGTGATGATTGCTATGGCCATGGCCTGTCGCCCACGCTTGCTCATTGCCGACGAGCCTACCACCGCGCTAGATGTCACGGTGCAGGCGCAGATTCTGCATTTGCTGCGCACCTTGCAACAGGAGACTGGCATGGCCCTGCTGCTGATCACCCACGATCTGGGCATCGTGAACCAGATGAGTGATCGTGTCCTGGTGATGTACGCGGGCACTACCGTGGAGACAGGCGCCTGCGCTGAGGTTCTGCGACAGCCGCGCCATCCCTATACGGTCAAACTCTTGCAGTCCATCCCGCGCGGTGTGCCACGGACGCAACGGCTCCGTGTGATCCGTGGTGTCGTGCACCCTGCCACCGAGGTCATACCGGGTTGCCGCTTTGCGGAACGTTGCGACCATGCAGCTCCGCGCTGCAGCGCGACAGCCCCGGCGCTGTTCCCGGTGGTTGGCGGGATACAGGTTGCCTGCTATCTCTATGCCCCAGCAGAGCCCCTCGTTGCCCTCCCTGGGAGCGAGGAGCCCACCGTTGTAGAAGACTCTGGCCCCGCGGGGGAGGCGCCGACACCCGCCCCACTCATCGAGATACGCGACTTAACCACCCACTTCCCCATCAAAGAGGGCTTCTGGCAACGTGTTGTCGGCTATGTCAAAGCGGTGGATGGTGTCACCCTGGCTCTCCCAGAAGGCCGGACACTGGGCCTGGTGGGTGAATCCGGCTGTGGCAAGAGCACGATGGGCCAGAGTATACTCCGTCTCGAAGCCCGCGCCCGCGGGCAAGTGCTGTTTGCCAATCAAGACTTACTGGCGCTTCCCCCACGGGCCATGCGTGACGTCCGCCGCAGCGTGCAGATCATTTTCCAGGACCCGTTTGCCTCGCTGAACCCCCGCTTCACGGTGGAAGAACTCGTCGGTGAAGGGCTGCGCGTGCACGAGCCCACCTTGACGGAGTCAGCGTATCAACAGCGCATTGCCGCCGTTCTGGAAGAAGTCGGGCTGGCGCCAACCATGCTGCAGCGCTACGCGCACGAGTTTTCTGGCGGCCAGCGGCAGCGGCTGGCCATTGCCCGCGCGGTGATCTTGCGTCCGCGCTTGCTGGTGCTGGACGAAGCCACCAGTGCGCTCGATGTCTCGGTGCAGGCGCAGATTCTCAATCTGCTCCGTGACCTCCAGGCGCGCTATCAGCTCACCTATCTGTTCATCACCCATGATCTCGGCGTGATGCAATATCTGGCCCACGAAGTTGCCGTCATGTACCTTGGGCGTATTGTCGAGCATGGCGAGACGGACGCCGTATTCGCCCATCCAGCGCATCCCTATACCCAGAGCCTCCTGGCAGCCATCCCCAGTCTGAGCGCGCGCCGTACGACCCCGCCACCATTGCTGGGAGATGTGCCCTCGCCGGTGTCGCCACCGTCAGGTTGTCATTTTCATCCGCGTTGCCCTCTCTTGGCCAGCGCCACTACCCAGGACCCCTGGCAAGCCGCCTGCGCCAGGGAGTATCCCTCGGCCACGCAGGTTGGGCCACGTCATCACGTACACTGTCATGCTGCCGCCCAGAGGCGTGCGGAGCCGGGACCGTAGACGATGAGTGCGCCAACGCCACCGGGCACTGATGAGCGTCTTTGCCCTCCTGTCCTCCACCGGGACATGCCACGTGATGATGTATGCTGTCCAGGCAATCCTCGGCCTGGTCATGCATCACTTATAGGGCTACCTGTTGCTCCTTTCTCAATATACTTGTCATATCTCCAGAACAAGGTGTAAGATAGATTCTCGGTCAGAAAGCAATCAGGTTTCTCAGGGATAAGGCAGGGCCTGTGCAATACCACTTTGGGGCGTATGTCCTTGACATGCAATGTTATGAACTGCGCCATCACGGTGCGCCCATCAGGCTCGAGCCGCAGATTTTTCAGGCCCTGATTTATCTCCTCCAGCATCGCGACCAGGCAGTCACCCGGGAGGAGCTTTTTGCAGCGCTCTGGCCAGAGCAATTTGTCAGTGAGGCAGCCCTGGAGCGCTGCATTGCGGTAGTACGGCGGGCCCTGGGAGACAACGGGCACGAGCAGCGCTTCATCAAAACCTTACGCGGCTATGGGTATCGCTTTATCGCCGCGGTCGAAGAGCATACCGCAGCGCTCCCCGATGCACCGCTTCTGATGGAGCCGCCCGATCTCACTGCCATAGCTCCCGAGCCCGAACCCACCCCGGTAGACGTGGCGGAGGTATGGCCCCCTGCCGCCCCGTTCATTGCGGCACGGAAAGCCGCTACGGTGCTGTGCGGCAGTCTGGCGCATGTGACTGCGCTGGCCGAGCAATGGGGGCTCGACCGTTTGTATGAAGACGTGCAAGCGTTTATGGGACTCGCACAGCAGGTCGTACAGCAGTACGGCGGCACCTTTCAGCCCTTTGGTCATGAGGGTTTCCTGGCCCTGTTTGGAGCTCCTAAGGCGCAGGAAAACCATGCGCAGTGCGCCGTCCTGGCGGCGCTGGCCCTGCAGCAGCGTCTGTACACCTCCCAGACGCTAGCAGAGCGCGCTGCAGGGCTGGCACAGGCGCTACGCCTGGGGCTGCATACGGGCCAGGTGCTGGTCGGCGAAGAGACCGAGACAGCCGCAACACCCCCCTTCGTCCTCGGCGATACGACGAAGCTGGCAGCGCATCTGCAATATGTGGCAGAGCCTGGCACAGTGCTGGCCAGTGAGGCGACCATCCGCCTGGTAGCTGCAGAAGTATGCAGTGTGGCTTGCGGTGATTTGACTATGCCAGGGGAGTCTGTGGCCATGCCGCTGTATAGAGTCCTGGAGCGTCATTCACAACGCGCCTTTGTGGCACTGCAGACAGGGTATACCGTAGGTCCACTGGTCGGACGAGCCCAGGAAATGGCACTTTTGCATGCGTGTTTACACCAGGTCGAAACTGGCGCAGGCCAGGTGGTGCATCTGGTAGGAGAGGCTGGTATTGGGAAATCGCGTCTCGTCTACGAGTTTCTCAACAGTCCGCAGGCCAGTGCCGCCACCTGCATCGCCACCCGCTGTACTGCATACAACCGGATGATACCGTACGTGCCCATCCTCGACGTGTTACAGTACGCCTGTGGCATTACCGAGACGGATACGCCGGCCAGCATGGGCAGCAAGATTTGCCAGGCGCTCGATCAGCTGGGCATGGTCGCTGCATACGAAGCCCCCTATCTGCTCCAGCTCCTGGGTGTTCCGGCAGACGCTGTTCTGCTCACCCCTTTGCCCCCAGAGGCCATCCAGACGCGCACCTTTGTCCTGCTGCGGCAGATGTGTCTGTACATGAGTCGGCGCCAGCCTTTCGTCATGGTCGTCGAAGACGCGCAATGGATGGATACCACCTCAGAAGCCTTTCTGACGACGTTGGTAGAGGACCTGGCGGGCGCGCCAATCCTTCTGCTCATGACCCTGGTTGACTGACAAATCTCGACCCCTCTATTTTTCAAGCCGCTTCTTGGTACTCAAACACAAATCGAGATTGCCGACGTTTGGCATCTTGCTTCTTTGAAGCCATTGCCGGTTCCGGGTCCGGTT
>Ga0194121_10008184_pt1 | contig 13352 bp, 13 predicted proteins | sample TA2MahCa50mmetaG_FD_148609 | JGI IMG/M metagenome (GOLD analysis project Ga0194121, IMG submission 148609) | Freshwater microbial communities from Lake Tanganyika, Tanzania - TA2015020 Mahale Deep Cast 50m | ecosystem: Environmental > Aquatic > Freshwater > Lake | place: Tanzania: Lake... | reverse complement strand
GCGGCCCTTGCCGACATTAACGGCGACGGGTTTCTCGATCTCGTCTCCGGCGGTAAGGTTTGGATCAACACGCTCGGTGAATCGTCCAAGCACAACTATCTCAAAGTGCGGTTGGAAGGCGCCGGTAAATGCAACCGCCTGGCCGTCGGATCGCGCGTCATCGTCAAAACGGGCACGAAGACGTTCACGCGCCAGGTCGAAGCCGGCACCGACTCGGGCGCGCAGAACGATCTGACGCTCCACTTCGGCTTAGGGCTCCAGAAAGGCCCAGTTGACATCACCGTTCATTGGGCCGGCGGTGGCGTGACCACACGCAAGGCAGAAGTGAATCGGACTGTCAGCATGCGCAAGTCGTGACCGTTTTTGCGTTCGTAGGTCAGCCTTTCCTGCCTGACGGGCTTGACGAACCTACAGTCGGCCACGAACAATGGAAGTGCTCGCGAAACCCGCCCAGGAAGTGCCGAAATCGCCCGACGGCGTCGATCTATTTCTCAAAGTCTTGGCACATCACGAGGAAACCCATGAACACCCGCATCGGTCTTTGGTCCATGTTTAGCGCAGGGCTGCTCTTTGCCGGCTCGGCAACCGCCGACGCCCAGGTTCGAACCGTCAACTCCAATCTCTATCGCTCCAACCTGACCAAACCTGCCATCAAGCCGCTGTCGACGTTCAGGCCGAACAACGCCGGCTTCAACAACTATGTTCCCAACGCCAACGTCTTCGGCCTGTACCCCATTCCCTATGGCGTCAATCCCTACGGCTACAACCCCTCCGGCATCAGTTCCTACGGAGTTAACCCGTACGGCGTCAATCCCTATGGGTACAACCCTTACGGCATGAATCCGTATGGTTACAACCCTTACGGCGTGAACCCCTATGGCTACAACCCCTACAGCACGTACCAGGGCTTTTATCCGGGCGTGTTCAATCCGTACTTATACTTTCCCGGTGGATTCATCCCAGGCTTTTGAGCCGATCCACTACAAGCCGGAAGCGTAAGCGGCGGGCCCTCGCTGAACCCGTCGCTGACGCTTCCGGCTCGCAAATACAGTGCTCATTTTCGTTGCTTGAGGAGTTCCAGCATCGCGTCGCCCATCGAATGGCCGATGCGCGTGAACCAGATGGCGCTGCCGAGGTAGTGGTAGGCAAAGTCGCCGCCGACCAGCTTCCATTGCTCTTGATTCTCGCGCCAGCGCGGATATAGCTCCTCGGCCACTTTGTCCACGAGCACGTCCGTTCGGATTGCTTTGACGTTCCCCCTGAACTCCGGCAGCTCAGCCATTGACAGTTGCGCCTTCTGAATCGTGAGCATCGCGCCGGTCGCAGGCTTGGAGCCGTTCTGGCCCATCGCTGCAATCACGAACGGCAGCTTCGGCGCACCCAAGTCTTTGCGGACGTCGGTGATGAAGTGCTTCATGTTGGACGCGTATTCGTCCTGTCCGCCGTACTGGTCGTTCCAGCCCTGAAACCAGACGAAGCCGGCCATCTCGAGCTTCTTCTTTCCCATGAGCGCGGGAAACAACTTGGCGTAGTTGTCCTGCACATCCTTCACTTCCGCGAACATGGCGCGATACGAGGCGCCGTACTGCTTCTTGAGGTCGTCCATCGTCGGCAGCGGGGCGTTCTTTTTTTTCTTCTCGTTGCTCTTCTTGACGTTCGCCTGCATCTGCGCGAGTTCTTTCTGTAGAACGCTGTCGGGCGGATAGCCAGCGGAAGGCGGGCGGAAGTTCTTGACGAGCGAATGGCCGCCCCAAGCGGCCTTGATGAGGATGACCGGCTCATCGAAGTGGTCGCCCATCATGGTGCCGAACTCCAGCTCAACGCCGGTGCGTCCCGGCGAGCCGAAGCCGAGCGTGAGTGGCCCGTGGCGATCGAGGAACTTGACGAACACATCGTCGCGCACGATCCACTTGTCGTCTTTACGCAAGTGGGCGAACATGTGCTTGGTCTTCGGGTCTTTGGCCTGATGCTCGAAAAGCGCGTTGGGCGCTTTGCCTTCCATGTTCGATTGCCCGGCAAGGATGAAGACTTTCACCGTGCCCGTGCCGGCATGGAGAGGTGGTCCGACAAAGCAGGTCGCGATCAGAGCCAGAATCAAGCGAAACATCGGCTACCTCATCTCGAAATACATGTAATCGGCAAAGAAGAGAATAAGAAAGGTAGGAAGGCAGGAACAGGCGAAATCCAGTCTTCGAGTCGCAGGCTGTTGAAACGCGTAGTGCGCAGAGAGTCCTCGATTATTCTCTCCGCGTTCTCTGCGCACTCCGCGTTTTCTTGTTTTGGTCCGAGAAGGCAGCCTCGCGTTCTCCCGCGACGGCAAGATGTATCGTTTTCGGCTCAAGCGGCGCGATCAATCTGTTCGACCTGACACAATAACAGATGAATTCTCCAGTACGAGCTGGACGCGTTAGCGACGGTTGGGTCGAATCAACCCGTCGCTAACGCTTCCGGGTCGTAACGTCTCCTCGCCGACCTCTGGAAAATCCACGGCGCGCCTCTAACATATAGAGACCTTCCATTGGGGACGTAGCTCAATTGGTTAGAGCACCGGCCTGTCACGCCGGAGGTTGCGGGTTCGAGCCCCGTCGTCCTCGTTCATCGCTGCGAGCGGCATGTGCTCTCAACGAGTCTGCGTGTGTTTATGCGGACGTGGCCAAGAAAATATTCCGCCGGATCCAACTCTTTGAACACTCGGCGATACGAGGTCACCCCACGCGGCTTTGGAATTTCGTCGCCGTCCTCAACGAATCCTTCGAAACGCAGCTCCAGTGCCTTTCTCATATTGGCGACGACTTGTAAAATCGTTTTTCCAACGGCCGCACAGCCGAGTACATCTGGGCAGTGAGCGCTGTAGCCGGTCTTGGTCTTGCCAATCACGATTAGGTAGGTGTCCAGATATGCTTCTGTAGGTTAGTCTGCCAAGCCCGCTTGTTTCAAGATGCTTTTTTGCGTCTTGGGATCCAGTTCCTCATTCATTTGCCCGGGCAAAGGGACGCGTCCAGGCTTGAAGGGATGTATGTACTGGCGATGCCCGCTTTTTGCCTTGATGCGATACCATCCATCGGCTTCGATGAGCTTGATGATTTTGCGAACCTTCATCATGTCATCGTCAATGTGCCAATGTACAACGTCATAATAGCGACAAACAAGAGGCCGAATGAAGTGAGGACATTCCGTGAAAATCACGCAACTGAACGCTTGCCGGGTTCGCATACCGCAAAAGCCGCCGATCGCGCCCTACCAGAATCGCTACAAGGCCGGCTGGTTCAAGGAATCGCTCTTGATCCGCCTCGAGACCGATGACGGCATCGTCGGCTGGGGTGAGACGCCGGACGACTGGATCAACAAGTCGTTCGAGGGAACGCCCGAAGGTCGGCTCCGCTCGCAGGTGCTCGGCCGCGATCCGTTTGACGTCGAGCCGTTTTATGCCGAGAACACGCTCGGCTCGTACCTGGCGAGCGGCGTCGAAATGGCAATGTGGGACATTATCGGCAAGGTCGCCAAGCTACCGCTCTACAAGCTCCTGGGCGGCGCTGTTCGATCCAAGAGCATCGAGTTAGCCGCTTGCATGGGTATTCGCCCGTACGATGAAGCGAAGGAGATTGCCAAAGGCTATCTCGACGCGGGCTTCACCACGCTCAAGACCAAGGCAGGCCGACGCGCCGAAGAGGACCTCGAAATGGTCCGCGGCATTCGCGACGGCGTTGGCGAACGGCTCAAACTCCGCATTGACCCGAACATGGGCTACGACTATCCCGTCGCCTTGCAGCTAGCACGCGACCTCGAAAAGTACCATCTCGAATACTTCGAGCAGCCGATGGAATTCAGCAAGATCGGCGAGTCGGCCCGGTTGCGACGTCTGACCAAGACGCCCCTGGGATTGAACGAATCGGTGACGACGCCCCAGATCGTGCTGCAAATCCTGCAACTGGGCGCCGCAGACGTGCTATTGCCCGACACCTACCAGTGCGGCGGCATCCTGGGCGTCAAGAAGGTGGCCGCTCTGTGCGAGGCGGCCGGGATTCCATGCGTGTTCCACTGCGCTCACGACCTCGGCCTGAAGACCGCGGCCATGCTGCACGTCGTCGTAAGCACACCCAACTTCCCGATCGCCAACGATTGCACGTACTATGGGCTAGAGAACGATATCGTGACGCCGCTGCATCAGATCGAGCGCGGCCACATGCCGGTGCCGGATGGATATGGGTTGGGCGTCAGCGTCGATGACGCGAAGGTGGCGAAGTATCGGCTGTAAAGTACATCAGAGCCCGAAGCGTTAGCGAGGGAAGTGCCTTCCTTCCTTCTCTCGCCACTCTCCACTCGTCACTCACCACTACTTCAGGCGGGCGATCAACGCACTACGGAATCCGCGGCGAGGTGGCCGGCGGCGCGATATCAATGGGCGTTGCGCGGCTCGCCGGAGTCGCAGGGGTCGGCGTGGGACGTGCCCCGGGGCGTATCGACGATGATCGGCGGAGGCTCCGGCGTCGGGGTGGCGGGGGCCGGATTCGCTACCGCGATCAACGCGGCGCCGATGGCTTGCACCGTTTCGGTCTGCGCCGGCAGCGTGATGTACCGAGCGTCCACGCGGTGATTCACCGCGCCGTCGATGTCCTCGCCGTTGTAGAACAAATTTCGGCCCAGAATCAACGCGCCGTGGCCTGTGATGTTGACGATCTTCTTGACATTGGCCGGCTTGCTGCTGGCGGTGTTGAGCACCGTGTCGCCGCCCAGGTAGATCAGGCAGTCGATTTCAATTCCGTCGCGCTGCAGGTTGTTGGCCATGCTGCGAGCCGCATTGGCGCCGAGGCTGTAGCCCAGAAGCACGATGCGGGCTTCCGGATCGCTGCGGCGCACGGCCTCGATCTGACGGCGGACCTTCGGGGCCGACGTGATCTGATAGCAGTTCGTGTTGGTGAACCCGATTGAACGGAAATACGCCGCGGCACCGTTCAAGTTACTCGAATACAAGGGATCGATGCCGTTGATGATGAAAAAGTGCACGCGCGCCTTGATCTCGGCAGGGAGAGCCTGGGCTTTTTCATGTACGGTAAGTTGCTCGACCTTCAACGGTCTGATCAGCGTGCCGAGGCCGAACGCGGACGCGTCCGCAGCCGTCGGCGACTGCGCGTAAAGGGGCGACGGCGCCGTCGCGATCGATAGCGCAAAAAGGGCGCGAGCCCATGTTAATTTCATGTTGCCTCTCCGTGGGTGCTGTTTCTTAGCCAATTATTGTTGGATTCGCCAAAATGGGGCAACCGAGGTTCAATTTTCTGGCGACAGGGAAAGCACTGGGCAGCGGTAGGGCATCAGGCTCCCTACAATCCGCATAACTTCTCACCACGCGTGGAGGCACGCCCGTGCTATCATCTCGGCACGACTGAAACTTATTCCTCGATGACGCAAATCCCGTACGCCAGGAACGCCGGCGCTGTAAATCGAAGGGCTTGACTTGTCTGCTGAAAATCCAGGACCGATTCGGCCTCGGCGTCCGGCGATAGGAACCGAATCCGCTTCACATGGGCGCCGGTCGGCAATTGCATGCGAATCGGCGTTTGCCCGGTAACGATCGGCGCTTCACGGGCCGATACGGATTGACCCTTGGCGTTTTCCTGATGATTGTAGTTGACGAGATGGACCACCCAGCGCTTGACTTTCGCCTGCCGATAAGCGTGAATCTGCACCGTCCACGGCGCTTCGGCCCGGCTCCACGTTCGCATGCTCCCGTTCACCGCGGCGACGAATGCCGCTCGATCGGTCCGCGCGTTTTCTATGCGGCGCGTTCCCTTGGGCAGCGCCTGTGAGTCGATCAACCAGCGCTTGGCGTCCGGGCTGCTGGCGCCGGCGCGGGCTCGGTCCTCGGCGCTGACCTGCGTCCATAACACGATACCGCCGGCCTGGGCATATCGTTCGATCGCGGCGCGTTCCTCCTTGGACAGGTACTCAGGCGCCGCCACCACCAGCATCCGAAATCGACTCAGATCCGTCGCCGACAGTAGCTCGTCGGGAACCATGTCGAACAACAGCTGCTCGCGAATCAGCGATCGGCCACATGCTTCGGTGTACTCGAGGGGCGACGCGTCGCCGGCTTCGATGGCGCGACGCGGGAACACCAGGCCAATCTCCGCGTGCCGGTCGCTGCCGACATAGAGGTCCTCGTGTTTCCGCAGAAAGCGAAAATACCGCAGCACGACCTCGCGGTCGTCGGCGTGTTGCCAGGGCGTGGCGATGGCGTTAGTGGCGTAGCCGAGCGCGGCGGCTTCCGCCATCATGACGCGCGGGCGGTAGAAGTCGTACTTATTGATCACATACGGCTTGCCACGGGCCATCGCTCGAAGGTATAGACCGTAAAGCACCGTGTCGCCGGCGTATTCCTTGGCGAGAATCGTGTTCTGCGTCGTGCCCCAGTTGCAGTACCAAAGCAGATTCTCCCCCTTACCCCACAGCTTGGCAGGCACGCCCCAGCGCTCGTCCGCCAGCGCGTGGGCGAGATTCGTCCGCGTCGACGGCGGCAAATGCCCCTTGTCCAGATGCAGCTCATCGAAATACGCCATGTGATTCCACTGCGACACGAACAGGTCTTTCCTGATGCCTCGGCCATGTTGCACGTAGACCTCCTCGAAGAAATCTCGCACGCGGTTCTTGATGAAGCGCATCTTCTCCAGGTGCAGCGCGTCAGGAAGGATGTCATGCGTCCGGTTGTTGCCCGTCACGCACGCAAAACGGTGCGTCGGGAGATTCGCGATGCCGAACCGCGATTTCAATTCGTCGGCGCGAAAGCGCTCGGCCAGCCAACGGCGAAAATGCTCCTGGCAATAGGAACAATCGCAATGCTCGAAGAAGTTTCGGTTCGTCATAAACCCGTCGACGCCATGGGCGATCGCTGCCGACATCATGCGCTTCTGCACTTCGGCCCAATGCGGATTGTTCACGCACCCAAGGATCGCCTTGGTGTTCACCCGGCAGCCGCACAGTGCGGTCTTGTCTTCCTTGAGGCGCTCCGGCAACACCGAGTGCGCGAGCAGATCGCGAAGCGATTTCGTGGGCCGTTTGCCGAGCAACTTTTCGTTCCATTGCTTGTCGTAGAAGCCAAACCATCCCGTCCCGTCGGCAAGCTCCTTGGGCTGATCGCTGACGACGAACATTTCCATCTGCCCGATCAGGCGAATCCCGCTGCGCTGCAAGCGTTCGGCAACGCCTTTCCACCTCACCAGATGCTCCACCGGATCGAGCGGCGGCTTCTTCGAGTTGGCGGAGGGAGAAGCGAGCGAATAGAGCCGCTGGTCGAAGACGCCCATGATGAGAATGTCGGGCTTCGCTTCCTCGACGAAGCGAAGGTATTCCTCCGTGGGCAGTTCATGGCTCATGTTGCCGTGCAGCATGAACCGCACCGGCCTGGCGGGGCCTTGTGCATACGACGCCGTCGCAAGCATCGCAGCGACGAAGACGGCTCGAACTACGGCCATGCGACACCTCCAAGTGATGATCTTGGATATAGTATCCGGCAACGACTCACTAGCCCGCAGCGCAAGCAAGGGGAGCCAACGATGACGATCCGTCTCATTCTTGTCCTTGCGATCACAACGGCCGTCGGGTCCGCCGCGGCACAGAACCCGATGCCGCGCAATTATCCGTACATCGAGCTCGAAGGCAAGGTCGAGGAGTTTCGCTTCATCCGCAACTGGCGCGCGTACTACTGGCGGCAGGACTGCACGCTGCTTGTGCGCGACGACGCGGGGAAGGCACATCGCGTCATCAGCCGCGAGCCGACGCCGTGGGCCGGCCATCGCCTCGGCACGACCTACACCGGCCTTGCCGTCGATTGGACGCGCCAGCCGCGCGTCCAGATCATCGGCGTCCAAGCGATCGATCGGGTCCCGGAAGATTTCTACGACGTGAAGCTCGATGCCAAGGCGACGGTGACGGCGTTCATCCTGCGCGTGCAGGATCAAGAGAAACGCTGGCGGGACTTCTATGTCAACAACTGGTTCCATCGCTGGGGCGACGATACCGATCGCAAAATTCTCAAGCACTATGCCAACGACGACCCGAACTACACCGTGTATGGCTACTACAACGGCATCATCGCTCCGTTCGATGCGGCCGGCAAGGCGCTGATGATGAAATATCCCGACGCCAACATCTATCATGGCCGAGTCGTCGCCGCCAAGAATGAGGTCGGCTACGAAGTGCGCATCCTGCACCTCTTGGGCCGCGACCGCAAGACGGCGAAGTACGAAATCTTCCACGGCGACCCCACCCAAATCGAGCGCCTCGACTCGGTACCGCCGCCCAAGAAATGACCTTGGCCGGAATGAAGAAACGCGGTGACGGATTCGTCATCGGGTTTCTTGCGTGGGCCGTGGATGAAGCGGTCGCCTATTTTTCCAGATCGAAGTTGGCGCTGGTGGTTCCGGCGGCCGGCACATCGAATGTGAGCTTCGTCTTGATGTTGTAGCGCTCCGGGACGAGCTGCTTGGGCACCTTGGTGGAATCGGAGTTGTCCCCGGGATCACCGTCGTAGGCGGAGATCTTGACAATGTACTTTCCGGGAGCCGCGCCCTTGGTTTCCTTGGTCATGAGGCTGAGCGAATATTCGCCATTGGCGTCCGTTTTGCCATGCGCGCCGGCGCCGAGTCCTGTTTGATCGGGGGCCGGTTCAAAGAGGACCGTGGCGTTGGCGAGGGCTTTCTTGTCGAGCGTAACCTTGCCCGAGACATTGACAACGGAGTCGGCGCAACCGATGATGGCGACAGAGAAGGTCAAAAGCAAAAGATGCATGCGCATGAGGAGTCCTAAGAATAAAGGTCGATTAACCTAGAGAACCGCGACAGACGTGGCCGTCAGAGGAGGGCAGGCCGGCGCGAGCGGCCCGTTTTCGCTCGCGCCGCGCTTTCATCACGGAACGGCCAGGGCTTCGCCACCGCGGATCGTGGCAATGGCTCGATAAGTGGGGAGATCGATGCTGTCGTTGATGAATCGCACCGAGCCGTCGCCGAGGCAGAAGTTAGCGCCGCCGGAATGTTTGCTGCGGAAAGAATAGCGGTTGGGCCAATTCGCGTAGCCGGCGGACGGGGTGCCTTCCGGGCCGTCGTTGTAGTTCAGCGGTATGGCGCAGGTGGCAGTCACGTAATTGGGATAGCCCCAGCCGCCGCTATGCTGATCGTACATGTGTGTGCTTTCGCCGATCATAAGCGTATTGCTCACGCCGTCGGTGATCTGATTGAAGGTAATCCTACGGTTTCCGTCGCTGCGATAGAAGAAGCCGTTGCCAGCGTCAAGGCCATTGGTGTTGCCGTTGCCAGGGTCGGCGACCACGAAGCTGCCCCATGCCCAATTGGAACCGCATACGCCTCGATAGTTGGTGATCGACATGACAACACCGGGAATATTTCGCCAGTCGGTGTACGTCGGTTGGCCTTCCGTCGACGATGGGCACAGCAACATCGGAATGACGGTCTGAAATGCCGGCGCAGCGGAGCCCAGGGTTCCGAACGGTATGTTGTACTGCTTGGCCAACGGCTCCTGCTCGATGTACGGCAGGATGCGCGCGATCCAAGTGAAGGTCTGCGTGCCGGAATACGTCGAGTCCGTGCCCCAGTTAAAGGCGATGTTGATCGCATTCGCCGGCACACGCTTGTTCGTATCGTGATAATTATGCACGCCGATCCCGAGTTGCTTGAGGTTATTCGAGCAACTCATGCGAGCAGCAGCGGCCCTAACCTTTTGCACGGCCGGCAGGAGCAAGCCAATGAGAATTGCAATGATGGCAATCACCACAAGCAGCTCGATCAATGTGAACCCTTTTCGCGGTCGCGACAAAGACACGTTTCGCATCAAATAATCCCTTCATGAAACGGAAGAATAGAACAGAGAATGAATTGTTTGTACCACGATAACTCAGCACATTCAACGGTATTCCGTACTTCTCCCTGTTTTCTAATAATCTCACAATCTCATCAGGGTTCCATGATTACTGGCAACTTCAGACAAGCCCGACTAAACTGGTGGTGAACCCAAGGCTTGGGAATATTTCGCCGACCAAGATGTACAAGGCGGTCGTTGATGTTTAGAATCCTCGGTTCCGCGAAAAGGTTGTGCGACGGTATGACGCGGCGCGATCTCCTTCGCGCCGGCGCAAGCGGAATCCTCGGGCTCACCGCCGCCGATCTAATGGCGGCACAGCGTGACGCGAAGTCGACCCGTCCGCGGCAGCACGGCCGGGCCAAGAACGTCATTCTGCTTTACCTCTACGGCGCTGTGAGCCAAATCGATACGCTCGATCCGAAGCCGGAGGCGCCGCAGGAGATTCGCGGACCGTTCGCGTCGATCACGACACCCCTTCCTGGCGTGCGCGTCGGCGCTCCCTTGCCGGAGCTCGCGCGCCGGCTCGATCGCGTCACGGTGGTTCGCTCGATGACGCATCCGGTGCCGATCCACAACGTCGCCAACGCGGTCACCGGCATTCATCAGACCGACATTCCCATGGAGCTGAACCAGCGCGATCCTCGCCATTGGCCATTTTTCGGTTCCGTGCTGGAATACCTCGAAACAACGCAAGGCCGGCGCGATCCGTCCGCCATTCCGAGCAACGTTATCGTCCCCTGGCGGCAGAGCGCCAATGCGCCGGCGAAACGCGCCGGCTTCTTCGGCGGATTCCTCGGCCCACGCTACGACCCGACCGCTATCGAGTTCCAGGGCCGCGGCACGTTGGCATCGTCGCTGCAGCCGTTCAATCCGTACTGTAGCATCGATTTGGCCGCGCCGTTCAATTTCCCCGCCACCGCCCTAATGCCGGAAATCACCCTCGATCGATTTCGCGGTCGGCGCAGCTTGCTCGACCAGCTAAGCGATCAGCAGCGGCACCTTGCGAATGCTGTTCCGACCCGTGGCTATGATCAGCTTCAACAAGTCGCCCTGGGATTGTGCGATTCGCAATCCTTGCCCGGCGCCCTGCGCATCGACCGCGAACCGCTGGCCGTGCGCGAACGCTATGGCCGGCATCTGTTCGGCCAATCGGCGCTCATGGCGCGGCGGCTCATCGAGGCCGGCACGCGCATCGTCACCGTCCTCTGGGATGAGTTCGTCGAAAATAATTCCGCCTGGGATACGCACAACAATTTGACACGCCGGCTCGGGCGCGAACTCTGTCCTGGCTTCGACCAATCGTTTGCCGCGCTGCTTGACGATCTCGACCAACGTGGGATGCTCGACGAGACGCTCGTCCTCTGCTTCACCGAGCATGGCCGAACGCCGCAACCCGAAGGCGCCGACGGGCGCAACCACTGGTCGGGGACGTACAGCATCTTTCTGGCCGGCGCCGGCGTCAAGAAAGGCAACGTCGTCGGCGCCAGCGATCGGCAGGGAGCGTTCGTCAAGACGCGCCCCGTCAACCCCAAGGACATCCTCCGCACCGCTTATCACCTCCTCGGCGTCGATGCCGACCGCACCATCCCCGATCGCCAAAACCGACCGCTACCGCTCGTCGACGGCGGCCACATCGTGCCGGAGATTCTCGAGTAGCGACACGCTGCGGTCGCCAAACCCCCGGCGCGATCGTCAACGGCACCTTCGGAAGTGTTCATGAGCTGATTTGTTGTTCGAGGCATTATTTCAATTCCACCGGCAGTTCGTCAATTTTCGCCGCCAGGATGAAATCGTTCTCCGTCAAGCCGCCGACGGCATGGGTCCAAATCTCGATCGAGACATTGCGATAACCGACAAGGTGCAGATCGGGATGATGATCCTCGCTCTCGGCTATCTGGGCGATACGGCTGAAGAAGTCGAGCGCCGTCATGAAATCGCGCACGCGCCACTCGCGGCGAATCCGCTTGTTATCGCTGCACAGCGTCCACTGGGGCAGCGCAGAGAGAAGCGTGCGAATCTGATCGCTTGTCAACGCGGAGGCGCCGACTTCGCACGAGACGCATTTTTTCTTCGTCAATTCGTTGGCAGACATAACAGCCCCCTCGCGGTTCAAATCAGAGCCTGAAGCGTAAGCGAAGTCCGACCTTCGTTGCCCCTTCAGGCTCTGATGCGTTGGGAAAATGGGCAAGGCGGGCGCAACGCATTCATTGTCACATATGCACGGACGCCTGCCAAGTCGGCAAAGTTTTCCAGCGCGGAGGCGATGTTTAGCGATTCTCCGGTTTCTGCCACGCAGTTTGCCGCGCTGGCATGCCGAAGTTTAGATGGAATAACCGGTTCATTCGGTTTGATGCGCACAAAGCCCGCCGATTATGGCGAGCCCAATCGGGAGATGCACGCACATGTCGCGAATCACGACGTTCCTTCTGGCAGCCCTCTTAATGCTCGGCCTAACGCCGGCGCTTGCGTTCTGCCAGCAGTCCACGATCACGTTTGGCCAGCAGTCGAAGGCCAAGGGTAAGGACGAGTTCGACATCATTCGCATCGGCCGACAACTCAAAGGCCGCATCGTCGATCACACGGCGAATCATGCGCAGGACAATCGCATCTGGTCGAAGGCGCTGCACCAGTGGCGCGATCTTTATATCTATCTGCCGCCCGGCTATACGCGCAGCGAGCGCTATCCGATCATGTATTATCTACATCCGTTTGCGATGGACGAGCGAACCTTCCTGCAAGTGGCGCCGAAGATCGACGAGGCGATCGCCTGCGGCCAGCTGCCGCCGATGATCGTGGTGGCGCCCGACGGCTCGATCGACGGCGCCGGCTGCCTCGAGAAGCCGGGCAGCTTCTTTGTGAACTCGCATGCCGGGCCGTATGAAGATTTCATTCTGCAAGACGTGTGGGATTTCGTGATTCAGCGCTACCCGGTTCGGCCCGAGCGCAACGCGCATATTTTGGCCGGCGTGTCGATGGGCGGGTACGCGGCGTTCAACCTTGGCATTCGCCATCGCAACGCGTTCGGCATCGTCGTCGGCATTCATCCGCCGCTCAACACGCGCTGGTGCGACGTCGACGGCAACCCGCGCGCCAAGTTCGATCCACGCCGCTGGGGCTGGCGCACCGGGTTCGACAATCCCAACGAGATCGTCGCCAACTACGGCGGCGCCTTCAAGGTGCGCTTGGGCAAAATGATTCGCCCCGTCTTCGGCATCGGCGATGACGCTCTCATCAATATCTCGGAGAACAACCCGATCGAGTTGATCAGCAAGACCGGGCTGCGCAACGGCCAACTGTCGATGTTCGTCGGCTACGCCGGCCACGATGAGTACAACATCGACGCTCAGGTCGACAGCTTCCTGTACTACGCCAAGTTCCGCGGCTTGGGCGTTGCCGTCGCCTTTGAACCGGACGGCCGCCACGACGCCATCACGGCCCTGAAGTTCTTGCCGTCCGTCTTCCGCTGGTTGACGCCGCAGGTGGCG
>Ga0194121_10008182_pt1 | contig 13354 bp, 6 predicted proteins | sample TA2MahCa50mmetaG_FD_148609 | JGI IMG/M metagenome (GOLD analysis project Ga0194121, IMG submission 148609) | Freshwater microbial communities from Lake Tanganyika, Tanzania - TA2015020 Mahale Deep Cast 50m | ecosystem: Environmental > Aquatic > Freshwater > Lake | place: Tanzania: Lake... | reverse complement strand
GGTAGGGCGAGCCTGTCCCCAGCGAGCCGGTCCAGACGTATTCCAAGCACGTGGAGCGGCTCGCCGGGACGGACTCGCCCTACCATCGACGCGTTCGTGGGCCGTAGGCACGGCTCGCAGGCCGTGGAAGCTCCCCATCAACCGTCTCTTCGGACCGTGGCCTTTGAGCCGCTGCATCCGCGAACTCCGGAGCGGGGCCGGAAGCAGCCTCAAGGCTGCGGTCCGCACGGTCTTCAGTTCATGGCCCGTGAACAACAGGAGACTCCCCATGAACCACTGGGTAGGGCGAGCCTGTCCCCAGCGAGCCGGTCCAGACGTATTCCAAGCACGTGGAGCGGCTCGCCGGGACGGACTCGCCCTACCATCGACGCGTTCGTGGGCCGTAGGCACGGCTCGCAGGCCGTGGAAGCTCCCCATCAACCGTCTCTTCGGACCGTGGCCTTTGAGCCGCTGCATCCGCGAACTCCGGAGCGGGGCCGGAAGCAGCCTCAAGGCTGCGGTCCGCACGGTCTTCAGTTCATGGCCCGTGAACAACAGGAGACTCCCCATGAACCACTGGGTAGGGCGAGCCTGTCCCCAGCGAGCCGGTCCAGACGTATTCCAAGCACGTGGAGCGGCTCGCCGGGACGGACTCGCCCTACCATCGACGCGTTCATGGGCCGTAGGCACGGCTCGCAGGCCGTGGAAGCTTCTCCTGAACTCGGTAGGGACGGATTCCACTCCGTCCCTGACTCTACTCTGCATTCGAAAGTGCAGCTTGAGGGACGCGGCGGAACGCGTCCTTACCAGTTCCTGCACCGTGTGCGCAGTTCGGAAGCCGTGCGAGCTCGGGGTGAAACCCACGGCAGCAGACGGCCTTCTGTCAACGTGGCTGCGCTGGTTCCTCTGGATTTGCCTATCCTGTCTGGCCGCCACGACTGTAATCGCCGAGGATGAAATCGAACTTCTCAGCGGCAATCGAATTCAGGGGAAGATTATTGAGCGCACCGCCCAATCGATCAAAATTCAGATCACAGTGGAGAAACGTCCTTTGGTCCGGAGTTATCCGCTCAACCGCGTGCGAGCCATTACTCAAAACGGCCAGCGCCAGATTCTCGTTCCTACAGGCAAAGAGGCCTCGAACTCGGCGCCCGCCGCTGCTTCACGTCCCGCCTCCGTACCGGGGAAACCGCCGCCCATTGATCCCGGTCTGGATTCGCAAATCGACCAGATGGGACGCACGCCGCCGGATTGGTTTGATGCCACGCCGCTGGAATATCCAGACACGCTCGATCTCTCCTGGCCCGAACCGGCGCCGGTCATTTGGAATTACACGCGCAACGTGGACCACTACCTCTGGGACATCATCAGTTCGAATCCCAGGCGCTATCGGAGCGGCGTCCGCTTCATGCACCATGTCCTGAACGTCAATCAGCAAAACGAAGGCGTGCGCGCCCGCGCCATCAATGAACTCGGCCGAATGTATTTTGAATTCTTCCGCGATTACGCGCGGGCGGCGTTTTGGTGGCGTCAGGCCAAAGTGGATCAAAATCCGAAATTCACTCCATCGCCCAGCGCTGCTCACCTGGCGGAGTGTTACTGGCGATTGGGCAGCCGTTCGAGCGCCACGAGCTTGCTCGAACAGCTTCCGCTGACACCCGCTGTCATCAAGGCCTGGGCCGATCTGAAGGAGACCGAGAAAGCGCTCTGCCTTTGCGACGAGGCCCTCAAGCTCGGCCTTCCGCCCAGCCAGATTTACCTGCTGGCCGGGGACGCCTGCCGCGCGGCCCGCGATTTCTCCAAGGCAACCGAGTTTTACCAGAAAGTCCTGGGCGTCCCCAAACCGGCGAAGCCAGATGATGAAATCAAGAGGGACCAGGAACGAGCGGCCGCGACTTTGGAGGTGATTCGCTTGTTCGATACGCTGGACGTGAGCCGGATTCCGGACGGCAGCTATCCCGGAAAAAGCCTGGGCTACTACGGCCACCTCGAAGTGGAAGCCATCGTGAAAGCAAAACGAATCGAGGACCTCAAGGTGACCTACAACCCGGATCGCCAATATTTTCACGCCGTGGATGAATCGATCCGCCGCATCCTGGAGCGGCAAACGGTCAACGGCGTGGATGCCATCAGCGGCGCCACGGTGACTTCCGAAGCCGTCATCCGCGCCGCAGCCAAAGCGCTGGCAAGCGGGATGAGCACGAATGCGGCGGAGCGCCGTTAAAACGTTTCGGAGAACCCCGGTAGGGCGAGTCCGTCCCGGCGAGCCGCTCGACGTGCGTGGAACACGTCCGACTCGGCTCGCTGGGGACAGGCTCGCCCTACCGTCTGGTTCATGGGAAGTTGAATAACGTGAGAGCGCTGTGAGATTAGACCATTTCCTACCCACACTGACCCGGATCAAAGGCCGTCCGCCTCGGCTCGCCAAATGGCCGTCGCGTCTGGCGCAAAAGCTCTTGCCGGCTGAATGGCTTTCACACTGGGAATCCCGCAAAGCCGGCGCGATCCGCCGCGCATTGAAGCGTCTCGGACCGACCTGGCTTTCTTCGCCCGTGCGGCGCGTGATCCAGGGCGTCTGCTTCGTTTTGTTTCTCTGGTTCTTCTTTTACTCCTGCTGGCCGTATCGCGTGCAGCCCGCGCCGGTCTGGAAGGCGTGGATTCCCGTTGAGATCGATGCCGATACCGGCGACTGCCGCGTCACGGCGAAGGATGAACTGCCGGGCGTGATTCGCGAAGGCGATCTTCTCCACATCTCGGATGAAAGTCCCAGCGGCCACGCGACGGCCTATCTTGGCCCCTTTGTGGTTCGCCGCGCCGAGAACAAGGAATTGCACCTGCATCCTGAAAAAGCGATGACGCCCGAAGCGCTGGAAAAAATGTCCGTGAGCACCGGCCCGTGGATGCTCTCGGTCCGTCCACCGAACGAATGGCCCTCACACTACGCGGATGAATTCGCGCGTCGCGACGAAATCCCGGTCGAAGCGTTTCTCTTGATCGATCCGCTGGTGAGCCTATCCACGGCGGTGGCCGCCAAGGCCTGGATGGGATCGCTCTGGGGCGCGGCGATCATCCTGGCGGTCTGTGTGTTCATCCCGCGCGGATTTTGCGGATACGTCTGTCCGCTCGGCACGTTGATCGATTTGTTCGACTGGGCTGTGGTCGGACGCGTGAAGCGCTGGTGGTTCTTCGCTGTTTCCCGCGGCAACCGTCGTGAAGGTTCCGACATCTGGTTCTTCGGCATTCCCTCTCCCTGGAGGGAGAGGAATAGGGTGAGGGTGAAAGCGCTGGACAAATCGGCGACCTTGGAAAGTACCGGCGCGTCTCCCTCACCCCAACCCTCTCCCGCTGGGAGAGGGAGAACGGCCACTGAAAGCAGCAAACCGCGGCTCCGCGTGCCGGAGGATGGCTGGTGGGTTCATCTGAAGTACTATTTGTTGTTCGGCGTGATGCTGGCGGCTTTTAGCGGGGTCTTGTTGTCCGGGATCGTCTCGGCGATTCCGGTGCTGACACGGGGTTTGCTCTTTCTCCTCGCGCCGCTACAACTGGGATTCATGCGCGGCTGGCATCAGGTGCCGCCGATGAACCTCGGCCAGATCGTGTCGATCGTCTTGTTCCTGGCCGTGCTCGGCCTGGGCTTTTTTCGCCCGCGATTCTGGTGCAAATACGTTTGTCCCAGCGGCGCGGTCTTCTCCCTGGGAAATCTTTTTCGCGTGAGCGAGCGCAAGGTGGAAAACACGTGCATTCACTGCAACAAGTGCGTCGAGATTTGCCCGTTCGACGCCATCAAACCGGACTTCACCACGCGCGTCACCGATTGCACGCTGTGCCAGACCTGCGGCGGGGTCTGTCCGACGCACGCAATCAAATTTGTGGAGCGCAGCAATCGCGTGGCGTTGAAATTGGAAAACGATCCGCCCACAGGTGAGCGCTCGCTGGAAGCCGACTTGCATTGGCTCTTTTCGCGTGAACGCGGTAGGGCGAGCCTGTCCCCAGCGAGCCGAGCCGGACGTGTTCCAAGCGCGTGGCGCGGCTCGCCAGGACGGACTCACCCTCCCAGGCTCATGGACGGCTTCGAGACCGCGGGAGATCTCGACGAACCCACCCCTTCGCCCCTCCCAGGAGGGGAATTTGAAGCTCGCGCGCGCAATACGGCTCCCCTCCCGGGAAGGGCTGGGGGCGGGTTCGTGAGTGCGTCCATTGGCCGTCGGAGTTTTGTGTCCAGCGGAATCGGCTTGCTGGCGGCGTTCGTCGGCGGTCTCGGTTCGACGATCTTCACGAAAGCGTTCGGCGCGCGATTGAGCGATTCGACACGGCCTCGCCCGGTGCGTCCCCCTGGCAGTGTTCCGGAACAGGAGTTTCTGGAGTTGTGCATCCGCTGCGGCGAATGCTTCAAGGTTTGCCCAAACAGCGTCCTCCAGCCACTGGGATTCCAGCAAGGTTTGGAAGGGATGTGGACGCCTTATGTGGCCGCAGACTGGGCCGGGTGCGAACCGAGCTGCAACGCGTGCGGCGAAGCGTGCCCGACCGGCGCGATCCGCCCGCTGCCACTCGCAGAAAAAAAAGTCGCGCGCATGGGCCTGGCCGTGGTGAACGAGCAGATTTGTTTGCCGTTGGCAGGAAAGGAAGCCTGCCAGTTGTGTGTCGATGAATGCGCCGCAGCGGGCTACGACGCCATCGAGTTCATCCGCGTCCACAGCCAAGCCGATGACTCCGGCAAACCGATCGAGAGCACCGGATTTCTGGCGCCGAAAGTTCTGCCGGACAAATGCGTCGGCTGCGGTTTGTGCCAGATGCGCTGTTACAGCATTAACGCCAAAACGAAGAAGCTGCTGCCGGAATCGGCGATCATTGTTGAAGCCGGCAATGGAAAGGAGGATCGGATGACGAGCGGGTCGTACTTCGGCTTGCGAGCCCAGGAGAGAAAGAACGCGTTACCCCAGGCAACGAACGCCACCTCCGAGGTCCGGCAACAGTATCTCCCGGAGTTTTTGGAAAAACGTTCGCAAGGAACTTCCGGAACTTCAAACGAGGGAATCCAGCCTCAATGATGGCGAATCCGCCGCTGACGAGGTATCGCGTGCGTATTCCGGGCCAATTCGGACAGCGATTCCAATTTAATTCGGACACCGATTCCGATTCATTTCGGACAGTCATTCCGATCCCAACCATCAGGAAGCCACGGCATGGCTCGACAAACACCAGGCAACGCAGCCCAAAACCCTGGGCCGATTTCCCGAACTAGCCACGGCGAGAACGGCCGTACGCCAGTTCTACGACGCAGGAGCAAGTCAAGTCGAGGCGTTAGACATTTACGCCAGCAACCTAGAGCAGGAGTTCTGTGATCGCTTGGCGGCATTCCTGCCCTCCGACGCCACGGTCCGTCAGCTCATCCGCACTCTGTGCAGCCAAATGGAAAAGGAGTTTGGTCTGGCCTTCAGTCCAGATAACGACTGCGGAGAATCCGTCATCCTGTTGGTGTTCGACTGACCGACAACCGTTGCTGAACTTATTCGGTAAACGCTCTTTGACCAGCGCGGCGACCCACCGTCCCACGCGTCCGACGAAATAGCCGTCAAGTAATCGTCATCGAAGCCTCACTTGTCGGCCATTTCGATTTCACCCTGCCAGTGTTCATCAAGAAGCTTCCCCTTCAACTCCACAATTCGCTCAAGATAGAATCTGGAGGGACCGTCCTCTCTTGGCACAGTTCCTTCGGTTTGTGAATTCTGGTCAGCTTCCAAACGAAGCTGGATCGCCAAGCCAAATTTTTGTTCCGCCGGCGCAAATTGTCTCCGATGAAAATGCTTTATCCCTTCTGCAAATGCTTCTCTCCACAATCGAGTAGCTTCAACTTTCTCAGAGTCCATCCGGCCAAGCAATTCATAGACTTCTATGGCCTGCCCGAAACCTTTGAATTTGAAAAAACCAACCGATCGACTCAACACTTGCCCATCAACCAACTTTTGGGCGGCGCGAGTCGCGAGGACTTCGGTGCGAAGATGCTTGTTGAGACCTTCCAATCGCGAGGCCAGGTTTACGCTCTCGCCGATCGTGGCGAAATCGAACCGAGTCTTGCTGCCCAGGTTCCCAACGGTCGCCTTGCCAGCGTGAACGCCGACCCGCGTGCGCATGGGTAACTTGGCCTCACTGGCGTCAAACCTGATCAATTGTTGGTTCAAATCCACAGCCGCCAGACAGGCTCGGGCCTGGTGGTCCTCTTGCTCGACCGGGGTATTCCAGACCGCCAGAATGGCGTCGCCGATTAGTTGCACGACAGTTCCGTCGTAGGCGTGAACGCTTTTCAACGCCGCGTCGTAATAACTATTCAACAAATCGAAAAGGTCCTCCGGGTGGAGCGTCTGAGCGAGCTTTGAGAAATCGGCGATGTCGCTGAACAAGATGCTGATTTGCTGCTCCTTCCCACCACGCTTGAGCAATTCAGGCTGCTTGAGCAACTGCTGAACCCGCGACGGAGACAGGTGGTAGCTCAGCGACTCTTCCAGGACACGCTTATCCCCGTAGAGTCGAACTGAGTTGACCAGAACCGACCAGGCGAGCGCCACGCTGATTTGGACCACAGCGATGGCCCAGGCGAACCAGACGAGTTCGTATCGGGAGAGTAACCAGGCTACGCCAACGACGAGCGCGGTTCCCGCGAATGCACATGCCGTCGCTGTTCTGGGTGTGAGGCGCGTGAAGCCATAGCCGGCGCCGCCCCCCAGCACAATCAGCAGAACGATCTCCAAGGCCGTAGGGAATCGGACAAGCCAATCGTTCCGTACCAAATTCAAAAACGCTGTGGCGTGAATTTCCACCCCAGGCGAAAAGCTGTTGCTCCACCGCGTGTAGGCGGTGCCAAATTCGTCCTTGAGTTCCCCGGAGAAACCCGTCGAAAGACGCTGCCCGACAAAGACCACCTTATTGGCGAGGAATCCAGGGGGGACACCATCTTCGAACAGGGCTTGATGATAGCTCGTGCTTGCCAGCGTACCCGGCGGTCCGTAGAAATTCAGCCAACGCTCTCGATAAGCCCGCGATCCCGACTGCGTGGCCTCGGCGCCCACAAACTCTGCGGCGACCCAAGACAAGCTCTTGAGGTCCTGGCTCGTGGGAAAATGTCGCCGAATGACGAAATCAGAATCGGCTGGCAACTGCGAAGCTCCCCAGCCGGCCGCGACCTTCCGAAAACTCTCGAGGGGTTTAGTCAACGTGTGGATCAGCATGCCACCGATGTCTTTGGTGAGAACGTAATCGCTACTCAGAATCACTCCTCCGTGCGCCTGAATTGCGCGGATCAACTGTTCATCCGGCTCAGCGTTGGGCCCCGGATCGCTAAACACGATGTCGAAAACGACTGCCTTGGTTCGAGCAGCCTTCAATCGTTCGAGGAGCTTTGCATGAAGCGAACGGTCCCACGGCACGTTGAAAGGTTGATCCAAAAGTTTGTGAGAGGATTCATCCAGATAAACAAGAACCACCTCATGCGGATGGATGATCGGACGAAACACAAAAGGCAAATCGTAGCTCAGGTGCGTCAAGCCGTCCCCCACTCGGGTCAGCATAAGACCGAGCCCGGTGGCGACGGCCAGGAGTGCACCCGAAACGCCAGCCAGCCACCGCGATCGCGCCCGACGAGTAGCCTTGGCAGATTCTCGTCCTGAGCTACGGACGGGCGAAGTCGAAGTTCCAAGTTTCAAGTTCAAAGGTCAAGGTTCAGAGCCTATCTCTCGACAATAGCTTTTGGATGGAACAGGCCACTGGCCTGTTGCGGCAGGCTACCAGCCTGCCGCGATCTTCGGCGGCAAGTTGCCGCCGACAACGGGCTGGTAGCCCGTTCCACCCATTTTCAAAACACTCTTTCAAAAGTTAAACCGGAAACTGGCCGTCCACGTGCGTTCGCGTGGCAACTCATAGTAAAAATTCAGCGGATTAAGCCGATAGTTTCGATCCGTAAAGTTCAGGATACCCAGTCGAACTTCGGCCGCGCGCTGGTGGAAGCGATATCCACCAAACAAATTAAACTGCCAGAAATCCTCGCCAGGCAGAACCGGCGAGTATCCGTCGTTGGCTTGGTGAAACCACGCCGACTCGACGAGGCCAAAGAATCCAATATCGTGGCTGTACGAAGCATAGAGATTGACCTGATGCAGGCGCGCCTCCTGAATGCCGAGCGCCGCCGCGCTCAGCGAAATGGGAATCTCCGGAAACCGAGTTTCCAGTTGGCTGCGAGTCCATCGATACCGGGCGCCAGCAGCCCAGCGTTTCCCAATTAACTGATTCACTGTGGCCGTAACATTTCTTTCCTTGTAGTCGAGAGACTGGGCCGTTCCCGAGGCGCTGATTCTTGGAGGAAAGCCAACCGAATCCAGCGTCCCAAGGGTACGGTCCACATCCGAATTCAGAAATTCGGCCTCAACGCCGAGGTACGTGCCCGTTGGAAATTTTTGATCCAGGGCTACACTCCAGGATTCGAATGTCGCGCCGGCAGCAGCGCCGGCCACGGATTCTGAAATCAAACCGCGATAAGCTTGATTGAAACCCGCCACCTGGGAGGGCTCCAAACGGAAACTCTGGTCATAACTAACCCCACCAAGAGATCGCGTGTAGGACCCTCGGAGTGCCGTGTTCGGGAGCGGCGTCCAGATTAAACCCACTTTCGGCGAGATTCGCTCTTTGGCCGCTTCTCGACCCGACAACGGCGGATGACGAAAATTGAGAGGGAAGTCTAAGTGATCGTAACTGACACCTCCCGTCACGAGCAACGGCTCGAGCACCCGCCAATTATTGTAACCGTAGAAACTTAGCCGCTCTAAATCGGTGGGCGCAGCCGCCGTCTCGAACTGGCTTCGGGTCTCAAACGTGCCGTTTTGATATCGCCCGCCCAAGACCAGCGAGTACTTTTCGCGCTGCCAAATTTGCTGCGCCTCCGCCGTGCAGGCTTCAAATTCGCTCCGATAAGCCAGCCGCGTCGGCAGCACCGATACGCCCCGCAGTTGCCCGTTCTCACTTCGGCTCAGCACGAGCGCGGATTGATCCGGATCCGTGACTTCGTAAGTATCCTGGAGCCATCCGAAAAGCAGCAGCGAATGATTGCCCGAACTCCATTCGTGGTGATAGCCGCCCAGCAGGATGGGATCCTGGGACTCCTTGACCCGGAGTTGCCTGTGCGCTTGTGTTGGATCGTAGTATTGAGCGACATCACCCGATTCAAAGTCGTAGTAAATGGATTGAAAGTAAATGCTGTCAGACGGTGTAATCTGCTGTTTGAACTTGGCGGAAACGGTTAGTTGTTCGACATCCTCATTCGGGCGCCATCCGCGGTCGGTTCGAAAAAGGGTATCGAGCGCATAACCGGTGTTGCCGAACGTCCCAAATTGCGACCCGGCTTGAATCCAACTCCCGTTGCTGAAGTACTCCGTGCTGGAACTCAGTCCCAGCCGATCACGCTCCAGCAGCCGGGAGTACTCTTGCTGCGAGACTTGCTGAGACAGCGTGCCACTCCCGACTGGCGCCAGAAGATTGGCCACAAGGAACTCACTCAGCCATGCAGTTTCGTAGCGGAGGTTGATCTGCCGCGGGTCGCGCAGAGCGTTGTAACTGTTGGCAAGAAAGAGGTGACTCGAATAATTGGCGTAATCGCTGTTCACCGCTCGCGTCGCTTCCCGGACGCTGACATCGAACATGCCCGCGTCCTGATAGAGGCTCGCGAGATTGGCTCCACGCACGGCCCGGTCCTGGTCCAAGAGCAGACGCGAGCGGTAGAGCCGGCGATTGTCGTTTAGCTCCGTCGATTTTTCCAAGTCATCCACGGCTTCGTTAATTCGGTTTTGTTGTTGATGGACCAGGGCAGAATAGAGCCATGAGGTCGGATCGTTCGGATCAAGGTCCTTAGCCCGGTCCAATTCTAATTGCGAGTTGGTGGCGTCGCGCGTCTGACTGAAAGCCTTTCCCAGATAACTGCGGAACACCGAGCGATGAGGTTCCAAGGCCGCCGCCAGTTGCAAATCCTGTCTCCCGGCTTCCAGGTTGCCTCGCCGGATTTGACACAGTCCACGACCCAGCCAGGCCTGACCCAGGGCACCGTCCAGCGCGATGGCTTGATCGAACCACTGCATAGCGTCCGCGATTCTGTTTTGGGCGGCGAGCAAGTAGCCTTTCAAAGCCAAGGCCTGCGCGTGACGCGGTGAAAGTTGGAGACCCTTCTGCAAGGCTTTAAGTGAATCTGCCGTGCGGCCAAAGCTAAACTCTAATTCCGCGAGCCGGACCCAGCCGAAGCCAAAAGCCGGTGATTTTTCGGTCGCCTTGCGGGCCGCTTCACGGCCCGCTTCCAACTTGAAACGCGATTGCTGATAGTACGACTCCACCAATGCTTCGGTCGCAAGGGAGGCTGAGGCTTCAAGCTTAGGTGTTGAGGGATAGGTTTGGCCTTTGACGGTCGCAACCATCTTGCGTAGCGCGTTGGCCAAGCGCGTCACGATTTCGGACTGCGGATTTCGGATTGCGGATTCTGTACGAGACCACGGACCACGAACCGCTGACCCGCTGACCTCTGACTGTTGCTTACTGGTCACTGACAACTGATTACTGATAACTGACTCTGCCGCTTTTGCCGGATTCAGCCCGACCGCTTGGAGTAGCTTCTCACTTTCCTCCACCTGTCCGACAGCCAGCAGCAACGCCGCCAGATACACTCGCTCCGCGGCGGAAGCGGTTACTCGGTTCGCTGGATACTTCGCCAGCGCGCCCAGCACGTCACCACTCCGATACGCGGCCAGCGAATCGGAAAGCTGGCGTCGCTCTTCCTCCGTGAAGTCCAACTCTGCGGCGTCCAGCACACCTGGATAATACAATGCCCATTGAACAATATTGACGGCTTCGATCACTGCGCTCTTGGCCGGTGGTTTGCCGGGTTCGATGGTCGCTTCTTCACGACTGCGGAGAGCGAGTGGGCCAAGTTCACTCTCCAAATCCACCTCTCCATCCAGCAACGTGAGCACGGTCCGCCCTTCTGGACCTACCCTTAGATTGAACTCCGTCCCTCGAATGGCGGCTGAAACGAGGGGCGTGCGAAATCGGTGCTCCTGGGGCCGGTCCCGGCTGTACAGGTAACTCGTTCCCGACTGTTGCTTGATACTCGGCTTGGTCTCACCCCGCGCTGGCGCTTCGAATTCGATCAGCGTGAACTCGGCAATTCGCAGCACGCTGCGATCAGTGAGTCGCAAACTGGCTCGGCTCCGTTCTCCGGTGCGCAGCCGGTCGCCAATTTTAAGATTCAGGTTCGTCTGCGCGGAAACCCAATTCGCGGCCCCAGACCGCATGTGTTCGACGAGTCCTTCAGCGGTCAACAAAATGGCCGCGGTTCCCTTCTCGAAGGTTTGCGCGGACAAACAAGTTAAAGCCAAGCTTAAAAGTGCCGAGAACGCGGCGGGAATGAACGACGGCGAGCAATTTCGAAACGTAGGGCAGGCATCTTGCCTGCCGCCTGATTCGCAATATTGCCCAAAGCAGGCAGGCTGGAAGCCTGCCCAACGTTGCCGACGCGGTCCTCCAAACCCGCTCAGGGAGGAACACCTGCGGCAGTGGTGCTGCCGTGCTGAGGGTGCCTTTCTCATGACGTTCAGCCGAAGTTATCCTCCGTCCACGGGCTGGCTAACTGGTGGAGTAGCGCTTTAGCCTGGAGCGGAGGCAAGTTGGGGAAAACCGAAAGCAGCCGCGCCAGCAAGGCCGTCACATGGGGCACGGCAAAACTGCTGCCGGTGACTTTTTTGATGCTGCCCCCCAACCAGGCAACTTCCACGTCCTGTCCACGCGCTGCGAATTCCACCAAATGCCCCGGACGATAGAACAGCGCTTCCGGATGCTTTGTTCGGGCGAGATTCACGGTCATGACGGTCGGAAAATGTCCGGGCCACTCCCGTTTCTTGAAATCAAAGTTGTTGCACGCTGCCACAATGTGCCTTCCTCGGACGTAGGCCTCGTCAATCCAATCTTTATACTGTAACACCTGGTCCTCGCGGCCGCAGCCAAAGCTGCAGTTCAAAATCTGGTATCCGGAATCCAACGCTCGCCGTGCCCCTTCGCGGATGATCGCGGTCCGCGATCTCAAGTTTTCGCCCAAAACGCGAAAGCTCCCGATTTCCGCGTCTGGAGCCAAACGGCGGATGATGTCACACACCGCCGTCCCGTGCCCGTAAACGTCACGACCCTCGCCATCCGCAACCTTCAACTGTAGGCCGTCATCGAGGATCGCAATATCGTCTGCCAGGACCAATCCGCTGAAAAGCGGATGGCCCGATTCGATTCCCGAATCCAGCACCGCCACTTTGACGTCGTGACCTGTTCCGATCTCGAGGGCCACAGACGCGTCTTCAACGGCAATCCAGGGATGGGTCATCGCATATGCTTCTTGCGTGGAACCGGACAACACGGCCGCTTAATCCCTCTCCCCGCGCTATTCACTGGCTTCGCATTCAACAGTGCGGGGAGAGGGGTGCATGTATTTATGATATTGAAATCATCAATCTGAAGCCAGTCCAAGAGTGAGACTGATAAGCCGCAACTCAAGTAAGCGCGACAAAGTTGTCGCGGCGCCGTGCACGGCCTTAAGTGCCGTGCTGGTGAACCCCGCCGGATCGGTTTCCGAGTGCGCGGAATTCTTCAATTGGACGCAGGACACCACGCCGCGGCAGGCACCCAGATAATAGAATGGGACCGCGACCAACGCGTAGGTTTGCACGCCCAGGGTTTTGTCCAACAACCTGCTCTGGTGACAGTTCTTGTGAACCTCGCTTTCAACAAAGGGCTGTTCGCTGGCGAATACCATGCAGATCAGTCCCGCGTTTAGGGGCTGTTTGAATCGGCCCACAAATCTCTCGGCATTGGGTCCTGTATTGTAGGCAGGCAGCAAAAACTCTCCACTCCTATCCAGCAGCCAGACCGTGCCCTCGTGTGCGCCTGCCTCGACGAACCCCCGCTGCAGCGTATCCTGCATCAGCGGGTCCATAAGACTCGCGAAGTTCTCCGGTTGAACACTCGCGGCCACCCGCGCCAGCCGATCCATCAGATCGGCTTTCATGTCGGCGAAGCGCGGATCCGGGCAAATGTTGGTGCGAGCGATCATCTTATTCTAATTCGCGATCAAGCTGGGACGAACCCTTGCGAACGCGCCATTCGAAATACCCCTCACCCGTCCCTCTCCCCATCCGATGGGGAGAGGGACGGGTGAGGGGCATTCGTCTCATTTCGGAATAGGGCTATGCACTTGATTCCCCTGTACTCAACCGGTAGTGTCGGCGCGTGGCTGAGTATCCTGAGAGTGTGCGGGAGTTTCGGGCGTGGTTCACCGATGACGCGGCCTGCCGGGCTTATCTGGAGC
>Ga0194121_10008181_pt1 | contig 13354 bp, 10 predicted proteins | sample TA2MahCa50mmetaG_FD_148609 | JGI IMG/M metagenome (GOLD analysis project Ga0194121, IMG submission 148609) | Freshwater microbial communities from Lake Tanganyika, Tanzania - TA2015020 Mahale Deep Cast 50m | ecosystem: Environmental > Aquatic > Freshwater > Lake | place: Tanzania: Lake... | reverse complement strand
GTGTTGGTATGTATACGGACTACGCCGTTTGTCTCTAACACCAGGAGCTGGTCTTCCGCTTCATGCACAATGCCTTGGGGAAAACGCAGCGGAGGGCCTGTACCCGCGGCAGGGCTAGAGACTACAGTGCGATTCCCTGTGTGTGGGTCTACCCGTATGACCGTATCTCCATCCAGCACCAGGCTTTTGCCAGTCGTCTCGACGATTAAACTCCCTGGGGCTTGCAATCGCGGCCCGCTGCCAAGCGTTACAGGACCGGAGAGCAAGGTGTGTTTGCCACTTCTGGGATCGATACGTACGATCCCCACAGCATCAGGCGATCCTGTTGCGATGACAAGTAAGTCCCCTGTCGCCTCGGTGGCAATGCCTCCGGCGAGAACAGGGCTTGCGGCGAGCAGAGTACGATCACCGTTGATGGGAGCGACGTGTACGACTGTGCGCAGGCCCGCATCGACGGCATAGATCTGCCCTACTGTATCCACAGCCAGGCTTCGCAGAAAGCCAGTAAATGATACGCCAGTCCCAGTCGTAGTGTCTGAAAGAACTGTGCGATCTCCTCTTACAGAATCAATACGCACAATGCCATTACGACCTCGAGTTCTCCCAAAGGGGCCCTTTTGTTGCAACTCAGCCACCAGAATATGCCCGGTGGACTCTATCGCAAGGCCGACAAGCACATTAGAGAAAGCAGGGCCTTGTCCCACAGTCGCATCGGAGAGGATGGAGCGATCTCCCGTCACAGGATCAACCCGTAATACCGCGCTCAGGAATCCATCCGTGACGAGTATCTGGCCAGTGGCTTCTACGGCAATGCTCCCGAGAAATCGGCTTAAGGTTGGCCCCTTCCCTTTGATGCTGTCTGTGACAATGGCACGGTCTCCACTGAGAGGGTTGATGCGCACAATCCCATTGGTACCTTGCATACTCCCATCCACACCCAGGGCGGTCATGTCCGTTACCAGGAGCTGCCCGGTGGCCTCTACGGCAATACCGGCAGGAAAGCCAAAAGGTGGCCCCTGGCCGGTTCCGGCATCGGAGATAAGCGTACGGTGTCCCTCTTGAGGATCTATCCGAATCACAGCTCGGCGTTGCACATCTGTCACAAAAATGGCCCCTGTGGCTGAGACAGCAACGTCCCTGGGATTATCTAGCAGAGTACCAATCTCAATGATGGCGGTTGCCGCTGCCGGATGGTGATTGCCGAGGGCGTCCTCTGTACTCACCCGAAGCGTGTGGATGCCGGGAGAGAGTTGCAATGTGGCTTCCCACGTTGCGAAGTTATCTACGCTTGTTGCAGAGATATCCTGCACCATAACCTGCGTAATGAGGTTCTGATCATGCGCTGTCCCGCGTACGGTCACCTGCGCGGATGTCAGCAACGCTGTGGTGCCTGGAAAAACAATCGTCGCGGTAGGCGGCTGGCTGTCTGCTGCCAGCTCTCTCTGAGGAGGAGATACAGGAGGAGTCACCTCACCTGTGCCAGGGGCTATCGGAGCTGGCTCAGACATCTCGCCTGTACCGGGGTCCAGTGGGACAACAGGGCCAGGCCCATCTCTCATTGGAGCCTCTGAGCTGATCTCCTCGACACAGCCATGCAGGGACACAATCATCAGCAGGACTGCGCTTACTGCTGCGGCATGCCACAACAGATGCCTGAATACGCTCACGGGAATGTTCCTTGACCAGTTATTGACAGAGGTCTGGAGGCAAAGATGGGTTGTTACTAGATAGTGGTCACTAAAAAATTCAGCCCTTGTATTTGCAGGGTTTCCGGGGATTCCCTTGGTTCTTTTGGTGGATTTTTTGCGCATCTGCATCCGAGCATCCGTGGGCTGTTATCCCAGGAGCCCGTCTTTTCAAGCGCTCAAAAGGGCGCTCGAATAAATTAGTGGCCACTAGATAGAACGTTGGAAGCGGGAACTGCCACATTCCGGTGTGACCGCTGCCGCCATCGTTGACGCAGAGCATTGTCAGCAAGGAGCATTCAGTCACGCTGCTGTTGTGCCAGGAGTGCCCTGAGACGTGCGATTTCAGCCTCTGCTACGTCAGCGCGTCGGTGTGCTGCCTCCGCTTGCTGGCGCGTTGCCTCCGCTTCTGTGGGAATCAGGCATCCATGGGCATCAAACAGACGTAGCCAGCGGGCCGGTTTCTGGAGATAGGTCCCATCCCAGGTTCCCACCCAGGCGTCTAACATGACACTCCACAGCCAACCGTGGCTATCAGGCTGGAGGGGCTCATAGCCATGAGGGCCGAGATGCCAACCCCATAACGTATCGGTATCGGGATCGTAGCAGAAATAATCGGCGGTATGAAAGGTCCGTTCGTAGAGAGCCTTTTTGGGCCCGAGATCTTCGTGGGCTGTTGAGGGTGACATCAATTCGATAATGACATCTGGATAGCGCCCATTTTCTTCCCACGTGACCCATGTCTGACGAGGCACGCTGCCATCAATATCCTTGACGACGAAAAAATCCGGGCCGCGATAGTCACGATTGCGCACTTGTTGCAGGCTGTAATAGATAAACATATTACCGCCAACAAAGAAATCCTGCCAATCACGCCAGCGGTACGCTACACTATCGATCAAGACATTCATCTGACCACGATGCCAATCTGACTCCAAGGGCATCCCATCCTCTGCTGGCAGATCAATGGTAGGCAAATCGGGGAGAATATAGCGTTCAACAACTTCGATGACCTGACTCATCTCATACCTCATCTCTCTCAGCACACTGACTATAGCGCATATAAACAGCAAGTATAAACAGCCAGAGGGACATTGTCCACACCTCGTCACGCATATGGAAGAAATCTGGCGAGTGATGTGCCCCGAGAAGCTGTTCCACATAGGCCAGCCGTCCTGTGACCTCATTGCGGGTCGCTTGGAGCCTATGACAATGGCGTTCCGCCAGGATGGTGAGGGAACTTGCTGGTGGTCACCCTCCGTGGGGCAAGCCTCTGAGGGTTTGGGTTTCTCATCGAGACCAGGTGGCCGACGTCGTGATCAAAGCCCGCTTTTGCAACAACCAAAGGTCCAAAGTTCTGCAGATTTTCCCAGCGCTGTTAAGCCCTTTTACGACTTCGCCAGCAGTTGCACGATACGGGTCCCCGCGTCGCCCTGGCCGTACAGCTGCGGGACCTCGGATAATGGCTGCAACGCCCAGGGAAAGGCCGCACGGATCGCGGCATCGTCAGTGCCAACGACCTGGTTGGCCCCACACGCGACGAGCTCGGTCCACTCGGTCTCTTCGCGCACGGTGATACACTTTTTCGCAAAAAAGAAGGCCTCTTTCTGCAAACCACCCGAATCGGTGATGACAAATGCGCAGCCCTCCAAATAGCCGAGCATGGCAAAATAGGATTGTGGCTCAAGCAGATGCAATGTTGGTGAGATATGGAGCTGAGCGCGCTCCAGGATCTGGCGAGTACGCGGATGCAAGGGCAGGAGCACAGGCAGGGGTGCCTGGCCCAGCGCCGTCAACAGCCGTTGTAAACGCTGCGGATCATCGGTGTTTTCCGCACGGTGGAGTGAGGCAAGCCCATACGGCCCGGGAAAGGCCGGGACGATGGCTTGCTGACGGTAGAAACACACGGCATCGTACATCACGTCTCCAACGACATGTACACCTGACGTAATGCCTTCACGGGCAAGCTGCGCCTGTGCACTGGCCGATGGGCAGAACAAATAGTCAGAGACGTGGTCTGTCAAGACACGGTTGATTTCTTCGGGCATACGCCGGTTGAACGAGCGCAAGCCAGCCTCTACATGAGCGACGGGAATATGCAATTTCGACGCGGCCAGGGCGCCGGCGAGCGTCGAATTGGTATCGCCGTAGACCAGCACCCAATCCGGACGCCGCCTCAGCATTTCCTGCTCCAGGCTGGCCAGCATTGCCCCTGTCATGGCGCCGTGCGAACTGGAGCCGACTCCGAGATTGGCGACAGGTGGTGGAATAGCCATCTCGTCAAAAAAAGCTTGGCTCATCATGTGGTCGTAATGTTGCCCGGTATGGACAATCGATTCGACAATAGGGCGGCTTGGGGTCAGGCTGTTATGGGCGGCAAGCGCACGACTGACTACGGCAACTTTGACAAACTGCGGACGGGCGCCAACAACCGTCAGAACTGTAAGGAGTGCCATGCGTGCTGCCCGTCAACCGGAAGAAAGAGGTTGTAAAAGCAGCCAATAGTACCACTGGCGCCTGGCATCCGTCAATATAGGTATCCTTAGCGGAGACGCGCCGCCAGGTACACCCCGCCGCAGCCAAACAGCCCATTGGTGGACCACGCGGCAACTATGGGCGGCAGGCGCCCATTATGCCCTAGAGCCAGTACCAGATTGTGCAGGATCACATAAGCAAAGCCGCACAGCAGCGTGAGACTGAGAGCCAGGGTGGTGCCACCGTTGCGGTTCATATGCAAGGCCAACGGCATACCAAAGCCGGCCATGATGACACACAGGGCAGCATAGGCCAGCTTGCCGTGAAATTCGACGAAATACGTTGGCGAGGTGACCCCCTGACGACGTAACGTCTGGGCATGCGCCAGGGTCTCACGCAGGCTCATTTCCTCGGGTTCTTTGCGGAGGGCGATGATCTCTTCCAAGCGCTCAGGGAACCCCACGCGTAACTCGCTAAACGTTTCCGGCAACCCGGCAAACAGTCCCTGCTCGTTAAAGCGGCGTTGTGTGCCCTGCAGGAGGAGCCAGCCTTGCTCTTCATGGCGTGCCTCTGTGGCGTCGTAGCGTTGCCGTATCGTCCCAGCCGCATCGAGGGCGTAGATGGTCACTCCCAGCAGGCGCCGTTCGAGTGGAATGCCGAGTTGCGCGCTCCAAAGACGCTGCGGACTACGGTACCAGATCTGGCCTTTCTTGAAAGCTCCCAGACGCAGGTCGAGCTTGACACGCTGAATGCGCGTACGCCAGATCGCGTTGTAGCTCTGGTTCGTATACGGCAAGACGTATTCCTGAGCCAGGATCAAACCCAGACAGACGAGACCACCCAGCACAAAGAGCGGGCGTGCTAAACGCAGCGGTGAAATGCCGTGCGCTCGCATGGCAATGGTCTCCTGGTGCTTGTTGAGGGTGCTGAAGGTGAGCACTGAGGCCAGCAAACAGGCGGCAGGCACCATCTGGTACATGAGCCAGGGTAATTTGAAGAGCAGGTATTGTGCGGCGTCGATCCACAACACCTGACGCCCAACAAAGTTGTCGATACGATCAAAAAGATCGACGAGCAGCAAAAGACCCGCGCAAGCAGCCAGCCCGCCGCAGAAATATCCCAGGAAGTGGCGACAGAGATAACGACTGATGAGCCACACGCCGTAGCAACTCCTCTATTCCTGGCTTTTGAATTGCAAATGATACAGCTCGCTGTAGTAGCCGGTGTGGCTGAGGAGTTCAGCATGGGAACCGACCTCGACAATCGTGCCAGCGTGCATCACAACGATTTTACTGGCGTGGCGTATCGTCGCAAGACGGTGGGCAATCACAAACGTGGTGCGGTCTTTCATGAGGTTGGCCAGAGCGTATTGCACCACCTGTTCCGAGGCGCTGTCGAGGGCAGAGGTGGCTTCGTCTAGAATTAAGATCGGAGCATTCCGCAGCAGCGCCCGCGCAATGGCAATCCGTTGTTTTTCGCCACCGGAGAGCCGTACGCCGCGTTCGCCGATGAGCGTGTCATAGCCTTGTGGCATGTGCATAATAAAATCATGCGCATAGGCGGCACGGGCCGCTTCCTGCACCTGGGCATCACTGGCCTGCAGATGGCCGTAGCGGATGTTTTGCCACAGGGTATCATCAAACAGCACAATGTCCTGCGAGACAATGCCAATCTGAGCCCGCAGGGAAGCGAGTGATATCTGCCGGATATCGACTCCATCGATGGTGATCCCCCCATCGGTTACTTCGTAAAAACGCGGCAGCAGGTGCACCAGTGAGGTTTTCCCCGCACCGCTAGCCCCTACCAGGGCAATGACTTCTCCAGCCATGACCTCCAGGTTGATGTTGTGCAAGGCCAGCGGACTATCAGGGTGATAGCGGAGCGCAACATCGGTAAACGTCAAACGGTGCTGGAGGGGGGGGAGCGCAGGCTTCTGGGCCTCTCCTACCCATTCGTCAGGCGTATCGAGCACCGCAAAGGTGCGCTCCGCCGCGGCCAACGCCCCTTGTATCGTATTGTTCACACGGCTGAGTTTCCGCATCGGCTCGTACAGCATGAAGATGGCGGTCAGGAATGAGAAAAATGTCCCGGGCGTGGTGACCCCGGCAATGACCTGATGACCGCCATACCAGACGACTGCAGCAACCCCCAGTGCCCCCAGGCATTCCATAATCGGCGCGCTGATTTCATCGGCCCGCGTAGCGCGCATAGCCGTACGATAATACGCCGTATTGCGTTGTTGAAAGCGCTCGCGCTCGTACGCTTCACGGCCAAAGCCTTTGACAATGGTGAGGCTACTAAACACCTCGGCGAGCACAGCGCTGAGCTGCTCCAGCTGTTCCTGGGCACGCCGATTCAGCCCGCGGAGCTGGCGGGCCAGTTGCATGATGAGCAGGCTGGCCACGGGCAAGACACCAATGGCGCAGAGCGCCAGGAACCAGTCCCGGTAGACTGCCACACCAATGAGGCCCACCATGGTCAAGCCCTGGCGCAGCACGTCATTCGCAGCACTGGTGACGGCCCGTTCCATGAGGGCGACATCACTGAGCATGCGTGACATCCACGCCCCAGTATGATGGGCCTGCAGATGGAGGAGGGGCAGACTCTGGATGTGGGCAAACACCTGATCGCGCATATCGCGAATGATCTGCTGGCCCACGGAGCGCATTAGGTAGGCGTGCCCGTAGGATAACAGACCCCGCACCACGTAGAGCAGCAGAATCAGCAATGGAAAAAACAACAGCCTGGAGGTATCACGATCGACGAAGATTTGGTCCAGCACTGGCTTAACGAGCAAGGCGGCCAGGGCCGTCGTACCAGAGAGCAGGACGCCGAGGATGATGGACCAGAGCAGCCGAGAGCGATACGGGCGGACGTAGCCAAACAGGCGGCGGTAGGTTCCCATACGTACGGTATTACTCCTCGGGCGCTTGTGAGCGACCGTGCTGGAGTTCCCAGAGCTTGGCATACTTGGCGAAGACGTAAAAAGCCCCGATGCTCGCGATCAGCAAGCCACGGACGCCATCACGCCAGCCGCCTTTGAGGAATAACATGCGACAGAAGCGTACCACAGGACGTCCCAGAAGGGTACCGATCCCCACGCGTGTGGCGCCACGGGCGTGGAGATCCTCGGCCATGAGCGTCGTATAGGTATTGAGTTTGCTGAAATGATGGGCCATGTTCCGATAGCTCCGGTGGCCAATTTCGACCTCCAGAGGTGCCACCCGACCGTTGAGGTGCACGCCTTCGTGCAGGGCATTGCCGCACCACTGGCCCTGCGCACGGTCAAACAGGCGAATTTTATATTCTGGCCACCAGCCGCCGTGGTTTACCCAATCACCAAGATAGTACGTATGACGCTTCAGCGTATAACCAGCAATATCCGGTGTCCGGGTTGCCAATGCCTCCCGAATGCGTGTGGCAGCTCCGGGGCGCAACCATTCGTCGGCATCAAGACACAGCACCCACTGGTGTGATGCCTGGCGCACTGCCAGGTTTTTCTGGGCAACATAGCCGAGAAAGGCCTGCGAAATGATGCGACATCCAGCCTGTTGGGCAATCGCCACCGTGCGGTCTGTGCTCTCGCTGTCGACCACCACAATTTCATCCGCAAAGCGGACAGACGCCAGGCAGCGCGGTAGATTGTCCTCTTCGTTATGCGTGATGATGCACACACTGAGCGGCGTGGCATTCACGGCATGCTTTCTCTCGCTGAGGGAACGTCGGCAGCCTGGGCCGGTAAAGCGTCAAAGGCTTCCACCAGCATGGCATAGAGCAGCGGCAGCATGATTTCGTGATGGCCAGTGAGGGCGTAGCCACGTCCACTGCCCTGCGTGGGGCGCTGCACAATGTTGTATGCCGGACGATAATGCTGCAACATGTCGAGGTTGACCGTGAGAAATCCGTCGACCGGATGACCCGTATTGCGACACAAGGTAAGGGCTTTCAGAAAGACCTCAGGTAACAGGACTGCCGAACCGATATTCCAGTAGCACCCGCCGTCGTGCAGTCCGCGCAGCAGCAGGGTCAGGCGCTGGAAGTCTGTATATGTGGCCTGGCCGAGCGTGGCCCCGTCGGTGGACGGGTGCATGTGAATCGTATCAGCTCCAATCGCCACATGCACGGTCAGTGGCACCCGATAAGTGTAGGCTGCAGCGAGGAGACTGTAGGCTTTGTGGGGATAGGCTCCCTCAGCAACGGCCTGGCCCAGGGCCTGGCCCATCCCTGCCTGCGCTCCCCCGTAATCCTGCAAAGCCGCGTTGATCAGGCGCGGCGTTTCTTCGATCATGCCAAACATACCCGCTCCCAGGTGCTCAGCGACGTCCTCGGAGGTGGCACCGACCAGGGCCACTTCGACGTCATGGATGGCCCCGGCACCATTGAGCACCAGCCCGCTCAGCCAGCCACGCCGCATCATCTCGATCAGCAGCGGACTTAAGCCACACTTGATCACGTGCGCCCCCATCGCCAGGATGATGGCGCGACCCCGTTGCTGCGCGTGGACAAACCCGTCGACGACTGCCTGAATATCCTGGCCTTTGAGGATATGCGGAAACAGCGTACGTAAATGCCCCGTCGTGTGCCAGGCGTGGACATCGACAAAGTCCTGCACACTCACCTTGTGCGGACGGGCATGAATGGAGTAGGTCTGCACGTGCTGTAACTGCTGTAGGTCTGCGGCACTGAGCGCCATACCAGTCTCCGCCTTATGCGCTATAGCGTTGGACAATGCTGCCAATGATCTCCGTGGTGGAGTTCCCCGCAATATACGGCATAATGCATACCCGGCCGCCGTACGCTTCGACTACGTCACGCCCCACTACGGTTTCCGGTGTGTAGTCGCCCCCTTTCACCAGGACATCTGGGCGCAACTGGGTAATCAGAGCATGGGGTGTTGCCTCACTGAAAATCGTGACATAATCCACACACCCCAGCGCCGCCAGAATACGGGCCCGCTCGTGTTGCGGCAGGACCGGGCGCTGCGGACCCTTGAGGAGCCGGACAGAGGCGTCATCGTTGAGCCCCAGCACCAAACAGTCGCCCAGCGTTCGCGCCTGTTGTAAATACTGGATATGGCCAACGTGCAAAAGGTCAAAGCAGCCATTGGTGAAGACAATGGTTTCGCCACGTTGCTGTCGCTGCCACAGCTCCATGGCCAGGAGGTCTGGCGGGAGGATTTTGCGTGTGGAGTCCAGCGCATCGTGCTGCAGCGCTGTTTGCAGCTCCGTTGGCGACACCACGGCCGTGCCCATTTTGCCCACGACTACCCCGGCCGCGGCATTGGCGAGCCGCGCCGCGTCTACGAGAGACAGGCCAGCCACGAGGGCCATACTCAGCATCGCTGCCACAGTGTCGCCAGCACCCGTGACGTCAAACACCTCTCGTGCCTGGGCGGGAATGTGCACGGGTTCCTGCGGGGGGTGAAACAACGACACGCCATCTTTCCCACGCGTTACCAGCAACGCCTGGGCCTGACTCTGCTGCAAGAGCCGTTCTGCAGCACGAGCCAGGGTCGCAGCATCATCCACCGCATGACCGCTGGCTTGCTGCACTTCGGCAAGATTGGGCTTGAGCAGGGTTGCACCACGATAGACGGTAAAATCCTGCACCTTCGGGTCGACGATAACAGGTTTCCCCGCCGCCCGCACCATCGCAAACAACGGCGTCAGCAACGCTGGCGTGCAGACGCCTTTGTGATAATCCGAGCACACCAGCCCATCGACATTGTCCAGCAGGGCCTGGCTCCGTTGCAGCGCCTGTGCCACCAATGCTGGAGGCAGAGGGTCCTGGCTTTCCTGGTCGAGGCGCAGCATCTGTTGCTGCTGTGCTACCAGACGGGTTTTTTCCGTGGTCGGCCGTGCGGCATCTTCGAGCAACGTGGCATCATCGATGCCGCGTTGGCGGAGCAACGTGCGAATCTGCGTGCCAGCTGTATCTGTGCCAATGACCCCCAGCACGTGCACCTCGCATCCTAGCGCATGCAGATTGGCCGCTACATTGGCGGCGCCGCCGAGTACGTGATGGCATCCTGTCCGTGCAAACACTGGTACTGGCGCTTCCGAAGAAATGCGCTGCACCCGACCCCACACGTACACATCGCACATGACGTCCCCCACTACCAGCAGACGTGGACGTGGAGCCCGTAGACAGCGCTCTAAAAGGTCTTGCATGGTCTTCCATCCGCCATAACAGGCTCCTGATCAATGTCTAGTGGCGTGCACAGCACACGACGCTCCAGCACTCCGCAGAGGATATGCCCCACCGTGATGTGGACCTCCTGGATGCGTTGCGTATTCGTCGATGGCACCACCAGCGCCAGGTCGACGAGATCTTTGAGCTGCCCGCCGTCTTTGCCCAGCCAGCCCAGGGTGTGCAAACCGCGCCGTCGGGCTTCTTCGACTGCCCGGATGACGTTACGCGAGTTGCCGCTGGTACTGAGAGCCAGGAGCACATCCCCAGCCCGGCCCAGTCCGGCGACCTGCCGGGCGAAGATTGTCTCAAAACCGTGATCATTGGCCGCGGCCGTGAGCAACGAGGTATCCGTGGTGAGCGCCAGAGCTGGGATGGGTGCCCGATCGATTTCCAGGCGCACCATACACTCCGTGGCCAGGTGCTGTGCATCCCCCGCACTACCACCATTGCCGCATAACAGCAGCTTGCCGCCCTGCTGCAGACTGGCCCAGATGCACTCGATCATCGCCTGGATGATTGACCCCTGGGTCTCGGCGACGTGCAGCTTGAGCGCGGCGCTGTCACGCAATTCCTGGGTGATATCTTCCATCATTGTCTCCAGACTCAGGGACAATTGGCGTGTCCGCCTTCTGCCAGGAGCCGTTCGATAATGGTTTTGGTCCGCTGCGAGGCCTGACCGTCGAGTCCATGAAACAGATAGGCGCGATGCCGCTGCAACCTGCCATGGCGCTGCCGATCAGGGCGCATCGCCTCTGCCACCGCGGTGTGAATAGCGTCAGGATGTGTAATATGCAGAAACACATCCTCGAGAAAACGCTGCGGATCCTCGGTCAACAATGCCTCCCCGTCGTGGTGTTCCAGCGGCCGATCGTCTGGTAAAACAAAAATGATACCGATTTTGTCGAGCGCGACAAAATCAAACATGGTACTGGAGGCTTCACTAATGAGCGTATCCGCTGCATACAGATATGGCAAGATATTGTAATCGTCTACCGGGATCAGCACAGCATGCGGATACTGGGTTATGGCACGTTCGTACAGCGTATGGTGCCAGTGCGGGGCATATTTCCCCCGCCAGCTATAGTGATGCAACTTGATAATCAAATTATACCCTATGGTCTCTGGCAGAATACGTTCACGAATGTGGTCGATACAGGTTGGCTTGTACGTCGGCGCAAACAGCACGGTTGGCCGATCTGGATCGAGACCCAGACGCTGCAGAATGGCGGCGCGTGTTGGGAACGCTGGCCAGGAGAGTGGGTCCAGTTTAGGCAGACCGACTTTGTGAATCGTGGAGAGGCCGACGGCACCGGCCTGGCGTATGCGCTCGACACGATACTCGCCTTCGACAAACACCTGATAGCGTGTGCTGGCCTGCGCCCGCAGGTTGCGGTACATGATGTTTTTGATACCCGTCCCGTGATTTACAAAACACAGGAGGGTCTCACCGTAGCGCTGCGGGTCGCGGACCGTATCGCCCGTAATGACCACATCAAAGCCACGCGTGTCCGGAGCAATCGTGAGTCCTTCAGCCCGGAAGCGCGCTTCTAACTCTGACCGTAGCGATCGGTTCACCACCCCAAAACGTCGCTCAGCATCATACGAGCAGGTAAAGGCAATGTCGTACTGTGGGTCCTGCCGGAAGACCTCATAGAGAGGATCGAGGGCAGCCCGGTGATAGAGATGCCCTACCTCAAAGAGGAGTGTAATCATACCCTCTCATCTCCCCACATGGCGTGCGTTGCGGTACACACCTGCGCCACGGTAACTTGCTGCATACATTGGTGATGTCCACGTGGGCAGCGCTGTGACCCTTTGGTACTGCAGGGGCGGCAGGACAGCGCTGTGCTGATCACCTGGGCTTGCGCCTGAAATGGATAAAAGCCAAACTCTTGCACCGTGGGACCGAAGATGGCCACGACTGGCACGCGCAGGGCTGTGGCCATGTGCATCAAGCCGGAGTCGTTGCTGAGCAGTAAACGACACTGAGCCAGGAGCGCCGCGGTCTGCAATAAGGACAGGGTACCGGTGCTATTGAGCACCGGCACCCTGAGGCGCTGACAGAGGGCCAGGGACCGCTCCTGATCCTCACGCCCTCCTAACACCACGACGGCAGCGTGATGCGCCTGGGCTATCGCCTGCGCCGCTGCCGCGAAGCGCTCAACTGGCCATTGTTTGGTGGTCCAGCGGGCGCCAGGTGCCACTGCTAGCAAGGGCTGCGTGTAATGGTCAGGTAGCCCCGTCTGGATATAGTGTTGCATGGCCAGGCAACTGGCCGCCGGCAGGTGTATCTCCAGCGGGGGCAACGCTGCCGTAATCCCCAGACGCCGTAGCGGTGCTGCGTAAAGCTCAGGCACCGGGGTCATGGCGCGCAGGGTGTTCCAGCCCAGGTGGACTAGCAAAGCGCGCCGCCAGGTGCGCTTACGATACGCGAGTTTACGCCGGGCCAGTGACCCACGATACAGAAGATGGCTACGCCACGTGCGATGCAGATCCATGACGACATCATAGCGTGTCTGACGCACCATGTGTAGGGTCTGCGTGAGTCCGTGCTGTGGCTCAACCAGCAACACCCGATCGACACACGGGTTCGTCTGCAGGAGCTCTTGATAGGCCGCTCTCGTCAGAAAATCGATCTGTGCTGCCGGACACGCCTCCCGTAACAGGCGCAGTACGGGGGTCGTGAGCAAGATATCGCCCAGGGAACTGAGCCGTATAATCAGAATGTGCGCGAGTTGCTGTAAAGCAGCCTTGTGGTCAGGCTGTGGCATGGAGCTGCATCCATTTGCTCTATAAGGTTACGCGTAAGAGGCAGGGCAGGGCCATTGCCTGACCCCTTATGTACCACAGCCCACGTGGGAATGCACCTCTTGGGCACTTGCACCGTCCTCCTCCGCCTGTATAATGAGCGCCGATCTGCTGTCGCAAGAGTACCTAACGTAGGAGAACGGCATGAGTAGTGTGCACGTTTTGTCCCGCCATGACCCGCGGCAACTTGCAAT
>Ga0194121_10008180_pt1 | contig 13355 bp, 14 predicted proteins | sample TA2MahCa50mmetaG_FD_148609 | JGI IMG/M metagenome (GOLD analysis project Ga0194121, IMG submission 148609) | Freshwater microbial communities from Lake Tanganyika, Tanzania - TA2015020 Mahale Deep Cast 50m | ecosystem: Environmental > Aquatic > Freshwater > Lake | place: Tanzania: Lake... | reverse complement strand
CCCTCTCTGCCCCGGGCCAGGGATGCAGGCCGGGGCAAGCTGGCAACGCCTTACAGCATGGCGATGTGCTGCGGTTCTCGCCGGGTAAAACGATACAACATCGCAGGCCGATGCGCGCCGCGCATGGCGGTTGCTCCCACGGACTCGATGAGACCGAGCGTCAAGATTTTCTTGCGGAAGTTACGCTTATCGAGCGGCCGACCCAGCACAGCTTCATAGACGGTCTGGAGTTCTGAGAGGGTAAACTGGCGTGGCAGTAGAGACCACACGACATTTGTATACACGAGTTTCCGTTCCAGCCGTTGTCGAGCATAGGCGGCTACGTCATCGTGGTCGTATGCCAGTTGTGGCACATGGGCACAGGGCCACCAGCGCACATCCGCATACTTCGGTTGTGTACGTAAGGTCAAGCCAGCGGCATGAATCAAGGCAAAATACGCGACGGCAATGACCCGCCCCGCAGGATCGCGCCGGGGATGACCAAAGGTATAGAGTTGTTCAAGGTAGACGTCTGCGACGCCTGTCTCTTCTGACAAAATCCGGGCAGCGGCAGTGTCCAGGCTCTCGTGCGTTTCGATGAGTCCGCCAGGCAGGGCCCACATGCCCCGGTATGGTACTCTGGTCATCTGAATGAGGAGGAGATGCAGCTGACCCTCCACGACGGTGAAAATGCAATTGTCCACTGCGACTTTGACCTGCTGCGCCGCAGGGTGTATAGGAATGTCATGCGTGAGCATCAGACTCTCTACCCTCTTAGTGTGTATTACACACATTCTATAGAGCAGTCCGAGGGCTGTCAAGGGTGGAGTCGGTCACGCCGCACGCGTTGCCTCGTCATTCCTACAGGAGATGTTTGACATGCCCATTACTCTGGCCCTCCTCGATATGGCTGCGACAACAGTCGATGACACGATCGATGGTCGTCCGCTGGTACTCCAGAGCTTCGCCGATAGTTTTGCCGCGGCCCAGATGGCTGTCCCCTGGGACACGCTGAATGCGCAGCGCGGCAAGGATAAGTTGGAAGTCTTTCAGACGTTACTCGGCAGCCACGGAGGACTAGAAGGCGCCAGGCTTGAGCGCACGGCGCAACATCTGTTAGGTTTATTTACCGCCCAGTTGCTACGCAATGTGGAGCGTCTGCGAGAAATGCCTGGCGCGACAGAAAGCTTACGCGCGCTCAAGCAACACGGCGTGTTCATTGCCCTGGGGAGTGGTTTTCCACTCGACGTCACCCAGGCGATTACCCAGCATCTTGGTTGGACCACGAGCGGGCTGGTGGATTATGTCACCTGCGGTGAAGCGGCGGGGGCTGGTCGGCCACATCCTCACATGCTGCATCGGGCTTTGCAGGCAGCAGGGCTGCTCTCCCCCAGTAGCCCGATAGAGCGAGTCGTGCCGGATTTTGCCTATAGTCAGGTGCTAAAAGTTGGGGATACCGTACAAGATGTCGCCGAGGGAACCGCTGTCGGCGCTCTGACGCTTGCCGTGACGTCCGGAACGCAGACGGCGGAGACCCTGGCCCAAGCCGGACCGACCGCCATACTGCCTTCCATCGCTGCTGTGCACGATTGGCTCGTGGCGCATGGCTATCTCTGAGTCTCTCAGCGTTCCGCCGGCGGTCGACGTCGAGCCCAGCGCTCACGGATCGTCTGGAGCCAGGGTTGTAAACGCTGCTGCAACGGTATGACCCAGCGTTGCCACACCCGTTCGGCCAGTGGAATATCTTTCCGGAGGATAGCGAGCGCCGCGATAATGGTGGCCAGGCCTTGTAAGACAGGCAGAAAAAGGCCGGCAATGCCCAACAGCAATAAGAAGACGCCCACGATAATGCGGACAGGACGCCGCGCGGAAATTAAAATCCAGAGACCCTTCGCGAAGCCAAAACCGCGCCGAGCCATCTGCTGGAAAGGACTCTCCTGGCGTTGGGAGATAGGCGGCACCATGTCAGAGGGCTGCTCAGGACTCACGCGGTTCCTTCCAGAGAACATGATATTGTAGTCGCATAACCGCTCCTACCGTGACAATAATTTACGAATTTCTTCGCGTGCTTCGTCCTGTGTGGCTTTATCTTCCGAGGACATGTCTTCCATCAATGGTTCGAGCAACTCCATGAGTGCCCGTTGTTTTTCATCCTCACGCACCAGGCGCACCAGACCTTCGAGAGCCCGGTCACGCACTTGCTCATTGGGATGCATCATCTGGCTGAGGAGGCGGCGGGCTGCCGCATTTGACTTGATCTCATCAAAGATGGTGCCGCCGTTGCGCCCCTCCTCGGTTTTGACTTCCTCTTGAGGCTGCGGTGGCGCAGGAGGAGGAGCCGCCCCAGGAACCGGTGGCGGCGGAATGGTGGGCCGCGGCGGCTGCAGCGGTGGTACCGCGGCAGCCTGGGTGGGCCGTGCGGCGTTGCGTCCGAGACTGGCACTGGCTCCGCCTTCTTCAGGCAGAAAGAGAATGCGTTGTACGGTCTCGCTGCTTCCCTGTTTGCCCGTCACCAGCATATACCCTGGCACTTCCGCAGTCCGGAAGAGGCGCCGTAGGCCGTCCACCAGGGGTAACCCCGCAAACCGGATCGAGACGCGGCGATTGGGCATGCCTTCGGGATGCCGTAACTCAATACGAGCCAGCGCCGCGATACGCTCCACAACTGCTGGGAGGTCCTGCTCCTGGACATCGACGGAGAGGCCACGCTCATCCAGGCTAATCCGTGCGCTCGCAGCCAGCGGTTGCGGGGCTTGCCCTGGCGCATTTCCCGGAGGGGCGGCAGCTGGCACACCACGTCTGCCGGGGCGTAGTGCTTCCCCCTGTGCGACACTCGGATCCGGGGCACTGAGACAGCAGAGCAAGCACACGACGCCGCTCACGAGAATGAATGTCGGTCTAGCATCCCTCATGATGGACATCTCCCTGAGGAGTTCCCTCCCAACGCTGTACCATCTTTAACAGTTGCACACCATCTGGCCATGTGTCAAGGCATGTCCTACATTCCTATCCTCAAGTAAACCCATCACTCTACCCCCTCATGATATTTCACACTACCATACGGCACGCCACAACGTTATAATGGCACGTCACATTGACGAGAGCACCTGACCATGCAGGTTTAAGGAGAATGATATGCCAAAAGATAAAGCCACATACTCCATCGATCTCGAAAAAGACCAGATGTGGTTCCTGGAACAAATGGTCACTGAGTACAGCCTCCCAGATGTCTCCAAAGCCATGCGATGCTTAGTCAATTATGCCCGCTATGTGGAGACAGCGCGCGAGGATATCTTTGCGGAGATTCGTTGTGATACCTGTGATTAAGGCCGTGCGCAGCGTCTACCTCGTCCATTAGCCAAAGCCGCCTGCGCAGGGCAGGCCAGGACACTGGCCTGGCGAAGTTCGGCAGGCGATGCATTGGTGGGGAGAATCGTATGTCCAAATCCCTGGTTGAAATGGCTTCAGAAATTGTGGCCGCCCAGGCTCGGCAATCTCCGATGTCACCTGAGGAGATTTCAGCAGGCGTGAAGAAAGTCTTTGCCATTCTCCAGCAACTCCAGGCCCTCGAAGCCGGTATGCCAAGCGCCAGGGAGGGCGAGGGGACAGGCAGGCTGAGCCCACAGGATTCCATCCAACGCAACCGGGTCATTTGCCTGGAATGCCACAAAGAATTTAAACTCTTATCCAACCGTCATCTGGCTCTGCACGGTATGAATTCCCGGGAATATAAGCTGAAATATGGCTTGCCGTTGCGCCAGGCCTTAAGTGCCAAATCCCTGATCCAGGCACGACGTAAAATTGCCAAGGAAAAAGGTCTCGGAGAAAAGCTCGTCGAACATCGACGGCACAAGTCGTAAACCTCGGTGCAGGCGCAACCAGACGATTGCGAGGGATCAGTAGCGCCCCGCAGCAGGTTGTGGCGGCATAGGCCAGGGCACGGCAGTCCCTGGGCGGCCGCCGTATTCTGACGGCGATGCTGGCCCTTGCCCCCCCAGGAGGGCGTTTGGAGCCCGTCCCTGGGGGACGCGAGTGATAGCGGGCTTGCGCCGCTCGAGCACGCGTGGGGCATGGCGTTTGCTGCGTGTGGGTGTATGCACCGTTGTCTCCGTGTCGCTTCGGGCCAGGCGCTCCGCCGCGCTTGGCATTCCTGGTGGTTTGAGCAGGTTCACGTAGAGCAGTGAACCGAGAAACGCCAGCAAAGTCAGCGCTAACCCAAACGCCACCCAGGGACCCACTGTCGAGGGTTGTTTGAGCACAAAGTCACGGCGTTGTTGCTCATCGAGCGGCGCATCACACGTTTCCCAGGACGTCACACATCCTCCCGCAGTTCAGTACGAGCGTGGCATGCCCAGCACATGCTCACCAATATAGTTCAGCGCCATTTGCTGCGAGATGGGCGCAATCTTGTACAGACGGACTTCACGATAGAGCCGTTCCACATCGAATTCTCGGGCATAGCCAAAACCACCGAACGTCTGGACAGCATGATCGACGGCATCACAGCCCGCATCTCCAGCGAGCAATTTGGCCATATTGGCTTCCTTCCCACACGGTAAGCCGTGGTCATAAAGCCAGGCAGCTTTGAAGACCATGAGTTCGGCGGCTTCCAGGCGGGCATAGGCTTCGGCCAGGGGAAATTGAATGCCCTGGTTCTGGCCAATGGGACGACCGAAGACCACCCGCTCTTTGGCATACTGCACGGCCTTGTCGAGGGCGGCTTTGCCAATGCCAATGGCTTCGGCGGCAATGACGATACGCTCGGGATTGAGCCCATCGATGATGTGCGCAAAGCCTTCGCCCTCTTGCCCGACCAGATCAGCATGTGCCACCCGCAGGTTATCGATAAACAACTCATTGGAATCGACGGCGTGCCGTCCCATCTTCTCAATGAGCCGAACCGTAATGGCACGGCGATCCATCGGAGCGAAGAAAAGCGACATGCCTTTGGATTTTCTGGGGCTCTGGGCCAGTGGGGTCGTGCGGGTCAGGATCAGGGCTCGATCCGCGTTCTGCGCATTACTGCTCCAGACCTTACGGCCATGAATAACCCAGTCGTCTCCATCGCGGACAGCGATGGTCTGCAGTTGGGTCGTATCGCTCCCGACATTGGGCTCTGTGACGGAAAAGGCCAGCTTCATCTCGCCGCTGGCAATCAGTGGGAGATAGCGCTGCTTCATGGCTTCGCTCCCATACTTGATAATGGGCATAGGAGGAAACATGGAAAAGTGAATGGGGGAAGCGCCCGACGTCCCAGCCCCGGAGGCGGCAATCTCGCCGAGGACAATCGCCGCTTCGGTGACCCCAAGTCCACTGCCGCCATAGGCAGTGGGAATCACGGTGCCTAGCCAGCCAGCCGCCGCAAAGGCGTTGAAAAATTCGTGTGGATACGTCCCCGTACTATCCCGCTCGCGCCAGTAGCTCCAATCAAATTGCCGTGCCAGATTCCTGACTTCTGTGCGAATGAGCTGCTGTTGCTCCGATAACGCAAAATCCATCGACATCCTTTCGGACTGGCACGCCTGGCCAGGCATCCTCTCAGGCGAGCATCGGGGTGGAACTCTCCTGCCAGCCCCAGCGCTGGACACTCTCGGGGACCATCTTGATCACGAGGCCATCGCTTTGCGCGAGCTGGCGCTCCTGATACTGAGGATATTTCGCTTCCAGTAAACCCAGGGCACGCTGGCGCTCCTGCCCTGTTTCGAGAATGCTTGCCGGGCCACGCATGAGTACATAATAGAGCTGCTGCCACTCTTCGGCATAATGGTGCACGAGAAAAGCGACGCGGGGGTTTTCGACAATGTTCCGAATACGCTTCATCCGGTAACCGGTACGACGTTTGGGTTTATGATCGATCGCAGAATAGAGCACCTGGCCAGTATACACAAAGCAGATAGGCACCAGGTGAGGCGCCCCGGTGGCATCTGCAGTGGCAAGATGACCAATGCGATGCGCCTGAATCAAGGCTGTGAGGTCGTCCTGCAGCGCTGCCATACGTGGCGTCTGCTCCATAGGCCCGGCGCCTCGACGCCGGCGGCAAGCGGGTACGGTTCGGGTCTGGAGGCAATGATGTTGGCGTTGTTGTATGCCAATCCTGTACACGTGTCAAGCAGAAAACGGGAATGCTTGACGTAACGGTTCTGGCCTGTTACAACACCGTCATAATCTGTGAAGGAGATGATCTATGGCAGAGAAACCCCGCATGTGTATGCTGTGTGGTATGCGTGAAGTGGAAACAAGCTCCATTTGCCCGACGTGTGCTGAAGGGGTGAAGCGTGAAGCCCTGGGGCAGCAAATAACGGTCAAACGTCAAGCGGAGCGGGAGATCCGTCGCCAGGGTGTCAATCCAGACGACGCCTCGAGCCTGCCCAAACCGTAGTACAAGAGGCGGTGCGCAGCGCCTGGCGTGGTCCTCGCTAGCGGGAACGCTGCTGACGCAGCCACAGAACCGGAATGGCGGTGAGCAGCACCACTGCCGAAGTCAGGAGGAACATGTCTTGATAGGCGAGGCTGGAGGCTTCTTGTCCCAGCCAGCGGCTGAGCTGCGCCGCTATTTGTATGGACACCTGGGATGGCTCTTCGCCGGCCTGCAGTAATTGCAGGCGTGTCAGCTCTACAAGCTGTTGATGTTCTGGAGAGTCTAGCGCCTGGTTTTCTGTGAGTCCGAGGGTACGCACGGCCAGGCGGTCTTGTAAAACAATCCCGGCAAAGGCAATGCCAAACGTGCCTCCCAGGCTGTTGAGTAAGCCACGGAGACCAACGCCCAGGCGGACTTGATGGGCTGGCAGCGTCGCCATGGTCACGGCCATGATGGGCGACTGAATAAAGCCACGCGTCAGACTGCGCAGCATGAGCAGACCGGCAATCGTCCAGGCGCTGCTCCAGGGCGTGACCGTGAGAAATAAACTGAGGACAAGGGCCTGCGACAGCGAGCCGAGCACAATAAGCCAGCGCCCCTCAACGCGATCGGACAGGCGCCCCGTATACAACGAGGTGAGCCCCCAGATGCAGGCCGCTGGCAACATGATTTCCCCGGCGTATGAGGCCGTAAAGCCTAGCCCCTGCTGTAAAAACAGGGCCGTGAGGAACATCATGGAAAAGTTGGTAAAGGACTCGAAAAAATTGGCTAGCGCTCCAAGGACAAATTGCGCATTGCCAAACACCTGGAGGCTCACCATGGGGGCCTCACAGGTGAGCTCGGCTACGACAAAGGCCAGCAGACTGCTGCCAGCGATGAGCAGCAGCATGAGAATATACGTTGAGCCCCAGCCGTAGGTGCGGGCTTGACTGACCGCAAGGAGCAGCGTGACGACAAAGGTCGTCATCGTCATCAGGCCCAGGAGATCGAGCTCCTTGCTCTGACGTCGTTCGCCCTCCGGTAGCGTCACCAGCACCGAACCCGCCAGGGCTATCAGACCAATCGGCAAGTTAATGTAAAAAACCGCACGCCAGCTCAAGTGCTCCACGAGATAGCCGCCCAGCGAAGGCCCTAGAGCCGGACCAAACGACATCCCAGCCATGAACATCCCCATGGCCATACCCCGCTTACCCTGGGGGTATGTCTCGTGCAAGATGGCCATGCCCAGGGGCGTCAGGTACCCAGCGCTCATGCCTTGCAGGACGCGGAAGCAGATCATGGTTTCCAGATTCCAGCTCAAGCCGCACAGCATCGAGGACACGAGATAGGTGCACAGGCTGATAAGATACAGCCGCCGATTCCCCAGCCAACCGCCCAACCAGCCCAACGTTGGCATCACCACGGTGCGGGCAATCATAAAGGCCGTGAGTACCCACTGAATCTGCGCGACATCGGCACGGAGACTGGTCATCATGGTGGGGACGGCGATATTAATGGAGCCCATCATCACGGAATGGGTGAGGCAGCCGAGAATAATCGACAGACTGATCGCCCAGGGCGCTGAGGGCGTCCGCGCCTGAGCGATGGTTGGCGCTCGCGGTGTGGTCGCTGTGAGGGCTTGCCGCGGAGAGCTCGCCATGGGTCTTTTCCTTTAGACTGGCAGAGCCATGGACCGTGTAGAGTCCTTAAACAAATTTGACACTTACCGCACCGAGGCCTCCACCAAAGGTGGCCGTGAGGAGATCCCCCGCAGTCATCTGTACTGCTCCAGTGAGGGCGCCAGCCAGCACCATATCGCCTTCTTCCAGGGCCAGTTCCACCTCGGCGAGTTTGTTCACGAGCCAGGCGACGGACTGGGCGGGATTGCCCAGTACTGCTCCGGTGGCCCCGGTGGCGATGATGTCCCCATTCTTTTCGACCACCATCCCCGTGTAGCGCAAGTCAAAATGTTGCAGGCTGTGTAACTCGCCACCAACAATCATGCCAGCATTGCCGCAACTGTCCGCCAGGATATCGGCCGCCGTTGCCCGCCCAATCCAATTCCGCATGCGGGCATCGCCGAGTTCCAGGGAGGGCATGATGCCTTCGGTGGCGCGAATCACGTCCGGGACGGTAACGCCAGGTCCTACGAGACGCCGCCGCATGACAAAGGTCAACTCACATTCGATAATGGGCTGGATGAGGCGCGCCGTGTGCACCGGGATATGCTCCGCATGCGCCCCACTGGCCAGCAATTGCCCGTACACTGGCTCGCGGACCCCAAACACATCCTGGTTGGCCTTGCTGGTGAGGCCTACTTTTTTGCCAATGACACGGTCGCCCTGTTGCACTTTTTTGGCAATAATAGTGCGCTGGATCGCGTAGCCATCCTCGACCGTCATGCCGGGATATTCCAGGCTAGGCACTTCAATGGGTGTACACGTTGCTTCGGCAGCCATCAGGCGCTCCGCCAAAGCTGCGATGGTGTGCTGCTCCAGAGCCATAGGGTCTCCTCAGTTGACGCGGTCGACGCCATACGGGGTAATTTCCACACGCTTGACCCCATCCTGGGGTTCCAGCAGGTCCACCACCAGCGTGTAGCCTTCACGCGAGCGCTCTGGGATATAGTTGACAAAGGTAAAACGGGCTTCTGCTTCAGTGGCTGGCAACTCGGTTTTGCCGTACTGATTGACCACTTTGCGCAGACTTTTCCAGTCGTATATGGAGGCAATATCTGGGACAGAATTATGGGCGACGGCATAGCGCGCCAGGGCATCGCGAATGTTTTTGAAGGTACTGGTCATGGCGGGGACAGCGCTCTTCTCAGTGCTTTCGCTTTTCCCACCACCGAAAATGGTCTGTGAGAGTTTGCCGAAAAAGCCCAGCTCATCCTCTTTTTTCGCGGCAGCAGCTGGCCCAGACGGCTGATAGCCCCGATTAAAACCCTGCAAGGTGGCATTGAACTGCGCATCGGCGAGTTGGCGGCCGATATCGGTTGACGTACTCGTCGCCCCGGCAGGTCCAGCAGAGGTCGCTGGAGCTGCCGCGCCCGTGCCCGCCTGCAAGCCGGATTGCCCCTGTAACTGCTGTTGCAACTGGGCAAATTTTTCGTCATACACGGTGCTGATATACCAGGAGTCCACTTCACGCACGAGAATGAACTGCATGCGGGATTCTTCGACCGGGAAATTCACTTTTGTGAGATAGGTATCCACCGCATCGACGAGTTCGTAAGGCGCGCCGCCACGCTTGGGGGCCAGCGCCCAGGTGTACAGATGCGCCAGATTGGGCGAAGCCCGTACTGCAGCAACCGCGACTTGATTGTCACCAGTGGCCGCGGTGCCGGTGATGGTATAGCGAAACACCTGGGTGAACTTACGGCTGAGGAACAGATCGGCCGTGGGGACCGTACCCCCAGTACCGGCAGTGCCAAAGAACCAGTTGCTGAACAGCGAGGCACTCAGGTTGACGCGTTCCAGGGTCAGACTGCGCGAGGCAGCGAATTGACCTTGTAAATGTGTTTCGATAAATTGCTCAACGACCTTAGCGGGTGGCGCGGCGGCATACACCAGACTGCTCGCTTGGCACCAGAGAAACAAACCGAGAAGCACGTAACGACTGCGCTTCATGCATTTTCTCCTTGTGAGAATGCTCTACCAGACAAACCACAATGCTGTCATAGCACAGAACGGCCAGCGGTGCACGGATTTTTCGTGAGGTACGTGAAGGTGGGAAGAGCGAGAGCCGGCATATGCCGGCTCTCGTCATGGGGCAGTGACATGCTAGAAGCGAGCGCGGAAACGCGCTGACGCTTTCAGCGCAACATCTTCGCCATCACACGGCTGTACGCCGGCAGCGTTGGGGTTACAGTCAGCCAACCGGGCCAGATCTTTATACGCTGCCCCTGCGAAGGCCACGCTACCCGACAACCGGATGTCAAAGTGCGGATTGAGGGTCCACTGATAGAACCCGCCGAGCTCGTGGTATTGCGCCTTGTCGATCTTCTGGCGGCGCAATTCAGGAGACAACGCGGTTTCGAGCAGACCGGTGTGCAACATGCCACGATACATGTACCAACCAGTAATCTCATGGCCTTTGACCGGGAACACCCGCACACCCACTGGAATCACCAGCGTTCCTGGGTTGGAGTAGGTGCTCAGGATACCAATGTGGGACGGTTCGCCAAGGCGTTCGTTAAAGGCATTGGCAACCGAATGGGCGCATTCTGCTACGCCAGTGGCTGTCCCAGCATTGGCGGTCAGGACCGCGGCACCAATGGCATAGGGATTGCCCGCGGCACCCGAGGTATTCTGTGCCAGGCGTGAGGCAACACCCTGCGCCCGTCCCGGACACGAATAGTCGCGTGAACCCAGCGCCGGGCTCGTATCGAGGTGACCCATAAAGGATGTCCCAGTAATGGCGGTGGAGTCGTGCACAGTCTGGACCGCGAAGCCGTGCAGTTTGTCGTCCCGCGGATCGCCATCAGCCGAGCCAAAGATACCACCAACGAAGGGACGGAAAATACCAAGATCGGCTTCGGCATATACAACGGCACCACCGGCAAAGATGTCATAATCCCGCCGTGCCCGGACGCCAACAGGCAAGCCTGCTGTGCCGCCACGTGCCGTTCCAACCAGGATATTGCCCTGGACGAGAGCCCGTACTGGCCCGATTTTGCCGCTCCAACTCGGGGCAATCCAGACACTGTCGGTCTTCTGCCCGGTCCAGCCTAAGCCCGAACGGAAGCCCACAGCCTGCGTATCGGCACCGTTAAAACGATCCCGGAAGTACGCGACATTCAGTTGGAAGCGATGCGGCTTCAGGTCGTAGTAGCCCCCAAACACATAATAGATGCTATCATTGTCGTTTTGCAGGCCAAGGCGCTGCGCTTCGCGTTCGATGACCGCCGAAGCATACAGTTGAATATCGCCGAACTTGGCTTCCACAGCAATACGCGGGTTATCATTGGCGAGCAAACCAGCCTGATCCACGCTCCAGTAATCCGCGCCTACATGGAGCAGCAGGGGCGTGCCTGGGAACTCATAACGGATATAGTAGCGCTCGACCCGAAACCCTGGATTTTCTGTGGAGGTACCCCGTCCAAAGACGTCGGTGCCACCAGGGTTGCTGGTGTTGGAGCGGTCGTCGATGAGATTGCCGTCAAACACCGACTGGTTTTCAAACAACAGGTGAAACACCAGGTTTTTCTGATACCGAGCATCGACTCCCAAGCGCAGCTCGGCATAAGAGAGGTCTCCCTCCGTCTCATGTTGTGCTGTGTCGCTGGGGTTGCGGCTCCTGCCCCGGTCACGGACGTTGTCATCAAAGTCAAAATTATGGACCGTGACATACCGGATGTCCGCTGTCGCAATAATGTGCATGAACAGATCATTACCCACTTCGAAGAAATTGCCGGTGCGTACAATGGGCTGCGGCGTTTGCTGGGCGATGGCCAGCGAGGTCATCGCTAGAATTACAACACTCACTAGAGCTGTCTGAATCAGCCGTGGCATAGTTCCTCCCTCTGTCATCTCACAATGTCCTTGTGATAACCGCCTTGCGGTTGGTCCTCCATAAGAGATGCACGTATAACACACTGCTAAGACACCTTGCGAAATGAGATAGCGCACTCGAGCTAGCGATTCGAGACGAGGTGGAGCAACGGACGGCGAACATTTTCGCAAAGCGCTCAGTGTCGAACCTGGATTGCCCTCGCGGCACCTCCTTTCTTGCTGTGAAGCATCGCCTCAGCCTGACAAGCGCGCATCTACCGGCTTGTCAGGCATTACTCCGGGTGCTAGGGTTAGAAGCGTGCCCGGAAACGGGCTTCGCCTATCAGCGCGATATCATCGCCACTGCACCGTTGTAGCCCCGCGACATTGGGGTTACAGTCCGCAAATTTGGCGAGGTCTTTATAGCCTTCGCCTGGAATGGCGATATTGCCTGCCAGTCGAATGTCAAAATGTGGATTAATGGTCCACTGATAAAAACCACCCAGCTCGTAATACTGTGACTTGCTGATGCTGTTCCTCCCCTGGGCCCGCAGTTCCGGACCAAAGGCGATTTCCAGGAGTTCCGTTTTGGCGAAACCCCGATAGACGAACCAGCCAGTGATTTCATGCCCTTTTAATGGAAACACCCGCACCCCCACCGGAATCACCAGTGCCCCTGGATTCGAATACGTGGTAGTGATGCCCCTATGCATGGCGTTACCGATGCGATCATTAAAGGGATTGCCGGTAGTATGTGCACATTCGGTGCCCGTGGGAGAAGCCCCTCCTAAGACATTACCGCCAATCGCCAACGGTTCGCGCGCTGGCGCCACCGTACGTACGCCTTGCACACGGGCCGGGCATGCATAGTCCCGGGTAGCAAAAGCGTTACTCGTGTCCATATGGCCAAAGAACGACGTGGCAGTGATGAGGGTAATTTCGCGCTGCGGCAGGGTCGTGAGGCCGTGCAACTTGTCGTCCGTGGGATCCCCATCACCCGAGCCATACACCAGGCCAACAAAGGGGCGCACGATGCCAAAATCCGCTTCCGCGTAGGCCACAACACCGCCTGCAAAGATATCATAATCCCGCCGTGCCGGTACACCAGCCGGTACGCCAATGGTCCCACCACGCGCCGTCCCGACCAGGATATTGCCCTGCAACAGCGCGCGCACTGGCCCCAGTCTGCCGCTCCAGCTAGGCATGATCAAGACACTGTCGGTCTTCTGACCCGTAAAGCCCAGCCCGGCACGCGCCCCGAAGACAGAGGTGTCTGCCCCGTTAAAGCGGTCCCGGAAATAGGTAATGTCGAGCTGAAAGCGATGGGGTTTCCAATCATAGGCAGCCCCAAAATTATAGAAGATGAAATCGTTATCATTTTGCAGGCCGATCCGCTGTGACTCGTTCTGGATAACGGCGGCTGCCGAGAAGCTGAGATCGCCAAATTTGGCAAAAATGGCGAAGCGCGGGTCGTCATCTCCCACCAGGCCCGCCTGATCTGTGAACCACAGATCGGCACCAACGAGGAGGCGGATAGGCGTCCCAGG
>Ga0194121_10008178_pt1 | contig 13357 bp, 9 predicted proteins | sample TA2MahCa50mmetaG_FD_148609 | JGI IMG/M metagenome (GOLD analysis project Ga0194121, IMG submission 148609) | Freshwater microbial communities from Lake Tanganyika, Tanzania - TA2015020 Mahale Deep Cast 50m | ecosystem: Environmental > Aquatic > Freshwater > Lake | place: Tanzania: Lake... | reverse complement strand
CTCGACGGGCGTTTGGGCGTGGGCGCATTGGCGCAGAGCGGCGCGTCGAGACAGGAACGATGAGCTCGCGCAGGCGAGCTCGCGACGGGTCGACCGAGGCGTTGCGTCGACGCTCGACATTTGCATAGGCAACTCGAGGCTCCGCAACGCGAGGCGCTGCCGAGTCGGCACTTTCAATCAGGAATCCCCATGAACCGATCTCTCAAGCGATGGCTGCGCGGTGCGTCGATGGCTGCGGTCGTCGCCACGCTCGCAACGACCACATTGGCCCAGAAGGTGTGCATGACGGCAGTGCTCGATGGAGCCCAGGAGACTCCGCCGAACGGCTCCCCGGGCAAAGGCACGGCCTACATGCTCGTCGACCGCGACTTGAACACGTTGACCTACGAGCTCGCGTTCGCCAGCACGGCGGCGGAGACAACTGCACACATCCATGGCTTCGCCGGACCGGGCCTCGCCGCGGGCGTCAAGTTCGCGCTGCCGCTCGGCAACCACAAGTCGGGTGTGATCACCTATTCCGAGGCCGACGAGCTGAGCATCCTGGCCGGGTTGACCTACTTCAACATTCACACGGCGGCCTTCGGCGGCGGCGAGATCCGCGGGCAAATCGTGCGCTCGAATGCGCACTTCACGATGACCGCGAGCGCGCACGGGATGGCTGAAGTTCCTCCGACTCCCAGCGTTGGTCGCGGCGTGGGCTGGTTCAGGTTCAACACCATCGCCAACTCGTTTCAGTACTCGTTCACCTACACCGGCTTGATGGCAGCGGAGATGTCGGCGCATGTGCACGGGTTCTCCTCGCCGGGCGTCAATTCGGGCGTGAAGATCGCGCTCCCGCTGGGCTTCCACAAGAACGGCACGCTCGCCTATCCGGCGGCGGACGAAGCGAGCTACCTGGCAGGACTCGCGTACGTGAACATCCACACCACTGCCTTCGGTGGCGGCGAGATCCGCGGACAGATGGTCCCGGGTTGCTCGAACCCGGCGTCGTACTGCACGGGCAAGACGAACAGCCAGGGTTGCGTCCCCGCCGTTGGGTTCACGGGCTTGCCGACACTTGCGGCACCGGACGATTTCCATGTCACTTGCATGCTCGTGATCAACAACAAGTCGGGCATCATGTACTGGGGCACGGGTCCCAAGAATGCGCCCTTTGGGGGCGGCACGCAGTGCGTCGCGTCGCCGGTCCGGCGCACCCCCTTGCAGAACTCGGGCGGCAATCCTCCTCCGGAAGACTGCTCGGGCACCTTCGACTTCCATTTCAGCGACGCGTACATGGCGGCCAACGCGCTCATGGTCGGCAGCACGATCTTCTGCGAGTACTGGTACCGCGACCCGGCAGACCCGGCGACCTTCGGCCTGTCGAACGCGTTGTACGCCGAGATCCTGCCCTGACGATTCGCAGTCGATCGCGCAGCGCTCGTGCATGAGCGTTGCGCTCGTTCGATCCGCGCGGTCATCGCCCGGTCCACGCCGAGCGGTGACCGCTGGCGTCTCACCGCGACGGCCGCGCGTGCTCGCTATGCAGGGCCTACGACGCTCGACGCTTCGCGGTGGAGCAACTCGGCGGCACGCTGGGCGCATTGCGTGCGCAGTGGGCAGCGAACAGAGTCCGACGAGGGCGGTTCGAGACCCATCGAGCCATAGCGATCGGAACAGTCGGGGAAAAGGCGGATAGATGGGATGAGAAGGCCAGCCTCCTGAGCGGGGTACGGTGAGGTCCCCAATCACTTGACGGGCTCGCGGGCCCAAGGAGGAGACTGACCATGCAGGAAGTTGCCTCCATCACTCCGACCGTGACCATCGGCATCGACCTGGGCGACCGCCTCAGCCAGTACTGCGTGCTGGACGAAGGCGGCTCGGTCGTCGACGAGGGCCGCCTGACGACCAGCCCCGCGGCGTTCGGCGTGCGCTTCGGTGGCGCGGCGCGGGCGCGGATCGCGCTCGAGGTGGGGACGCACTCGCCCTGGGTGTGCGAGTTGTTGAAGGCGGCCGGACACGAGGTCTTGGTCGCCAACGCGCGCAGGCTGCGCATGATCTTCGACAGCGCCTCGAAGAACGATCGCTTCGACGCCCGGCAGTTCGCGCGCGTGGCGCGCCTGAATCCGTCGCTCTTGTACGCGATCGAGCACCGCGGTCGTGCGGCGCGCGTCGATCTCGCGCTGGTGCGCGCGCGCGCCTGCCTGGTGACCGAACGCACCCGCCTGGTGAACCACATGCGCGGCGCGCTGAAGTCGTTCGGCGTGCGGGCGAACAAGTGCTCCACGCCGGGCTTCCACGAACGCGCGGCGCGGATAGGAACTCCAAGCGGATGACTTCCGCCGGAGGTGGTCGGCGTCGTCGACCGCGAGGTGGAGGACCGCCGCGGCGGTCAAATCCGTCAAGCGGCCGCCTTGAGGCCAGCTAGGGGCTCGGTGGGCCGGGGTTGCGAGGCCGGCGAGGTCCGCTGGGGCGGTGGTGCGGGCGCGTTGGATACGACCGGGCTTGCTGGGCTGGCGCGGGTCGCGGGCGAGGAGTGTGCTCGGCGGTGCAAGGGGCGCCGGCTCAGGCGAAGTCGAGCAGCTCGGGCGAGCGGGCGGGTGCGGGCTGTGGAGGCTCGGTCGGGTGGCCGAGGGCTGCTGAGGATCTTGCGTACGACGATGGGGTCGGTGAGCTGTGCGATCAGGCGGCGGGGTCCGCCGCAATGCGGGCAGGTGAGATCGTCGACGGCGAAGACGCGCCGCAGGAGCTCGGCCCAGGTCGAGCGGCGGGAATGGGAGCGGGCGGAGGAACTGGGCGCGGTCGGCGAGGTGGGAGCGAGAGCGCCGTGACATGGTGCATCGAGAGCAGGCGCGCGCTTGGGGACGACGAGGTCGCGCCATGCGGAGGCGGGCGCGAGCACGCCGTGGTAGGTGAGACAAGTGGGCGCGCGGGGGCGGGAGGTAAGCCTCGGTTCGTCGCGCAGCGACGAATCGCAACGACGCCTTGGCGTCGTTGCGAAGAGGATCCGTGCGGCGAGGCGCTCGATGAAGGTGAGCGGGTCGAAGCAGACGGCCGACGTGCCGTCACGCCAGGCGATGGGGGAGCCGGAGATCATCGACCTGCTGCGCACGAACGCCGGCGCGACCTGTGCGGACATCCAGCGGCTCAAGACGGCCGAGGATCCGAAGGAGCTGGCGCGCTATCTGGTCGAGGCGCAGCGGCGCCCAGCGCAGACGCGGACGGCTATTTCGATGACGATGTTCCTGTTCGGCATCCTGCAGTGAGCGGCGCCTATTTGCTCTTCACCGAGACGAGCGTGTCGACCGTACCGTCGGGCATCGCGCGCAGCTGAATCGACACGATCGCGCCGTCGAGGGCGAACGGTCCGATGCTCTCGAGGAGTCCGTCGCGACGAAGGTCGATCGGGAAGACGAGATCCGTGGAGCCCATCCAATGGACGACGGTTTCCGCGCGGACCGAGTGGAGCATCGCGGGATCCGTCGACGGCGTCAGCTTGAAGACCACCGAGAGCCAGGTGTGCGCGGTCGAGCTTTCGACGCGCAGTGAACGCCCCGAAGTGATCGGAGGCTGGACCGAGACCATCATCTCGAATTTTGCCGGCTCACTCGCGGAATCGGCGTCGTCGAACGGATAGACGATCACTTGCTCGCCGTCGGCCGGCGCGCGGGAGGCAGGTTCGGGCTCCGGCGCACGTTCCCACGGAATCGCGGGGAGCAACGGCAGTTTCAGGCGCGGCGGCCAGACGCTCAGGCCAAATGTGAGCTGAAGGAAGTGCAGCTCGAGGCCTTCCTTGGCGGCGATCGTGGCTCCGATCGGCCAGGTGTCGAGGTGCACGCCGGTGCGCGAAGGTGCAAGTCCCGCATCGAACCAGGTGTAGTCCTTCCCGACGGCGTTGTGGTCGAAGGCGAACGCGAGCTCGGGGATCTCTTGGCTCAACTCGCGCAGGAATGTGTTGCTGTTCGGCCCCGGCCAAGCCTCGTAACCGCCATCGGCGTAGCGGGCGCCGAGTTGCCGGGTGAGGTGCGCGACTTGCCGCTGAATCCGTGAGGCTTCCTGCCCGAAGAACACGGCGTGCACGCGCACGGGCTCGTCGGACCAGCGCAAGTCATGCCGTGCGGAGTGGGCGCCGATCCGCTCCAGCGTCGCGCCGGAGAACTTGCCGGCGACCTCGACCCGCGACCAGGTCATCTCGTCGCCTTCCTTCATGTCGATCCATGTGTGCTCCGCGGAATGCGAGTACCACGGCATCCACTGCGGAATTCCGCAGCTCTTCACGGCGACGATCCAGTCCTGGTCGTTCGGGAGCTCCGACGGTCTCGCAACGCGGCAGGCGGAGAGCAAGACGAGAACGAGCATCAGGGCGAGGTTGTGCATGGAAAGGACCGAATTCTCCCCGTGGCGGCGCGGGATGTCCAGTCGCTCGCTCGGGCGAGCTCGGCCATGGCGTATCGCGCGTGGGCCTCGACTTGGGCGAGAGTCCTCGCCACTGCCGCGAGGTCGAGCCCGGCGTGGTCGTGCAGCGCACCCTCGTGAATGCCGGATGCGACAAAGAGCGCGTCGAGTCCTGGGCCGTTCGCGCCGACGATGCCAACGGCCCGCCGATCTCGTCACCTTCGTCCAGATCCGTATCCCGAAGATGCCGCTCGTCGTCTCGCTCGAGCTCCCTCTGCCGACGAGGCGACAACCACCCTGACACCGCGGGCCCTCGATCGCTACGCGCGTCGGCCGAGCAACCCCGCTCGTATCCAAGGCGCCCCGCGGCCAACCGCCACCTCGCGGTCGACGCCGACCGCCTCCGGCGGAAGTCATCCGCTTGGAGTTCCTATCCGCCGCGGCAGCGGGGATTTGCACAACGGCTACGAATGACGTCGATGTGTCAGATAGTCAGGTCTTCGATGGCTGCTGCCCCGAGTGCTGTTCAATGGAATCGGGCTGTCGAGAGGTCGACTGGGTCTACTAACATTGAGTCAAGAAGAAAGAATAATGAAGACAGTTCATGGACGGCTCGTGGTCGCGATGTCCTATCTCTCGATTGTTGGGGGATGCGGGGCGCCAGCGCCTCGAGGGAGCGAAGGTCGAGTCAGCGCGATCCTGCCGCGCGCCGATTCCGGACAGCGCTTCAGGTTCGTCGCTCTCGAAAACGACATGAAGGCGGGTGCGGAGGCATCGGCGCAATGGCTGACTCCAGGGCGGAGTCCGTTTGACGCTTTCGTCAGATCCAGCTTCGGAGTGCTGATCGAGGCAGACGGGTCGGATATCGTGATTAGAGGTCGCGAGTTAGACGGAGCTGCGAACGACTGGTCGCTGTGGACGCGACGGGAGCCTACGGCCTTTGAGCGCGTCGTTCCGACGATGCTCCACTCGAACGCGTTCATTGTTCTTGGCGAACTGCAGAATGGAGATCTCGCAGTTGAACGTTGGTTGTGGCCGAAGATACTCGGAGCCTACTATGCCGAGCTTGATCCCACCGTGCAGCCTATCGGCGTCCCTGTTCGAACCGGCGATACTACCGTCGAGGTCGAGGGTGGTGTGTTTGTAGAGCCTCGTGATCGTTTTCCCCGCCCAGACGTTGGCAGGTCGCCGGTGCTTGCGCTTAGCGGCGTTGGAAGGGTTTTGGCGGCCAATATCGACCCGGATGGTCGTTTCTTGATCCTGCTTCGTCGCACCGCCAGTGGCGATTCCGTGGTCAGCCAAGTTCCGCTATCTCCAGTCGGGCCCATTGTGGATTTGGTGACCTCGCAGCAGTGCCCGTCGCTGGGGGCAGGATCGGCGAGAATCTGCGCTGGCGATTTTGCGCGGCAGGGGCGGATCCACACAATCAACGTTGGTTCTGATATTGTGTACTTGTCGGATCCCAACAACGACGGAGTGATAAGTGGCTGGAACGTGATGCGCGTTGCAGACTTCGAGGATGCGTTTCCGCACTACAGCTGGTCGCGAACCTGGTGAATCGGAGGAGGACGGCCAGTGATGGCCCTATCGGACCAGTTTCGGGTGGGCGGTTCCGCTCGCGTCACCCGAGTCTCCAGCCGATACTGTGGTGTCCACGCCGTCCTGACCGTCGAGGTTCATTGTGGCGCTCCACGCAATTGTTTCCGAGATGGCGTGGCCATCCCGGCGACAGTGTTTGCGGCTCGACGGTGAATATTGGCAGTCATGTGACCGGCAGCACCTCCCCCTGAGCCTCGAACTATGCTCCCAAGCGGCCTCCTCGATCCGGGGAGGCCGCGCGCGTTGAGGGCGCTAGCCTGACTTGAAAGGTTGTCGGTCGAGATCGGCCCTGGGGCGTGTGCCGAGCCCGACCGAAGACAACCGAGGCCAAGCGGAGAGAATGAGGAACGCAGGGCTGTTCTCGAGAGTCAGCACCGAGGTGGGCCAGATCATCGTGGCCGATGTCCACGCTCCGCGGATCGTCGACTTGCTCACGCCCGATGGTGTCGCCCTCGGCAAGCTGATCGCCAAGGACTGACCGCTCGACTCTCGCGCCCCCGGCAACGGTCCCTCACGAGACCGCCGCCGGGGGCGCGACCATTTCGGGTTCGCCGGATGTGGGCGACACATCCGGCCTGTCGTAGAAACGCGCTGCGCGAACGCATTGCTGAGCGCGGGCCGGAGACAGGAACATCAGGTTCCGGCCGTGCGAGACCGGAACCTGACTTCACGTGATCAGAGCGTGACGACCGTGGACACCTGATTCTGCTTGTGAGTCGTCGGGAACTCGAACCGGCTCGTCTGGAGGAAGCTTGCGAAATTGACCGGATTGAAGGTCGTCGCGTCGATCTCGCCCGCGGTCTCGATCGAGATCTGCACCTTGTCGCCGGCCACGGCGCTGGTCAGTTCGAACTGGAACGTGCTTACGCCGTTGTTCGTCGTGACGCTGCCGATCAGGTACGGACTCAGCGGGTAGTTGTAGACGCCGTTGAATCCCAGGAGCCCCGCGAAGAGCAGGAACTGCGGAGGATTGCCGCCGTTGGCCGTGAAGGCTCCGCTCACCTGACCGTTGACGATCACACGTCCCACGGCGCAGTGATTCGCCAAGGGGGAGGGCGGCACCTGCTTGAAGTCGACGATGGTCGCGGAGCAGGTCACCTGGTAGTTCCCGTTCGGCAAGAGCACCACCGTCGGCGTGGTCAGGTTGCTGATGATGTTTTCGCGCGGGGTGAACGCCTCGAAGGCCGTGATGAAGGACTCCGTGGCGAATTGCGGCAACGGGCTCGGCAAGCTCGTGTTGCCCGCCTGGTCCGTCGCGATCACCGAGCCCATGTACGTGCGCGTGAAGTTGTTGGTCGAGTAGGAAGGCTCCAGATCACGCAACAACACCGTGTGCAAGCGCTTCCAGCCGCGAGCGGGCTGCGCCTGCGGGGGAGCGATTCCATCGCTGTAGTTCACCATGAGTCTGGTCGGCTCCGACGTCTCGATGATGAACTTGGCGATGCGAGCCGTCTTGTAGATCAAGCGCACCGAACGCACGATCGGCGCGACGTTGTCGTTCGGCAGACTCAGCGGGTCGCTCGGGTTGCTGCCGAACGTGACTTCCGTCCCATCCAGGAAACCGTCGGCGTCGGTGTCGGGTTTCGTCGGATTCGTGGCGAGCGCCACTTCGGGCACGTTGAACAACCCGTCGTCGTCGAAGTCCACCGCCCAGCGCCGGCCCATGCCGACCGGCAGGCCGAGGAAGACGTTGCGACCGGTGCCAGCGACGGCTTGGTTGACGAAGAAGGCCAGATTCTGATTGGGGATCGTCGGATCCTCGCAGGTGAACTGCGACGACGTCAGATTCCGGTCCCAGAACCACCGCAGATTGCGCGGGACGCCGAGCCAATTGACCGTTCCGTACACCCCGATGTCGCAGTTGCGTTGTCTCGCTTGAGCGATGAGGTAGGTCGATACCCACGTTCCGCTCGTCGAGCCCGGCCCGATGAACCGCGAGCGATGGACCGCCGGGGCCAGGCCGCTGTCGAGCTGGTGAATGAAGAACGCGACGTCCTGGCGCTCGTTCATCGTCAAGGGCGGGAACAGGTCGCGGATGAACTCGAACACGCCCGGCACGATTCCAGCGTGACTCGCGCCCGAACCCAGCGGCGCTCTCGGCTCGATCGTGGACCCGACGAGCTGAACGTCCACGCGCGATTTCTGCTCCTTGCGCCACAGTCCGTTGTAGGCAGCAATGTCGAAGCCCGAGCGGTGGTGCTGATCGAGGAGACCGTCCTCGAAGATGTCGCTGTCCGATCCGGTCGGCAGCGTGTGGCAGTCCTGACATGTCGAGACGCCGACGTTCGGCTTGCTGAAATACACATCCTGGCCGTTGATCGCGCTCAACGCGCTGTGCGTCGGGTCGACCGGGTTGAACTTGGTCACCTGCTTGCTGTTGGTGATGATCCGGTTGGGGTGCGCGTTGGGATTGGCGGGGTTTTCGAGCTGGAAGATGTAGGCCTGCAGCTTTTCGAAATCGCTGCCTGGCCCGGTCCCGAGTGGGGTGCTGCCGAAGAGGTCGGCGAACACGCCGTTGAAATCGGCGAGATCCACCTGTTCACCGCGCCAGTGGTACGGCCGGATCGCCGCGATTCCGCGCAGGCTCTGCGTGAACATCGGGCCCTTGTCGTCGAGCGGCAGGGACGAGTTGTCCCACGCGAGGAAGTCCATCAACCCTTCGACGTGGCAGCTCTCGCAGGTGGCGTTCTCGAACTCCGAGTGGCGCGCGTCGAAGAAGATCTTGCGACCCTGCTTGATCGCGTACGGCGCCGGATCGTAACCCAGCTGCAACTCGCCGACCGAAGTGCCGGTGAGATCGCGGATGTCGATCACGTTCGTTCCCCAACAGTAGACCGCGACGAGCCAGTACCCTTCGTGGACGAGGACCGCGCGAGGGAGCGAGCCGGATGGCAAGGACCACTGTCCGATCCGTGCGCCGTTCTGGTTGAAGATGCGAACGTTGTCGGTCGATGTGCCGACGACGAATCCCAAGCCGCCGGTGGTGAACCACAGGTCATAGGGCTTCGTGCAGTTGTCGCCGGCGAGGAACGGGCCCGGCGCGAAGGTCACGGGATCCAGATTGTCCAGACCGACGAAGGTGTGATTGGTCGCGGGCTGTCCACCCGGCGTGGGCAGGTTCGTCAGCGTGATGCGCGAGGTCGTGAACGTGCTCTTCAATGCCGCGACCCCCTTGGCATTCGCGCCCTGATTGCGCGAATTGGTGTTGAGGATCCAGAACTTGCCCGTGGCCGGGTTTGTCCCGTGAGCGAACAGGTTCGTGCCCAGACCCTTGGCTGCCACTTCGACCTGTCCGGTGAACGGAGTCGCACCGGGAATCAGGCGAAACAGGTCCTCGTCCGGCAGTCCGATCGCTGCGACGGCCGGGTCGGCCATGTCCAACACCGGCGCAGTCGAGTCCGCGTTGACGATCGGTCCTCCGGCCTTGGCCATCGTGTTGTTGCCCGACAGCATCGGCGACACGAGCACGTTGTTTCCGTCCTTCGACAGGAAGAGCACGTGGCGCGACGTCATGATCTCGAAGCGGTCGAAGATCGTGTTCGTGAGCAGATCGATTTCGCACACGACATCATCGGCCGAGCACGCGACGAACAGGTGATTGCCGATCAAGACCACTCCGCCTGGTTCCGACGGCAATTCGAGCACGTTCAACACGTGGCCACTGATGGGATCGATCCGCGTCAGGGCGTGCGTGCCGCGACTGACGACGAGCAATTCCTCGTGAGCGTCGGGCGCAACCCAGTAGGCGACCGAGACCGGGCCCCACGGCACCGCGTAGGTCTGGGCCGGCTGGCCGCCGAGATCGATGAAACGACGAACTTCGCTGCCGTGGGTGTTCACCGCATAGAGCGAAACACCATCGGGTGAAAGCACCATCGGGTCGACGGGCATGAACAACAGGTCGATTTGATCGCCCTCGATGTTGTCCAGAGCGCGAAACTTGCTGCTCGCGATGGGCGACGCCGACGGTTGAGTGACCGACGGTTGAGTGATCTGAGCTCCGGCTCGGAGGGTCAAGCAGGTGAGCGCGAGGGTCGAAGCCAGCGACAGTGCCAGGACGCGGAACTGACTCTTCATGTGGGGACCTCCAAGGGGGGGCGGGACCACAACTCACACACGAGGCTCGGAAGCCACCGCGATGTCGATTGGGCGAGTTCGCAGCGACTCTCGACTTCAGCAACTCGGACGGAGGTTCGGAACCGAAAGTTCCCTTGACGCAGCGCGGTTTTTCTGCGGCCAGGGCGGACGCGCCGGCGGAGGGACGCGGAATGTCTCGGCTGGGGCGCGGGCGATCTCTTGTGCCCGCGCTCGAGCCGTACGACGCGTCCGGTGAAACGTCCGGCGCGACGCCAGACTTGCGCGTGTCGATCCGCCGCCGTCAGAGGCCGATGCCAAAGCGGACAGCGTTGCTTCGCACGGTGGAGAAGCTCGCGGAGCCGCGACGTGTCCGCGCGTTCTGACAGCTTGCCCGCGCTCGAGGCCTCGATCAGCTTGCAGGTCTCACCGACCAGCGACTCGAGCACCTTGGCGGTCTTCTCCAGGCTCGACTGGATCGGCCTCCAGTCGCCCGCGAACTCCATGCCCGCCGAGCCCGACAGGTCGCCGCGCGCGATCCGCTCCAGCGCCTGCGAGGGCGCCATGCGCACCAGGACGCCCCAGCGGATAGGAACTCCAAGCGGATGACTTCCGCCGGAGGCGGTCGGCGTCGACCGCGATAGGGAGGTTCGCCGCGGCTGGGCGATCCGTCCAGTGGTCCACCAGAGCCCAGATCGGGCCTCGGTGGCGGGCTGGCGAGGCGTTCGGGGCCCGCTGGGGCGGTGGTGCGGGCTTTTTGGATACGACCGGGCCTACTAGGCCGGCGCGGGTCGCGGGCGAGGAGCGGGGCCGAGGGCTACTCCAAGCGGCGCTGATGCGTGGTGCGCAAGTCGCGCTCGAAGAGTTGAACGCGGCGGCGCGAACTCGCGCTAAGTTCGCGCCATGAACCTCGCTCTGCCGCTGCTTCCACTCGCACTGCTGTTTCCATCGCAAGGCGCCGGCGACTCGAAGGCCGGCGACCGCAAACAGCCGGAGCAGACCAGTTCGGGCCTGCACGGCTACATCGGTTACGAAGCGTCGCCGCCCGCCGATCGCAGTGAGTACGGCATGGGCATGGGCTTTTATTCCGCGGCGTGGTCGCTGATCGACAAGCCCATCGCGCACTTCCAGATCGGGCTCGCGAGCGGCTGGATCCTGCCCGACAACCGCGACAACAAGGACAAGCCGCTCGCTCCCGAGGGCACGTTGGCGCGCACGTGGAAGGAGCGCGGCCCGACGTGGGACAGCGTGTTCCAGACCGTCGAAGGCGGCCTGGGTTATTGGGCGCGCAGCCGTTTTCGCTACGGGCCGCCGAAGTTCAGCATGAACGCGACGCCGCAGTGCTACGACTACGAGGTCGGCTCGCCGGGTTGGTCGTTCTTCTATGACACCGAAGCTCTGCCCGACAACCGCCTGGGCATCGCGCAGCTCAGCAACCGCCTGCTGATTCCGCCCGATGCGCTGCCCTTCGAGGGCAGCCCGAACGGTCAATTCCTCGGCTACAGCTACATGGCGTTGCCGTTCACCGATCCCGTGCCGAGCGCCGACGGCAAGGCGCCGACCGGCGCTCACGCGTGGACGTGCTTTCTCTCCACGGCGAACTTCAAGGGACCGATCGCGTACTACATCCCGGAGACGTGGAGCAAAATCGCCGACATCTTCGACTACCCGTTCCTGCACGGCCGCGGCCTCGACAGTCGCCAGGGCTTGATGGGCGGCGGCGCAATGGAGATCAACACCGTGCCGCAACTCGTCGCCAGCGCGCGCGACGGCGTGCGTTATTCGAGGATTCCCGCGCTGCGCTTTCCTGTCGACCAGCGCGGTCAGGCCGTGCTCGTGCAGGATGTGACCTACTACTCACGCAAGGCGCTGTACGACGCCTTCCTCGCCTGGCGGCTCGGCGGCTCGGCGCCGTCCGGCAAGTTCGACGCAGCGGGTGCGTTCGTCGCGAAGCTGAGCACGCGCACGCCGGGCTTCGATCAGGACGGCAAGCCGATCGACGGAGTCGCAAGCACCTTCGACACCAAAGTGTTCGACGACAACACCTGGGGCCTGGAGTGGAAGGACAGCGACCACGCGCCGCGCGGGCAGTTTCCGCAGTACTACCGCCACGACGGCGAGCGGCGCGTCGCGGTCTCGCCGAGCGCCGTTCCGAAGGACACGGGCTTGCACGCCGCCGAGTTCAAACTCGCGAAGCCTGGCGAACCGTTCACGTCGCCGTCGAGCGGCGCGTGGACCACGCCCGACGCCTCCACCGACGCGCAGCAAGTGCGGCTGTGCGACGGCTCGCTCGTCACCTACCGCTGGTACCGCTTCGTCGACCAGCCCTCGTTCGTGCAATACGGCTGGAGCGCCGAGAAAAAGGCCGCCCTGCAGGCCTTCGTCGAGAAGCTGCACCGCGCGTGGCCCATCGACCGCGACTACATGGCGCCTCCGACGCGCGGCAAGTTGGTCAAGCTCGACCCCCCGCTGCTCGTGACTCCGCCGAAGGGCCTCGAGGTCGGCTACGTGCCGATCGTGACGCGGCAAGAACGAGCGCCCTGAAAAGCCGCACCGGCGCCGGCGAGGCGGAATCTTCAGGGGATAGGAACTTCAAGCGGATGTCATCCGCTTGAAGTTCCTATCCCCCACGTAGCTTCTGGATGATCTGTTCTGCAGTGTGCTTCTTGCGTCCCAACTGGGGCCTCCTGAGCCCGGGTTCCTAACGTTGTGGGTGGATCCGGATTCGGGGGGCGGATCAGTTCGATGCGCCAGCGCGGCTCGAGTGATGACGCGCGCGGCACCCCCTGGCAGAATTCGGGCCATGCGAGCCGTCATTCTCTACGTGTGCGCCCTGGTGTTCGTGGGGCGCGCTGCGAGTGCGCATCAGGACGCCTTGGAGCGCCGCGCGCGCGAAGTCGCCGCGATCATCGCCGCGGAGCCGAAGTGGGCCGACGACCTGTTCGACAAGGCCTTTCTCAAGGAAGTTCCGCCGGCCAGGCTGCGCGCCATCGGCCTGCAGTACTTCGCTCAGTGCGGCGAGGTGACGGACGTGCGCCTGCAAGAGCGCAAGACCGAGCACAGCGCGGTATTCGAGATGACGTTCGCGAAGGACCAGGTCGCGACGCTGACGCTCGGGCTTGGTGCGGCAGCTCCGAACTCGGTCGTGATGCTCTTCTTCGGCGTGCCCACGCAGGCGCTGTCCGACTGGCCGGCAGTGATCGAGGCCTTCCAGAAACTCCCCGGGTCGAGCAATTTCGCCGTCTGGAAACTCGGGGCCGAGAAACCCGAGGTGCTCGCCGCGCACGAGGCCGACCGCGCGCTCGCCATC
>Ga0194121_10008170_pt1 | contig 13365 bp, 12 predicted proteins | sample TA2MahCa50mmetaG_FD_148609 | JGI IMG/M metagenome (GOLD analysis project Ga0194121, IMG submission 148609) | Freshwater microbial communities from Lake Tanganyika, Tanzania - TA2015020 Mahale Deep Cast 50m | ecosystem: Environmental > Aquatic > Freshwater > Lake | place: Tanzania: Lake... | reverse complement strand
AGCGTGCGCGAGGTGTCGGATGCCGTGGACCTCTACCGTGGCAAGGCCGGTAGCCGCGATTTGTTCGGTGTGCAGCACTACCTGGCCTCAACTGGCTACCGCCGCGTGCAAGTGGAGCCGGACAAGCTGTTTGTACACAAGCCCATTGAGACGTTTACACGCCTGAACGTGGAATTGATCGGCTTGCTGCCCTTGAGTGAGCGCATCACTGCCTACTGGCACAGCGGCCAGCACGCCGAAGCGCTCACCCTCGCCAAGAAAGCCATCTCGGATGATAACGTGCAGCGGGGAAAAGACGTCATCGTGCGCTTGCAGGAGTTTAATACGCTGCCGGTCTTGGCCCTCTTGCAGGAGCGCATGCAACACGTACAGAGTCCGTATCTCAAGACAGATATCGCGCGTGTCCTGGGGACCATGCGAGTACCAGAGAGCACGCCTGTCCTCGTGTCAAGGCTGCATGACCCAAGTGCCGATGTGCGCCAGAGGGTGGTGCAGGCGCTGGGGCAACTCGGCAGTGCGCAGGCGCTGGGGCCGCTGCTGGAGCGCCTCAGTGATCCCGACGCGGACGTGCGCCAGAGCGTGGTGGAGGCGCTGGGGCAACTCGGCAGTGCGCAGGCCGTCGCCCCCTTGCTCAATCGCCTACAAGATCAGCCCGAGGCTCTACGCGCCGGCCGCCTCAAGGCGGCAGGAAAATTGTCCCCGTCCCTGGTGCGTGACGCGGCCATGACCGTCTGGGCTGAGCCGACGGTTTCGCGCACCCTCCGGTCTGTCGCAGCAGCCCTCCTCCTGGACGCTGACCACGCGCCCAGCCAGCAGCTCTTGCAGGACTTGGCTCAGAGCGAACTCGTAGCGGATCGCGCCGTAGTAGCGGAGGCCCTGGAGGCCGTCCCCACCGCTCCAGGAGTGCCCTGGCCCCTCCATCTACTGCATGATGCCAACGCCCGCGTGCAGCACAGGGCTATCGCCGCCTTGGGTGTGCGCCAGGCCACTGAGGCGGTGCCAGCGCTCGTGGGCCTCCTGACGACTGAGGCCGTGGTCACCCCGGTTGGCGTCCAGAGCGCGGCTGTGGAAGCCCTTAGACAGATTGCCACTGACGCGAGCTGGCGTGGGCTCCAGACTGTGGTCGCCACCCCCAGTCTGGCCATTCCAGTGCGTCGGGCCGCTCTCACCACGCTGGGCCGCAGTCAAACCGAACACGCTGTGGCGAGTCTACTCAAAGCTGTTGCTTCCGACGAGCCCTTCCTACGCTTCACGGCCTACCAAGCCTTGGGGGAACGCCGTATCTCCGAGGCCCTGCCTCTACTGCGTGCGCAACTTGCTGCTCTGCAAGCCCAACAGGCGCAATGGCGTCGTATCCGTGACACGGCACGAGAGAACTTCACCCCAGCCGAAGCCGAGGCTTGGAAGCAACGTGTCACGGCGGCACGCCCAGTCCCCGGTTGGTTCTTCGAACTAGCCTACGCCATGGCGCGTATTGACTCGGAAGCCACGGGCCTGGGGCTGCTGACGCACGACAGTGCCGACGTGCGCGCCGGGGCGGCGTTGGGCCTGGGCGAGGTCGGGAGCGTGCCCCTGGTGCAGCGCTTGCACGACCTGCGCGGCGCTAGTCGTGATCCCTTGCATCACCAGGCGCTATATCGCGCCATCGACTGGATCCTACGCCGCCTCGAAGGCGTCGGCAGTCCGGGCGATCTGGCCGCCTTGCGGGTCTGGCTGCCGCAGCTACCGAGTGACGACCCGGTGCAGACCCGCGCCGAATGGACGGTGTTACGTTTAGAGGAGATCCACCGTGCCGCAGCAGGACCGACTCCACCGCCGACTCCGTGACTTGCAGGCGCAGTGGGAGCGCCTGAGCCAGCTCCTGCAGGCCGTGCAGCAGCAGTACGACCTCGAAACCCGCGGCGAGGAACGTCTGCGTCTGCAGGCCCTGCTCACTCAGCGCGAGGCGGAGCGGCAGCAGGTCGAGGCCCAGATGCAGGGGCTTGAACAGGCGCTGGCCGGGAGTGCCGGGCCCGGTAGCGTGGCTCCGGTGCCACCAGGGCCTGCCGTCACCCCGCCCCTGGCAACGCAGCCGGTGACGCTGTTTTACTCCTACGCCCGGGCGGACCTGGCCCTGCGCGATCAACTCGCTACCCACCTGGCTTTGCTGCAACGCGAGGGCATCATCGGGAGCTGGTACGATCGGCTGATCGAGCCGGGTACGGTGTGGGAACCGCAGATTCTGGGCCGTTTGGAGAGCGCCGAGATCATCCTGCTACTGGTCAGCGCTGATTTTCTGGCTTCGGAGTATTGCTGGCGTGAAGAAGTATCGCGGGCCATGGCGCGCCACCAGGCTGGCACGGCGCGGGTGATTCCGATCTTACTGCGCCCGGCGGATTGGGCTACGGCGCCATTTCACGTGCTGCAAGCCTTGCCCAGCGACGCCAGGCCAGTGACGAGCTGGCCCGATCGGGATGCGGCGTTTGTGGACATTGCGCGGGGGATTCGACAGGTGGCACAGCGCCTGCGCCAGGAACGCCTCGCGCAGCAGGAGGCCGAACAACGTGCAGGCCAGATCGATTGGGCACAGGCATCGCACCGCTCCCCGCCTTCCCAGCAGTGGTTTGACGGGGAGGAGCCCAGGCCCTTTTAATGCCTGGCTGGGCAGTGAAGATGCCCTCAGTCCTATACTCCCGCTGATCCATATCGCACTGCGCTCCGCCTAACGGAGCATAAGGGGACAGGCCGTGACATACGACGTCATCATTATTGGTGGGGGCTCCTCAGGGTGCGCCCTGGCTGCCCGCCTCTCTGAAAAGCCCGACAGATCCGTGCTCCTGGTGGAGGCGGGACCCGACTATGCCTCTCTGGAAGTGCTGCCCGAGGAACTCAAATGGGCCTATCGCCGTTCCGCCACCGACGCCGATTCGCCCTACAACTGGGGCTACAGCGGCCGCGGCGCCGCTGCGCAAAGCCAACCGATGAAAGTCGACCGGGGCAAAGTCCTGGGTGGCTCCGGAGCCATCAATGCCCAGGTGTTTTTGCGCGGTGTACCCGAAGATTACGATGACTGGGCAGCCCAGGGCAATACAGCATGGTCGTATGCCAACGTCTTGCCCTTTTTTCGTCGCATGGAAACCGACTTAGATATGCGCAACGATCCGGACCTCCACGGTACCCATGGCCCCATACCGGTGCGGCGCCTACGCCGCGAGGACTGGCCGCCTCTCAGTAACGCCTTTTATCAGGCCGCCCTGGACGCAGGATTTCCTGACGTCTTCGATATGAACCACCCGGATGCGACCGGGGTGGGACCACTGCCCATGAACAACCCCGATAATATCCGGATGAGCGCGGCGCTCGCGTACGTGAACCCGCATCGCCAGCGGCCAAACCTGACCGTGCAAGGCCATACCAGGGCCCGGCGCGTGCTGTTCGACGGCAGGCGCGCCATTGGCGTTGAGGTCGCGAACGGGGCGACAACGCAGACCATAGCAGGCCGGGAAATCATCCTCTGCGCTGGCGGCATTGCCTCGCCGCAGTTGCTGCTGTTATCAGGCGTTGGCCCGGCCAAGCCTCTTGCCGCACTGGGTATCGCCGTGGTTGCCGATCGCCCTGGGGTGGGACACAATTTGCGCGACCACCCGCTCATCTACCTCCCACTCGAGGCCACGCCCAGTGTATCGCCCACCGCGCCGCTCCCCCCGATTCATGTCGGCTTGCGTTACACGGCCTCGGGCTCCCGCAGCCGTAACGATATGTTGCTGTTCGCGGCCACGTACGACCCGGTCGTGGCCGGCGATCCCTGGCGCGACACCCCTCTGCCGCAGCGCCCGGAGCTGCGTTTGGCCTGCACGCTGGAACGCGCCGACAGTCGCGGCATGCTGTGCTTGACTTCCGCCGATCCCATGGCGCTGCCGCGGCTGGACTATGGCTATTTGGAGACCGCCTGGGACCGCGCACGCATGCGCGAGGGCATCCGCCTGAGCGTCCGCCTCCTGGCGCATCCGGCGTTTGCGCCGCTCGTCGCCCGTCGCCTGACGCTTGCGGAGACGGACCTCGCGAGCGACGCCGCCCTGGACGCCTGGATGCGGCAACACGTTGCCACCAATCAGCACACGTCCGGCACGTGCACCATGGGGCCGAGCACCGACGCCATGGCCGTGGTGGATCAATACGGCAGGGTGTATGGCGTCGAGGCACTGCGCGTCTTAGACCTGTCCATCTGTCCCAATGTCGTGCGGGCCAACACCAACGCGACCGCGATCATGATTGCCGAGCGCGCTGCGGAGTGGATACCCTAGAATCGCATCAGCGATGGCGAGTGCCCCTGCCTCATAACGTGTGATGGCAAGGATGTTTCCTGCGGCATCGTAATGATAGGTGGCGCTATTGCCCGCTTCATCGATCATCTCAACGAGACGGCCGGCTTCATCGTACACGTATCGTATGTCAGCGTACGCCCGGGAGAGCCCAAGCACGAGGCACATTAGGGTACAGAGGAGACCACTCCCAAGTCATAGGGGCTGTGGCTGCGAGCAAACCGAGGACACGAACCAATGCGTTGGCGGTGTAGAGAGGTCACCTCAAATCTCCCCAAAAGCCGTGAGACGTTGGTTCACGGTTGATGCTCCGTCGGGACATCCGTCAAGGTCCTCAGAAACGCCAGCAAGTCGGCGCGTTCCGTGGCACTCTGCCCTAGAACACTGATCAATTAGATAGATAGATAGTCGCTCAGGAAGCGAGTTGCTGTTCCTCCTCATCATGGGCTGCGACCTGGAGGTGACTGACGGCCGCATGACGACGGCCGTCACATGGGTTTGTGCGCAGCCCCTTATACCGGGCCCGCCGTCCTTGGTGGGCCAACGGATGGGAGATCGCGTGTGCCACGGCCGTTCGTTGACGCAAGGAGGCCCGGCCACGCTGCGTCTGCAGCGTGGCACGCCGCGTCTGTTGGCACCGCTCGTCCTCGCGGAGGGGCAGGCTGCGGCCTGGCCCCCTCCGGGCTGTGGGGCACTGCGCACGGACCGGACAGGGGGCCCAGGCCCTGGCCGGACACTGGGCGTTCCGCCCTGGGCGCATCGGCACGATCTGCCCCTGCGGACAGGTGACGGTACCGTGCAGGCAGTCCCGCGTGCAGGCGGACGTGGTGCACAGCGCCCCGCGCTGCGGCCAGGGGCGGGCAAGAATGTCCACTCCCTGCTCTGCCCATGGGGTGATCCGTGGACTGGCCATGGACCCCAGGTCCCTGGCCAGCTGCAGCACACCCTGGCCACGCTCCAGCGCGTCGGCGCCCCACTCCACCACCGCCTATGCCGGCGCGTGGGCCGGCCGGACGACCACCGCGCGGGTGACGTGGCTCTCGCGATCCAAGACCATAGGCTCCTTGCAGCCCTTGCATGTGTTGCTCCTGCGCGTGCGGCCGTGGCGCCTGTCCTGGTCTGCTCTCGCGATCCGCCGCTCAGGAGCCCCTGGCGTGTTGAGGCGTCTCTCCCCTGGTCTCCCCTCGGGGTCCGGCGCGGTCTCCGGCTCGACCCTCTGGCCAAGGGGGCCCCTCACCTCCTGCAGGGGCGACGCAGGCGCCACGAGCGCCGGGGGCTGCGCGAGCCCGCGCTGCCATCGGTCCACCGCCTCCACCACCACACGCCGCGCCATCGCCGGCGCCCCCGGCTCGCCCCAGCGGAGGGCCAGCGCCGCCTGGAGGCGACTGCGCCCCCCCAGCGTCAGGCCCCCCTCCTCCCCGAGCACATCGGTCGCGAGCCCGCGCGCTTGCGCCCCCAAGCCGACCGCCTTGCACAGCGCATGGCCGAGCCAGTGCAACGGGGCTTCGACCCGCCTGGCGCCGCACCGCGGCGTGGCCTCCAGCGCCGCGCGTACCGGTCGAGCCCCGAAGCCCCCAGGCGGTGCCGCCAACGGGACGGTCCGATCCAGGCGGGTCTTGTCCAGGTTGGGCGCCATGCGCCGCAGACGCACGTGGCACCGCGTGCCCTGACTGCAGGGGGGCTGCGCGGTCCCCAGGCCGTCCAGCACCCTCTGCCCGCGTGTATCCATGCTTGTCAGCTCGACCGCCTCCCGGTCACCACCGTGGCCAGACGCCTGCAACCGCAGCGCCAGAGCCCCCAGGCCCACTGCTACGGGGGCTTTGCCGGTGGACGTGGGGCGAGAGCGCTGGGCCAGCGTCCGCTGCAAGGCCGTGTCGAGGCGCGCAGGGCATCGCTCACGCCGCAACACGAAGCATGTCCGTGCCTTGCGAGTCCGTGCAGCCCTTGGCTGCTCTTCCAGGGTCAAGGCGATCGGTGGGTTCCACATCCTGGGCTCCTCCAGGTGGCAGGGCTACCGTGTTCTTCCACCTCTCACATCACAGCGCGCCCGGTTTTGTCGACCCTCTCCAAAGCACTGGCCAAGCAATTGATCAGTGTTCTAGAGAGGTGCAGAGCTGGTGTAACATCGTGATCTCCTCCGGATCATGGGCGCCGTGAGGCTTGGTCACAGCGAAGTGCATACGTATCGGGATGGTCTGAGGAGCGCTCATCATCAGGACTGGTATCACCATCGCCCTGGCCATCAAGGGGCTCATCCTGGTGCGCTACAGTCACCGTCCCTGTCGGGGCATGCCCGTTGGGATCACGCAGGCCGCTCACGGGGACGGGCACGAGCTGATAGTTTGGCGGCCACAGACGAGCGGGGGACGCTTGCGCCTGGGTACAGATGGGGGGAGCGTTGCTGTTGCGTATGGTGATGGTCACAGTGGCTGGCGCACGCGCAAGCTGTCCATCACGCACGAGGAGTTGGAAAGTGAGGGTGGCCCCACCGGCTCTCACCAGCGGTGCGGTAGAGTATAGGCAATGTACACGACCTTTTCCACTGGAGCCCTACCGGTCTTTTTGCTTGCCGAGGTAGCCGGTCTTCGTTACAGTACACACCACAGAACGTCTAGCGACATCCTTGACACGACACACGGAACCAACCCATGCTCCCACCCTTTGAAGCAATTCTGTTCGATTACGATGGCACTCTGGCGGTGCTCAACCTGGATTTTGCGGCTATGCGGCAGGATCTGCTGGCCTTTACGGTGGCCCAGGGCATCGCTCAGGAAGCTTTACAGGGCTTTGATATTCTGGAAATGTTGGAGCGCGCGACTGAGATGTTGCACCTGCGTCAGCCTGAGCACGCCAACCGCTATGCCAGAGAGGCCGCGCAGATGCTCCAGGATATGGAGGTCGAGGCAGCGTACAGCAGCGGTTTACTCCCTGGTATCGCGGACCTGCTCGAGACGCTCCGCCAGGAGCGCATTGGCGTGGGCATTGTCACGCGCAATTGTGACGCGGCCGTGCGCGTGACGTTTCCGCATATTGATGCCTACTGCCAGGCATTTGTCCCACGCGACCGCGTGACGCAGGTGAAACCGCATCCAGCGCATCTCCAGACAGCGCTCGACTGCCTGGGCATACCGCCGTCACGCGCGCTGATGGTGGGCGATGGGGCGATGGACATCCAGGCCGGCAAAGCCCTGGGGATGTTCTCCATCGGGGTACTGTCCGGGAACAGCCCTGAAGCCAAATTGCTGGCGCAGGGCGCGGATCTGGTGCTCTCCAGTGCTGCCGACCTGTTGCCTTATATCACGCAACTGCAGCGCCCTGTATGACGCCAGCGCATCTGCCGCCTGGGAAGCTGCCACCAGCCCTGCTGGCCCATCTCCTGGCCCAGGAGGGCTCCACGGACCCGCGCGTGCTGATTGGTCCGCGTGTGGGTGTGGATGCCGCAGTCATCGATATGGGAGACCGCCTGCTCATTGCCAAGTCGGATCCTATCACCTTTGCCACGGATGCCATTGGCTACTATGCCGTGACCGTAAACGCCAACGACATTGCCGCCATGGGTGGAACCCCGCGCTGGTTCCTGGCCACCGTACTCCTGCCCGAGCACAGCACGACGGAGGAGCTGGTGCAGACGATCTTCGCGCAGATTCGTCGAGCCTGCAGCGAGCTGGGCATTGCCCTGGTCGGTGGCCATACCGAAATTACCGTGGGCCTGGACCGTCCCATCCTCTCCGGGCACATGCTCGGTGAAACCACGCACTCGCGACTGGTCACTAGCGCTGGCGTGCAGCCTGGCGATGCGATTCTGCTCACCAAAGGTTTTCCGGTCGAAGGCATTGCCATCATGGCCCGCGAGCGCGCCGCACAGCTCACGGCCCATGGGCATACCGCAGAGGAGATTGCCCGCTGGCAACAGTTTTTATTTACCCCTGGGATCAGTGTGGTGCGTGAGGCGCAGGTGCTACAGCAGGCCGTGACCGTGCACGCCATGCACGACCCGACGGAAGGCGGTCTGGCCACGGGCCTACGTGAGATGGCACAGGCGTCCGGTGTGGGACTCTGCCTGGACGCCGAGCGTCTCCCGCTTCTCCCAGAGGGCGCGCTGTTGTGCCAGGCGTTTGGACTTGATCCGCTGGGGACCATCGCCTCCGGGGCGCTGCTGGCGGCGGTGCCCGCAGCCCAGGCTGCGTCTGCCATACGGGCATGTACGGAGGCTGGGATTGCGTGCTATGGCATTGGCACAGCGACCGCTGATCCGACGGCTCTTGGGCTGCAAATGGGGGCGGTGACACGCCCTCTGCCGCTCTTTAGGCGGGATGAAATTCTGACGCTCTTCGCGTAGGGCTGGGTGATTCCTGCAAAGAATCTCCGAGCTCTTGTAGAGCGCTTCTTCGCCATTCTTCCACAGGGGAGGGTCAACAAAACTTTCTGGCTCAGTGGCACGACCTGTACCCGATTCAAGTACTTATTGGCTGCGTCATTGCTGAGAATGACGGCCGGGCGCTGTTTGCGCATTTCACCACCGACCGACGGATCGAAGTTAACCCACCAGACTTCACCGCGGTTCATCGCTGACATCACCAACGGTGGCTTCGGCCCAGGCGAGCGCCTCGGCCTCACGCATTTCATCTTGCGCCATCTGCTGATAAGCCGCTTCCAACTCGTGGGTCAGGAGATGCGGGCGGACAAGCTCCTCAATAAAGCGACTGATCCGGCGACGACCGATAATTTTATGGAGTCCGTCGTACACAGTCTCGTCGAGGGTTATCGTCAACTTTTTCTGCATAAGAGCATTCTCCAAGAGGTTCACGTTATGTGGCCTACCGTAGCACGCCGGCAGGCCCGGCCTGACCGACTCCGCTCCGCTACGTCTGTCCGGCCTCCCTCCTGCCCTGCCGCGCCTCCGGCGCTTACTGGCCTGGAGCTTGACCTCGGGCCAGGCGAAAACCCACGCTGACGTAGCGGTAGCGCGGGTCGTGGCGGAAACGCTGCGCCGAGCGCGCGCTCCCGCCGCCGTCGAACCAGCCGCCACCGCGCAGCACACGGGCCGCGCCCGTGGGAGGGCCTGCAGGAGCCACTGCAGGAGTCTCTGCAGTCGCTGCAGGATATGCTGCATACCAGTCCTGGCACCATTCCCATACATTGCCATGCATCTGATATAGCCCCCAGGTATTACAAGGCAGGGCACACACGGGAACAGTTTCCTTACGATACCGTCCCTGCTGTCCACCAGCATACGGGTAGTTGCCATCGTAATTGACTTGCTCTGGGGTTATCTGCGCGCCAAACCAGAAGGGTGTGCTCGTCCCCGCGCGGCAGGCGTACTCCCACTCCGCTTCCGTAGGGAGCCGCCAGCCCTCGTCACGCACATGGGCGTTGACACGCCTGAGAAACGCCTGCACGTCCTCCCAGCTCACCCGCTCCACCGGACGCTCCGCGCCCTGGAACGCGCTGGGATTCTCCCCCATCACAGCCTGCCATAGCGCCTGTGTACAGGGGGTATCTGCCAGCCAGAAGCCCTGGCTGAGCTGCACGCGATGCAGGGTCTCATCTTCTTCCCGCTCTGGCTCGTCTGGCGGTGAGCCCATGAGGAATGTACCGGGTGCAATCCAGCGCAGACGCTGTACCACCTCCTGTATCCGCGCATCAGCGTAGCATCCGTAGGTGTCTGTGCCGAAGTCTGCGGCCCACACAGGGCGAGACGGAAGTTCAGGCTCAGACGGCTGCAGCGCTGGCTGTGTGACTGCAGAGAACGTGGCATCTTTCCTATCAGGATAACCAGGCGTGCGCTGCAGAGCTGCCACAATGCGCTGCAGCGCTCCTGCACGTACTGCAGCAGGAAAGAGGTCAACATACTGCAGATCCTGCAGGTTACGTGTCGCACTGATCTCGATAGGCGGGATAGTGCAGGCCGACAGACGCACGGGAATGAGAAAAATACTCCCTGGCTGGTAGAGGCGATACTGCGCAATGGCATCCATGGCTTCCGGAAAAATTCCAGAGGTCGTCCGCGCCATGGCTTCCTGCGACAGGCACAGCAGCACGGCATAGCTCTCCTGCATGGCCTGGCGAATCTCGTCCTTCCACATCTGCCCAGGGAGGATATCCTGGTCCCACCAGACGCGCTCCCCAGCGGCAAGCAGTTCCGCGCGCAACTGGCGGACGGCGTCGATGTTATCCCGGCAATACGACAGAAAGACGTGTTGTTTCATCGCACACGGCTCCACTGGTACCTGGTATGGTCATCTGCTCCGCAGCGCACACCACAGAGATATAGCATATTTTGCCGACCAGAGCAGAGGCGTCACGTCTCATAGGTGCGCACTGCAGCCCAAGTGTGTGTCGTACCAGGAGCGCTCCGGTCCCCTCTCCCTCAGGGAGAGGGCTAGGGTGAGGGCGGACGGGCTCCTGGCAAGACCCTCATGCCCCTCACCCCCACCCTCTCCCAGGGGGAGAGGGAGTTGGAAGACCCTGACGTGTCAGTGCTTCCCGTGCAGTCCGCGCCCATGCATCACGTCCCCCTATACAGGTGCCCCAGGCATGTGCTAGCCTCTGCATGCGGCCCTGTGCCCCAGGGCTGCACCCGGAGAGCCCACGACTGCACGAAGGAGCCAGCATGCCACGCCACATTGTCTGCCTGACGTTTGACTTTGACGCCATGACCGGCTTTATTGCCCGCGGCTTGACCACGCCCACCCCTATCTCACGTGGAGAATTTGGCCTGGTGGGGGTGCGTCGCATTCTCGACTTGCTGCACAAGTATGCCATCAAGGGCAGCATCTTCATTCCCGGCGTGGTCATTGAAATGTACCCGGCGGCCTGCGAGGCCATTGTCGCGGCTGGGCACGAGATTGGCCACCATGGCTATACGCATATCCCCCCAGCCAACCTCTCGCGCGACCAGGAAGCCGAGGGGCTAGCACGCGGCAACGAAACCATCAAGCGCCTCAGCGGCCAGTATGCCCGTGGTTACCGGTCGCCCTCCTGGGATCTCAGCCCGTATACCGTCGAGCTCCTGCTGCAACACCACTTTCTCTACGACAGCAGCATGATGGGCGATGACTACACCCCGTACTACGCACGGCAGGGGGACACCATCGTGGCCGATGGGCCGTGCATCTGGGGACCGACCACGTCGCTGCTAGAACTGCCCATTAGCTGGACCCTGGATGACTACCCGCACTTTGAATTTCTGCGCACGCCCACCACGATTTTACCGGGATTAATGAACGCGCACGATGTCCTGCAGAACTGGATCGACGATTTTGTCTACATGCAGCGCGTCACGGACTGGGGAATTTTGACGTACACCATGCATCCGTACGTCATCGGGCGCGGGCATCGCATGATGATGCTGGAACGGTTGATCCTCCGCTTGCTGGAAGGCGGGGCGGTGTTCATGAGCATGGAAGAAGCCGCACGAGAGTTCCTGGGGCGTGCCGCGTGACAACAGGCCGCCTCTCACCTACACTGTGCCTCATGACTCTCACGCTGACACTGCAGGAGCCCTGGCGATGAGCGACCCGCGCGCAGCCACCAATCCTATGTTTGGCCCGAACCGTTTCAAGCTCGGTATCTTCAGTGCCAATTGCGATGGTGGCTTGACCATGAGTCTGGCCCCGGAACGCTGGCGCGCCAATTGGGACGACATCGTCGCCATGTGCCAACTCGCCGACCAGGCCGGCATGGAATTTATCTTACCCGTGGCCAAGTGGCGTGGCTACCAGGGCAAAGCCAATGTCTATGGCAAGTCCTATGAGACGCTGACGCACAGCGCCGCTATCGGGGCGCTGACCAAGCGCATCTGTGTGTTTGCGACCGTGCATGTCCCCATTGTGACGCCAGCGTTTGCGGCCAAGGCGTTGGCGACTATCGACCATGTGACGCATGGACGGGCGGGCCTCAACATTGTCTGCGGCTGGAATCAGGACGAATTTGATCTGCACGGCGTGACCATCGTGCAGGACGAGCGCTATGATCATGGGCTGGAATGGTGGCACGTGTGGTCCAGGCTGCTGGAAGGTGGCCCGGAATTCGACTGGCAGGGCCGTTACTTCAACCTAAAACGCCTGCAAACCGATCCGGTCTCCGTGCAACGCCCGCGCCCCATCGTGATGGCGGCGGGCTTTTCACCGCGCGGCCGGGATTTTGCCGCCCAGGCAGCGGATGCGCTGTTTACCACGATGACAGACCTCGCACAGGTCCCAGACCTGCTCAGCACCGTCAGCCAGTACACCGCCCGCTATCACCGCACCCTGCCGGTCTACGCCATGGCGCACGTGGTCTGCCGCCCCACACGCCAGGAAGCAGAAGATTTCTTCCACTACTTTGCCGAGGAGATGGCGGACGAGGACGGCCAGCAGTATTACCGCCGCCACCGTGGGGTCACGGTCGGCACGGGTGCCACGGCGGTGGCCCGCCCGCTCATCAACCGTTTCACGCGTGCCACTGGCAAGTCCTTCCACGGTGCCTATCCTGGCGCCTACCCCTTCGTAGGCACGCCAGACGACATCGCCGAGGAGATAGCACGTATGAGCGCCGCCGGCCTGGCTGGCGCCGCCATCGCGTTCGTCGATTACCTGCAGGAAATCCCCTTCTTTCTCCAGGAAGTGTTGCCCCGCTTGGAGCGGCTCGGCGTGCGCCAGCTCGCAGGATAAGAGCGCGCGGTTGCAGACTTCCCGGACGAAGATCAGAACACGTGTCCTCATAGAGGGAACGCACATTTTGTCAGCTCTGCGGACAATCTGTCAGCTAACCATCATATAGCACGCCTCCCCTGTCCAGCCAGCTTTGCCTGCGCTGGACCTCAGATACGGTAGACCTGACGCCGACCGCGATTATCTCCCCCTTGTGCACAGTTTTTGCACGACCCGCCCCATAACGCCCGCATGTGCATCGCGACACATCAGGAGAGGAGACCCACGCATGGACGAGCATCCTAAAGGTGCGCTGACCTTTATGCTCATTTATCTGGCGTTTATCACGCTCATCTGGGTGAACGCCTATCTCCGCCTCTGGCTGAAAGGATAACGGCTATGCCACGCCATACGACGATGTATCTCTACGA
>Ga0194121_10008166_pt1 | contig 13368 bp, 9 predicted proteins | sample TA2MahCa50mmetaG_FD_148609 | JGI IMG/M metagenome (GOLD analysis project Ga0194121, IMG submission 148609) | Freshwater microbial communities from Lake Tanganyika, Tanzania - TA2015020 Mahale Deep Cast 50m | ecosystem: Environmental > Aquatic > Freshwater > Lake | place: Tanzania: Lake... | reverse complement strand
CAAGTTAAATGCTTGGATGCAAAAATAAGTTTTGATGATAATGCACTTTTTAGACATCCAGAAATTAAAGAACTTAGAGACTTGAATGAAGAAGACCCAATGGAAATTGAGGCTAGCAAATATGAGCTGGCTTATATTAAATTAGATGGAAAAATTGGTTGCATGGTTAATGGTGCAGGTCTTGCAATGGCAACCATGGATATCATAAAACTTTACGGTTCAGAGCCTGCAAATTTTTTAGATGTAGGTGGTGGAGCAACAAAAGAAAAAGTCTCTGCAGCATTTAAAATTATTTTATCAGATAAAAATGTCGAAGGTATTTTAATAAATATTTTTGGTGGAATTATGCGTTGCGATATTATTGCACAAGGTGTTATTGAAGCCGCAAAGGAAGTTAACCTGAAAGTTCCCCTTGTCGTTAGATTGGCAGGAACAAAAGTTGATGAAGGCAAAGAAATTTTAAAAAAATCAGGATTAACAATTATTTCTGCTGATAATTTATCCGATGCAGCAAAAAAAATTGTAGAGGCAACAAAATAGCATGTCAGTTTTAGTTAATAAAAAAACAAAAGTTATTTGTCAGGGCTTCACAGGAAAACATGGAACATTTCATTCTGAGCAAGCACTTGCGTATGGAACAAATTTAGTTGGAGGAATTACACCTAAAAAAGGTGGACAAACTCATTTGGGCCTTCCAGTTTTTAACACGGTTGTAGAAGCAGTCGATAAAGTAAAACCTGACGCAACTATGATTTATGTTCCAGCTCCCTATGCAGCAGCAGCTATTATTGAAGCATTAGATAGTAAAATTCCATTAATTGTTTGCATTACAGAGGGCATTCCAGTTTTAGATATGGTGAAGGTAAAAGAAAAATTAATTAAATCAAAAAGCAGATTAATAGGACCAAACTGTCCAGGAATTATTACCCCTGATGAATGTAAGATTGGAATTATGCCTGGACACATTCATAAAAAAGGATCAGTAGGAATTGTATCAAGATCAGGAACATTAACCTATGAAGCTGTAGCCCAAACCACAGCATTGGGATTGGGACAGTCTACTTGTATTGGAATTGGTGGAGATCCAATCAACGGAACCAATTTTGTCGATTGTTTAGATTTATTTTTAAAAGATGAAGAAACTAAATCAATCATCATGATAGGAGAAATAGGTGGTAGCGCTGAAGAAGAAGGAGCTGAATTTATTAAATCTTCAAAAATTAATAAACCAATTGTTGGATTTATTGCAGGAGTAACTGCACCTCCAGGAAGAAGGATGGGACATGCGGGTGCAATTATTTCTGGCGGCAAGGGTCTTGCCAAAGATAAGATAGAAACAATGAAATCTTGCGGTATAACAGTTGCAAATTCACCAGCCGATATTGGTAAAACTTTATTTGACAAACTTAAGACTTAATATTTTATTACGATTATAAAATTATATGTCGTCACAAGAAAATAATATTATTTTTCAAAAAACATCTTTTCTATCAGGAACTAACTCTTCTTATATTGATAAGCTTTATGCTAAATATGCAGAGAATCCTTCCAGTATTCCAGATAGCTGGAGACAATTTTTTGATGGCTTGGGAGATCAAAAAAATAACATTATAGAAAATCAAGGACCTAGTTGGGCGCCTTCGAATATTAAACATATCTCTAATGGAGACTTAGATATTTATGAAAAATATCTTCCTAAAAATTTAAATGGAAATTCCATAAAAGAAAAGATAATAGAAAAAAATAAGACCTTATCAAATGATGAAAGATTAGATGTAGAAAGATCTACTATTGATTCTATACGAGCCATCATGATGATTAGGGCATATAGAATTAGAGGACATTTAATTGCTGATTTAGACCCATTACAATTACAGGAAAAGAATTATCATCCTGAACTAAATCCAGAAACCTACGGTTTTAAAAAAGAGGACAGAAATAGAAAAATATTTTTAGATAAATTTCTTGGACTTGAATATGCAACCGTTAATGAAATTCTAGAAATCTTATTAAAAACTTATTGTGCAAAGATTGGTATAGAATTTATGCATATGTCGGATCCAGAAGAAAAAAAATGGATCCAAGAAAGAATTGAAGGTAAAGGTAAAGAAGCAAATTTTACTTTTGAAGGTAAAAAAGCAATTTTTAGAAAATTAGTAGAGGCAGAAGGATTTGAAAATTATTGTCACACTAAATTTGTAGGAACAAAAAGATTTGGTTTAGATGGTTGTGAGTCTTTAATTCCAGCACTTGAACAAATAATCAAAGTTGGAGGAAATTTAGGAGTAAAAGAGGTTAAGATTGGAATGCCCCACAGAGGCAGATTAAATATTCTTGCAAACGTGATTCAAAAACCTTTTAAGAAAATATTCAAAGAATTTTCTGGAGACCCAGGCCCTGAAGCAGCGGGTGTTTCTGGAGATGTTAAGTATCATTTAGGAGCATCAGCAGATAGAGATTTTAATGGCAACAATGTTCATGTGAGTTTAACTTCAAATCCATCTCATTTAGAAGCTGTAAATCCTGTAGTATTAGGGCAAACTAGAGCTAAACAATTTTTTCATAATGATCCAGAAAGAATAAAAGTAATCCCAATTCTTTTACATGGTGATGCCGCATTTGCAGGGCAAGGAATTGTTGCAGAATGTTTTGCTATGTCGGGTTTAAAAGGACATAATACAGGCGGAACAATTCATATTATTGTAAATAATCAGATTGGTTTTACAACTAGCCCTTCTTTTGCAAGATCTTCTCCTTATCCTTCAGAAGTTGCTAAAATGGTTCAGGCTCCAATATTTCATGTAAATGGTGATGATCCGGAATCTGTTGTTTATTGTGCGAGAATTGCAACAGAATATAGACAAAAATTTAAGCGAGATGTCGTTATAGATTTTATTTGTTACCGAAGATTTGGTCATAATGAAGGAGACGAACCTTCATTTACTCAGCCCATCATGTATAAAAAGATTAGAAATCATGCATCAACACTAACAATTTATGGAAATCAGCTTGTTCAGGAAGGTATTTTAAGAAATGAGGAGTTACAAGAAGAAAAAGATAATTTTAAAAAATTTTTAGACTCAGAATTTGAGACATCAAAGAATTATATTCCAAATCAAGTAGATTGGTTTACAGGAAGCTGGTCTAAGTTTACAACTGAAATTGGGTCTGATCGTAGAGGAGTGACAGGTGTTGACTTAGATTTAATTCATGAGGCAGGTGAAAAAATTTGTAAACTTCCAGATAATTTAAATTTTCATTCAACAATCAAAAGACTTTTTGAAGCAAAGAAAAAAATGTTTGAAACCGGAAAGGGTTTTGATTGGGCAACTGCTGAAAGTTTAGCATTTGCAACATTGTTACTAGAGGGGTATCCAGTAAGATTTGTAGGACAAGATTCATCACGAGGAACTTTTAGTCAAAGACATGCTAGTGTACTTGATCAAGAAACAGGTGAAAAATATTATCCTTTAAAAAATCTTAGTACAAAACAAGCTCAGTTTGAAATTATTGATAGTTTTTTATCAGAATTTGGGGTTTTAGGATTTGAATATGGTTATTCATTATCATCTCCAGAAACATTAGTTTTATGGGAGGCGCAGTTTGGAGATTTTGCAAATGGTGCTCAAATTATTATTGATCAGTTTATAACATCAGGTGAAAAAAAATGGACTAGAGCAAGTGGTTTAGTAATGCTTCTCCCACATGGATATGAGGGACAAGGTCCAGAACATTCCTCAGCTAGAATTGAAAGATATTTACAATCATGTGCACAAGAAAATCTACAAGTAGTTAATTGTACTACTCCAGCAAATTATTTTCATTTATTGAGAAGACAAATTCATAGAACTTTTAGAAAGCCACTTATAGTATTTTCTCCAAAATCATTGTTGAGACATAAGAGATGTGTCTCTGAAATTGAGGATTTTTTACCTGAGAATTCTTTCCATAGAATATTACCGGATCATGCAGATTTTCCAGAATATAATTTGATTAAATTAGTAAAAGATGAGGAAATAAAACGTGTCGTTCTTTGTTCTGGAAAAGTTTATTTTGATATTTCTGAAAAAAGAGAAACTATAAGAAACTCTAAAGTTCAATTATTAAGGATTGAACAGTTATATCCATTTCCAGTTAAAAAATTAGCTAGTTTTTTAAAAAGATTTAAAAATGCTAATGAATTTATTTGGTGCCAGGAAGAACCTGAAAATATGGGGGCGTGGAGTTTTGTTGAAAAATATATCAATTGGACATTAGATTTGGTCGACGCAAAATCTAAAAAAGTGCAGTATGTTGGTAGAAAACCTTCAGCTTCAACGGCTACCGGTTATTTGAAAAAACATGTACAACAGCAGGGCGAAATAATATCAAAAGTACTTTTATAGAATAATGGCAAAAGATTTAGTTGTACCAACTCTTGGAGAGTCAGTAACTGAAGCAACAGTTTCTAAGTGGTTAAAACAAGTTGGTGACTCAGTGAAATCAGATGAACCAGTTGTTGAATTAGAAACAGATAAGGTAAGTGTGTCCGTGCCATCTCCAGAGACAGGAGTTTTATCTGAAATTAAAATTCAAGCTGGCAAAACAGTTAACGTAGGAACAGTACTAGGTTCTATTGGAGCAGGAAGTGCTGCAGTTGTAAAAAAAGAGGCCGTTAAAACAACAGAACCCTTAAAACCAAAAATTGTGGAGACCCCTATAAATAAAAAAGAAATATTATCTCCAGCTGTTAAAAGAATTGTTGAAGAAAAAAGAATTGATATTAGCACAATTAGTGGATCAGGCCGAGATGGAAGAATTTTAAAAGGAGATTTATTAGAAACTATGGGCTTACCTTCTAGTCCATCTTCAGCGAGATTGACCAAGGGTGATGAAGAGAGAGTTAAAATGACTCGTTTAAGATCAACTATCGCAAAAAGATTAAAAGAAGCTCAAAATAATGCGGCGATGCTGACAACATTTAATGAGATTGATATGTCGAGAATTATTGAAATGCGAGCTGAATATAAAGAAGGTTTTCAGAAAAGATATGGCGTGAAATTAGGGTTTATGTCATTTTTTGTAAGATCTTGTGTGGAAGCTTTAAAAGCTTTTCCAATTATAAATGCAGAAATTCAGCAAGATGAAATTGTTTATAAAAATTACTACAATATTGGAGTTGCTGTTGGGACAGAAAAGGGTCTGGTAGTACCAGTAGTTAGAGACGCAGATGAACTTTCATTTGCTGATATTGAAAAACAAATTATTGCTCTAGGTGAAAAAGCGAAGACAGGGCAATTATCTATAGAAGAACTTCAGGGTGGAACTTTTACAATTACAAATGGTGGGATTTACGGATCGATGTTATCAACCCCAATATTAAATCCTCCGCAATCAGGAGTTTTGGGTATGCATAATATAGTGCAGCGAGCGGTTGTCGTTGACGGAAAAGTTGAGGTTAGACCTATTATGTATTTAGCCTTATCCTACGATCATAGAATTATTGATGGAAAAGATGCAGTATCATTCTTAGTTAGAGTAAAAGAATATTTAGAAGATCCAAGAAGACTTTTTTTGAATTTATAATATATGGAAGAATTTGATTTTTTAGTCATAGGTGGCGGACCAGGCGGTTATGTTGGAGCAATTAGAGCTGCACAACTAGGATTAAAAACTGCATGTATTGAGTCGAGAGGAACGCTGGGCGGTACTTGTCTCAATGTTGGATGTATACCATCTAAAGCTTTATTACATTCCTCTCATCTTTATAAAAAAGCAAAAACTGAATTTAAAAATATTGGAATTAATATTAATGAACCATCATTAGACCTTTCGAAAATGATGGGACATAAAGCAAAAGGCGTAGAGGGACTCACGAAGGGAATAGAATTTTTATTTAAAAAAAACAAAGTTACTTACATCAAAGGTTTTGGAGCCTTTAAAGATAAGAATACAATATCAGTCACTGATGATGCTAATAATAAAAAAGATTATAAATTTAAAAATGCAATTATAGCAACTGGTTCTGTACCGGTTTCTCTTCCCAATATAGAAATTGACGAAAAAATAGTTGTATCTTCAACAGGAGCATTAAATTTAAACTCTGTACCTAAAAAACTAGTAGTTATAGGGGCTGGTTATATTGGATTGGAGATGGGATCTGTGTGGCTAAGATTAGGGTCAGAAGTACAAGTTGTAGAATATTTAGATTATATAACGCCAGGGATAGATAGAGAGGTGTCAGACGTTTTCTTAAAAATATTACAGAAGCAGGGTATGCAATTTAATTTATCAACAAAAGTTATTGGTGTTACAAAAAATAAAAAAGGAGCAACAGTTTCAGTTGAAAAAAATGGAACTAAAAGTGATATTGATTGCGATGTTGTTTTAATGTCAGTTGGAAGAAAGCCAAATACTACAGGATTAAATCTTGATAAAATTGGAGTAAAATTAGACTCAAAAGGAAGAGTTGAAACAAATCATCAATATAAAACCAATTTAGATAATATTTATGCAATTGGAGATGTAATTGCAGGCCCAATGCTAGCACATAAAGCTGAAGAAGAGGGAATTGCCGTCGCTGAGTTTCTTAGTGGAAAATATGGACACGTAAATTATGATGTAATTCCAGGAGTTATTTACACAGCTCCAGAAGTAGCTTCGGTTGGCAAAACAGAAGAACAATTAAAAGAGCAAAAAATATCTTATAAGGTTGGTAAATTTCCTTTTGCTGCAAATGCTAGAGCGAAAGTTAATGATGAAGGAGATGGATTTGTTAAAATTTTATCTGATGAAAAAACAGATAGGGTTTTAGGGGTGCATATGATTGGACCCGATGTTGGTAACATGATTGGAGAAATGTGCTTGGCTATGGAGTTTGGCGCAAGTTCAGAAGATATTGCAAGAACATGTCACGCTCACCCTACTTTGGCGGAAGCAATCAAAGAGGCTGCTTTAGCAGTTGATAAAAGAGCAATACACTTTTAAATTAAATTTTCATTCCTGATTTTTTCCAATCAGCAGTAAAAATATCAACGCCTTTATCGGTAAGATGATGTTTATAAAGTTCTTTAAAAATTTTAACTGGAACTGTCGCTACATCTGATCCAATACCTGCGACTGCGTTGAAATGATCAACGGATCTAATAGATGCTGATAAAATTTTTGTTTTTATATTTTTATAATTATTAAAAATTTTTTTAATATCTTCTATAAGTTGTATCCCATTTTCTCCGATATCATCTAATCTTCCAATAAATGGTGAAATATAGGTAGCGCCGGCCTTTGCAGCTAGTAAAGCCTGTGAGGCCGAAAAACATAAAGTAACATTTACTTTAATTTTTTTTGCAGAAAGTATATTGCATGCCTGCAAACCATTCCAAGTTAATGGAACTTTTATTACAATATTTTTTGAAATTTTTCTTAATACATCTGCTTCTTTAAGCATTGAAGGAACATCGGGCGCCGTTACCTCAGCACTTACAGGCCCTTTTATTTCATGACAAATTTCTTTTAACAAAATTTTAAAATCTATACCTGCGTTTGCTAGCAAAGAAGGATTTGTTGTAACACCATCTATTAAATTAGCTTTGTTTAATCCTCTAATTTCTTTAATATCTGACGAGTCTAGAAAAATTTCCATGGATTTAGATTATAAAATTTATAGTAAGAAATAAACAAATAATAGAATTTTTTGATGACTTTGGATGTATTGTTGCCGTTAAAATTTGATTATCCTTTCACATATAATGTACCAAAAGATATTAATGTAAAGGTGGGAGATTTTGTTTTAGTTCCCTTTCAAAACAAAGATATTATAGGAGTTGTCTGGGGAAAAGGTAGTCCAATTAAGAGCTCAATTAAGATTAAAGATATTAAAAAAAAATTTGATTTTGTATCTTTATCCAAAGAAACTTTAATTTTTTTAGACAGATTTTCTCGATATAATTTAGTTGATTTAGGAATAGCGTTAAAATTATTTATTTTTAAAAAAGCTTTTAAGGATTTATCAAATAAAAAAAAAGATACATCAACTTATGAGTACTCATTAAAAAAAAATATTAAATTTGATGAGAGTCAGAAGAAAGCTATTAAAATACTGGATAATCAACTTTCCTTTGATAAATTTTCAACAGTATTGTTACACGGAATTACAGGCTCAGGTAAAACTTTAATATATTTTCAAAAAATAAAAGATTTCCTGGAAAAAGGTTATCAGGTTTTAATATTGCTTCCGGAGATAGCATTAACAAATCAAATTAAAGAAAGGTTTAAGGAGTATTTCGGAAATTATCCTGCATTGTGGCATTCAGATATTTCTGAAAAGAATAAAAGATTGATTTGGAATGGAATTGCTAACCATAAAATTAATTTAGTTTTAGGCGCCAGATCATCTTTATTTCTTCCTTTTAAAAAATTAGGATTAATTATCATAGATGAAGAGCATGACCAGTCTTACAAACAAGAAGATCAAGTAATTTATAATGCTAGAGACATGGCTGTTTTAATGGCATCAATAAAAAAAATATCAGTGATTTTAGTTTCAGCCACTCCTTCTCTTGAAACCTACTACAATACAATTAACAAAAAATTTAATTATATTAGTCTAGACAAAAGATATGGTGACGCTCAGCTGCCAGAAGTTAAATTTGTAGATTTTAAAAAAAATCCCCCTGCTAAATCTAAATTTATTTCACCATCTATTATTACAGAACTTAAAAATACTTTAGAAAAAGGTAATCAAATTTTATTTTTTTTAAATAGACGTGGATATTCAACATTTGTTATTTGCACAAAGTGTGGATATCGTTTTAACTGCCCCAATTGTTCAGTTTCATTAATTTATCATAAAGAAACTAATAAATTAATTTGTCATTATTGTAATCACGAAGCTTCTTTAGAAAGAAAATGTAAGGAAGTAGATAATTGTAAATTTTCTTTTTATGGACTAGGTGTTGAAAAAATATTTGAGGAGGTCAGAGAAATTTTTCCTAATAAACGAATAGAATTATTCTCTAGTGATTTTATTCATAACGACCATGCCACAAAAAATATTTTCGAAAGTATTCAGGATGGTAGAGTTGATATTATCGTAGGAACTCAGTTAATTTCTAAAGGTTTCCATTTTCCAAAATTAAATTGCATCGTAATTGTTAATTCTGATATGAGCTTTTTAGGAAATGATATTCGCAGCTCCGAAAAAACATTTCAATTAATGAATCAGCTTAGTGGCAGAGCTGGAAGGGAGGTGAAAAATTCAACAGTATATCTTCAAACTTTTGAACCAGAAAACCAAACTTTAAAATCAATCTGCGATAAGAATATTTTGGCTTTTTATGAAAATGAAATTAAATTTCGTGAAAGATCTAATCTTCCACCATTTATAAAGCTTATTGCTTTTATTATTTCAGGAAAAAATAGATTTGATGTTGATGAGTGTGCAAGAAATTTAAAAAATAAAATTCCAAACATGAAAGATGTTTCATTGTTAGGCCCTGTAAGCGCTTCTATTTCGCTTTTAAAGGGAAAATATCGATCTAGACTATTGTTAAAATACCCCCAAGAAGCATTCCCGCAAAAATTTTTAAAAGATTGGCTAAAAACTATTAAAATTAAAAAAAATATTTCACTAACCGTAGATGTTGATCCAATAAACTTTAAATAAAGTTAAAAAGTGCAAAATATCATACTTGATTAGTATAATTTTGCATGTTACGTGACGTTTTTTCTTTTAAAGTTAATAGTAAAAAATTCTATGAAAACTTTTAGTGAGACCCAAAGGTACGCAAAGGCAGTATATAAACTTGCTTATGAGGCTAAAAGTTTAGATGTTCTTGAAAAAGATTTTTTAAAGTTAAAAGAAGTATTAAACCAAAGTTCAGATTTAAAAAATTTTATTAAGAATCCAACACATAAATATTCAGTTATTAATAATGTAATTGATGCTTTAAGCAAGCATTTTACTTTTTCAGATTTATTCTCAAGATTTTTAAAAGTCCTTAATAAAAACAGAAGATTTTTTTATTTAGAAAAAATAGTAAACAATTTTTTTGATTTACTATTAAATGAAAGAGGTGAGGTTTTAGCTACTCTTAAATTATCTCATCCAATCTCAGATAGTGAGAAAGTTGATATAGCAAAAAAATTAGACGATATTTTAAAAAAAAAAATCAATATTTCTTTCTCAGTGGATTCGTCTTTATTGGTTGGTTCAATTTTGCAAATTGGCAGTAAAATGATTGATACTTCTGCGAAAACAAGACTAAATAATTTATTTAATAAATAAAAATGAAAATTAATCCTTCTGAAATTACTAATATTTTAAAAGATCAAATAAAAAATTTTGGGACTGAAGTTGAGGTTTCAGAAGTTGGTCAAGTTTTAACAGTAGGCGATGGAATAGCCAGAGTTTATGGATTAGATAACGTGCAGGCTGGAGAGATGGTTCAGTTTTCTGAAGGTACAAAGGGAATGGCTTTAAATCTTGAAACTGAAAATGTTGGGGTGGTTATTTTTGGAGATGACTCAAAAATTAAAGAAGGTGATATAGTTAAGAGAACGGGTTCAATCGTAGACGTAGCAGTTGGAAAATCTTTATTAGGTCGAGTAGTTGATGGATTAGGAAATCCAATAGATGGAAAAGGCCCTATTGATAAAAATGCAGAGCGAAAGAGAGTCGAGATCAAAGCGCCAGGTATTATTCCAAGAAAATCAGTAAATGAGCCGATGCAAACAGGACTAAAAGCTATTGATAGTTTAATTCCTGTTGGAAGAGGACAGCGGGAATTAATTATCGGGGACAGACAAACTGGAAAAACGGCAATTGCAATCGATACTATTATTAATCAAAAAGAAATTAATAAATCCAATGATGAAAGTAAAAAACTTTACTGTATTTATGTTGCTATTGGACAAAAAAGATCAAGTGTTGCTCAAATCGTAAAAACATTGGAGGAGGCTGGAGCAATGGAATATACGATCGTTGTTGCAGCAACAGCATCAGATCCAGCGCCATTACAATTTTTAGCTCCATATACAGGATGCACAATGGGGGAATATTTCAGAGATAACGGAATGCACGCTCTTATCGTGTATGATGATTTATCGAAACAAGCAGTTGCCTATAGACAGATGTCATTACTTTTGCGTAGACCTCCAGGACGAGAGGCTTTTCCAGGGGATGTTTTTTATCTTCATAGTAGATTGCTTGAAAGAGCTGCAAAATTGAATGACAAATATGGTGGAGGATCGCTTACAGCATTACCAATTATTGAAACACAAGCAAGCGATGTATCTGCTTATATTCCAACAAACGTTATTTCTATTACTGATGGACAAATATTTTTAGAAACAGAACTTTTTTATAAGGGAGTAAGACCTGCAGTAAATGTCGGTATATCAGTTTCTAGGGTTGGATCTGCAGCGCAAATTAAAGCAATGAAACAAGTTTCTGGTTCAATTAAACTTGAGCTTGCCCAATATCGTGAAATGGCAGCGTTTGCTCAGTTCGGGTCAGATTTAGATCTTGCTACTCAAAAATTATTAAATCGTGGATCAAAATTAACTGAATTATTAAAACAAGATCAGTACTCACCTTTAAAGGTAGAAGAACAGGTCGTTTCAATTTTTTCAGGGGTGAAAGGATTCTTAGACGATGTTGAGCTTAATCAAATTAAATCTTTTGAGAAAAAACTTTTATCAAAAATAAAATCAGAAGCTTCAGATATATTAAATAATATTAAATCTTCAGGGAAAATTGATGAATCTAATGAAGAAAAGTTAAAATTATTTATTACTGAATTTAAGAAAGGTTTTCAAAAATAATGGCTAGCTTAAAGTTTTTAAGAAATAGAATTAGCAGTGTTAAATCTACTCAAAAAATAACAAAGGCTATGAAAATGGTTGCTGCTGCTAAGCTTAGGAAAGCCCAACAAAACGCAGAGAATGCAAGACCTTATTCGAAGAAGTTAAATTTTATAATATCAAATTTAAAAAATTCAGTAACCGATATGGAATCAGCACCAAAATTATTAGTAGGTAATCAAAAGAATGAAACTCATCTTTGTGTAATTTTAAGTTCTGACCGAGGATTATGTGGTGGTTTTAATACAAATATTTGCAGAAAAGCAAAAGTATTTTTTGAAAAAATATTAAATGAAAGAAAAACTTTAAAAGTTATAGTTGTTGGAAGTAAAGCCAATGATCAATTGAAAAGAAAGTATAATCAATACATCATTGATAAAATATCTTTAAAAGATGAGAAAATTATCTCTTTTGGAAAAGCACAAGAAATTACTGATAAAATTTTAAATTTATTCGCTAGAAATGAATTTGATATTTGTACTTTGTTTTATAATCAATTTAAGAGTGTTATTTCCCAGATACCTCAAGCACAACAATTAATTCCAGTTTCAATTGAACAAAAATCAAATCAACAATCTTTAGCAAGTAATAGTGAATATGAGTATGAGCCAGATGAAAATGAAATTTTAGAGAACCTTTTACCAAAAAATATTGCAACGCAGATTTATGCAGCTTTTTTAGAAAATCAGGCCAGTGAGCAAGGATCTAGAATGACGGCTATGGATAATGCAACTAGAAACGCAGGGGATTTAATTGCTAAACTTACAATTAATTATAACAGAACAAGACAAGCGGTGATTACTAAAGAGTTAATAGAAATTATTTCTGGAGCTGAATCTTTATAGGAGAATTATGGAAAATAAATTTGGAAAAATAGTTCAGGTTATTGGAGCGGTTGTCGACGTAAAATTTGATAAGGATTTACCTGAAATTTTAACAGCACTTGAGTGCGATAATAACGGATTAAGAGTAGTTTTAGAGGTCGCTCAACATCTTGGAGAAAATACAGTTAGAACTATTGCAATGGACTCAACGGAGGGATTAAAAAGGGGTGATAAAGTTGTAAACACTGGAAAAGCAATTACTGTTCCTGTTGGTCCAGAAACATTAGGAAGAATTATTAATGTTATTGGTGAACCAATTGATCAAAAGGGTCCATTAAAAACAAAAGAAAGTTGGCCAATTCATAGGTCAGCACCAGCCTATGTTGAACAATCAACAGAAACAGAAGTTCTGGTCACAGGAATTAAAGTAGTTGATTTACTTGCACCGTATTCTCGAGGAGGAAAAATTGGGTTGTTTGGTGGAGCTGGAGTTGGAAAAACAGTTTTGATTATGGAATTAATTAACAACGTTGCAAAAGCGCACGGTGGATATTCAGTATTTGCGGGAGTTGGAGAGAGAACAAGAGAGGGAAATGATCTGTATCACGAAATGATAGAGTCGGGCGTTATTAAAACTGATGGTCCAGGATCTAAGGCTGCATTAGTTTACGGACAAATGAATGAACCTCCCGGAGCAAGAGCT
>Ga0194121_10008157_pt1 | contig 13378 bp, 22 predicted proteins | sample TA2MahCa50mmetaG_FD_148609 | JGI IMG/M metagenome (GOLD analysis project Ga0194121, IMG submission 148609) | Freshwater microbial communities from Lake Tanganyika, Tanzania - TA2015020 Mahale Deep Cast 50m | ecosystem: Environmental > Aquatic > Freshwater > Lake | place: Tanzania: Lake... | reverse complement strand
CAAGCGACTGGTGGGGGGCAACTGATATGGCTATCGAGATCAATCCGAAAACCTCCCTGTTTGCTGAGGATGCTGCCCATGTGAGCGGCGACCCCGGCATCATGCCCCTCGCCGTCCAGGACGCCGACACCGCATCCGCCGCACTGGCCGGCGCTGCGGGCGACTATGCGCCGTTGCAGGCTGACTCCAACGGGCGCCTATTCGTCAACGGCGTGCTCTACAGCGATACCGGCACCGCCGTGCAGGTCCAGAACTTCGTCCAGGCCGCCGGCAGCACCATTTCCGTCCCCGGTCTCGTCACCCGCTCCTCGATGAATCTGTACAACACCTCGACGATCGACCCGTACCTCAACAATACCACGGCCACCGCTCTGGCCTCAGCGGCACGCACGGCGACGACCAGTTCCTCCGACCTCACCAACTTCAACGCCGTGGGTGTGTATATCTTCTTCTCCATCACGGCTGTTCCCGGCGTCCACACGGTAACGTTGACGGTCACGGCGAAGGACCCGATTGCCGGCACCTACGAAACCCTGCTGACCGGCTCGGCCGAATCGACGACCGCGACGAAGTGCTACCTACTCTATCCTGGTGCGGGGGCGGCAGCCAACGGGGTCGATGTTGTGAACGCCTTCCCCATTCCGCGCACCTGGCGTGTCACCGTGACCCATTCTGCTGGAAGTAGCTTCACCTACTCGGTAGGCATAGCCTACATCCTGTGAGAGGCGTGAGATGGCAACAGCGACGGTAATCACGACGTTCGTAGAGCACGACTGCGCCTGTATGGCGGTAGTCGTGGTCGAGCCCAACGGCGAGCACGTCGAATACATCGGCCGCGTCCCCCTTGAGGAACTCACCGGCACCGCCGCCGAGAAGAAGGCAAAGCTGGTCGCGGCGGCTAAGGCCGTGCGTGACGCGCAGCAGGTGCGGCCACCGAGCGCGCCGACCATTACGGGATCGGTCACTGTCTGATGGGGACCGTGACCGCATCGGTGGCGGTGCGCAAGGGGCTGGCAGCGAGACTCCGGCAAGCGGCGGCGGCCAACGCTGCCGTGAAGGCGTACGTCGAGGGCGTCGTCGCCGGAATGGGGCTTGACACCGACACGCTGGACATTCACGTTGACGTGGATACCGGCGAAATGACCATCACGCCGCTGGCGGGCTCGGCACCGACCAGCCCTGAGTACGACTTCACGGCGACCGAATCGGAAGGGGAGAAATGAAAGGCAAGGGTGGCAAGACCACGCACAAGCCGTGCCCGTTTCCCAAGGGGAAGGGGAAGTAGGCCCTGATGCCGACCCTCACGAACTACCGTCGCAGGTTCGCCCGGCTGGCTGGTGAGTACCAGTCAGGGACGGCCACGAGCGGGAGCACGACCGGGCTGCTCGAAGCCACGGCGTGGCCGTTCAAGTCCAACCTGAGCAAGGCGACGTGGCTGAAGGACATGTACCTCTACCGAGCCGCGGCCGCTGCAACGGGAGATTTGGTGCGCCAGATCATCACCTATGCACCGGCCACTGGGAAGATGACGCCCGACCAGACCTACACCAACGCCGCCTATTCAGGCTCCACCGGCGAGGCGTTCGAAATCCACGGAGTCATCGAGCCGCATACGGCGCTGCGCGACATTCTCAATGAGGCGCTGAAGCGGATTCCGGTCGAGGTGGAGTTCACCTTCTCGCCGGGCACGGCGACGGCAACCCGGCATTCCCTGGCATCGGCTGCTTCCTGGCTCACCAACCCGCTGCACATCTACCAGGTCGGCTACCTGACCAGCGGTGAAGCCCGCGCGGATAACGACCCGTTCCGCCGCACCGTGCGTGGTGAGGCGTTCAAGGACGGCGCCACGGTCTACCTGACGGGCTTCTCCTTCGACACGTCCGTCACGGTCTACGTGAAGGCGCGCAAGCCCGCCTACGACCATTGCCGCGCCTCCTCGGGCGGCACATTCGGCGACCGGGCGGGGCTGGACGCTGAAGCGCACGAGGCGGTGCCCGACGAGGAATGGGTCGCGATGGCAATGCTCGTGGAGGCGTGGGACCGCTTCAGTCAGACGATGCGCGAGACGGCCGACCAGCGCGGGCAGAAGGACTTCCGCGACCAGGCGGAAGCGGCAGCGCGCCTATCGACGCTGACCAACGAGAATTGGGCCGAGCCGGTTCGCATCTTCCGCCCCCGACCGATTGCCTTCGGGCCAAGGTGGAGTTGAGATGCCCGGCCCCGGACGCCGCGCACCCTGGCCCTTCTCGATGCTCCTGGACGATGCGGGCTATATGCTGCTGCCGCCCGAGCGGGGGGCGCCGCTGGTGGCCCGCAATCAGATCGCACTCTCCGATACGCCGACGAATCCGAAGTATTCGGTCGAGCGGCCGGTGACGACCTACGATACGCTGTCCGGCGGCTTCGGTCTGTTGCAGCAGCACGACGACCAGGGGGGGCGCTACTCGCACGCGCTCAACGTGGACGCCTCGACGGACATCTGGCAGGTAGGGCCGGAAATCACCGAGGTGACGCCCACGACGGCCGACACGACCAACGGCATCAGCCATTTCTTCGAGCTGGGCTCGACGCTCTACGCGCTGAATGGCCGGTATTGCCTGGCGCGCTCGAGCGATTCGACCTGGATCGTGGGCGGCACCGGCAAGGACTTCGGGCCGGGCAAGGCGGCGGTCGATGTGCTCGTGTACTACTCCAACGCCGACACGGCTGCGAGCGCGCTCGTCGCCATAGGCGACGCCTCTGGGGATTACATCTGGCGGCTGCGCTCGGACACGTGGACGCAGCACGCGAGCTTGCAGGCGTTGGCATTCGCCCGCTCGGGGCGCGACCTGTACCGGGCGCACTCGACCAACCTGGTCGCCAAGGTGGACGTGAACGCCGACCCGTGGACGGCCGCAAACTGGGGCTCGGCCGAATCGTTCCGGGCCGGGGAGAAGAACTCGGCCGTGGTGCGGATGGCGACCAACGTGAACGGCACGCTGCTCATTTTCAAGACGGACGGCATCTACTCGCTCATCCCGGTTGGGCAGGACAACGCGGGCGATGACATTGAAATCTACCCCTTCCTGCGGCTGGTGCCCGATTCCTATAACGGTCGGGCATTCGCGCCGTGGGGTGACGACCTGTACGTCACCTACGCGCAGCAGACGGCCCGCATCGACCCCGCCAACGGGCGGACGCCGGTGGGGCCAGAGTTGATCCGCACCAACGCCAGCGCCGTGCGCGGGCACGTGACCGCGATGTGCGGAACCGACTACGCGCTTTACGCTTTGATCTACAACGTGGACGACGACGCCAGCTACCTGATGAAGTTCGAGGACAAGTGGCGCGAGGAGGACGGGGCACGGGTGCCCATCTGGCACGGCTCGCTCACCGCAGCGTTCTCGGGCAAGAAGGGAACCGCAATGCACCGCTCCACCATTGGGGCGAGCACGGGCCACAGTCGGCTGTATATGGGCTTCGACGACGGCTCGATTGCGTACTACCAGCTTTCCTGCGTGCCGCAGCCCGTGGCCTGCTCTGCCTTCCGCTGGTCGGTGGCGGCAGGCTACCTGCACTTCCCGCGCTGGTACGGCGGATACCTGAATGAGTCGAAGGATTTGGCGGCCTACACGGTCGCGAATAACAACCTGAGTGGCGGAAGTCGGTACGCCCAGATGGGCTACAAGACGGACCCGACCGCAGCGGACTTTACCGCCCTGTCCTACACCTTCTCGACAGCGCAGCGGGACCGGGCGCGCTTCCCCAATGGGGTGGCGGCAACGACGCTCGACCAGCGGATGACGTTGGGCAACAATGCGACCACGACAACGCCGCAGGTCACGGGGCTGGCGCTGGAGTTCACCGTGCGCCCGGCGCCGCGCTTTTCGTACGACCTGATCGTGTCCGCGGCCGATAACCTGGTGGCCCGCGACGGGCGGCGGCTGATGCAGGGACAGGACGAGATACGGGACGCTCTGAAGGCGCTGGACGACCCGGCGACACAGAGTGGCGCGGTGGAGTTGCTGCTGCCCGATGACGAGGACTACGTGCGGCACGTCACGGTGAAGTACCTGGGGGAAACAACTGGGTGGGACGACCGGCTAGGGCGGCCGGTGCAGGCCATCGCAATCCGCTGCGTGGAGCAGTCGATCGAGAACGTCTACGGCACTCACGAGCGGCTGATGCAACACACCCACGAGGTGCTGATGAAATACCAGCACGCGCAACTTCAGGCGCTATAGGGAGGGCGCGTGAGCATTTCAACGGCGGTCAACTCCACATCTCCCAATACCATCAAGTGGGCCACGACCGACCAGGACGTGTACGAGCGGGCCACGCAACTGGCAGGGCTGACGGAGAACTTCGACCTGCATGACCATAGCTCGGGCAAGGGCCTGCCGGCGGTCCGCATCGGCCCTGCTGCGGCACCCGTCACCATCACTGGCAGCGCGCCGACGGCCGGGCAGGTACTTCGGGCGCTGACGGCGACGACCGCCGGGTGGGCGAGCGTTTTCGCGGGCTCGACCCTGGATGTGACAACGAGCGAGACGACGACGAGCACGAGCTTCACCGACCTGGCAACATCGGGGCCGGCAGTGACACTCTCGCCAGGGGCCACGGTGGACCATCTCATCCTGATCCGGGCGCGACTGAGTTCCACGTCTGACGCTGCGTTTGCCTCGGTCGCCATTGCGGGGGCGGCAGCGGCCGACGTGGACGCCATTGTCCATCAGAGTACGGCCCTCCTTCAGGCCGGCTCCCACGTCTATGCAGCGGACGTGGCGAGCGGATCGACGCATACGATGAAGTACCGCGTGGGCGGCGGCACCGGCACGTTCCTCAACCGGCGCATCAGCGCGGTTCCGATGGCAACGTAGGAGGGGCGGGATGCGACTGCGGCAAGGCGCGACCCATCACGGCGAGGCGCACGGCAAGGCCATCCGGTCCTACGATTGGGTGGCGCCGGCGGGCACCGACCCGGCGGCGATTCCCGCGATGCTCGAAGCAGCGGCGCCGGGGCTGAAGCTCTACAACCGTGGGGATGGCGAGGTCAATGGCTACGTCACCACGGCCACATTCCCGGGCGGCGCGGTCTGGGTCTGTGTTCATCTCTACGATTTCGAGTGCCTGGGTCATTGCACGAAGGGCGGCGAGGGGCCGATCAAGTTGCGGAAGGCGCCGGCGCTCAATGCAATGCGACTGACGGCGCTCAAGGATGCGCTAGGGGAGCACGCGACACACAAGCTAGCGGGCGATCCCGAGTCAGATCGGGCAACACTCAAGCGGCTGGGCTTCCGCGACGGCGACCCGGCACTGACGTGAGGAGGCGTGAGATGAATGAACGCGACATGGCAACGCTCAAGCACTTCGTCCAGGGGCTCGTCTACGGCGGGTTGGGAGCGGCTCTCCCGCTGGCAATCCAGATGTTGCAGGCGCAGCCGTCGGCATTGGACTGGAAGGTCGTCGCCTCCGGCTTCGCCGTGGGCGCGCTGCTGGCAGCAGATAAGTGGCTGCGCGACGCGCGGCGAGAACGGGCCGAACCGCCGCCCGCGCCGCACGGCTAGGCTGGTGGTGGACGTGGAGGGTGGACGGCGCATGACGGAGCGCCTGCCACGCTGGACGGCAGACGACCAGAAGACCCTGATCGAATTGCGCCTGCTGATGGGGCAAGTCCTGGAAAAGCTCGACCGACTGCCGCGGGAGTTCAATGACGGGCTGAAGGCGCTGGAGGTGCGCGTGACGGCGCTAGAGGTCGCGCACCAGCGCCAGATCGGCGCGATGTGGGCCGGGCGGGTACTGCTCGTCATTGCCGGCGCCATCGCCGGCTGGCTCGGCAAGGGACAGGCGTAGTGGGCGTCCTGAAGGTTGGGCCGCACGCCCAACTCCGGTCCGATGGCGCCCGCGCCTGGTTCCGGGTTGCCAACGTGGGCAAGCAACTAGACGGCACGGACCTGCTGGCGCTGATGCACCCCGGCGCCTGGGCCGTCTACCGCGATACCCACGTGGACGCGATCAACCTGGTGACGCCCGGAGTGGACGGCGCGGCGATTGCCCGCCAGGTGCTCCACCGGCTCGGCGGCTTCCGGCGACGGAATCTCGTCGTGCAATTCATCTGCGAGCGGTACCAGAAACGGCCCGAGCTCGAGCGACTTTTCGACGTGATTGCCGCAGCCGTGCCGGTGTTCCACGCAGGCGGGGTGCAGGTCGGCGTGCCCGCCTGGTCGAGCGGCAACTACACTGAGGACGAGTGGGGCTATGCCCGTGCCCGCCGGTGGGGCGGTGCCGATGTGGTGATTGCCAACGGGTACTGGTCTCCGCAGAAGGGGCCGACCATCTGGAATGCCTGGCGCCATCGACAGTATCACGACCCGAACAGCGACCCGCCGGTGATCTACGGAGAAATCGGCGAGGACGAGGTGCGGGACGGCGACAACGGCGAGATCATCGGGAAGGCGGGCTGGAAGGCCAACGGCACGAGCCTGGAACGGTTCGTGCAGGGAATCGAGGCGTGGGATGCCGGGGTGCGCAACGACCCGGCAGTGATTGGCGGGGTGCTGTTTGGCGTGGCGCCGGATGCGGTCTGGGCAGATCGGTTCGGCGCGGACGAGGTAGCTGAGTATTTCGGTCGGCAGGGACGTACGGCGATGCCGACCGTGATGGCAACGAGCACGAAGAAGGAGAGCACCATGCCTGACCAATGGGCAGGGGTCGGTCCTGGCGTGAAGGCGAAGATGCAGACGCGCGGCGACACGCCCGCCGGGCCAGAGCGGTACATCGGGGACTGGATCAGCATCACCTTCGGGAAGAAGGCTGACGGACTGTACGTCTACAGCCGCGACCTGGGGCAAACGCTTTTCATTCCGGGTCGGTAGGGGCAGCGGCGCCACCTGCCGACGCTCCTGCTTGGGCGCCGATCGACCTGCGGGGGAAGCTGCCGACGCTGGAACGCGACCGGCCTGGTGCGTATCCGCGTCAGACCTACGGGCTGCGGCGCGCGACCGATCCGCTGGGCGCCATCGTGGGAGTGACGCTGCACTACACAGCCAGCCCGGAGGCGAGCGGGGAGCGGGCTGTACGGGCCATCGCGGCCTACCAGATCAGCGATGCAGCGATTCCACAGACCGGTACCGGTACGCCCTTCCTGGGGTTGGCCTACACGCTGGTAATCGACGGCGCGGGCGCAGTTTATCTGGCGTGGGACCTGGACCGGCGCGTCTGGCACTCGGGGGCCGTGGTCGATGGGGTGAGCCGGAACGTCACCCACGTTGGTATGGTCTATCTGGGGGACCGGGAGCCGAACGGGTTGCAGTTGTGGGGCATGGCCCGCGCGATCGACTGGCTTGAGCGCGACTTGGGGCGCCCGCTGACCATCGAGGGGCACAAGGACAGCATTCCGACGAGCTGTCCGGGCCTGGCGTGGCCGACGTGGAAGCCCGTTCTGGTGGGCCTACTACAAGACCTGGCAGAGACGTGATTCGCGTGGTGCGCCGCATCGCCCTATGGGCGCTGTGGGCACTCTTGATCGCGATCCTGACAGCGGCGGCGGTTTGTATGAACAGCCCGCAGCGGCCGCCCGAGGCGGTACCGTTCAAGTTGAGCGGCGGGCCGACGCCGGTGGCGCTGGCGGATGGCACGTGGCGAATGGCGTGGCAGATCGCGGGCACGAAATCAGCCCAGGTGTGCGTGGCGTGGCCCGAGCGGGTGCCGACGCCGAGCGGGATGGCGGGCAGCGGATAGACGCCCCGACGGGTTACAAGCAAGTCACAAACTGGGGCTTGACACGTGGCCTAGGGCCGTGTATAGTGGTATCGCGGTCGGGGGCCGTGATGGAGGAACGGAAATGCTGGTGAAAATCCCGCGGCGCATCACGCCGCAAATGCGCGAGGTCGAGGAGAGGTTCGGGAACGACCTCCCCATTGCCGACTTGATCTCCAGAACAATCCTGGAGCACGGCGAGATCAAGGCCGCGGCCGAGGCGTTGGGCATCACGCGCCAAACGCTCTACGCCTGGCTCGCGCGGCTGAACATTCGCCACGAGTTCGACACCACGGTCTAGTACCCCGTCGCACCATCGCGCGACGGGGCTTTTTGCTATCTGCGCCGGTGGAGGTAGCCATAGCGGGTGATGCCCACGCGGAACGACTGGCGCGGAGACCGGACGATCAAATGGAGGTTGCGAGATGGCCGTAAAGAGAAAGGCCGGTGCGCTGGCTGACACCAGAGCACCGGCGAACGAGCCGAATCACAAGGCCAATTCTACACGGCCGGCCTCGGCCGGTCAACTGATCTGCTTCGCGTGCGGCCGGCCGGCAACGCGCCGGCTCGAGCACAGCGCGACGGGCCACAAGTTGCATCGCCCCCGGTGGGTCTGCGACGACGACGCGGCCGACCTGGTGGCGCTCAACGCGGTCCTCTTCCCCGGCATCCCGACGATCGACTTCCCCACGCCGCAGATGGTGGAGGAGGCAACGGCCGAGTTCGGGTTGGCCCCGGACCAGGTGATGCGCCGGCGGGGCGAGCGCGAGTTGTTCGAGGGGGTGACGGCGTGAGCGCCTATGAAGCCGCCGCCGAAATCCGCGACCCTCTGCTCAGGATCGAGAGGTCGCTTGCCCGCATCGCGGACGCGCTGGACGCGCTCGCCACCACGGCGCTAGACAGCGAGCGGCACCAGCGGGCGTGGCTGGCGGAAAGACACCGGCATCTTAGGGCTGCCGTTGACTTCCTGGCCGAACGCTCTCTGCGCACAGAGGAGGCGGTCGCGTCCCTCCAGGGCTTCGAGGAATCCTACGCCGATCTTCTGGCCGAGCTAAACACCGGGCCGGCCCCCCGATGACCGCCACAACGACGGATGACACCCGCAGAGCCAGCTCACTGGCCGGACAGGCCCGTGCGGCGAGGGCGCGCATCCTGGCTTCGGACAAAGCAACCCTCTCTGGGGAGAGGGAGAAGGCCCGTGCCCAGGCGAAGCAGTCACTCTTGACGATCCTAGGCAGTCTCGGTATCCACGAAGTTCACGATCACGAAATCCACGAAGTTGAACTCAACAATGGCATCATCAGCGCGCGAGTCACCATTGGTGAGGGCGCGCGCCTGACTGCTCTCGGGAATTACCCTTACCTGATCCGCAGGTGCCCGTCATGCGGCGGGGAGTCGTGGCAGAATCTCCCGCAGTATCGCGGCCCTGGTGACGGCGGTCTGGTCCTTCTTGCCAATGCGCTAGACATGCCGGCCTGGCGCTGCTATGACTGCCATATGAAGGGGGCAGCCGAGCAGAATAACTCGGCCCAGACGACCAAGGAGCGCGCGGTAGAGGCGCTGCGCGCGTGGGTGCGCGAACTCATTGCGGAGGCGCAGTCGTGACAACACAGACGGGTACGGGTGGCCCCGCGAGCGTCTCCTCACTGGCCGAGCGGATTGCGGCGGCCGAGAAGAATCTGCGCATCGCAATCGAGCAACGCGAGGTAAAGGACCAGCAGGAGCGCGAGGGGCAGGCGAGAGAGAACGCCCGCCGTCTGCCCCGCGCTCTCGGGGTGCCTGAGGCACCGGTCTTGTACGTCACCCACGGGCGCGACTCGTGCGAGGCGCACCTGACCATTGATGGGTACGAGTTCGCAGTCTCGAACGGCGGCTACGTGTGCCTGCTGCGCGCCTGCCGCGACTGCGGTGCCGCAGGCACGAAGACGCCGGTGGACCTCCACTACTGGGTCGACAACGGCGCGGACTACCAGGTGGGGTCGAATCTGCTGGCGCTCGGGAGCGTCCTTGGTGGCCTGGCACCGCAATGCGAGCTCTGCTACGCCGCGACGAGGCGCGAGCGGATCACCGGCGCCGCGCCGGTCCTCACGCCCGAGGAACGCTTAGTAGAGGCGCTGCGCGTGTGGGTGCGCGAAGTCATTGCGGAGGCACGGCCGTGACGACACAGACGGCCACGGCCCCCATCGAGGCGCCGTGGCCCTGGCGGGCTCTGCCGGAGGGGTTGGCATCGTGAGCGCCGCCCCTATGACGGACCCGATGCGCGCTGCATCTGCCCGTATCGAACGCTGCGCAGAGGCGCTAGACGTGGCTGTGGCCCGGTTCGAACGAGCGGTCACCCCGCACGAGGCCGAGCACTGGGCGCGGGAAATCCGGCAGCGCCGCGCGAATCTGCGCCACGCCCGAGCGTGGAGGGAACACATCGAGCAGGAAATGCTCCACGACACGCGGACCCCGCTCGTTGTCGCTCTCGACATCATCGAGGAGTGGTGGCTGCTCGCAATCGTGTCCGCAACCGTCTGTGTGATGGTTGTCTTCCTCTTCTGGGTATCCATGGCGATGTTCCGATGAACGGATACAGCCCGATGGCTCACCTGCTGAACCTTCCCTGCCCGGCGTGCTACCGGGGGCAGTTGGGCGTGACCGTCAATCAGAACTACGAGGGGGATCACAACGTCATAGGCGGCGAGCATCTGGTGGACTACGTTGAAATCGTGCGGCAGTCCTGCCAATGCGCGATTACCCGCAAGCAGGAGCGGGCCGTCCGCGACGTGGCCCTACGGGAGGCCGGGCGATGAATGCCGAAGGCTACGTCCCGGGGAATGCCATAGTCGCGCGCCTCCCCGACGACGAGAGGGGAATCCTAGCCGCGGAGTTCGCGTGGGAATTCGCGATCCAGCTCGCGCGACTTCGCCAGCGGCGCGGGCTGTCTCAGGCGGAACTCGCCCAACTGATGGGGGTCAGACAGGAGACCATCTCTCGGTACGAGAATCCTGAGTATGACCACCCCAACCTTCGCCCACTGCGGAAGATCGCGGAGAACCTACACGCCTACGTGGACCTCGTGATCGTGCCGCACGAGGACTTGGAAGACTATTTCACGAAGGCATACTTGCCTCTCATCGACTCGCATACGGACAAGGAGGAGACGTGAGCGATAGCACGGCACTGGCGACGCGGTCGCAGAACGGCGCCGCCGCGGAACACGACCTGACGCACGATCAGGTGGAGTTGATCCGGCGCACGATCGCCAAGGACGCGACGGCCGACGAGTTGTCGCTGTTCCTCTACCAGGCCAGGCGGACCGGGCTCGACCCGCTGGCGCGGCAGATTCACTTCGTCAAGCGCCAGGGGAAGGGAACGATTCAGACCGCGATCGACGGCTACCGCTTGATCGCTGACCGCACCCGCGCCTACGCGGGCAACGACGATGCGGTGTTCTCGGGCGTGGAGGAGGTCGGGCAGCACGCCTTCCCGGCGCAGGCCACCGTCACGGTCTGGAAGATCGTCCAGGGGGTGCGCTGCCCGTTCACCTCGACGGCCCGGTGGAGCGAGTACTGCCCCACCGCGCCCAACGACTTCATGTGGCGGAAGATGCCGCACACGATGCTTGCCAAGTGCGCAGAGGCGCAGGCGCTGCGTAAGGCGTTCCCGGCCGAACTGTCGGGCGTCTACGTGGACCAGGAGATGCACCAGGCCGGGCCGTCCAACGCGGCCGACCTGGGGCTCGAGGGTGAGGTCCTCGGCGTGCAGCCGGTACCAGACGCGCCGGTCAAGGAGTCGATGGGACCGATCTACCGCTGCGAGGACTGCACCCTCGAAATCACCGACGCGCCCGACCACACCGGGGAACTCATCCCAGCAATCCGCATCGCTTCGCGCACGTGCGCTAAGTACAAGCGCCAGCTCTGCGCCACGTGCGCGAAGAAGGCGGCAGGGGCGACGCGATGACGGCCTCGAACGGCGCCACGCCGGGGGAGTTCACGGTCAAGTGGCGGTACAGATACAGCGTGCCGCCCCAGGTCGTGTCGTCGGAGCTACTGCGGATCAACGACCGGGACGGCGGCGTGACGGCGCAGGCCGTGGTGGACGAGGCCCGGGCCGACGATTCTCCGCTGCACCCCATTTTCCCGTGGGATAACGAAGTGGCCGGGGAGGCGCACCGCGTTCATCTGGCGCGCCAGTTGATCCGCTCGGTGCGCATCGTCCGGCCCGACGGCGGAGAGGCGCCGCAGTTTGTCAACGTGCGCGTGTTGGCTGACAATGACGCGCACCAGCGGCTCTACCGGCCGCTGGTCGAGGTGCTTCGCGAGCCCGATGCGCTGGCGTCAGCCATTGCGTTTCTGACCAGCAAGGTGGCGGAGGCGCAGCGGGCGGTCGAGGAGGTCAAGCAGGCCGCGCGGGCGGTCGGAAAGGAGGATAACCCGACACTTACCCGACTGGGGGAGATGATGACCAACGCACGCGACCTGGCAACGCAACTGACGACGTAACGACGCAACGAAAGAACGGGAGGAGTATCCAAATGGCGACCGTGACACAGGCCGAGCCCACGGAGGGCGCGGCAATCAACGGGGCGGGGCCGAGAAATTTCGTGGAGCCCTTGACACCCGACCGGGTGGACATGATCCGGGCCGGCACGCGCGAGGCGCGCGAGGCCCTCAAGGAGGCCAAGAAGGCCACGCGGTCGGCCGAGGAGGCCATCGAGCGAATCGTGCAGATTACCCCGCCGAACATCGGGCGGGTGCGGTTCGAGATCAAGGGCACTGCGCCCTACGTGCAGGCCCGGTTCTCCTACAAGGCCCAAATCCTGATGGAGGAGAAGATGCAAGCCGGCTCGCAGTCCACCAAGGGCCGCAAGCGGGAGGCGCGCGACTTCGATGCCGACTACGAGGGCGCGAAGCACCTCAGCGAGGAGGGATGGGCCGGTATCCCCGCGTCGGCGTTCCGCAACGCGATGATCTCGGCTTGCCGCCTGGTCGGCTTCAAGATGACGCTCGGGAAGCTGTGCTTGTTTGTGGAGGCCGACGGCTTCGACAAGGTGGACGGCATTCCCCTAATCAAGATCAACGGGACGCCAGAGCAGAATCGGGTCCACGTGCGCAACGCCACGGGCGTGATCGACATTCGCGTGCGGCCGATGTGGCGCGACTGGTCGGCATCGTTGGTGGTGCGCTACGACCAGGACCAGTTCAGCGTGAAGGACATCACGAATCTGCTACACCGGGCTGGCGTGCAGATCGGCGTTGGTGAGGGGCGCCCCGACTCCAAGTCTTCGGCCGGGCAGGGGTGGGGCACCTTCGGCATCGGGAACGACTAGGCAAACTCGGCAGGCTGGGCCTGGCCCGGCTCGGCGTGGCCAGGCACGGCGAGGCACGGCAGGCGAGGCGTGGCACGGCCTGGCGCGGCTGGGCAGGGCTCGGCTGGGCTAGGATTGGCACGGCAGGCGTGGCACGGCCCGGATGGGCCAGGCACGGCGAGGCACGGTAAGGCCAGGCAGGCGAGGCCCGGCTCGTCTAGGCAGGGCTCGGCGCGGCAAGGCAGGCGGGGCGTGGCAGGCGTGGCTCGGCATGGCGCGGCAAGGCGAGGCAAGGCCGGGCAAGGCACGGCAGGCGTGGCTAGGCCACGCACGGCCGGGCTAGGC
>Ga0194121_10008151_pt1 | contig 13390 bp, 11 predicted proteins | sample TA2MahCa50mmetaG_FD_148609 | JGI IMG/M metagenome (GOLD analysis project Ga0194121, IMG submission 148609) | Freshwater microbial communities from Lake Tanganyika, Tanzania - TA2015020 Mahale Deep Cast 50m | ecosystem: Environmental > Aquatic > Freshwater > Lake | place: Tanzania: Lake... | reverse complement strand
CGGCCGCTCGCGCCGGCACCGAGCGCGTACGTCGACGCCACCGCGAACGCGACGCCGCGCGACCGCGCCGAGCGCGTGCACGGCCTCCTGCGGAGCGCGCGCGACCGCCGGATGACCGCGGCCGGCTACCTCTCGACGACCGTGCGCGAGATCGCCGTCGCGAGCAGCGAGGGCGTGCGGGCCTACGCGCCGTCGACGATGTCGGGCATCGAGACCGTCGTGACCGGCGACGCGGGGACGGCGTGGGCCGAGCGCAACTCCACCGACGTGGACGCGATCGACGTGGACGAGGTCACGCGCGAGGTCACCGGCAAGTGCGCCGCGGCGCAGCGGCCGCGCGACATGGCGCCCGGCACGTACGAGGTCGTCCTCGAGCCGTACGCCGTGGCGGACATCGCGCAGTTCCTCGGCGGCGTCCTCACCGGCGACTCGGTGCTCGAGGGGCGGTCGTTCGTCGGCGGGCGGATGGGGGAGAAGGTGACCGGCGGCGTCACGTTCGTCGACGACCCGTTCGACGCGGCGTCGGTCCCGCTCGCGTTCGACTTCCAGGGCCAGCCCGCGCAGCGCGTGACGCTCATCGAGCAGGGCGTGGCCCGCGCGGTCGTGTACGACCACCAGACCGCGCACCGGGCCGGCGCCGCGAACACCGGGCACGCCGTCCCGCCGAACCCGTTCGCGTCCGCCGCCGCGATGCACCTGCGCATCGAGCCGGGGACGAAGACGCGCGAGCAGCTCGTCCGCGAGGTGGACCGCGGCATCCTCGTCACGCGCTTCCACTACACGCGCTGGGTCCACCAGCTCCGGACGATCGTCACGGGCATGACGCGCGACGGCACGTTCCTCATCGAGAAGGGCGAGATCGCGCACCCGGTGAAGAACTTCCGCTTCACGCAGTCGTACCACGAGGCCCTCGGCGCGACGCTCGGGATCGGGAGCGACCTGCGCCTCTTCGCTGTCGGCGACTACGGTTTCGCCTTCGCGGCGCGGCGTGTGCCGGCGCTGCGCCTGGGAGCATTCACCTTCACCGGCGCCACCCAGTACTGATGCGGCCGACGGTCGCGATCGTCGACTACGGCTCGCAGTACACCCAGGTCATCGCGCGGCGCGTGCGCGAGTCGCGCGTGTACGGCGAGGTCTTTCCCCACGACGTGACTCCCGCGGAGCTCGCGGCGAGGGGCGTCGTCGCGGTGATCCTCTCCGGCGGGCCCGCGAGCGTGTACGACGAGGGCGCCCCGGGGATCGACCCGGCCATCCTCGACGGGCGCTGGCCCGTCCTCGGGATCTGCTACGGCATGCAGCTCATGGCGCACGTCCTCGGCGGGGAGGTCGTCGCCGAGGGGAAGCGCGAGTACGGCCCCGCGACCGTCACCATCGACGAGCACGGCGCGCTGTTCGACGGGCTCGCACCGCGCGAGCGCGCGTGGATGAGCCACGGCGACTCGGTGCAGCGCCTGCCGCCCGGCTTCCGCGCCATCGCGTCGACCGGGCGGCTCGCCACGGCCGCGATGAGCGACGGCGCGAAGCGGTTCGGCGTGCAGTTCCACCCCGAGGTCGCGCACACGCCGCGCGGCGGCGAGGTGCTGCGGAACTTCCTCTTCCGCGTGTGCGCGGTGCGCGGCGACTGGACAGCGGCGGCGTTCGTCGACGAGGCCGTGCGCGAGATCCAGGCCGAGATCGGCGACGGCCACGCCATCTGCGCGCTCTCCGGCGGCGTGGACTCCGCGGTCGCCGCGTCGCTCGTCGCGCGGGCCATCGGCGACCGCCTCACGTGCGTGTTCGTGGACACCGGGCTCATGCGCGCGAACGAGGCCACCGAGGTCGTCGCGACGTTCGGGGCTCCTGAAGGGGGCCCCCGGCTCCGGCTCGTGCACGTCGACGCCGCCGAGCGGTTCCTCTCGCGCTTGAGCGGCGTCGAGGACCCCGAGGGCAAGCGCGCGATCGTCGGCGAGGAGTTCATCAGGGTCTTCGAGGGTGAGGTCGCGATGATCGCGCGCGCCGACCGCAGGCTCGATCACATCGTGCACGGCACGATCTACCCCGACGTCATCGAGTCGAAGTCGCCGGGCAGCAAGACGAGCGCGCGCATCAAGACGCACCACAACGTCGGCGGCCTGCCCGCCGACATGACCCTGCGCAACGTCGAGCCGCTGCGCCGCCTCTTCAAGGACGAGGTGCGCCGCGTGGGCGCCGAGCTCGGCATCCCCGGGGACATCCTGTGGCGGCACCCCTTCCCCGGGCCGGGGCTCGCGGTCCGCATCGTCGGCCCGGTCGACCGCGAGAAGCTCGACGTCCTGCGCTGCGCCGACGCGATCTTCCTCGAGGAGCTGCGCGCCGCCGACTGGTACCGCAAGGTCGCGCAGGCGTTCGCCGTGCTCACGCCCGTGCGCAGCGTCGGTGTCCAGGGCGACTTCCGCACGTACGGCCACCTCGTCGCGCTCCGCGCGGTGACGACCGACGACTTCATGACCGCCGACTGGGCGCGCCTGCCGTACGACCTCCTCGAGCGCGCGTCGTCGCGCATCGTGAACGAGGTGCCGAGCGTGAACCGCGTCGTGTACGACGTGTCGTCGAAGCCGCCCGCGACCATCGAATGGGAGTGAGCGTCTGAGCTTCATCCTCCCCCGCGACAAGGTCTACGACGTCATCCGCAAGCAGCGCGCCGAGCGCAGCCCGGGCCGTGCCGAGGGCGCGCCGGGCCTCAACTGCCTCGTCCTCGGCGGCGGCGGGCGCGAGTACGCGATCGCGTGGGCGCTCGCCCGCGCGAAGAGCGTCGCGACGATCGACGTCGCGCCGGGCAACGACGGCATGTCGCTGTTCGCGCGGCTCGTCGACGTGCCGCCGGCCGACGTCCCCCGCCTCGAGCAGCACGTCGCCGCGGCGCGCATCGACCTCGCCATCGTCGGGCCCGACGAGCTCGTCGCGGCCGGCATCGGTGACGCGCTTCGGCGCGCCGGCATCGCCTCGGTCGGCCCGTCGCGCGAGGCCGGGCGGATCGAGTGGAGCAAGGCGTTCGCGAAGGAGGTCATGGACGAGGCCGGTGTCCCGACGGCGCGCTGGGCCGCGTATCCCGACGCGAGCGCCGCCGCCGCGGCGCTCGACGAGCGCGACGGCCCCGTCGTCGTGAAGGCCGACGGGCTCGCGGCGGGCAAGGGCGTCGTCGTCGCCCGCGACCGCGACGAGGCCCGCGCCGCGCTGCTCTCCGCGACGATCGCGAAGGGCGCGGTCGTCCTCGAGGAGGCCCTCGAGGGCGAGGAGGCCTCCCTCCACGCGCTCGTCGACGGCGAGACGGTCGTGGCCCTGCCGGCCGCGCGCGACCACAAGCGCGTCGGCGACGGCGACACCGGCCCGAACACCGGCGGCATGGGCTGCTGCTCGCCCACGCGGATCCTCCCCGACGACGAGGCGCAGGACGCCGCGAACGCGCTCATCGCGCCCGTCGCGCGCGTGCTGGCCAAGCGCGGGACGCCGTACCGGGGGATCGTCTTCGCCGGCCTCATCCGCACGCGCGAGGGCTGGAAGGTGCTCGAGTACAACGCCCGCTTCGGCGACCCCGAGGCGGAGGTGCTCCTGCCGCGCCTCGAGGGCGACTTCGCCCGGCTCATGCTCGCGCTCGGCGAGGGCCGGCTCGCGCAGCACGTCGCCGAGAGCCCCGTCCGCTGGAGCGCCCGCGCGTACGTCAGCGTGGCGCTCTGCGCCGAGGGCTACCCCGGGAAGGTCGAGAGCGGCGCGCCCATCGAGGGGCTCGACGACCTGCCGCAGGGCGCCTGGGCGTTCCACGCCGCGACGAAGCGCGTGGGCACGCGCTACGTCGCGAACGGCGGGCGCGTCATGCACATCGTGGCCGGCGGGGACGGCGTGGCCGAAGCGCGCAGGCTCGCGTACGAGGCGGCCGCCCGTGTCAGCTGGCAGGGCCGCTTCTATCGTTCCGACATCGCAGCGCGGGAGGTGGAGGTCGCATGAACGTGCGCGTCGGGATCGTCATGGGCTCCGCGAACGACAAGCCGACCATGCAGCACGCCGCGGACGCGCTGACGGAGCTCGGCGTCGGGTCAGAGATGAAGGTGCTCTCCGCGCACCGCACCCCCGATGCCCTCCGCGGGTGGGTGAGCGGGCTCGAGGGGCGCGGGGTCCGCGTCGTCATCGCCGGCGCCGGACTCGCGGCGCACCTCGCCGGCGCGATCGCCGGCCACACGACGATGCCGGTCATCGGCGTGCCCCTCGCCGGCTCGTCGTCGATCGCCGGCGGCCTCGACGCGCTCCTCTCCACGGTCCAGATGCCCCGCGGCATCCCGGTCGCGACCGTCGCGGTCGGCGAGGGCGGAGCCGCGAACGCGGGCATCCTCGCCGCCCAGATCCTCGCCACGGGCGACGAGGAGCTCCGAGAGCGCGTGAAGGCGCACCGGAAGGCGATGGCCGCGAAGGTCCTGGCCTCGTCGTGACCCCTGATGTGTTCCCGTGCCGATCTGGTACGGATCCGTGCCGTTTTGGCACGGAAACACATACCGCCCTCGAGGGGCCTGCCGTACCGCTGGGCTCATGTTCCGCCGCGACCCCCTTCCAAGGGACCTCGCAGAGGGACCTCGCGCCGACGTCGCCGCGAGGGGGACCCCGTTGACGTTCGACTCCCGGTTCGACGCCGTCTCCCCGCTCGACTCCCGCTTCTACGGCGGCGACAAGGGCACGTTCGAGGCGCTCCATCGGTACCTCTCCGCCGAGGCCGTCATCCGCTACCAGGCGCGGGTCGAGGCGGCGCTCGCGCAGGCCATGGCAGCGGCGGGCATCTGCGACGCGGGCGTCGCGACGGCGATCGCAGGCGCCGCCGACCGCGTCTCCGCCGAGGAGGTCGCCGCCGAGGAGGCGAAGACCCGCCACGACGTCCGCGCGCTCGTGAACGTCATTCGCTCGAAGGTGCCGGACGACGCGAAGCGCTTCGTCCACCTCGGCGCGACGTCGTACGACATCGTCGACACGGCGAACGCGCTGCGCTACCGCGAGTGCGTCGAGGGCGCGCTCGTTCCCGCGGTCGCGGCCGTCGTCGCGCGCTGCATCGCCATCGCCGAGGCCGAGGCCGACACGCCGCAGATCGGCCGCACCCACGGGCGCCACGCCGAGCCGGTGACGTTCGGCTTCGCGATCGCGTCGTACGTGTCGCGGCTCGGCCAGCGCGTCGAGACGCTGCGCGGCGCCGCGGAGCGCCTGCCGGGCAAGCTCTCCGGCGCGGTCGGCGCGTACAACGCGCTCGGCCTGCTGAGTGCCGACCCGCGGGGCCTCGAGGAGCGCTTCCTGTCGTCGCTCGGCCTGCGGCGCCGGTCGACGTCGAGCCAGATCGTCGAGCCCGAGGGCTGGGCCGACCTCGCGCACGCCTGCGTGACGACCCTCGGCGTCATGGCGAACCTCGCGGACGACATGCGCCACCTCCAGCGCACGGAGATCGGCGAGGTGGCCGAGGCGTTCGCGGCGGAGCAGGTGGGCTCGTCGACGATGCCGCACAAGCGGAACCCGGTCTCGTTCGAGAACGTGAAGAGCATCTGGAAGGCGATGGCGCCGCGCGTCCTCACGACGTACATGGACCAGATCAGCGAGCACCAGCGCGACCTCACGAACTCGGCGTCGCAGCGCTTCCTCGGCGAGATCCTCGCCGCCACGGCGTACGCGGCGCGGCGCATGGCGTCGTCGCTCGAGGGCATCCGCGTGGACCGCGAGCGCCTCAAGGCGAACCTCGCGCTCACGCGCGGCGCGATCGTGGCCGAGCCGCTGTACGTGCTCCTGTCGAAATACGGCCATCCCGACGCGCACGAGGCCGTGCGCAAGCTGACGCTCGAGGCCGACCGCACGGGCCGGACGCTCATGGACGTCGCGAGCGTCGACAGCGACGTGCGCCCGTACCTCGGCAAGCTCACGGCGGACGAGCGCCGCGTCATCGACAAGCCCGAGGAGTACCGCGGGCTCGCGGCGGGCGTGGCGCGCGACGTCGCGGCGGCCTGGCGCGAACGCCTGAGGGAGGTGTTGCCGGAGTGACCACGAACACCATCAGCGAGACGCACGTCCCCGGCGCGAAGCTGTTCCGGCGCGGGAAGGTGCGCGACGTGTACGAGGCCGGGAACGGGAACCTCGTCGTGGCCGCGAGCGACCGGCTCTCGGCGTTCGACGTGGTGCTGCCCACGCCGATCCCGCAGAAGGGCCGCGTCCTCACGCAGCTCTCGAACTTCTGGTTCGAGCGGACGCGCTCGCTCGTCCCGAACCACATCGTCGAGACGAGGCTCGACCGGTTCCCGGCGCCGTTCCGCTCGACCCCGAACCTCGAGGGCCGCGCCGTCCTCGTCCGGAAGTGCGAGCGCGTGGACATCGAGTGCGTCGCGCGCGGGTACGTGAGCGGCTCGGCCTGGTCCGAGTACGTGAAGGAGGGCACGATCGCCGGCGAGCGCATGCCCCGCGGCATGCAAGAGTCCGAGCGCCTCGGGGACCCGATCTTCACGCCCGCGACGAAGGCGATGACCGGCCACGACGAGAACATCTCGCGCGCGCAGCTCGCGGCGATGGTGGGCAAGGACCTCGCGAAGCAGCTCGAGGAGATCACCATCGCCCTGTACCGCTCGGCGCACGCGTACGCGCTCGGGCGGGGCCTCATCCTCGCCGACACGAAGTTCGAGCTCGGCTTCCACGATGGGAAGCTGACGCTCATCGACGAGATCCTCACGCCGGACTCGTCGCGCTACTGGGACACCGAGCGCTATCGGCCCGGCGCGACGCCGCCGTCGTTCGACAAGCAATACGTGCGCGACTTCCTCATCGCGCGCGGCTGGAACAGGGAGCCGCCGGGGCCGGCGCTGCCGCCCGAGGTCGTCGAGGGGACGTCGCAGCGCTACATCGAGTGCTACGAGCGCGTCGCCGGGAAGCCGCTGCCGTGAGCCCGAAGGCGGCCGTGACGCGCGCCGACGTCGCCGCGGCGATCGACCGCGAGAGCGCGCGGCTCCTCCGGATCATGCGCGAGCTCGGCGAGGAGCGCGCCTCGGCGCCGCTGCTCGGCGAGTGGTCGGTGCGCGACGTCGTCGCGCACTGCATCTACTGGCAGGGCACGCTCGCGCGGCTCATGGGCGTGCACGACCTCCCGCCGCCGGCATGGATCCCGCGCTGGCAGAGCGAGCAGGAACTCGGCGAGGAGGAGCTGAACCGGCTCACCGTCGACCACTACCGCCGCTCGCCGTTCGACACGGTCATCAGCGACTTCCGCTTCACCGCGGCGCTCGTGCGGCGCGTCGTCGACGAGATGAAGGAGGAGAACCTCATGCTCCCGGCGGGCGAGCCGTGGGGCGCCGACGCGAAGGTGCACGAGGCCATCGCGAGCGAGACGCACGCGCACTGGAGGGCCCACGCCGACGCCATCGAGGGCGCGCTGAAGGCCGCGACGTGAGATTCACCGCGACGATCCACGTCCGGCCGAAGGCCGAGGTGCGCGACCCGCAGGGCGAGGCCATCCTCGCCGCGCTCGGCTCGCTCGGCCTCGGCGTGACGAGCGTGCGCACGGGCAAGGAGATCGTCGTCACGTTCGACGCGCCCGACGAGGCCGCCGCCCGCGCGGCGACGGACACGATGGGCCGCGAGCTGCTCGCGAACCCGGTCATCGAGGACTTCCGAGCGGAGATGTCGACCTCATAGACTGAGCGTCGTGGTGAGGGTCGCGATCCTCCGCTTCCCTGGAACGTGGAGCGAGCGCGACTTCGAGCACGCGCTCTCCCTCGTCGAGGCGGAGACGGAGATCCTCTGGCACACCGAGGTCGACCTCGCCCCGTTCGACGCGGTCGTCGTCCCGGGCGGCTTCTCGTACGGCGACCACGTGCGCGCCGGCGCGATCGCGCGGCTCTCGCCGGCGATCCGCGAGCTGCGGCGCTTCGCCGCCGAGGGCGGCCCGGTCATCGGCTCGTGCAACGGCTTCCAGATCCTCTGCGAGGCGGGGCTCCTGCCCGGCGCGCTCATCCGGAACGCCGGCCTCGAGTACATCTCGGACTGGGTGCGCGTCCGCTGCGAGGACGACGGGACGACCTTCACGCGGGGCCTCCGGGACCGCGTCCTGCGCATGCCCATCGGGCACGGCGAGGGCTGCTTCGTCGCCGACCCGGCCACGCTCGAGCGGATAGAGAAGGAGGGGCTCGTCCTCTTCCGCTACGTGGACGAGCGCGGCATCGCGACGGCCGGGAGCAACCCGAACGGCTCGGCCGGCAACATCGCCGGCCTGCGGAACGAGGCCGGGAACGTGGTCGGGCTGATGCCGCACCCCGAGCGCGCCGCCGAGCCGATCCTCGGCGGGACGGACGGCCTGGGCATGCTCCGGAGCCTGGTGGAGGCGCTCGGCACGGCGCCTGCGCTAGCGCGTTAGATAGCTGTATGGACATCTTCGGCAAGCAGGCGCAGCTCACCAGCCTCTTCCAGACGAACCCGGTCGACGCCGCGTACGCCCTCGGGATGACCGCGGGGAAGAAGGTGGTCGGCAGATACGCCGACCTCGACATCGCGCTCCTCCTCCTCGACCAGATCCGCGCGAACGAGCTCTTCGACTACCGCGTGTACTTCATGGGCGAGCTGTCGAAGACGCTCGAGACCCCGGACGTGGACGTCCTCATCCTGAACCAGGCGTCGCTCCTGCAGCGCGCGCAGGTCGTCCGCAGCTACGGCCTCCTCTACCAGCGCGACCGGAAGCGCCGCGTCGTGTTCGAGGCGAAGGCCGTCCTCGAGCACCTCGAGTTCCAGAAGTACGACGACCTCCAGACGAAGGCGCTCCAGGAGCGCACGCGCGGCGAGCGCTTCGCCATCGACCAGGAGTACGTGCGCTCGCGCCTCGACCGGCTGCGGGAGTACGTGCGGCTCCTCGCCGACCTCCGCCCCGTCGACCGCGACAAGTTCCGCGCCGACCCGAAGCTGTACGGCCTCGCGCAGTGGTACCTGCAGCAGGCGGTGGAGCTCCTCTTCGGCACGGGCGCGTACCTCGTCATGGCGCTCGCGCTGCCGAAGCCCGAGGCGTACCACGACATCCTCGACGCGCTCGGGGGGCGCGGGATCATCGAGAAGGGCCTCGCGTACCGGCTCGAGGCGCTCGCGAACTTGCGGAACCTCCTCGCGTACGACCGCGAGCAGACCGACATCAGCGAGGTCTACGGCCTCATCCAGGACCGCACCGGCGACCTGCTGAAGTTCGCCGACGACGTCGAACGGTTCATCGGAGAGCCGCTGGCGTGAGCTCCGTCCCCGTGACCGAGGGGACGAGGACGGCGGAGCCTAGCCACACGGACGCCGCGCGGGAGGTCGGCCTCACCGCGCACGAGGCCGGGCTCGCGCGCGCGCTCGTCGGCCGCGAGCCGAACGCCCTCGAGTGGGGGATGTTCGGCGCGATGTGGAGCGAGCACTGCGCGTACAAGCACAGCAAGAAGCTCCTGCGCACGCTCCCCACGGAGGGCGCGCGCGTCGCGCTCGGCCCCGGCGAGAACGCCGGCGCCGTCGACCTCGGCGAAGGCCTCCTCTGCGTCTTCAAGATCGAGAGCCACAACCACCCGAGCGCGGTCGAGCCGTTCCAGGGCGCCGCCACCGGCGTCGGCGGGATCCTGCGCGACGTGTTCGCGATGGGCGCGCGCCCGGTCGCGCTGCTGAACGCGCTCGCGTTCGGCCCGCCGTCGGACCCGCGCACGCGGCGCCTCGTCGTCGGCGTCGTCGGCGGGATCGGCTCGTACGGCAACTGCGTCGGCATCCCCGACGTCGCCGGCCACGTCTCGTTCGAGGAGTGCTTCGCCGACAACCCGCTCGTGAACGCGATGTGCGTCGGCTTCGTGCGGAAGGACGCGCTCGCGCGCTCGGCGACGGCGCGCCCCGGCAGCGCGGTGTACCTCGTCGGCAGCGACACCGGCCGTGACGGCATCGCCGGCGCGTCGCTCCTGGCGTCGTTCGAGCTCGGCAGCGGCGACGACGCGAAGCGTCCGTCGGTCCAGGTGGGCAGCCCGTTCCTCGAGAAGCTCCTCCTCGAGGCCACGCTCGAGCTCGTCGAGCGGGACGCCGTCGAGGCCATCCAGGACCTCGGCGCCGCGGGGCTCACGTGCGCGACGAGCGAGGTCGCCGCGCGCAGCGGCGTGGGCATGCGCATCGACGTGGACCGGGTCCCGCGCCGCGCCGCGGGCATGATCCCGTACGAGGTGATGCTCTCGGAGTCGCAGGAGCGGATGCTCGTCGTCGCGCGGCCCGGCCGCGAGCGCGACGTCGAGGAGGTCTTCCGGCGGTGGGAGCTCCACGGCACGTGCATCGGCGATGTCACCGGCGAGCCGGTGCTCGAGGTGCGCTCCGCTGGCGAGGTCGTCGCCTCGCTGCGGCCGTCGTGGCTCACCGACGACGCACCCGAGTACGACGTCACCGAGTGGGCGAAACGGCCAGAGCCGCGCAGCAGCGGAACTGGGTCGCGGCCTCGTGAGGTGCCTGGTGAGTCCCCGACCTTCCGTCAAGAACTTGGCCTGGAGCTCCTCGAGGTGCTCGCCTCGCCGCGCGTCGCGTCGCGGCGGATCCTCTACCGCACGTACGACCAGATGGTCGGCACCGACACCGTCGTCGAGCCCGGCGGCGACGCCGGGGTCCTGCGCATCAAGGGCCGGAGCGACGGCATCGCCGTCGCGGTGGACGCGCAGCCGGCCGTCGCGGCCGTCGACCCGTGGGTCGGCGCGGCGAGCGCGGTCGCCGAGGCGACGCGCAACCTCGTGTGCATGGGCGCGCGGCCGCTCGCGATCACCGACTGCCTCAACCTCGGCAACCCCGAGCGCCCCGAGGGCGCGTGGCAGCTCGAGCGCACCGTCGCGGGGATCCGCGCGGCGTGCGAAGCGCTCGGCACGCCCGTCGTCTCGGGGAACGTGTCGCTGTACAACGCGACGCGCGGGGCCGACATCTGGCCGACGGCGATGATCGGCGCGGTCGGTCATCTCCCCGACGTCGCGCGGCACATCCCCGTCACGAGCGGGCGGCCCGGCGACACCGTGCTCCTCGCCGGGAGCGCGACGGTGGGCGAGGTCGCCATCGACCTCGACCTCGAGGCGCGGCTCCAGCGCTTCGTCCTCGCGGCGTGCGAGCGCGGCCTCGTCCGCGCCGCGCACGACCGCTCCGAGGGCGGGCTCGCCGCCGCGCTCGCGGAGCTCTGCCTGCGCGACGGCGTCGGCATGAAGGTCACGCTCCCGGCGGTGCGCGGCATCGACAAGCGCCGCGTGCTCTTCGGCGAGGGGCCGTCCGGCATCGTGCTCGTCGCCGCGGCGGACGGCGCCGACGCGGTGCGCGCGCTCGCCGCGGAGCACGGCGTGCCGGTGTGGACGCTCGGCGCCGTCGGCGGCGACCTCCTCGAGGTCGCGCCCGTGCTCGGCCTGCCCGTCGACGCGCTGCGCGACGCGTACGAGAACGGGCTCGCGCGCGCGCTGGGGAGGGCCTAGCCGTGTGCGGCGTGACCGGCATCTGGTCCCCACCCGGCAGCGACCCGACCGAGGCCGCGCGCGTCACGTTCTTCGCCCTCTACGCGCTCCAGCACCGCGGCCAGGAGTCGGCGGGGATCGCCGCGACCGACGGCCGCGACCTGCGCGTCGTGCGCCGCATGGGGCTCGTCGGCCAGGTGTTCGCCGAGCCCGACCTCGGCGCGCTCGGCGGCCGCGCGGCGCTCGGCCACACGCGCTACTCGACGACAGGCTCGTCGCGGATCGAGAACGCGCAGCCGATGGTCGTGCGCGACGAGTCGCTCGGCGAGCTCGCCATCGGGCACAACGGGAACTGCATCAACGCGCGCGACGTACGGCGCGACCTCGAGGCCGAGGGCGTGTCATTCCAGACGTCGAGCGACACGGAGGTCGTGGCGAAGGCCGTCGTCGCGGCGCCCGGCGCGACGTGGGACCAGAAGATCGTCCACGCGCTCCCGTCGCTCTCCGGCGCGTGGTCGCTCGTCATCCTCACGCCGCGCGCCCTCTACGCCATCCGCGACCCGTTCGGCGTGCGCCCGCTCGTCGTCGGCCGCAAGGGCGGGTCGTACCTCGTCGCGAGCGAGACGAGCGCGCTCGACACCGTCGGCGCCGAGCTCGTGCGCGACGTCCTCCCCGGCGAGGTGCTGCGCATCGACGACGCGGGCCTCACGCGGGTCGCCGACATGGCCGCCGACCGCACCGGCCTGTGCGTGTTCGAGCACGTGTACCTCGCGTCGGCGTCGAGCGAGCTCGGAGGGCGCTCGGTATACGCGACGCGCGAGCGCATGGGTGAGATCCTCGCCGAGGAGCGCCCCGCGGACGCCGACGTCGTCATCCCCGTGCCCGACAGCGCCATCCCCGCCGCGGTCGGCTACGCGCGGACGAGCGGCATCCCCTTCCGCGAGGGGCTCATCAAGAACCGCTACATCGGCCGCACGTTCATCCAGCCGTCGCAGGCGCTGCGGCAGCACAGCGTCGCGCTGAAGTACAACGCGCTGCGCGACGTGCTGAGCGGGAAGCGCGTCGTCGTCGTCGACGACTCGATCGTGCGCGGCTCGACGAGCGGCCCGATCGTCCAGCTCCTGCGGCGCAGCGGCGCGACCGAGGTCCACATGCGCATCTGCTCGCCGCCGATCCGCCACCAGTGCTTCTTCGGCGTCGACATGGCCCGCCGCGACGAGCTCATCGCCTCGCAGATGGAGATCGAGGGGATCCGGCAGCACATCGGCACCGATTCGCTGGGATACCTCTCGCTCGAGGGCATGATCTCGGCCACGGGCGCGACGCGGAGGGACCTCTGCACCGCGTGCTTCACCGGCGACTACCTCGTCCCCGTCCAGCTCGAGCTGTCGAAGGAGTCCCTGGAGCGCCAGCGCGCGTGAGCGGCCTCACGTACAAGGACAGCGGCGTCGACACCGCGCTGAAGGCCGACCTGCTCGCGCGGCTGCGCAAGCGCGTGAAGGCCGGACGGCCCGAGGTCATCGGCGGCATCGGCGGGTTCGGCGGCTTGTTCAGGGCGCCGAGCGGGAAGGACCTCGTCCTCGTCGCGACGACCGACGGCGTCGGCACGAAGACCGAGCTCGCACGGATGCTCGACCGCCACGAGGTCGTCGGCACCGACGCCGTCCACCAGAGCGTGAACGACGCCGCCGCGACCGGCGCCGAGCCGCTCTTCTTCCTCGACTACTTCGCCACGTCGAAGCTCGACCCCGCCGTCTTCGACCGAATCGTCGACGCGATCGCCGCCGCGTGCGAGGCGAGCGGCTGCGCGCTCCTCGGCGGCGAGACCGCGGAGATGCCGGGCACGTACGTAGAGGGCGCCTACGACCTCGCCGGGTTCCTCGTCGGCGCCGTCGAGCGCGAGCGGCTGCTCGACCCGGCGAGCGTGCGCGAGGGCGACGAGCTCATCGGCATCCCGTCCACCGGCC
>Ga0194121_10008150_pt1 | contig 13391 bp, 12 predicted proteins | sample TA2MahCa50mmetaG_FD_148609 | JGI IMG/M metagenome (GOLD analysis project Ga0194121, IMG submission 148609) | Freshwater microbial communities from Lake Tanganyika, Tanzania - TA2015020 Mahale Deep Cast 50m | ecosystem: Environmental > Aquatic > Freshwater > Lake | place: Tanzania: Lake... | reverse complement strand
CGCCAGTTCTTAGGCTCGTCGCCGCGCCCCGATAGGGGCGCATCAAATGAAGCGCGCGGGGATTCGCCCGCGCGCCCCGATAGGGGCGCATCATCCGAAGCGCGCGGGGATTCGCCCGCGCGCCCCGATAGGGGCGCATCAAATGAAGCGCGCGGGGATTCGCCCGCGCGCCCCGATAGGGGCGCATCAAATGAAGCGCGCGGGGATTCGCCCGCGCGCCCCGATAGGGGCGCATCAAATGAAGCGCGCGGGGATTCGCCCGCGCGCCCCGATAGGGGCGCATCATCCGAAGCGCGCGGGGATTCGCCCGCGCGCCGGGCGTCCGATCCGCCCGATTCCGGCCAATCCGGCGGCACCCGAAGCGGCAAGCCTGAGGGCGGTTTCGGGCCCGATCCCGCCGATGGCATAAACCGGGATCGGGCTTTGGCGGCATAAACGGGCAAAGCGCAAAGGACCGAGAGCGACTCTTCCCGGATGACTGGCGGTCGGGAATACGGGACCCAGGACCGCCGCATCGGCGCCGAGTTTTGCCGCCCGAAATACCGCCCGCAAGGAATGTGACGCAATCGTAACGATCCATTTTTTCCTGAACAATTTTTGTCCCAAGGCCAAGGGACCATCCGCCATCGCTTCCGGCAGATGTAGCCCTGCGGCGCGCACCCGGCAAGCGAGGCGCGCATCGCCCGCCACCAGAAGGCGGATTCCGCGTGCCCGCGCCTTTGCCGTGAGTGCCCGGGCGAGGGCCTCGCGGTTATGGGCGCCGTAATGGCGAAAGACCAAACCCGAGTCTCGCGGCAGGCGCGCGAGCGCCGCCAGCGGATCGGGAAGGCGGACTTCGTCGCTCATCAGCAATAGCGCAGGAAGCCGCCGTACCCGCGGCCGTCGCTTCGCGGCGCGCGCCTGGAGGGACTTTGCGATGTTTGCTACGGTCGGCATGGTTCGATGTTAGCTGAATTCCGCCCATGACCGAAATCAACGCTGCCGCCAATCTCGCGCAGGTTCGTACGCGAATCGCAGCCGCCGCGCGCGCCGCCGGGCGCGATCCCGCCGATGTGGCTCTCGTGGCTGTGACCAAGACCCACGGGGCGGCCGCAATCCACGCCGCCCTTGCCGCCGGGCAGCGCGTGTTCGGTGAAAACCGCGTCCAGGAAGCGGAAGACAAGTGGCCGGCGCTCAAGGCCGAGTTCGGCGACGCCCGCCTGCACCTGATCGGACCGCTTCAGAGCAACAAGGCCAAGCGCGCGGTCCAGTTGTTCGACGCAATCGAAACGGTCGACCGTCCCAAGATCGCGCGCGTGCTGGCCGAGGAAATGGCGAAGGCCAACCGTCGCCCCGCGTGCTTTATCGAGGTCAACACCGGCGAGGAATCGCAGAAAAGCGGCGTATTGCCCGCACAAGTCGACGCCTTCGTGCGCGAATGCCGCGAAACCTACGGTCTGCCGGTCGAGGGCCTGATGTGCATTCCGCCCGCGGACGAAGAACCGTCGCTGCATTTCGGGCTGCTTTCGGAAATGGCCAAGCGCAACGGGCTTCGCCATCTGAGCATGGGCATGAGCGCCGACTACGAAATCGCGATCGCCTTCGGCGCCACCTTCGTGCGCGTCGGCACCGCGATTTTCGGCCCGCGCCCGTCGTTCACGGGCGCAAAATAAAGGACCGGCTCGTCGTTCACGGGCGCCAAATAAAAAAAACCGATCCATTGGTTACGGGGACGACGGTTCGACGATCAAGCGGTCGCCCTGAGCGCAATCGGCAAGCAGCCGCAACAGATCCAGGCGCGCGAGTGCGACGCAGCCTTCGGTCGGGGAGTAATTTTCCCCGGCGACATGAAGAAAAATGGCGCTGCCGCGCCGCGGAACGGGTGGCGCGTCGTTCCAGCCGAGCACGACCATGAGATCGTAGAGCCCGTCGTCGCGCCAGAGAACCTCGTGGCGGGCGGCAAACGGCCGACGAATGTGGCGGTTGTATTCGGGGCTCGCGGGATCGTCGCACCAGCCGTCCTCGGGCGCGAGCGCCCGCGTCGGCAGCCGGGTTACGGGTTGGGCTTCCCGATCCGGGCGATAGAAAAGATAACGCAGCGGCATTGCGCCGGCCGGGGTCGCGCCGTCGCCTTCGCGTTTCGCCGCGTTCACGCCGCCGCGCCCGAGAGCGCAACGCACCCTGCCTTTCGGCCACGACAAGGTGCCCGTAACCGGGGAGCCTGCCTTCGCTAAGCCCGCTTCGGCGGGCGAAGGAAGGTCGGAAGGAATAACCCGGATGTCCATGGCGCGTCTTTCGCGGCCGTCAGTTGACTATATTCACCCCTTCGCGCCGGGACGCTTCCGGCGGCTGCGTTTCGCGCAACCGGCGCGCATCCTCGTATTTGGCGAGCGCACCGAGCATCACGTCCGAAAACCAACCGCCCTCGACGCCGATAGCACCGGCCGGGGCGGCGAAGGCTCCGGCCAGGGCGCCGGGGGTACGCTTGACGGCGAGCTGGTCCAGCGGATCGGGCGCCAGCGCGCGCGTCGCGGACGGGATCGCCGCCGGGGGAACCGTCGCCGGCGAAGTCGGGCGAACGATTTCAGATGGATGCTCCGGCGGCAAGTAGAATCCCCTCCAGCCGGGACCGGCGATCGGTCCGGGCGGCGGCGGCGGTAGATCGTTGTCGAGCTCCGGCGCGGATTGGGGCGCGGGCGACGGCGCGAGCGCTGCGGGTCGCAGCGCGGCCTGAGCAAACTCGACATTCGGCCCGGCGATCGGAATCGCGCCCGGCGGCAGCAGGTCGGCCAGGGCTTGTTCGTCGGCGCTCGGCGCGCGGTCGGAAGCGACCGCGGGCTTCGGGTTCGACTCGTTGGCCGCGATCGCCGTCGCGGATGTCGAGCCGTCCTTGAATAGCGCGACTGCGTGCTCGCCCACATCCTTGCCGCTCGCTTCGATCACCACGATGTTGGCGAGCGCGCCAAGCCCGCCGAGCGGGCCCATGAACAGCATCCCGCCCGCCATGCGCGCGCCGTGGCCGATCCGGTCTCCGGTCAACTCGCGATAGATCGTCGAGACGATAGGGATGTGCTGCAGCGGGTTGATGGCGTCGATGATGTCGGTGAAGGAAAACCCGCCGTCCTGGAAGAGGCCCGGCGGTTCCGCCTTGACGTTCTCGGGTTTGGGCTCCCGCGCGGCGGTTTCGATTCGGGCGGGATCATCGGTCACCGCCGGTCGCGGCGGCGACGAGCGTTCGGGCGACGGCGGCGCGACTGGACCGGGTTCGACGCGGGCGCGCCATTCCGGCACGGTGCCGTCCGCGCTGTCGGCGGGGCGCGCGGGCGAATCCCCGCGCGCGTCAGATAGAGCGCCCCTATCCGGGCGCCAAAGCGCGGCGGTGGCCATCAGGGCCTGCCAGGGCGACAGCAGGGCGCCGCCGCCCGCCGGATCGGCGGCCCGAATGGGGGCTGCGCGTTCGACGTTGGCGCGCCAGGCGCTAACGCCATCGACGGATAGACTCATGGCACGTTCCCTTTACTCGACGGCCGTTCGTTGCGGCCTTCGCGGGCTTCGGTTTTATGGGGTCCGAAACCCGCTTTGGTCACAACCTCCGCAAGGGTCGTGCCACGATAAAATCGTTATATTTCAATACACTAAATGATATGCGGGGAGGGATTCGCGTTCCGGCGCGGCAAAAACTGCCGCCCGGCCTGGAGGGTCCCGGGGCCGGCTTGGCAAGCTAGAAGAGATGGCCGCCCTTGCTCGCCTTGGCGCGCAGATAGCGCTCGTTGTGCTTGTTGGCGGGAAAGGCGTGCGGCACCCGGCCCTCGACCGCGACCCCGCAAGCCTGCAGCGCGCGGACCTTGTCGGGATTGTTGGTCATCAGGCGGATGCGGGCGAAGCCGAGCAGGCCCAGCATGCGCGCGGCGGGCAGGTAGACGCGCTCGTCGGCGTCGAACCCGAGTTGCTCGTTGGCGTCGATGGTGTCGAAACCGCGATCCTGCAATTCGTAGGCGCGCAGCTTGTTCACCAACCCGATGCCGCGCCCTTCCTGGGCGAGATAAAGCAGCGCCCCGCCCCCGGCGCGGGCGATTTCGCCGATCGCGCCGCGCAGCTGGTCGCCGCAATCGCAACGGAGCGAACCCAGCAAATCGCCGGTAAAGCACTCGGAATGAATGCGGACCAGAACCGGCCGGGCGGGATCGGGATCGCCGATCACCAACGCCAGGTGTTCGAGGCCGCCGTCCCTCGGCCGAAAGGCGATGACCCGGGTGTTCTCCGCGCCGGGCAGCGGCACGCGCGCCTCGCTGACCTTGGCCAGCGTGCGCGCCGAAATGGCGTCGTATTGGAACACGTCGCCGGCGTCGACCATCAGCAAGCCATGGCGCGCCGCCCACGCGGCGAGATCGCCCGCATCGGCGGACGCCAGCGGCGCCACCAGGGCCGCCGGCAGCAAGCGCGCCAATTTGGTGAGCGCGACGGCGGCGGTTTCGCAACCGAACGCGGGCGGCTCGCCGATGGCGAAATTGAACGTCCGCGCATCCGTCTTCGACAGCGGATCGGCGAGGTCGCGCACGAGCGCGGCGTCGAACGCGCCCGCCGCGAGAGTCACAACACGCTGATTGTCGCCGCCGAGCCCAAGCACCTTGGCCCGCCGTCCGGTGAGGACGAGAACGGGGCGGCTCTGGGTGCGCCGCGCGAGGGTATCGAGCGAGGATTCGGTCGCCGCTTCGGCGGCGAGAGCCAATGCGGCGCGTCCGTGCGCGGCGGCGATCACGACCATATGGCCCCGGCGCAGTTCGGCGACGGCGCGATCGACCGCGAGCAGCGAAACCGGCTCGCGGCTGAGAGGGATATTCGGCAACTCGGAACGTTCGGGCATCGCAAACGGCTATTGTGTCGGCGGAGGAGAATATTAGAGGATCGAAAGGCCTTTCGCCGCAATCTAATATCAAGTATTTTCAAGATATTCGCTTAAATTGGAACGGGCAAACGAAACCAGCGCGGGCGGCGTCAATGGCGGGTTTGGCGAGGAAACTGTTGTTGGTGGACGACGACCCGGCGTTCGTCGAGACGTTGAGCGAACAATTGCGCCAAAGCGAAGGTTTCGTCGTTACCACGGCCGCCACGGCCAAGGAAGCGCTCGACAAGATCCGCGCCGACTATTGCGACGTCGTTATTCTCGACATCTGGTTGCCCGACATGGACGGGCGCGAAGCCTGCCGCGCCATGCGCCAGGCCGGGATCAAGACGCCGATCATCTTGCTGACCGGCGCGGACACCGATGCCGACGCGATCAAGGGTCTCGAATCGGGCGCGAGCGACTACGTCACCAAGCCGTTTCGAATCGGCGTCCTGCTGGCGCGCATCCGCGCGCACATCCGTCAGCACGAACTCAGCGACGACGCGGTGTTCACGGTCGGCCCCTACGTGTTTCAACCGAGCGCGCGCATGCTGGTGCACAAGGACAACAAGAAGAAGGTCCGGCTCACCGACAAGGAGGCGGCGATTCTCAAATATCTTTACCGCGCCGGCGACCGGGCGATCCCGCGTGAAACCCTGCTCGGCGAGGTTTGGGGCTATAACGCGGGCGTGACCACCCACACCCTGGAAACCCATGTCTACCGGTTGCGTCAGAAAATCGAACGCGCACCGGGCCGCGCCGAAATCCTGATCACCGAGCCGGGCGGCTATCGTCTGGTGCCGTGAAGCCCGCGTTATTTTTGGCGCTCGGCGCGCGTGCTCGCTTCGCTCGCAAGCCCGCGTAAAAAAAGTGTGCGCCCGGCAAGGGGGGAGAGCCGGGCGCACGGTTTCCTTACGGAACCTGCGGATGGCAGGGGAGCCATCCGTCGGCCGGAGTAATCCGAACCTTTTCTTGAAATGGTCGGAAATTCCCCCGGATCAACCACGGCCGGGCGGGATTTTCCGCGAGATAAAACGCCCCCGAATCAATATGTTAACAATACCGGCTAATTCGCGGGGGGCTTTTCCACCATTTCATCGAACAAGAAGAGCTTGGGCTCGAGCGCGACGCCGAATTCGGGGGCGAGCAGAGCGACGTCGGTCAAGGCCCCCTGGGCGTCGGTGACGGTCCATTTGCGCAAAGCGAGCGGCTTGTCCGCGAACACCAGCGCCAGCGCGCCATGGCCGGGATCGGCGGCTTGAACGAGGGTGATCCGCAGCGCTCCCGGCGAGCGTTCGAGGCGCGCGATCGTCAGATCGCCGCCCGAAAGACGGATTTTCTCGCGCAACAGCACCGCCGCCGGCGTCTGGTCCGAACCGAAATACTGCACCTGCTTGAGTTCGCGATCGTAGTAACCGACCGTCTTGTCGTGGGCGACGATCAGGATCGGCAGCGGCGGATCGTAGGCGATGCGGAGCTTTCCCGGCCGGGCCATGAACAGGCTGCCTTCGGCTTGCGCGCCGGAAGGCGCGACCTGGAAAAAGCGCGAACGCAACGTGCGGATGCCGTTGAGGTATTCCTCGACGCGGGCGACGTCGGCGAGATCCTCGGCCGACAAGCGCGCCGGCTCGAATTTCGGTGCCGCATGCGCCCCGCCGGCCGCGTACCAAAGCATCAAAGCGAACAGGATGGATCGCAGCATGAGGGTCATAACGGGCCCATATATGCGCCCGACCGCCCGGAAAGGAAAGGGATCTCGAAGGGCGCCTTTCGACCGACCCGGCGCTATGATTAAAATGCGGCGGCTTGGGAGAAGGAAAAGACAGGTTGCGGTTCGGAAAAGCCATCGCCTTCGTCATCGGCGGCCTGCTCGGCACGGGCGCCGGATTTGCGCTCGGCATCTTCGTCTATCCCTACATTTTTCTGGCTGATATCGTCGCGACGGAAACGGCGACCGCCCGCGACGCCGCCCCGGTCGCCACCGGCACCTTCGTTCATGCCAACCCGTCCGACCCGATCCATTGGGGGCGGGGCCGGGTCAGCGTCTACAGGGACGCCGTATTCCTGCATGACGATTTCAAGGTCGGTCCGGGCCCCCAAGTTCCACGTCTATCTCGTGCCCGACGCGGACGTGACGCCGACGACCGAGGTCGAAAAGACCATGTTCGTCGATCTGGGGCGCTTACGGGCGTTCCAGGACAGCCAGAACTACGCCATTCCGGCGGGCATCGATCCCGCGCGCTACGGCAGCGTGGTCATTTGGTGCGAGCACTTCAAGGTGCTGATCTCGCCGGCGAAACTCGCGCCCGCAAACCGTTAAGCGATCGAACTCGGCGTCAGTTCTTCTTGACGACGATGTCGCGCGGGCCCTTGTCGCCCTCGGGATCCTTGTGGGCGATGGCGAAGTGGCAATCGATGCAGGTCCGGCCCTCCTGGCGGCCTTTCGCATGCCGGTCCCAGGCCTTTTCCGACTGCTTCTTCTGCGCCATCGACTGCCAGTCGTGGCAGTTGCGGCATTCGAGCGAGTCGTTCTTCTTCATTACCGTCCAGACGTTGACGGCGAGCCGGTAGCGCTGCGCTTCGAACTTCTCGGGCGTGTCCATCGCGCCCATGATGTGCTTGGGCAGTTCGTTGAACGAGGCCTCGATCTTGCGGATCATCTTGGGTCCCCATTCCTTGGGGACATGGCAGTCGGCACAGACCGCGCGCACGCCGGTGCGGTTGTTGTAATGGATCGTCTCCTTGTATTCGGCGTAGACGTTGTCGCGCATCTCGTGGCACGAGATGCAGAAGGCTTCGGTGTTGGATAGTTCGATCGCCCAGTTGAATCCGCCCCAGAACAGGATGCCGAAAATCGCCCCGCCGCCTGCAAGCACGCCGACGGAAAGTTTGGCCGATGGCCGCCACAGGCCGCGCCACAGTTCGATGAGTCGGTTCAGGGGTGCTCCTATCGATCGGTTGAAAACGTCACCCCGGTCGACGCGAAGCGGAGAGCCGGGGTCCAGGAATACCAACACGTTGCTGGACTCCCGCTTTCGCGGGAGTGACGGGGTGGGGATTTATTCAGAGTTTCCCTAAATCAGGCGGCGCCGCGGCCGCCGACCAGCACCTCGCGCCGTCCGACCCGGTTCGGCTTGCTGACGACGCCCTCGGCCTCCATGCGCTCGACGATACGCGCGGCGCGGTTGTAGCCGATCTGGAAATGGCGCTGGATGAAACTGGTGGACGCCTTGCCCTCGCGCGCGACCAGGGCCACCGCTTGGTCGTAGAACTCCTCGCCACCGTCGCCGTCGCCGACGCCCAGGCCGAACGCCGACGCTTCCTCCGGCTCCTCGGTCACGTCCTCGACGTACGCGGGCTCGCCCTGCGCCTTCAGGAACTTCACCACCGTCTCGACTTCCTTGTCGGATACGAACGGTCCGTGAATACGCGAAATGCGCCCGCCGCCCGCCATGTAGAGCATGTCGCCCTGGCCCAACAGCTGTTCGGCGCCGGTTTCGCCCAATATGGTGCGGCTGTCGATCTTGGAGGTGACCTGGAAGCTGATCCGGGTCGGGAAGTTGGCCTTGATGGTGCCGGTGATGACGTCGACCGAGGGCCGCTGCGTCGCCATGATCAGGTGGATGCCTGCGGCGCGCGCCATCTGCGCCAGGCGCTGCACGGCGGCCTCGATGTCCTTGCCCGCGACCAGCATCAGATCCGCCATTTCGTCCACCACCACGACGACGAACGGCAACGGGTCGGTGGCGATCGGCTGGTCCTCGAAAATCGGCCGGCCTTCGTCGTCGAACCCGGTCTGCACCCGGCGCGACAACGTCTCACCGCGTTTTTTCGCCTCGGCGAGGCGGGCGTTGTAGCCGGCGATGTTGCGCACGCCGAGTTGCGCCATGGCGCGGTAGCGTTCCTCCATCTCGCGCACGGTCCACTTGAGCGCGACCACCGCCTTGCAGGGTTCGGTGACCACCGGGCAAAGGAGGTGCGGAATGCCCTCGTAGACCGACAATTCCAGCATCTTTGGGTCGATCATGATGAAGCGGCACTGATCGGGCGGGAGTTGGTAGAGCAGCGAGAGGATCATGGTATTCATGGCCACCGATTTGCCCGAACCGGTGGTGCCGGCGATCAGAAGGTGCGGCATGCGCGAAAGATCGACCACCACCGGCGCGCCACCGATGTCCTTGCCGAGCGCCAGCGGCAGCTTGGCCCCGGCGCGCTCCGCGGTTTCGGAGGCGAGCAGTTCGCGCAGATGCACCATTTCGCGGCGCACGTTGGGCAACTCGATGCCGATGACATTGCGCCCGGGCACCACCGCGATCCGCGCCGAAACCGCGCTCATGGAGCGCGCGATGTCGTCGGCGAGCGCGATCACGCGCGAGGTCTTGGTGCCCGGCGCCGGCTCGAGCTCGTAAAGGGTGACCACCGGACCGGGGCGGACCTTGACGATTTCGCCCGAGATGCCGAAGTCCTCGAGCACGCGCGCCAGCAGCTTGGCGTTCTGTTCGAGCGCGTCCTCGCTGACCGCGACCGGGCGCGCCCGCTCGCTTTCGTCGAGCAGATCGAGCGGCGGCGGCGCGTAATCGTCGCCGGGCAGCGGCAGGCGGCCCTGGCGCCGGGCGCCTTCGCGCTTGCCCGGCCTGACCTTGGCGGCGCGCGGCGCGACCAGGTCGTCTCGCACGCCGAGATGCGGGCCGTCGCCGCGCGCATCGCGCGCGCAATCCCGCGTGTCGGCTTCGTCGTCATCGTCGATCGGATCGGCGCGGCCGCCGCTCAAGCTCGGCTCGACGCGGGCGTTTTCGCCGCCGTCGCCGAAACGGATCGGCGACCAGGCGGTCAGTTTCCGCTCGGCCATGCGTTCCGAAATGCCGCTCACCGCGTCGCGCCCGATCCGGTAGCCGCCGTGCAGCGCGCCGGCGACCGCGACCGCGCCGCGCACACCGAGACGCGCGTCGTCGAGCGATAGGCCGAGCGCGGCGACGAAAACGCCGGCGCCGACGGCGAACAAGCCTCCGGCGATATAGAGATGATCGAGGGATTCCGCGCCCGGTATCTTGGCGAACCACGGCAGGGCCAGCTTCCACAGGGCATCGCCGCCCGCGCCGCCCATGCGCGCGAGCAACGGCCAGCCGCTGATCGGCTCGGGCGCGGCCGCGGCTGCCGCGACCAGAAGCGCCGCGCCCAGCAGCAGGGGGAGCCTGAGCCATGGCCGGCTCGGTCCCCGTTTGCGCACATAAAGCCAGCCCCAGGCGAGGAGCGCGCCGACGGGAACGACAGCGGCGAGACCCAGGGTTTGCAACAGCGCGTCGGCGATCGAGGCGCCGGCGAAACCGAGAAGATTGGCGGGCTCGCCCGGCGCCGCGCGGTTGAAGGAAGGATCGGCGGCCGAATAGGTGGCGAGCGCGACGAGGGCGAACGCGCCCATGGCGAGCAGGGCGAGTCCGCCGACTTCGGACAGGCGTCGCTTCATGAAATCGCCGGTTCCCGCCGGGAAGACGGAACCGGCATCGGTCAGGATTCGGGCCATGGCGCCCGAATAGCAGGAAGGGGCTTTACGGGAAGTTAACGGGCGGGAAAAAAGTCAGGGTTTCCGGGCCGTTTCAGTGGTTCCGGAGAGAGTTTTTTCTGTTTGTCGCCCCCGCGAAGGCGGGGGTCCAGAACTCTTGGACCCCGGGTCGCGCCGCGCACGAGCGCGGCTGGCCCGAGGTGACGATAGGTATTCCACTCGGCGGATCGGTCGTCTCAGCGCCGCGCCACGTCCTCCTCGGGATAGGCGCCGACATTGTGAATGGCGAGGTCCGAGCCCCGGAACTCGTCTTCCGGATCGAGCCGAATGCCGACCGCCGCCTTAAGCGCGCCATAGACCGCGAAACCGCCGACGAGCGCGAAAACGACACCAGCGCCGGTGCCGACCACTTGGGCGGCGAGGCTCACCCCGCCCATGCCGCCCAAGGCTTCCTGACCGAAGATGCCGCAGGCGATCCCGCCCCAGGTGCCGCAGAGACCGTGCAGCGGCCACACGCCGAGCACGTCGTCGATCTTCAACCGGTTTTGGGTCAGCGTGAAGGCCCAGACGAACAACCCGCCCGCGACCGCGCCGGTCAGGAGCGCGCCGATCGGATGCATGACGTCCGAGCCCGCGCACACCGCGACCAGGCCGGCGAGCGCACCGTTGTGGACGAAGCCCGGATCGTTGCGGCCGGCGACTAGCGCCGCGACGATACCGCCCGCCATCGCCATCAGCGAATTCATGGCAACCAGCCCGGAAATGTCGACGAGCTTTTGCGCGCTCATGACATTGAACCCGAACCAGCCGACGCTCAGCACCCAGGAACCGAGGGCGAGAAACGGGATGTTGGACGGCGGAATTCCGACCACGGATCCGTCGGCGCGGTAGCGGCCCGTGCGCGCGCCCAGCAGCAGCACGGCGCCGAGCGCGATCCAGCCGCCGACCGCGTGCACCACGACCGAGCCGGCAAAATCGTGGAACGTCTCGCCGAACGACGCCTTCATCCAGTCCTGAAAGCCGAGCCGCGAGCCCCACACCATCCCTTCGAACGCGGGGTAGATCAAAGCGACGATGACGGCGGTGGCGATAGCCTGCGGGACGAAGCGCGCGCGCTCGGCGATGCCGCCGGAGATGATCGCCGGCACCGCCGCGGCGAAGGTGAGCAGGAAGAAGAACTTGACCAGATCGTAGCCCGACGGGCCGAACTTGTGGCCGGCGCCGGCGGCCTGCCCGGTCAGCACCTTGGCGCCGGCGAAGAAGTCGATGCCGTAGGCGACCGCGTAGCCGATGAAGAAATAAGCCAGTGTCGAAACCGCGAAATCGCCGAGGATCTTGACGAGTGCGTTAACCTGGCTTCGGCGCCGCACGGTGCCGACTTCGAGGAACGCGAATCCGGAATGCATGGCGAGCACCATCGCCGCGCCCATCAGCAAAAACAGTACGTCGGAACCCGCCTTGAGCTGGTCCATGGTCCTCTCCTTCGATCAAATCGCCCCAAACCGAAGGATGGGATTTCAAAAGGCGTGCCAGGGGGCCAGGACAAAACATGTAAGCGAATTCAATCGAGTGAGACAATGTTTCGAAATCGAAACGATTATGGATTATGGAACGTTGCCCAAAAACGCGGCGCCAAACCTTTAACAGCCCAATAAAGCGTCATTTTTTACAATGCCGCAGGCCGGAGGGAAAAATCCCTCCGGCCCCAGGGTTGGCGTTTTGGCGGCTTGGGCCGCGCCGCGATCCCGCCTAATGCACGGTCTCGCCGTGCAGCGCGAGATCGAGCCCGCCGACTTCGGTTTCTTCGTCCACGCGCAGGCCGACGACGGCGTCGACGATCTTGAGCAGCACGTAGCTCGCCACCGCCGACCAGACGATGGTGCCGACCACGCCCCAGACCTGAACCAGGACTTGCCCGGCGTTGCCTTCGAGCAGTCCGGCCGCGTCGCTGACGGATTTGGACGCGAACACGCCGGTCAAAATCGCGCCGACCAGGCCGCCGACGCCGTGAATGCCGAACACGTCGAGGGAATCGTCGTAGCCGAGCATTTTCTTGAGGCCGGTCGCGCCCCAATAGCAGGCGATGCCGGCGATGAACCCGATCGCGAGCGCGCCCATGGGCGTCACGAAACCGGACGCCGGCGTGATGGCGACCAATCCCGCGACCGCGCCGGAAACGATGCCGAGGACGCTCGGCTTGCCGCGCGCCATCCACTCGACGAACATCCAGGCCAGCGCGGCGGCGGCGGCGGCGATCTGCGTCACCGCCATCGCCATGCCGGCTTGGCCGTTGGCCGCGCCCGCCGAACCGGCGTTGAAGCCGAACCAGCCGACCCACAGCAAAGACGCGCCGATCAGACTCAGCACCATGTTGTGCGGCGCCATGTTTTCGGAACCGTAACCTTTGCGCTTGCCCAAGACGATCGCCGCCATCAGGCTGGCGATGCCGGCGTTGATGTGCACCACGGTGCCGCCGGCGAAGTCGAGCACGCCCGCCTTGGCGAGGAAGCCGTCGCCCCACACCCAATGGGCGACCGGGGCGTAAACCACCAGCCCCCACGCGCCCATGAACAGCAGCATCGCCGAAAACTTCATGCGATCGGCGAACGCGCCGACGATCAGGGCGGGCGCGATGATGGCGAAGGTGAGCTGGAACATGGCGAACACGCTTTCGGGGATGGTGCCCTTGAGCGTGTCCTTGCCGACGCCGGCGAAGAACGCCTTGGAAAGCCCCCCGATGTAGGCGTTGAGCGATCCGCCGTCGCCGAAAGCGAGCGAATAGCCGACCGCCATCCACAACACCGTCGCCAAACAGGCGATGGCGAAACACTGCATCGAAATCGCCAAGACGTTCTTCTTGCGGACCATGCCGCCGTAGAACAACGCCAGCCCCGGAATGGTCATCAGCAGCACCAGCGCGGTGGAAGTCAACATCCACGCGGTATCGCCGGTATCGAGCTTGGGCGGCGCCGCCGGCGCGGCTTGGGCAAACGCTTCGCCCGCGCCGGCGACGGCCAGCAGGAGCGG
>Ga0194121_10008142_pt1 | contig 13404 bp, 14 predicted proteins | sample TA2MahCa50mmetaG_FD_148609 | JGI IMG/M metagenome (GOLD analysis project Ga0194121, IMG submission 148609) | Freshwater microbial communities from Lake Tanganyika, Tanzania - TA2015020 Mahale Deep Cast 50m | ecosystem: Environmental > Aquatic > Freshwater > Lake | place: Tanzania: Lake... | reverse complement strand
CCTGTCCGCCAGACCGAGACGGCGCTCGGCCTGGGCCAGTACCATCACCCCGCCGTCGGAGCTGATGCGCCCGCCGTCGAACGACGCGCTCATCTTCTTGCGCCCGACGCTTGGCAAATCGAAGGAGAGTTCTCTATCGTCGGCCATGGCGGGCGTGGCGCCTCCCTGCTCTCGTGAAGGACCGGCTTAGACAACCAAATCCTAAACGAAATCAGTGAGTTATGCTACACCCGCAGCATCGAGACAGCCCGCGTCACGAATAATTCGGGCTAGAGAGATCGGCGGGCGACGCCTCGGGCGCCGACGCACCTTCTCCGCGGCGGCCGAAGGCGAGGCTTTCTGGTACGAGAACGCCAACGGCTTGATCGAGATCTCTGTCAATCGCGGCCGAGCCGATCGCGATCTCGGCCTGGAGATCGGGACCGTCGTTTCGATCGTCTCGTTCTAGCGGTCTTGCCCGGTGCCGCGCGGTCGGTTGAAATGCAGTGCATGGATACGCCCTACTACATCAAGCGCTACTTCGCCAGCGGCACCGAGATCTTCCATGAGGGCCAGGATGGCCGGCAGGCCTTTCTCGTCGAGGAAGGTATGGTCGAGCTCGACCGCCTCGTCGGCCTCAAGCGCACGCCGTTCGCCCGGATCGGTCCGGGCGGCATCTTCGGCGAGATGGCCGTGATCGATAGCGGGCCGCGTACGGCGACTGCGACGGCGATCGAGAACACGACATGTACGGTCATCAGCGAGCGCATATTCAAGTACAAGCTCAAGATCGCCGATCCCTTTCTCAGAGCCCTGGTCCGGCTCTTCGTCTCCAACCTGCGTTCCTCGACGCCCGACAGCGCCCCACCCCGGCCGCCATCAGAACGCTAGGTCGTTTCTCCGACCGACCCGGCAGCTTGCGCGCAACGCAAGGGGGCCGGTAAGGTCCGCTCCCTCGCCAGTCCCTCCGAAGGAAACGCCGATGAAGCTGTTGCGCTATGGACCGCCGGGCCAGGAGAAGCCGGGCATGCTCGACCGCTCGGGCCGCATCCGCGACCTCTCCGGCCAGATCGCCGACCTCAAAGGCAGCGCTCTTGGCCCGCGCGGCATCAACCGTCTGCGCGCGCTCGATCCAGAGTCGCTCCCCTTGGTCGAAGGCAAGCCGCGCCTTGGTCCGTGCGTCGGCCGCATTGGCAAGTTCCTCTGCATCGGCCTCAACTATTCCGATCACGCCGCCGAGACCGGCGCCGCGATCCCGAAGGAGCCGATCATCTTCATGAAGGCGGACACCGCCATCTCCGGCCCGAACGACCCGGTGGTGATCCCAAAGGATTCGAAGAAGACCGACTGGGAGGTCGAGCTCGCGGTGATCATCGGCTCGACCGCTCAGCACGTCTCCGAGGAGCGTGCGCTCGACTACGTCGCCGGCTACGCCGTCTGCAACGACGTCTCCGAGCGCGAATTCCAGATCGAGCGCTCAGGCACCTGGGACAAAGGCAAGGGCTGCGACACCTTCGGCCCGCTTGGTCCCTGGCTGGTAACCGCCGACGAGGTCGCGGACCCTCAGGCCCTTGGTATGTGGCTCGAGGTCAATGGCAAGCGCTTCCAGAACGGCAGCACCAAGACGATGATCTTCGGGGTGCGCACGCTGGTCAGCTATTGCAGCAAGTTCATGACCCTTCGCGCTGGCGATGTAATCTCGACCGGGACCCCGCCCGGCGTCGGCATGGGCCAGAAACCGACCCAGATCTACCTCAAGGCCGGCGACGTCATGAGGCTCGGCATTGACGGGCTCGGCGAGCAACAGCAAACCTGTGTCGCCTGGCGCCCGGGAGCATAGTTGGAAACAATTTCAAGGGCTAACGAGATCAGGCTGAGAACGTTCTTACGATCTCAGCCTTGAATTTTCGCCAAGTTTCTGAAAATATCCACAGACGCGGAATGATTCGTTTAGGGAAAACGTCGAGATGCCGACTAACTTTGAGGTGCATACGCTAAGAGGCGGCGTCTGGCAGATTGACTCGACCTATCAGCAGCGCGAGCCGGCCATCGAGATCGCCAAGCAACTCTATGGCGAAAAGCGCTTCGAAGCGATCAAGGTCATCAAGGACGACTTCGACCCCAAGACCAATAAGGGGAAGGAGATCGTCATCTACGATACCGCCAAGCCCCAGGCCGAGCGGAAGGCGCCGCCACCCAAAGATGAGCCGAAGGCGACCGGCCCAGATCAAGAAGGCGGATGTCGAGTTCAAAGGGACGGGACGGCCGAAGGCCGCGGCCAAGCCGACCTCGCTCGTTATGCCGATTATTCTGGGGGGACTCGTGCTGCTCGGTGGCCTCGGTGCCTTATTCGGCCTCTCGCAGCTAACCGCGTTTCTCAGCAGGCTCTAGCCCGGACTAAGGCCAGGGCGCCTCGACCTCGACCATCCCCGCATCCTTGAAGTACTCGTCGAAGTCCGTCAGCGGGCCGGCGAGGATGTGAATGAGCTTGGCGAAACGCGCCTTCCGTCTCGGCACCTTGATCGGCGTCTCCATCCAATCGGCCGGCTCGGGCAGGACGCAGCGCTGGCGCGCGACGCGGACGACCGTCTCCCGGTGCACCAGAATGTTGTCGTAGAAGCAGTCGACGAATTCCGAGCGCGCGTTGAGCAGACCGAGCTTGTGTTTCGGATCGATGCGGTAGTGAGAATCGGCGACGAGGCCGTAGGCGAGAGTGATCCGGATGTTCGGCGCGAAGGACATGGCGACGCGATGCTCGTCGACCTCGACCGAGACCTCCTCGCCCTTCTCGTCCATGCTCCTGGCGAAGTGGTGACGGAAGGTCGGACGCGTGATCAGGCGCCAGTCGTCGGGCTTCGAGTCGCCGATCTGCGCGAGGTACTGGTCGAGGCGCATCTACTCGAGCTTCGGCTTGGCATGGTCGATGCGCGGCCATACAGCCTGCTGCTCGCCCGTCGCCGCCTCGAGCACGATCTTTGCGTTCTCGATGATCTGCTTGGCCTTCGGCAGGAGTTTCGCGTTGCCGAGGATCGCCTGGCTCACGGTCGGCGTCGTCACCAGCAGCACCATCTCGTCGAGCGCCTCGCTCAGCTGCGGCGAGCACTGGATGAGCCGAGCGTTGCCGGGCTTGTCTTCCGACGCCGAGACGCCCCAGGAGATCGAGCAGACCTGCGTCGCCTTACCGCCGCGCGGCGCCGAACTCATGTCACCGTTCGGACGCATCTTCCAAGGACCCGGTGTGTACTTCATCTCCCCCCTCCTCGCTGCCATCCCACTTGTCCAATAGTGGGCGGGCAGGCAATCGACAAGATGCTAGCCGAGCTTATTCACGATGATTTTAGCTATTCTCAAGAAAACCAAGTGGGCGCTCACATGGCTGATATCGCAAGCCTTTGAAACCGTGGCAGCCTCGATTCTCAATTGCCGCGAAAAATCAGCTATTCATGATCGCTGTGAATAAGGCGGGCTAGCGCGCCTGGGGGACCGGCGCACAGAAGTCGTCGAACGATTCCGCCAACGCGACCGCACCCTGCCTGCATCGGCACGCAGGGTGCGGCGCGAAGAAACTAGACGGAGACTACCAGCGCGGCGCGCGCGGGCCGCGGTCGCCACCGCCGCCCATGCCACGGCCGCCGCCGCCACCGCCCGGCGGGCGGTCCTCGGCGACGCGTACCGTGGCGGCACGGCCGCCGAGATCGGCACCGTTCAGCTCGCGCACGGCGCGCTGGCAGGCGTCCGGCGTCTGCAGCTCGACGAAGCCGAAGCCGCGGGAGCGGCCGGTCTCGCGATCGGTGATGACCTTGGCCGAGACCACCGGGCCGAAGGGGCCGAAGGTCTCTTTCAGGTCTTCCGAGGTCATCGTGTAGGGGAGGTTTCCAACGAACAGCTTGGTCGACATTTTTCCAATCCTCAGGATCGATCGCCCCGCTCTCGCGAAGGCAGGCTCATGCCGTGGCGCGACGATACGCAACGCCGTTGGACCGGCGCAGCGAACCGGCAGGACGCGGTCGACCGGATTGTCAGGATCAGGTGCGGCGACATTGGCGAGAACCCATCAGGGAAGGCGAATGTCGCGGCGATCGGAACCATCGAACGGAACGGCGCACACCACTGGCTCCCGTCCTCGCTTTCGCAGCCACCATGGCCAAGACCGGCGACGACGGATCGGCCGGGATCATGAGGCTCCCGGTCTGGGAGGTCCAGCGTTATTTCCGTGACGGAATGATCGCATTCGAGGCAAGGCTTCTCGACCGATGCTAGCGAGCGCTACTCTTCCATAGGAGCAAAGGGAGTCAGGCGAGATGGCGGAGTCGCAGCGGCGCGCGCAGCTGATCGAGACGGCACTGCGGCTCTTCTATCGTCATGGCTTTCATGCGACCGGCATCGACAAGCTGTTGGCCGAGGCCGGCATCGCCAAGATGACTCTATACAAACATTTCGGCTCGAAGGACGCGCTGATACTCGCCTGCCTTGCCGAACGCGACAGGCTGTTTCGTGCCTGGTTCGAGTCCGAGATCGACCGGCGAGGCAAGACGGGACGCGATCGCCTTCTCGCTGTTTTCGACATTCTGGAAGCGTGGTTCAAAAGCCGCGACTTTCACGGGTGCATCTTCATCAACGCGGCGGCCGAGCATGCACCAGCCGCAGATCCGGTGCATCAGGCCGCGAGCGCGCACAAGCGCGAGGTCCGCCGCATCCTAGAGCGGGTGGCAGTCGAGGCCGGTGCAGGAAGTCCCGCGCTGATTGCCGGCCAGATTCATATGCTGATGGAAGGCGCGACAGTTCTGGCCCAGGTCGCAGGCGAGATCGGCGCAGCAGCCGAGGGCAGGCGTGCCGCCGCCGCGCTGATCGACGCCGCGCTTGCCGATTGAGGCAAAGCCGCTAGGCTTTCCTTCCCTCCGTCGTTCCCCCAGGGACCTGTTCATGGCTGCCGACATAGCGACATATCTTGGCGTGCGCTCCGCCATCGGCCCGAGCGTCCGCGCCGATGGCCGCCGGCTTGCCTTCGTCTCCGATCACACCGGCGTCGGCCAGGTCTGGGCGATGGATCTGCCATCGAGCTCTCCCCGTCAGCTTACCCGTCACGACGACAAGGTCGCGTTCGTGGATTTTGCCCCGGTCGGCGAGTCGCTTGTCTACGGCATGGACCGCGGCGGCGACGAGCGCATCCAGCTCTACCTGATCGAGAAGGACGGAAAGGCGGCAAAGCCGCTGACCGCACGGCCCGAGGTCATTCACGCCTGGGGCGGTTGGTCTGCGGACGGCAAGCGCGTCGCCTTCGCCGCCAACCTCCGCAACCAGGCCTTCTTTGACGTCCATGTCCTGGACGTTGCCGCGGGTGAGGAGCGCTGCGTTTTCCACGGCGACGGCCACTTCGCGCCGGTGGCGTGGTCGCCGGATGGCAAGCATCTCGCCGTGATCGAGATGCGCGGCTCGCTCGACATCGATCTGCACCTGCTGGAGATGGCGACCGGCAGGATCGAAAGGCTCCTGGCGCCCAGGGGCGAGTCCAGGTGCCAGTCGATCCGCTTCGCCAAGGACGGAAAGTCGATCTTCCTTTCGACCGACTTCGACCGCGACCATCTCGGCATGGCGCGACTAGACCTCGCCACGTGCAAGCTCGACTGGCTCGAGGCCCCGGCCTGGGACGTCGAGGTCGTGCGCCCGTCGCGCGACAATGCGCGGGTCGCGCATGTCACCAACATCGAGGGCTACGGCAATCTCGCCATCCGCGATCTTGCTACCGGCAAGGACCTGAAGATCGAGCTGCCCGGCCCAGGCATCGTTCCGGAGATCGTCTGGATTCCCGACGGGAGCGGCGTCGTCTTTACCCTTAACGGCGCTTGCCGCACACCGGACCTCTATCGCGCGGACGCGGCGACCGGCGCGGTCACCCGCCTTACCGTATCGGACACCAAGGGCCTCAAGGTCACGGATTTCGTCGAGCCGGAGGTGATCCACTATCCCTCCTTCGACGGCCTCCAGATTCCGGCCTTCTTCTTCCGGCCCAAGACGCCGAAGCCGGCGACGGGCTATCCGACGGTCATGGTCGTCCATGGCGGGCCGGAGTCGCAATATCTGCCGAATTTCCGGACCGAGGTGCAGTTCCTGATCGCACGCGGCTACGCCGTCCTCGCGACCAACGTCCGCGGATCGTCCGGCTACGGCCGGGCCTATCTCGCGCTCGACGACGTGCGCAAACGTCCGGGGTCCGTCGCCGACCTGGCGCACGCCAATGCCTGGCTTGCCAAGCATCCGGACATCGACGGGCATCGCATCGCCGTCATGGGGCAATCCTATGGCGGCTACATGGTGCTCGCTGCCATCACCCTCTACCCCGACCTCTGGGCGGCCGGCGTGGATTTCTACGGCATCTGCAACTGGCTCACCATGCTCGCCAATACCGGGCCATGGCGGCGCAAGCAGCGCGCCAAGGAGTACGGCGATCCCGAGCGCGACCGCGACTTCCTGATCGAGACCTCGCCGCTGACCAAGGTCAACGACATCAAATGTCCGCTACTCGTGGCTCAGGGCCTGACCGATCCGCGCGTGCCGCCCTCGGAAAGCGAGCAGATCGTCAAGGCCGTCCGGTCGCGCAACGTCCCATGCGAGTACGTAACCTTCCCCGACGAAGGTCACGGTTTCGTCAAGCTTCACAATCGACTCACGATTCATGGCGCGGTCGTGCAATTCCTCGACCGCTTCGTCGGAGGACGTCCCAATGGCTGACGATCGTCTTGCCCGTATCGAGGCGCTGTTCACCGACTGGGCCCGGGACCGTCAGCCCGGTGCTTCGCTTGCGGTCGTCTCCAAGGGCGAGGTCGTGCTCAAGAAATCATACGGGCTTGCCGATCTCGAGCATGGCGTGCCGCTGTCGTCCTCCTCGGTCTTCTATATCTGCTCGATCACCAAGCAGTTCTGCTGCACAGCGCTCCTGATGCTGGAGCAGGACGGCAAGCTCAGTCTCGAGGACGAGGTGCAGAAGTACCTGCCGGAGCTGCCGCGCTTCGAGCAGAAGCTGACCATCCGCCACCTGCTCAACAACACCAGCGGGCTCCGCGACGAGCTGACCCTGATGCTGTTCTCCGGCATCGGCTTCGAGCAGGCGATCTCGCGCGATGATCTGTTCGACCTGGTTCAGCGGCAGAAGACCCTCGATTTCCCGCCCGCCACGCGCTACCGCTACTCGAACTCGAACTTCATGCTGGCCTCGGTCATCGTCGAGCGCGTCTCGGGCGAGGATTTCCGCGCCTTCCTGTCGAAACGCATCTTCAAGCCGCTCGGCATGACCTCGACACGCCTCTGCGACGACAATAGCGAGCTGATCCCGAACGTCGCGCGTCCCTACAGCCGCAACCAGGGCGGCGCCTGGCACCGCAACCTGGCACTGGTCGAGCTCTCCGGCGACGGCGGCATCCTCTCCAGCGTCGACGACATGCTGATCTGGCACGCCAACTACCGCCACAACCGCCTGCCGGTGCCCGATCTCATGCAGAAGCTCGCGACCCGCGGGCGCATGGTCAACGGCCACTCGGTGACCTACGGGCTCGGTCTGCGCACGCCGGAATATCGCGGCCGTCGCGCCTGGATGCATGGCGGCGGATGGCCCGGCTATACGCACGAGCTCGTCCACTTTCCCGACGACGACCTCGGCATTCTGCTGTTCACCAATCGCGACGACACGCGCTCGACCTTCCTCACGCGCACCATCGCCGAAATCTGGCTTGACCTCGCGCCGCCCGGCCCCCGCAGCGACGCGCTGCCGCCGGAGCGGCTGGCAGGCCGCTATTTCGATCGCGACGAGGGCTACACCATGGTGCTGGCGGCCGAAGGGGCCCGCGTGGTCGCCGAGGTCGTCGACTACAAGTTCTGGCTCGAGCAGAGCTCGCCCGACCGCTTCGACACGACGATCGGACCCCATCCGGTGTCGCTGCGCCTGGTCGGCCCGCTCGATGCCAAATACCCGAAGATCGAGGCGACGCTCGACGGCGGCCAGGTGCTGATGTTCGAGCACCCGACGCCCGCACAGCTCGCCCCCGACCAGCTCGGGGCTTATGCCGGCACCTACACCACGCCGGAGCTGCCGATCGCCTACATCATCGAAGCGATCGACGACCGGCTCTCGCTCCGTCTCGACCGCAGCTTCCCCAAGCCGGGCCGGCAGACGCTGACCCCCTTGGGTGACGATCTCTTCGTCGTGCAGCTTCCCTTCTTCTACAAACCCGCGACCGGAACCATCAAGTTCCTGCGCGGGCCCGGCGGCGTGGTCGAGGGTCTCCGCATCAATCTCGGCCGCATCTCCAACCTGCGCATGTCGCGCCGCCCCGGCTGATCGGAGCCGTTCGATGACCGAAACCGCAAGCCTCGGCCCGAGCCGGGTCCTGGCGGCCTGGCGCGAGGTCGAGGCCGGGACGCTCTCGCGCGAGGCCTTCCACGCCGCCGAGCAGGATGTGCTGGCCGCCTACAGGCGCGAGTGGACGGAGTCGATCGCCGGATCGGCCGATGGCGACCTGGAGACCGCGATTCTGCGCGAGATCGGCGCCTGGCGGAAGGAACCGGACTTGAAGAAGGTGCGGGAGCGCTGCGAACGCTCGCTCGCGCGTCTCAAGGACAAATGGAACAACGTCGTCGGAGAGAAGGTCGCCTCCGAACAGGTTGTCGCCTACTACGATACCGCCGACGACCTGATCGAGGAGCTGATGTGGTGGCACGCGCTCCGCGACGATACCTCGCCGCTCGCCTATATGGTCGCGCTCGACCTCGCGCGCGCCAACGGCCTTCGGCATCTGCTCGACTTCGGCTCCGGCGTCGGCGTCTCCGGCGTGCTGTTCACCCCGCATTGCGAGACCGTCGCGCTCGCCGATGTCAGCTCGACCCTGCTCGATTTCTGCCGCTGGCGCCTCGAACGCCGCGCCATCCCGGCGACGTTTCTGGACCTCAAGAACGTCGGCCTGCCGAAGGGCAGGTTCGACCTCGTGACCGCGATGGACGTCTTCGAGCATCTCGAAGATCCGGCCAAGGCGATCTCGGATCTCGATGCAGCGCTCAGGCCTGGCGGCTATATCTTCGGCCGCTTCGCCGCCGATCCCGAGGACGACGACCGGCCGCAGCATATCGTCCACGATTTCGAGCCCGTCTTCGTGAAGCTCCGGGAGCTGGGATATCGCGAAGCCTGGAAGGATCAGTGGTTCTGGGGGCACCAGGCCTTCCAGAAACCTGCCTAAGCCTCTCGGTTGCGGTCCCCTCGCTTAGTGGCGCGTGGCTTCCGCTGCCCGCCCGCGCGTTGTTTCGCAGCGCGCTACACGGGCACGCCGCCCCGCGCCGCTCGGGGAAGTCTCACGAGTTCCCGAGCCGGCAAAACGCGGCAGTTCGATCGCGTAGCGATCTAACGAGAGCGTTTTGCCACTCAGGCGAGGGTCCGTTAGATTTCGCTCCTCCCGAGCTATGAGGCATTCCGATGATGGACGGCGGTGTATTGATCGGCGGCAAGTGGCAGGCCTCGGCTTCCGGTGCGACCCTGCCCGTGATCAATCCTTCCGACGGCGAGACCTTCACCAAAATCGCGCGCGGCGGCGCCGAGGACATCGACCGAGCCGTGAGAGCCGCGCATAAGGCGATGGAAGGTGCCTGGGGACGGACGCCGGCTGTCGAGCGCGGGCGGTTGCTGACAAAGCTCGCGCTGGCCGTCGCCGCCAATCACGACGAGCTGGTGCGGCTGGAGGCGACCGACACCGGCAAGCCGATCAAGCAGGCCAAGGCCGACATCGTCGCGCTCGCCCGCTACTTCGAGTTCTACGGCGGTGCCGCCGACAAGCTGCATGGCGACACCATTCCCTATCTCGACGGCTACACGGTGATAACGATCCAAGAGCCGCATGGCGTGACCGGCCACATCATTCCGTGGAACTATCCGGCGCAGATCGGCGGCCGCTCGATCGGCGGGGCGCTCGCCGCGGGCAATGCCTGCGTGGTCAAGCCGGCCGAGGATGCCTGCCTCTCGATCCTGAAGCTCGCCGACCTGGCCCTCCAGGTCGGCTTCCCCGAAGGGGCGCTCAACGTCGTGCCCGGCCTCGGCGAGGAGGCCGGCGCCGCGCTCGCCGCGCACTCAGGCATCGACCACATCTCCTTCACCGGCTCGCCCGAGGTCGGCACGCTGGTGCAGCAGGCGGCAGCCAAGCACAACGCCCAAGTGACAATGGAGCTTGGCGGCAAGTCGCCCCAGCTCGTCTTCGACGATGCCGACCAGGAAGCGGCCCTGCCCTTCATCGCCAACGCCATCATCCAGAACGCCGGCCAGACCTGTTCGGCCGGCTCGCGTCTCTTGGTGCATGAGCCGATCTACCGCTCATTCATCGATGCCGTCGCCAAGCGCTTCGAGGCGCTCCGCGTCGGCTCCTCCGACATGGACCTCGACTGCGGCCCCCTGATCAACAAAAGCCAGCATGAGCGTGTCGGCGGCTTCATCCAGCGCGCCGGCAAGGCGGGGCTGCAGCCCCGCGCGCGGGGAACCATCGCGGCCAATGCGCCCAAGGGCGGCTACTTCGTCGCGCCGACGCTCTTCGCCGACGTACCGGCGGGGCACGAGCTGGTGACGGAAGAAGTGTTCGGCCCGGTGCTCGCCGCCCTGCCCTTCAAGGACGAGGCCGAGGCGATCCGGCTCGCCAACGGCACGCCCTATGGCCTGGTCGCCGGCGTGTGGACGCGCGATGGCGGGCGGCAGATGCGGCTTGCGCGCGCAATCAAGGCGGGCCAGGTCTTCATCAACAACTACGGCGCCGGCGGCGGCGTCGAGCTACCCTTCGGCGGCATGAAGCGCTCCGGTTTCGGCCGCGAGAAGGGGTTCGAGGCGCTTTACGGCTTCACCACAGTCAAGACCGTTGCGATCAAGCACGGCTGACATAGCCGGATCTCACCCTTCGACACGCTCAGGGTGAGGTTCTTTCCGTTCTCACCATGCCCTCATGCTGAGCCTGTCGAAGCATGAGGTTCCAGCACACGGGGGCATTCATGCGTCTCAAGGACAAGGTCGCGATCGTCACCGGCGGCGGCTCGGGCTTCGGCGAAGGCATCGTCAAGCGCTACGCCAGGGAAGGCGCCAAGGTCGTGGTCAACGATGTCAACCGTCAGGCCGGCGATCGCGTCGCGCGCGAGATCAAGGCGGCCGGGGGCGAAGCGATCTTCATCAAGGCCGACGTCGCCTCCTCCTCGGAGGTCAAGGCGATGGTCGCGGAGACCGTCGGCCGGTACGGGCACCTCGACGTCATGGTCAACAACGCCGGCATCACGCACAAGAACCGTTCCATGCTCGAGGTGACCGAGGAGGAATTCGACCGCATCTATGCGGTCAACGTGAAGGCGGTCTACCTCTCGGCGCTCCACGTCGTGCCGGTGATGCAGATGCGCGGCGGCGGCTCGATCATCACGACCGCCTCGACCGCCGGTCTGCGGCCGCGGCCGGGGCTGACCGTCTACAACAGCTCCAAGGGGGCCGTCATCACCATGACCAAGTCGATGGCGGTCGAGTTCGCTCCGCACAACATCCGCGTCAACTGCCTCTGCCCGGTGATCGGCATGACCGGCCTGACCGAGCTGTTCATGGGCCAGCCGGACTCGCCGGAGATCCGCCAGAAGTTCCTGTCCTCGATTCCGCTCGGACGCATGTCGACGCCCGAGGATCTGGCGAACGCCGCGCTCTACCTCGCTTCCGACGAGGCGAGCTTCATCACCGGCGTCGCGCTCGAAGTCGACGGCGGGCGCTGCATCTGATCAGTCGATCTCGACGACCTTCTGCACCTTCTTGCGCGCGCGCCAGCGCGTGACCGCAACGCCGAGAACGACGAGGCCGATCACCGTCGGCAGCACGAGTTTGAGGCCGTACTCATCGATCAGGCCGGCAATCGCCTTGCCGAAGAAGTAACCGGCGGTGGCGAAGCTCACCGCCCAGATCGCCGCGGCGATGACATTCAGCGTCGTGTAGCGGATGACGCCGATCCCGGCGGCACCGCAGGCGAAGGGCGCGACGTTGCGCACGCCGTAGACGAAGCGGAATCCCAAGATGAACCAGTTGTCGTAGCGGCGGAGGAAACCGAAGGCGGGCTGGCATCGGGCCTCGAGGCGAGGGAAGCGATGCATCAACGGGCGGCCCCAACGCCGACCGATCCAGTAATAGAGCTGGTCGCCGGCGACGGTGCCGGCGAAGCCCGAGAGCACCACCAGCCAGAGGCTCAGTAGCTCTTCATGGGCGGCCCACCCGGCGATGATCTGGATGGTCTCGCCCTCGATGAAGGTGTTGATGACGATCGCCCAGTAGCCGTACTTGGCGATCAGATGCTCGATATCGAGGCCGAGAAGGTGGTCGAGGAACTCCATTCCGCTTCAGTGCGAGATCACGAAATCGGGACGCCAAAACGAAGCCGCCCGGGACAAGCCCGGGCGGCGGACGCGGCGGCTGGCCGCCAAACGGCTACTCGCGATTGCTGCCGAAGAGCTGCAGCATCATGATGAACAGGTTGATGAAGTCGAGATAGAGCGTCAGCGCGCCCATGATCGCCTTCTTGCCCATCACGTCGGAGGCATCGAGCTCGTCATAGAGTTCCTTGATGCGCTGGGTGTCGTAGGCCGTCAGGCCCGTGAACACCAGGACGCCGATCACCGAGATCGCGAACTGCAGCGCCGAGGATGCCAGGAAGATGTTGACGATCGACGCCAGGATGATGCCGATCAGCCCCATGAACAGGAAGGTGCCGAAGCCCGACAGATCCCGCTTCGTGGTGTAGCCATAGAGGCTGACGCCCGCGAAAGCGCCCGCGGTGATGAAGAACACCCGTGCGATGCTCTGGCCGGTGAAGACCAGGAAGATCGAGGCGAGCGACAGCCCCATCAGCGAGGCGTAGATCCAGAACACCACCTGGGCGGTGCCCGACGACATGGCGTGGACCCGCGCGGCCAGGAAGAACACCAGCGCGATCGGCGCCAGCATGATCACCCACTTCAGCGGCGAGACGAACAGCAGGTTGGCCACCGCCGGGTTCGACATCGCGTAGGTCGCGGTCGCATAGGCGATAAGACCGGTCAGCGCGAGGGCGCTGGCCATGTAGTTGTAAACATTGAGCATGTACTGGCGCAGGCCGACGTCGTACTGGGCGACTTCGGCCTCTGTGCGCGTCATGTACCTACGATCGGTTTCCATCGCAAAGCCCCTTGGTAGCGGCGGTCGGCCGAAGATCCGGCCAAGCAACAATGTGGTTTCGCCAGTGCCAATCGTCAATAGGCTATGGCGCCGCTATGCCTTAGCTAAATAAATGATTTCAGAAGCATTACGGCGCTGCAGCATGAGCGGCCTCGCCCCTGCGCTTCTTCTCTGACAGGCTCTTGAGCTGGCCGCAGGCGGCAAGAATATCGCGACCGCGCGGCGTCCTCACCGGA
>Ga0194121_10008138_pt1 | contig 13406 bp, 8 predicted proteins | sample TA2MahCa50mmetaG_FD_148609 | JGI IMG/M metagenome (GOLD analysis project Ga0194121, IMG submission 148609) | Freshwater microbial communities from Lake Tanganyika, Tanzania - TA2015020 Mahale Deep Cast 50m | ecosystem: Environmental > Aquatic > Freshwater > Lake | place: Tanzania: Lake... | reverse complement strand
CGGCGGAGGCCGTCGTCCTCGACTACTCGGAGATGGACGCGGAGGTCCTGCGCGCCTGCGACAAGCTTCGCTTCATCAGCTTCCTCGGCATCGGGTACGCGGGCTCGATCGACGTGGAGGAAGCGACGCGGCGCAAGGTCGCGATCGCGTACACGCCGGACTACGGCGCCACGTCGGTGGCCGAGCACGCGCTCGCGATGATTCTCGCGCTCACGCGGCACGTCGGCCAGGCGTACGTCAGCGCGCGCGAAGGGAAGTGGGAGCCGGGGCGCTTCCGTGGCATGGAGCTGCGCGGCAAGACGCTGGGCATCGTCGGGCTCGGCCCGATCGGCACGGAGATGGCGCGGCTCGGCGCCGGGCTCGGCATGAAGCTCTTCGGCTGGACGCGGACGCCGTCGCCCGCGCGTGCGGTGCACGGCGTGACGCTGGCGTCGCTGGAGACGCTGTTCGCCGAGGCCGACGTCGTCACGCTGCACCAGGCGTACCGGCCGGAGTCACACGGCATGATCACGCGGGCACTGCTCGAGCGGATGAAGCCCGAGGCGTGGTTCGTGAACACCGCGCGGGCGCGGCTCGTGGACAACGAGGCGCTGGCGGAGATGCTGCGCGCCGGCCGCATCCGCGGCGCCGCGCTCGACGTGCACGACACCGAGCCGCCGCCGGCGGAGTACGTGTTCCGGACGCTCGACAACGTGCTGATCACCCCGCACATCGGCTACAACACCGCGGAGGCGTCGTCGAACATGCTGCGCATCGCGATCGCCACGGTGGAGGCGTTCGCGCGCGGCGAGCGCCTCCACGTGGTCAACGGCGTGTAGCGCGGCGTCAGTCGGGCAGAGCGCGGCAGTTTCGACCGCCACGAAAAGTGAACAGTGGTCGATCCCGTCGCTGCCGCTAACATGTGGAATGGCCAGGATGGCGAGCCACGACCCTGACTTTCACGGGCACCGACGGCGCCTCAGGGAGCGTTTCGTCAAGAGTGGTCTGCAGGGTTTTGCTGACTACGAGGTCGTCGAGCTGCTTCTGACCTTGGCGGTCCCGCGAAGCGACGTCAAGCAACCGGCCAAGGAGTTGATCGCGAAATTCAAGACACTGCGAGGGATCCTCGACGCCCCGATGGATGAGCTTCAACGCGTGAAGGGCGTGGGCCCGGTAACGCCGGTCGCGCTCCGGGTTATCCGCGAAGCGGCCTCGCTGTATCTCCAGCAGAGCGCAGAGCGTCGCGATTGCCTTGCCGACGCCGAGAGCCTCGAGCGGTTCTGGCGGGCGCGCATTGGTGCGTTGTCTCATGAAGTGTTCCAGATCGCGTACCTCGACTCGGGCTACCGGCTGCTCCGCGATGGTGTGGAGGAGCTGGAGAGAGGCACGGTCGATCGCGCGGCCGTCTACCCGCGCGTGGTGATGGAGGCAGCCCTCCGGCGTGGCGCGGCAGGGCTCGTGCTCGGCCACAACCATCCCAACGGCAAAGTCGAGCCGTCGGAGCAGGACCGCGTTCTAACCCGCGCGCTCGTCCTGGCGGCGGAAGCGCTTCAGGTGCGGATCGTCGATCACGTGATCGTCTCGGCGGACGCCGCCTTCAGTTTTAGGAAGGCCGGACTGTTGTGACCATCGCTCCCGCGATCCTCGACGCCTATCCTGCGTTGAACGACGCGCAGCGGGCCATCGTCGGACACGGTGACGGCCCGCTTCTCGTCGTCGCCGGACCGGGCTCGGGAAAGACGTTTGGCCTGGTGCTGCGCGCGATCAATCTGCTGGTCCTGGAGAAGGCGGCGCCGCACGGGCTCGTCCTGTGCACGTTCACCGAGAAGGCCGCCTTCGAGCTACGAGACCGTATTGCCGCCGTCGCCGCCAGGATCGGCTACCAGGGAGACTTGAGCACCCTCCGGGTGGGAACGATTCACGGGACATGCAGTCGCATCCTCGCCGAGCACCGGCACCGGACACCGCTCGGAAACAATCACGAAACGCTCGACGACCTGACGCAGCTCTTGTTCATCTTCGAGCACTTCGACGGGATCATCGGGGCGCCGACCGATAACGGCACCTATCTCACCCGCTGGAAGACGAAGTGGACGGCGATCGAGGGCTTGCGTCCGTACTTCGACAAGATCACGGAGGAGGTCGTCGATCCGGAGCATTTGCTGGTGGCCGAGGACGCCTTCCTGCGCATGCTCGGCACCGCCTACCTCGGCTATCGAAAAGCGCTCCTCGCCGGCAACCGGCTGGACTTCGCCTACCTCCAGCGACTCGTCTACGATCTCCTGCTCGATCCAGAGATGGCGTCGAAAGTGACCTCCGGGATCACGCACGTCCTCGTCGACGAATACCAGGACACCAACTACATCCAGGAGCAGGTGTTGCTCCGTCTGTCCGCCGAAACCGGAAACCTCTGCGTGGTCGGCGACGAGGACCAGAGTCTGTACCGGTTCCGCGGCGCGACCGTGCGCAATATCCTCGAGTTTCCGCAGCGGGTGCGCGACTGCGCGCTCGTCAAGCTGACGACGAACTACCGCTCCCATCGGCGGATCGTCCAGGCGTATGGGCGCTGGATGGCTTCCACCGACTGGTCGAACCAGGCGGGACCGCCGTTCCGTCACGACAAGACCATCGTGGCCGATCCGGACGGCGGACATCCCGACTATCCGGCCGTGTTCGCGATCTGGGGCGGCAGCGCACGTGATGAGGCTGAGCGGTTCGCCACGCTCGTCGCGTTCCTCAAGGAGCGCGGCATCGTCGCCGACTACAACCAAGTGGCGCTGCTGCTTCACAGCGTGCGGGTGGAGCACAGCGGGCCCTACATCGACGCGCTGCAAGCACGCGGGATTCCCGCCTTCTGTCCTCGTGCGCGCGCGTTCTTCGACAACGACGAGGTGCGCCTGATGATCGGGGGCCTCGCGATCCTTTTCGGCTACCACGGCGCAGGGCGCGGTGAGATCAGCGGCCCAACGCTTATCGCGCTCGCACGGTACGTTGACGAGTGCATCGTCGAGCTGGCGAGGTCCTACGGACCGCCCCATGCCCTGGCAGCGGCGCTCAAGCAGCATGCGGCCGAGATCGAGGCGCTGCGGGAAGGCGAGGCGCTGGACCGCCGCGTCTCGGATTATCTCTACCTGCTCCTTTCTCTCGATCCTTTCGCCGGCTTCCTTGCGAACGAGAACCGCGCCCGGAACCTGGCTACGCTCTCCCAGCTCCTCAGCACGTTCCAGAGCTACTACGGCTACACGGTCGTGACCCATCGGAACCGGCAGCCCCTGCGGTGGCACCTCTTCAACAGCTTCTTGCGTCTCCTCCACGACGGGGGCATCAACGAGTACGAAGATCCGAACCGGCCGTTCCCGAAAGGCTACGTACAGGTGATGACGATTCACCAGGCGAAGGGCCTTGAGTTTCCAATCGTCGCGGTTGGTTCGCTCGACGCCCAGATCGCGTCCCCAAAGCAGGTGGACCGGGATCTCGAGGCTTACTACCAGCGGCCGCCTTTCGAGCCGGCCGAGCGCATCACCCGCTTCGACCGGATGCGTCTGCACTACGTGGCGTTCTCGCGCGCGGAGCGGGTCCTGGTCCTGACCGCGCACTCCGCGCCGAAAGGGCATTTCACGCCGATCTGGCAGGGCCTGCCGCAGTGGCCCTACGTCGAGCAGGAGCTGCTCGCCGCGCAGCGGTTCACGCCGAAAGACCGCATGCCGGTCAAGCGCGCCTACAGCTTTACCGGCGACCTCAAGGTGTACGAAACGTGCCCCCGGCAGTACCAGTTCTTCCGCGAGTACGACTTCACGCCGTCACGCTCGGCCACGATTTTCTTCGGCCTCCTCGTGCATCAGGCGATCGAAGAGGTCCATCGCCTCGCGCTGGACGGGAAGCTGGCGGTGCTCGACGAGCCACGCCTCCGCGCCCTGTTCGACCGGACCTTCTCGTTCCTGTCCCTTGCCGACGTACGTCCGATCGGGCCGGCGGCGCGGGAGACGGCGTTCACCCACGTGGCGAACTACGTCCGCCAGAACCGCGAGGAGATGAGCCGCATCGTCGAGACCGAGGTCGATGTCTCGGTCGAGAAGGACGGATACATCCTCACCGGCAAGGTCGACCTCCTCCTGGGCGGCGACGGTCGCCTCGAGCTCCTTGACTTCAAGACCTCCGAGCGCCCGGCGGACGCCGAGCGCCTCGCGACCTACGAGCGGCAACTGTGCACGTACGCGCATATTCTCGAGCGTCGTTACGGCAAGCGGCCGGACCGTCTGCTGCTGTACTGGACGGCGGAGGCCGACAAGCGGCGAGCGCTCATGGAGTTCCCGTACCGGCCGGAGATGGTCGACGACGCCGGCCGCGCATTTGATACGGTCGTCCACAAGATCCAGGATCGCGACTTCCGGGTGGTCCGGGCGCCCGAGCGGGACATCTGCAAAGAGTGCGACCTGAACGCGCTCTGCGCCCGGGACGGGGTGATCCGCCCGTTCGAAAGGAACGAGTAGATGGCGAAAATCGAGGTCACGAAGACCGAGCTGGTCTGGCCGGGCAAGTACAACGACGATGGGAGCCGCAAGGAGGTCCCGCGCGTCAGCCTGCCGTTCCAGATCATCGAGCGGATCAACGAGAGTCGGGCAACCCGCGAGGCGACGAAGGCGGCGCGCAATCTGTCGCTGTTCGACGTCTATCAGGGCACGGAGGGCTCGACCTTCGAGGACGGGTGGCGAAACAAGCTGATCTGGGGCGACAACCTCCTGGTAATGGGGTCGCTGCTCGAAAAGTTCGCCGGGAAAATCGAATTGATATACATCGATCCGCCGTTCGCAACTGGTGCGGACTTCTCCTTTGACGCCCCGCTTGGTGACGGCTCGGTCGAGGTCCCGAAGGCGCAATCGATTATCGAAGAGAGGGCGTATCGCGACACCTGGGGACGCGGCCTAGTGTCATGGCTCGAAATGATTACGGACCGCCTAAGACTCGCGTATGACCTCCTATCCGAGACCGGAGTCCTCTATCTTCACGTTGGACCAAATGTGTCCCACTACGTTCGTGTTGCGGCGGATGAGATCTTCGGACCGGAGGGATTCCTGAGTCAGATCGTTTGGAAGCGGACGCCATTTTCGGGAAGCAGCAAAGCGAGGGCCCTCAAGTGGCCAGTGAACCATGACTGTCTCCTCTTCTATGCGAAGCGAGACGCAGGATTCCGCTTCCAACATGTTTATGAGGACTACGATGAGGACTACAAAGCGAGATTCAAGCACAACGATGCGCGAGGGCTGTATCGGAAGACACTGCTAAAGACATACTCCGCAGCCACGGAGAAGCGACTCAAGGCGGAAGATCGATGGATCGATCCGATACGTGTTGGTGCCTACCCGTCGTACAAGCAGTACTTGCACGAGTCGAAAGGCCGGCAGATCGAGGATATCTGGAGCTGGCCAGGAGAGACGGCGGGACCGGGGAACGTATGGGAGGACCTTAATCTTCCGAACCCCATGGCCGAGGAACGGACGGGCTACAGCACTCAGAAGCCCGAGGAGTTGCTACAAAGGATCATCGGGGCCTCAAGCCGCCCCGGCGACTTGGTTGCCGACTTCTTCTGCGGCTCAGGTACTACGATGGCGGTGGCTGAGAAGCTTGGACGGCGCTGGATCGGATGTGATCTCGGACGGTGGGCGATCCACATCTCGCGCAAGCGGCTTTTGGATATCGAGAACAGCAAGCAGTTCGAGATCCTGAATCTCGGCAAATACGAGCGGCAGTACTGGCAAGGGGTAACTTTCGGTGCTCGTTCGCCCGCAGCAGCCGAGAGAATGGTTTTCGAGTATCTAGCGTTTGTTCTGAAGCTCTACGGCGCCCAACCCGTTCCCGGGCTTGAACACGTGCACGGCAAGAAAGGGCGAGCGCTCGTCCACATAGGCAGTGTCGACGCACCCGTGACGATCGCAGAGATCAACGCTGCACTCACAGAGTGCGTGTCTCTGAAACAGGGTGAACTGCACGTCCTCGGATGGGAATGGGAGATGGGGCTCTACGACCTCATGGTCGACGAGGCGAAGAAGCAGGGCGTTAAGCTCCTGCTGCTCCAAATCCCACGCGAGGTGATGGAGCAGCAGGCCACCGACAAGGGCGATGTCCAGTTCTTTGAGTTGGCGTACCTCGATGTGACGATCAAGAAGCCGCGCAAGTTGACGGCGACCGTGGAGCTGAAGGAGTTCGTGATCCCGAACACCGAGCTCATTCCGGAGGATGTGCGCCTGAAGGTCAGGAAGTGGTCGGACTACATCGACTACTGGGCCGTCGACTGGGATTTTCAGAATGACACGTTCATGCAGGGCTGGGTGACGTATCGCACGCGACAGGACCGCACGCTGGCGCTCTCATCCGAGCCTCACGCGTACCCGAAGCCGGGCCGGTATCGCATCGTGGTGAAAGTCATCGACATTTTCGGGAACGACACGTCGCAGGCCTTCGACGTCGAGGTCGCCTAGCGTGGCGAACGCGCTCGTCGCCTACGACCGGGAGCTGCCCGAGATCCCCGACCGGCGTCCGTGGGAACGGCCGGAGTCCTATCTCGTCAAAGACCCGGAGGCGCCGGGTGGCTGGCGCATCGAAACTTCCGGACGGCGGCCGAGCGGATTGTTGCTCGTCGAGGCGCTACGCGCGGCTGTCGATCGATGGCGCGAGGACCACTATCCCGGAGCATCGGACGTCAGCCGCAGGCTGTTCGAGTACTGGTTCGAAGAAGAGCACGAGGTCGCCGGGTTCCCGGCGCCCTTCCGCTACCACTTCTGTCAGAGGGAAGCGATCGAGACGCTCGCGTACGTCGTCGAGGTCGTCGGCGAGCGCGACGCGAAGCCGCTCATCGAGCGGTTCGGGCGGGTCGAGCCCCACGACCTCGTGGCGAAGTCGGTGGAGTTCCAGACCACGACGGATGGGCAGCGAAAGATCCGCCGCTTCGTGCCGGAAGGTGAGGGCGTCCGCGTCCAGGACCTGCCGCCCCAGGATCTGCGGCGCTTCGCCTTCAAGATGGCGACAGGTTCCGGGAAGACCTGGGTCATGGCCATGGCCATCGTCTGGTCGTATTTCCACCGTAAGCGGGTGAAGGGATCGGATCTGTCGACCAACTTCCTGGTGGTAGCGCCCAACGTAATCGTCTACCAGCGTCTCGAGAAGGACTTCGGCGACGGCCAGGTCTTTTCGGCATTGCCGCTGATTCCACCGGAGTGGAAGGGCGCGTGGGCGCTCAAGGTCATTCGCCGGGGTGAATCTACGGAACCCGACCCCTCCGGCAATCTCTTCGTCACCAACATCCAGCAGGTCTACGAGAGCCGTCGCGACCAGTGGACTCCAGCGAACGCTGTCGAGGCGCTCCTGGGCCGCAAGCCGCCCGCAGATCTTGCGAACGGACGGGCGATTCTCGATCGCGTGAAGGCGCTCAAGGATCTGATCGTGATCAACGACGAGGCTCACCACGTTCACGACGAGGATCTTGCGTGGAGCCAGGCCCTTCTCGGCGTGCACCGGGCGCTGCCGCGTGGACTCGCGCTCTGGCTCGACATGTCCGCGACCCCGAAGGACCAGCAGGGCATGTATTTCCCGTGGACACTCTGTGACTACCCGCTCGCTCAGGCGGTGGAGGACCGGATCGTCAAGGCGCCGTTGATCGTCACGCGAGAAGGCGATGCGGAGCGCCCGAAGAAAGAGCCCGAGCGCATCACCCGCGACAATGTCGCCGAAAAGTACCACTACTGGATCGACGCGGCCGTGCGGCGCTGGAAGGTTCACCGCAAGACGTACGAGCCACTCGGCCACAAGCCGGTCCTGTTCATCATGGTCGAGAAGACCGTCTTCGCCGAAGCCATCGGCGAGCACCTCCGGAAGACGAAGGCGTTCGGCTTCAAGAAGGACGAAGTGCTCGTCATCCACACCGACACGAAGGGCGAGATCACGAAGGCCCATCTTGAAACCGCCCGGAAGGCTGCCCGCGACGTGGACGAGCCCGAAAGCCCGATCAAGGCGATCGTCAGCGTCATGATGCTGCGCGAAGGCTGGGACGTCCGCAACGTCAGCGTGGTCCTTGGTCTGCGTCCGTTCACCGCGGCCGCCGAAATTTTGCCCGAGCAGGTCATCGGGCGCGGGCTGCGTCTCATGCCGGGAATCGGCCCGGACCGCACACAGACCCTCGAAGTGCTCGGCACGCCCAAGCTGCTCGAGTTTCTGCGCCACCAGCTCGAGTCGGAGGGAGTCGGCGTTGGCGTTGCGAAAACCGATCCGCCGCGGCCGGTCACGATCTACCCCGTGGAGGAACGCCGGCGCTTCGACGTGGCGATCCCCATCACGAAGCCGCAGCTCGTCCACGACGTAGCGCGGTTGTCGGAGCTGAACCCCGCGCGCTGGGGTCCGATCTACGACCAGGCGGAGCTGGCCGAGGTCTTCCGGGTCAGTCTCCGGATGGAATTCGCGACTACGGAGACCGAGGTCCACCAGGAGCACCTGGCCGCCGACGGCATCCCCATGGCGCAGGAGCTGATCGGTGCGATCACGACCCGGACTATGGAGCGGGCAAAGCTGCCCAACGTCTTCGCCGAGCTGTATCCCGTCGTGCGCGATTACGTCGCCGCGCGCTGCTTCGGCCGGCCGGTGGATCTCGAGGCCGAGGCCACGCGCTCACATCTGCGCCGGCCCGAGATCCAGGAAGGGATCGCGCAGTACCTCGCCCGGGAGATCGGGCGCGTCACGGTCGAGCGCAAGACGCTCGAGTTCGAGAACGCAGCGTTCACGCTCTCGGGTACCCGGCCATTCACCTGGCGCCGCGATCTGCCGCCGCTCGAATGCAAGCGGACGGTGTTCAACTACGTGGCCACCTACAACAAATTCGAGCGGCGATTCGCGCAGTTTCTCGACACCGCCCGCGACGTGGCGAGGTTCTCGAGCCTCGCGACGACGGAGCAGGGCGGCTCAGGTACCCCGTTCCGCGTCGACTACCTGAAGCCGAGCGGCGCGATCGGCTTCTATCACCCGGACTGGGCGGTGGTGCAGAAGACACCCGCAGGCGAAGTGAACTGGATCATCGAGACGAAGGGCCGCGTCTGGGAGGGCACGGAGGAGAAGGACGCCGCGATCCGTGACTGGTGCGCGCGGGTCTCACGCCGTACCTCGCAGAGCTGGCGCTTCGCGCGCGTCAACCAGTCCACGTTCGATGCCCACCCGGTCCGTCTCTTGTCAGATGCTGTGACGAACGGGCATCCACAACTCCCTCTGCCCGATCAGCAGAAGCGCGAGAAGCTCCGGAGGGCAATCGAGGAGACGAATCGGAAGTACGGACGAATGCTCCAGCGGCTCGCGGACTGATCCCTGGATCCGACCTTCCTCGACGTCGAAGACGTCCTCGAGATCCACCAGGACCAAATTGCACGGTACGGCGGGTCGGCGGGACTGCGGGACGAGGGGCTGCTGGAATCGGCTATCGCGCAAGCCGCCGCGACGTTCGGCGGATCGTACCTGCACACAGATCTCTTCCAGATGGCAGGCGCCTACCTGTTCCACATCGTCCAAGATCACCCGTTCGTGGACGGGAACAAGCGCACGGGTGCCGCCACCGCGGTCAACTTCCTGGCCCTCAACGACGTGTCGATCGATGCGGACGAGACTGCATTCGAGGAGATCGTCCGAGCGGCGGCGCAGGGCCAAGTAGGAAAGACCGCGCTCGCCGAGTTTCTGCGGGCGCACGCCGGCTAACGCTGCTCGTGCCGAGCGCAGGCGCGGCCTCAGGCCGCCGCGCCGGGCGAACAGCCGGGTATAGAACGGGTGGGCGTGCTCCCAGAGGGGGGCGAGCAGCCGGTCCTGGACGGCCACGCGGGCTGGTGACAGCACGAGCTCGCCGATCTCGACGTCGCGCAAGGGTGTGCCCCACTGCCGCTTGAAGTCCGTCACGCCGAACTGCGGGTCGTGGCGGTCCTCGGTCGCGTTGACGCCGCCCATGTCGAGCTCGCTGAATCCGCGCTCGCGTGCGAGGCGCAGGGCGTGCCAGAAGAGCGCGGACGGCCCCTGCTTCGGGGTGAGGCGCCGGTCGCGCGTCGAGACGCCGTGGTAGTACGTGAGCCGATTCCGCGACACCAAGTAGAGATGCGCCGCGAGCGGCTCCCCGTGCGCCTGCGCCATGAGAAGGAGCGCGTCCCCGCGCGGCACCATGTGGCGCAGCGCGCCCATGAAGAACGCGGGCGGGTACACCATCCGCACGCCGTGCGCGCGGATCCGCCCCGTGGTTTGCGCGAGCAGCCCTCGGAATGCCTGAACCTGCGCGTCGGTGCAGATCTGCACGACTTCGACCTGTTCGCGCAACGCCTTGCGCACTCCTTTGCGCTGCCGCTCGCTCATCGCCGCGAGGAGCGCGTCGTCGGATCGCTGGATCCGCTCGATGACGTAGACGTGATGAAGGATGCGCCGCAGCCCCGGCCAGTCGTCGGGCCAGGCGCCCTGCCACGGGTGCAGGCGATAGCCGATCTCGACGTGGGAGACGTAACGCCGGCGCAGGGCGGCGACCAGATCGCGGAGGAATGCCGGGTCACGGCGCTCGCTGAAGACCTTCGCGCGCGCGGTCCATCGGCGCACGATCGGCAGCGGGACGTCGCGGATCAGCACGAGGGCGGCATCGCGGTCGTCGGCGGCGTAGAGCGGCCGGTAGCCGACGTCCCGGCAGGCTTCGGCGTAGCCGTGAGAGAGATAGGCCGAGCTGACGCGCTCATCCCACCCGGGCGGCGGGGCGTCGAGCAGGAGAAGCTCCGCGCGGCGGGCGGTCGGTACGACGATCATCCCTATCGCGGGTGCAAGCGCTGTTCCTCGCCGCGCGGAGCGGCGCGAAGGCCGGGACGCTGGAGCGTCCTAGGAAGCGGCGCGCAGGGAGGCGAGCAAGTCGGCCTGACGCTGAAGCATCGAGGCGACGTGCTCCGGGAGGCGTGTCGCCGGCGCGGCGGTGTCGGCGAGCTCGCGCTCCCAGGCGATCCACTGGGCCTGGACCGGCGGCGTGAGACGGTCGGGGTCCGCCATGACCGCATCCGCCAGCGCCTTCATCGCCCACCACGACGACGCGGTATCGGGCTCACCGCCGCCGGCGGTGAGGGGCGCCGGCAGCGGCGTGTCGATCGCGACCGGCAGGAAGACGCTCGTGCACGGCGTGCCCTGGCTGCACCAGACGGCGGGCGGCACGGCGGGATCGCGCGGCAGCGCGGCGACGATGCTCGCGGCGGTCGCGGACACGCCGGGATCCGGATGCATGCACACCGACCAGGCGCGGGGATCGCCGTCCTTCCGCCCGGGCACGTGGACGGTGCCGCCGTCGTAGTGGTCGCGCAGGTGGCGCATCATCGACGCGATCGTCGGCCGGCCCTGGCCCGCGAGGAACCGGCAGCTCGCGTCGAGCCGGGCCTCGGCACGGAAGCGCGGCTCCGGATTCTCGAACGCCGCGCGAAAGTCGAACCGCTGGCTCGCGGGCGCCGTCCACCAGCCGCGGGCGCGCGCGTAGTCCTCGATGCCCGCCGAGGCTTCGTCCCAGTCGTCGGCGATGGTCGCGCAGTTGGAGATCGCGGCGCGGTCGCGGACGCGGCGCGCGACCCAGTGGCGACCCGAGGTCTCGAGCACCCACGCCTCGTCCGGATCCGCGACGATGAACGAGTTGTGATAGCGGCGGTCGCTGTTCACGCTGGCGCTGCCGCCCTGGCCGTGGCGCTCGAGCAGCGTGGTGATGACGCGCTTCGCGTCCGCGGCGGTGCGGCCGCGCTCGAGGCCGAGCCGCACGAGGTCCATGCCGAGCAGCCCGGTCGCCGAGACCTCGTCGCGCGTGTGGAGCGCTTCGTTGCCGATCGCGACGCGGTGCTCGTTCACGCCGTGCTCGAGGCCCCACAGCCACCACGGCCGGCTGCCGAGGACGGCGTACGTCGCCGGCGCCTGCGGAATCTCCACGTACTGACAGCGGACACTCGCGTCGGCGCGGTGCGTGTGCGCCGGCGCCTGAAAGAGCGGCTGGCATTCGTCCGGCGCACGGTCGCTGTTCTTGGCGAACAGCGTGTGCCCGTCGCGCGTGTGCGGCCCGAGCACGACCAGCGTGTCGCAGCTGGTGTCGTGCCCTCGCCCGAGTGCGCGCACAGCCAATGGCCTGGTCACCACGCCGATAGTAAACGCTGCGTTTAGTACAGGCCAGCGCCGCCACCATGTGAAACGCTGCTCGCCTGTCTGGTCGGCGGGCCTTGACCGAGAATTACATCATTGAATCAGCGCCTCTGAGTGGCCTTCAAAAGGACGACGCAGCAGCGGCGATAGCGTTGCCTTCCACGGACACTGACCCCTCCGACGCCGCCCCGCCGCCGTGGTCTTTGACGTCCACGCTACGAGGACAGCAAGGATTTGGAGTAGCACGACTCGGGCGGCGTACTATCGTGGGTGTTGAACGAGAAGGGGAGGTGAGACTCGTGCCGTTTCCTCGTATCACGGTCGATCCGCGCCAGATGGGCGGGGTCCCGTGCGTTCGCGGCCTGCGGATGCCGGTCGCCACAGTTGTCGGGATGGTGGCTGACGGAATGAGCGTTGACGAGATCCTTCGTGACCATCCGTCACTGGAGGCCGAAGATATCCGGGCGTCGCTTCAGTATGCCGCCGCGGCTGTGCGCGAACGCATGATCCCCCTGGAAGCGTGAAGTTCCTCGTCGACAACCCGCTCTCGCCGCACGTGGCGGCCGGGTTGCGGGCGGCCGGGCATGACGCCCTCCACGTCGTGGACTACGCGATGCAGGCTGCGACCGACGAGGCCGTCTTCGAGCGTGCAGCTGGAGAGGCGCGAGTCGTGGTCTCCGCCGATACGGACTTCGGGACTCTTCTGGCCCTCCGCGATACTACGGCGCCTTCGGTTATCATCTTCCGTGGTGCTACGCCGAAACGCGCGGAAGAGCAGGTCGCGGTCCTCATTGCCAGCCTGCCCGTAGTGGAGTCGGCGCTCGCGCGGGGTGCGATCGTCGTTCTCGAGCGCCAGCGCCTCCGTCTCCGGAACCTTCCGATCTCGCGCCCGGCGGATGACCCTCCCTGATCTCGGCTACACTGCGATGCGGCCGCCGCTGACCGAACGTCGCTCCTGTTGTCGCTAGTACCGGTTGGCGATCGGCAGCTCGTTGGCGGGGAACAGCGTGATGATCTGCGCCCCCGCCGGCGTGACGATGACTTCCTCTTCGATGCGCGCGGCGGAAGTGCCGTCGGTGGCCGGGCAGTACGTCTCGACCGCGAACATCATCCCGGGCCGGAGCTCCATCGGGTCGTCGAACGAGTTGAGCCGGCTGATGATCGGCCGCTCGTGCAGGCCGAGCCCGATGCCGTGGCAGAAGTTCAGGCCGAACGCCGCCATCTCGCTCTCGAAGCCGATCTCCGGCGCCTGCGGGAACGCCTCCGCGATGGTG
>Ga0194121_10008132_pt1 | contig 13410 bp, 13 predicted proteins | sample TA2MahCa50mmetaG_FD_148609 | JGI IMG/M metagenome (GOLD analysis project Ga0194121, IMG submission 148609) | Freshwater microbial communities from Lake Tanganyika, Tanzania - TA2015020 Mahale Deep Cast 50m | ecosystem: Environmental > Aquatic > Freshwater > Lake | place: Tanzania: Lake... | reverse complement strand
CAAGAAGGGCCTGGACGCGCGGATCCTGAAGGGCGGGCTGGGCGGCTGGACGAACGCGCGGCTGCCGGTCGAAGCGAAGTCGTCGCTGCCGTCGATCGGCCTCGAGATCTACAAGAGCCTCACGCTCGGCGACGTCGAGCGCCGCAAGTTCGGTCCCAACGACGTGATCGTGAAGGAAGGCGACGACGCGCACGGCGAGGCGTACGTGATCCACAGCGGCACGGTGGAGGTGCGGCGCCGGTTCAACGGCGTGGAGAAGACCCTCGCGAAGCTCGCGGAAGGCGAGCTCGTCGGCGAGTGGTCGCTCTTCCGCAACGCGCCGCGCTCCGCCGACCTCGTGGCCACCAGCCCGACCGAGCTGCTCGTCATCAAGCAGGAGCGGCTCGACTGGCTGATCCGCAACCGCCCGCAGCTCACGATGGAGGTGCTCAAGCGCCTCGCCGAAGCCGCGGTCGTGAACGACGAGAAGCGCTGAGCCGCTAGATCACGCCGCGGGCCTTCAGGCGCGCGAGCTCCGCGGTCGACAATCCGAGGCGTGCCCCGTAGATCTCCTCGTTGTCCGCGCCCGGCGTTGCCGGCCCCGCGTGGCGGATCGTCCCCGGCGTCTCCGTGAGCCGCGGGATGACGCCCGGCATCAGGAGCTTCGCCACCAGCGGCGTCGCCATCGACACGATGTTCTCGCGCGCCTGCACCTGCGGGTCGTCCAGCAGATCGCGCACGCTCATCACCAGCGAGGATGGGACTTCTTCGGCGGCCAGCGCCCCCAGTGCGGCGTCCGCCTCGCGCGCGCCCACCCAGTCGCTCACAAGCGCGTCGACCTCCGCGCGGTGCGCGAGCCGCGCGGCCGAGGAGGCCATGCGCGCGTCCCCCGCGAGGTCGCCGCGGCCGATCGCCTTCAGCAGGCGCCGGAACATGCGGTCGTTCGTGCACGCGATCGCGATGAAGCGCCCGTCGCCCGCGCGGTAGTGGTTGTGCGGCACCGCGCTCTCGGTGCCCGAGCCGATGCGCTCGCGCACGTGGCCGGTGCCGCCGTACACCGCGAGCGCGTCGTCGAGGATGCGCAGCACCGGCTCGTAGAGCCCGACGTCCACCACCTGTCCCTGGCCCGTGGCCTCCGCGTGGCGGAGCGCGACCAGCGCGCCGACGGCGGCGAAGATGCCCGCGAGATAGTCCGGCACGGTCGGCGTCCCGGGCGTCACCGGCGGCCGGTCCGGATAGCCGGAGAGATACGACAGCCCGCCCACCGCGCCGGCGATGCGGCCGAAGCCCGGCCGGTCGCGATGCGGGCCCGTCTGCCCGTACGCGGACACGCGCACCATCACGAGCGACGGCCGCACGGCGGCCAGCGCCTCCCAGCCGAGGTTCCACCCCTCGAGCGTGCCGGGCCGGAAGTTCTCGGTGACGATCGCGCTCCCGGCGACCAGGCGCCGGATCAGCGCCTGACCTTCCGGATCGCGGAGGTTGCAGGTGATCGACTTCTTGTTGCGCGCCTCGACGAGCCACCAGTACGAGCTCTGGTCCGCCGCCTTGCGCCCGAGACGCCGCAGGTCGTCGCCGACGCCGGGCTGCTCCACCTTGATGACGTCGGCGCCGAACTCGCCGAGGAGCGTCGCGCACACGGGCGCCGCGAGGAATGTCGCGAGATCGAGCACGGTGAGACCGGCGAGGGCGGCGGGACGATCGCTCACCGCCACACTTTGCTAGAATCCGCGGGCCGGCGCCACCGACTCTTCATCGTCCCATGCGCATCGCCATCAAACGCCTCGATCCCGCAGTGCCGCTTCCGCGCTACGCGCGGACGTCGGACGCCGGCCTCGACCTGCACGCCGCGGAGGACGCGACGCTCGCGCCGGGCGCGCGCGCGCTCGTGGGCACCGGGCTCGCGCTCGCCATTCCGCCGGGCTACGCCGGGCTCGTGCTGCCGCGCTCGGGCCTGGCCCTCCGCCGCGGCGTCACCGTGCTCAACGCGCCGGGACTGATCGACGCCGGCTATCGCGGCGAGCTCAAAGTGCTGCTCGTGAACCACGATCCCCGCGAGACCGTGACGCTGGCGCGCGGCGAGCGCATCGCGCAGCTCGTCGTCCAGGCCGTCGCGAGCGTGGAGCTGGTCGAGGTGGACGAGCTGCCCGATTCGGATCGTGGTGACGGAGGGTTCGGCAGCACGGGCGTCTGAGCGGAGGGGGTGGTAACGACCCCATAACGGCGGCCCGCGATACTCGCGGGCGTCGCCATGCGCCTGTTGATCGCCGGACGCCAGCCGCTGTTCCTCGACGGCCTCGAAGCGCTGCTGCGCCGCGTGCTGCCCGACGCCGCGCTCACCCGCAGCGCCGACGACAACGATGCCGTCCGCAAGGCGCGCGCGCACGCCCCCGAGGTGGCGATCCTCGATCTCGATCCGCCGACCCGTGAAGGGCTCGGCCTCGTGAGCCGTGTGGACCAGGTCGCGCCGGCGTGCCGCGCGGTGCTCTTCCTCGCGCAGGCCGACGAGGACACGATCTTCGCCGCCGTCCGCCTCGGCGTCCGCGGCGTGCTGCTGAAGTCCGAGGCACCCGCGACGATCGTGGAGTGCGTCCGGCAGGTGCACGCGGGCGGCTACTGGCTGCAGCGCCAGACGACGACCGCCGCGCTCCGCGCGATGGTCCGTCGCGAAGCCGGCCAGCGCCAGCTCGCGCGCGCCGGGCTCAACGCGCGCGAGCTGGAGATCACGCAGCTCGCCGGCCAGGGCGTGCAGAACGTCGCGATCGGCGCGCGGCTGCGGATCAGCCCCGCCACGGTGAAGATTCACCTGCACCAGATCTATCGGAAGCTCGGCCTCTCCGGGCGCATCGCGCTCATGGGGTACGCGCGCGAGCACCACCTGGTGCCCCCGCGATGATGGCCGCGGAGGAGGGCCTCCGCGTGCTGGTGGTGGAAGACGACCGGCGGCTGCGTGACACGCTGGTGGACGCGCTCGAGATGGACGGCCACGCGGTGCGCGCCTGCGACGACGGCGAGGAGGCGCTCGAGGCACTGCGGGCCGAGACGCCGCCGCACGTCATCCTGCTGGACCTCGTGATGCCGCGCGCGGCCGTGGACGGCTTCGAGCTGATCCGGCGGCTGGGCGAGTATCCCGCGGACGTGCGCGACATCCCGCTCGTGGTGTTCTCCGGCCTCGGGCGTGCGCTCGTCGACGCGATCGAGCCGCGCACCGCGGCGGCGCTGAACATCGTGTGCGTGCTCGCGAAGCCGCTCGACCTCGCCGAGCTGCGCGGGGTGACGCGCGCGGTGGGCCGCCGCCGCGCAGGCCTCCGCGCGGGCTGATTCAGTTGGACGTGGGCGGGCCCCGAATGGCTCCCCGCTTCGCGGCTCCGCTTTACCGGTGCCCGACGAGGGCGGCCGCCAGGCCGCGGCGATCGGTGCGCACGAGACGGCGCTCCATCGCGGGCGTGAGCAGGCGCGTGTGCGGCACGCCCACCAGGTGCTCGGCGATCCACCAGACCTCGCCGTCCGTCGTCATCCACTGCCGCGCGTCGAAGCGCGCGAGGTCGACGGGGCGTGAGTACGCGCGCAGCGTGCGCTCGCCGCGGTAGTTGACGTAGCCCTCGAAGTAGCTCATGGCCAGCTCGCGCACGGTGCGGTAGACCGGCTCGCGGTAGCGCAGCCCCGAGAAGTTCGACTTCGCGATCGCGCCCCAGTGCCCGTCGTAGTTGTAGACGGCGATCACGTGGTCGGTGTCCTGCACCGCTTCCAGATCGAGGAGCAGCGGCGGGAAGCCGAGCACGCGCAGCGCGGCGGCGGCGAAGACCGCGCCCTCGAGGCAGTGCGCGACCCGCTCGCGCAGCACCCGCCGCGGCGCCCACGCGGTGGACGCGTGGTGGTACGGCATCGCTTCCAGCGCCTTCTGGATCCCGTGGGGCGTGCGGAGCGCGCGCAGCGCGCGGATCTCCGCGCGCGTGAGCGCCGCCGGCTCAGCGGAACGCGTCAATCACCTGCTCGAAGGCGACCATCTGGTTGCCGCGCGCGGACGACGGCACCACGATGACCGTCTTCACGCCGGTCGCGCGCCACGCCTCGACGCCCTCGCGCACCTTCGCGGCGGGGCCGTAGAGGGTGACGTCGCTCAGCCAGCGGTCGGACATCGCGGCGCGCACGGCGTCGTCGTCGCCCTTCGCGATCGCGGCCCGCACCGCGCGCATCTCCTCCTCGTAGCCCGCCTCGATCCAGTAGTTCTGATAGTTCGGCAGCTTCACGTAGCCGGTCAGCGTGCGGCGGTTGACGGCCGCCGCGGCGGCCACGTCGTCGTCGATGCACGTCGGCACCATGTCGCCGATGAAGAACGCGGGATCGCGCCGCGCGCGCTCGGGCAGGTGCGCCAGCGACGCGGCCATGTGCGAGCGCGCGCCGTTCGCCCACACCGCGCCTTCGGCGATCTCCGCCGACAGCTCGACCATCTTCTGCCGCAGCGTCGCGAGCGTGAGCGGCGGGAGCCCGCCGACCTGCTTGTCGTAGCCGCGCAGGTCGGCGACGAACTTGCGGATGTCCTCCAGCGGCTTGCCCGGCCGGATGCCGAGCCGCTCGTGGGCGGGCCCGTGGCTCACGCCGATCCCGAAGCGGAAGCGCCCGCCCGCCAGCTCGTGGATCAGCGCCGCCGTCTGCGCGTACTCCGAGGGATGGCGCGTGTAGATGTTGGCGATGCTCGTCCCCAGCGGGATCTCGCGCGTCGCCACCGCGAGCGCCTCGCAGAGCGCGAGCCCGTCGCCGGGGCTGGGGCAGTAGATGCCGCCGAATCCTTCGCGCTCCAGCCGCTGCGCGAGCTCGAGCGTCGCGCGCCGCCGTCCTGCCACCGCCACCAGGCTCACCGCGGGCTTCTCCGCCATATCGCCTCCCGGCGAGCGAGTATACTTCCCCGCGTTCCACCGACCGTTCACGCGGCGGCGAACCGGCGGGGGGTGTGGGGGGTCCTGAGTTGTGGGGCCCCCCACGTCCAATGAGCGTCGAGGAGACCGATGAGACTCGAGAACAAGGTCGTCGTGGTGACCGGCGCGAGCCGCGGCATCGGCGCCGAGATCGCGCGGCTCTTCGCGGCGGAAGGCGGGCGCGTGGTCTGCGCGGCGCGCACGCTGCGCGAGGGCGATCACCCGTTCGCCGGCGCGCTCGAGACCACGGTGGCGGAGATCCGCGCGGCCGGCGGCGAAGCGCACGCGGTCGCGGCGAACATCGCCGACCCCGCGGAGTGCGAGAAGCTCATCGAGGCCGCGCGCAAGCGGTACGGCTTCGTCGACGTGCTCGTGAACAACGCGGCGCTCACCTACTACGTCCCGATCAAGGACTACGCGCTCAACAAGTGGATCCGCTCGTGGCAGGTGAACCTGCACGCGCCGTTCTACCTGAGCCAGCTCGTGCTCGGCGACATGATCCCGCGCGGCAGCGGCGCGATCGTGAACATCTCCTCGGGCTCCGCGATCGGCCCCGGGCGCGCGCCGTACGACAAGGCCGCCCTCGCGATCGCCGCGCGCGGCGGCACCTGCTACGGCGCCGAGAAGGCCGCGCTCGAGCGCTTCACCCAGGGCCTCGCCGCCGAGGTGTTCGAGCACGGCATCAGCGTGACGTCGGTCGCGCCGTCGGTGGTGGTCCCCACGCCGGGCACCGTGCACCACAAGCTGGTGTCGAGCCTCGACGATCCGAAGGGCGAGCCGCCGCTCCTCATGGCGCAGGCCGCGCTGCTCCTCGCCACCGAGCCCGTGGAGAAGGTCAGCGGGCGCGTGTGCTACAGCCAGCAGATCCTGAAAGAGTTCGGCTGGATCACGGACGCGAAGGGCCGCGGCGTCACCACGCGCGGCACCGGCTACTCGGAGATCTGACGAAATGGACATCGGCTGCCATCTGCCGACGCAGGGCCCGGTCGCCACGCGCGAGGCGCTGGAGCGCTTCTGTCGCGAAGCCGAAGCGCGCGACATCGCCTCGCTCTGGGTGAGCGACCACGTCGTGTTCCCGCGCGAGAAGACCGGCCAGTACCCCGGCGGGCGCTTCCCGCACGCGCCGGACACCGCGTACCTCGAGCCCGTCGCGGTGCTCGCGGCCGCGGCGATGGTCACGGAGAAAGCGCGGCTCGGCTCCTCCGTGTTCATCCTCGGCCACCGCGGACCGATCGTGATGGCGAAGATGCTCACCACGATCGACGCGCTCTCGCGCGGGCGCCTCATCCTCGGCGTCGGCGTCGGCTGGTGGGAAGAGGAGCTGACCGCGCTCGGCGCCCCGTACAAGCAGCGCGGCCGTCACGCGGACGAGATCTTGAAGATCTTCAAGACGCTCTTCACCGAGGACCACCCGACCTTCGACGGCGAGTTCTTCCGGTTCCCCGACCTCGGCTTCCAGCCGAAGCCCGTGCAGAAGCCGCATCCGCCGATCTGGGTCGGCGGCAACAGCCCCGGCGCGTTCAAGCGCGTGGTGACCTACGGCGACGGCTGGCACGCGACGTACCTGCAGCCGCCGGAGCTGCGCGCGAGCCTCGACAAGCTCCGCGCCGCCGCGGACGCCGCGAAGCGCCCGTTCGAGTCGATCGAGCTCTCGATGCGCTGCGCGGCGACCAAGGGCCCGATCAAGGAGTGGCGGGAGCCGGTGATCGAGCTCCTCGCCGCCTACAAGAAGATCGGGCTCACGCACGTCATGCTGGACGTCCGGCGCGACAGCCTCACCGAGATGCTCGAGTCGCTCGACGTCGTCGCCAACGAGATCCGCCCCGCGGTGAACCGCGCGTGAGGTGATGCCATCCAGCCTGGACGGTGCCAGAGTTCTATGGCATCGTTCCTGGCATGGCAGCTCCTCTCCGCAACTTCCACCTTCCGCTGCCCGAGCCCACGTACCGGCGCCTCCGTGACGCCGCCGAACGTACCGGACAAGCCGCGACTACCCTGGCCCGGCACGCGATCGAGGCCTGGCTTCGCGAGCACCGTCGGTCGATGGTCCGGGAGGAGATCGCACGGTACGCCGTCGAGGCGGCCGGCACTCGCGATGACCTGGACGAGGGCCTCGAGGCGGCTGCGCTCGAGACCTGGGAGCCGGCCCAGGCACCGAGCAAGCGCGCCGGACGCAGGCGGTGAAGCGCGGCGACATCTTCTGGGCCGAGTTGCGACCGCGATCGGGGTCCGAGCAACGCGGTCGCCGGCCGGTCATCGTCATGTCGAATGACGGCTTCAACCTGACGCCGGCGTGGCGATCGGTCATCGTCGTGCCGGTCACGACCTCAGAAGCGCAAGCGCGGCGCGGTCCAACAGCGGTCGCGCTCGCGGCAGGCGTCGGTGGTCTCCCGCGCCCTGGTGTCGCGGTCTGTCATCAGGTCACAACGCTCGACCGCGCGAAGCTCACAGAGCGCCTCGGGACCCTGTCGCCGTCGGCGCTCGCGGCCGTCGAGGGCGGCCTCAAAGCGGCGCTCGACATCCCATGACCCGTCGGGCACGTGCGGCGTCTGGCTATAATCGCGCCGTGCCATCCGGAGCCTCTTTCTAGCGATGCTGCCGCTCGACGACCTGACCGTCATCGACCTCTCCCACGCGCTGGCGGGGCCGTTCGCCTCCACCATGCTCGGCGACATGGGCGCGACCATCATCAAGATCGAGCCGCCCACCGGCGACATCTCGCGCGCGTGGGGCCCGCCCTTCTACGGCAGCGAGCCGTCGTACTTCGTCGGGCTCCACCGCAACAAGCAGAGCGTGGTGATCGACTTCAAGCACGCCGAGGGCAAGGAGCTCTTCTTCCGCCTGGTCGAGAAGGCGGACGTCGTGCTCGAGAACTACCGCGTCGGCGTCATCGACAAGCTCGGCATCGGCTACACGGAAGGCAGCGCGCGCAACCCGCGCATCATCTACTGCTCGGTCTCCGGCTTCGGGCAGAGCGGCCCGTATCGCGACCGCGCCGCGCTCGACCTGATCGTGCAGGCGGAGAGCGGGATGATGAGCGTGACCGGCGAGGAAGGCGGCCGCGGCGTCCGCTGCGGCGTCTCCGTCGCCGACCTCACCGCGGGCATGTACGCGGCCTACGGCATCATGACGGCGGTGCACGCACGCCAGCGCACCGGGCGCGGCCAGCACGTCGACGTGTCGATGCTCGAGGGGCAGTTGTCGCTGCTCCAGACGATGATCAACGCCTACCTCGCGGACGGCCAGGTGCCGCGTCCGATGGGCACCGCTTACAAGGCGCTGCTGCCGTACCAGACGTTCCGCACGAAGAGCCGCGATCTCGCGCTCGCGGTCGGCAGCGAGAAGCTCTGGAAAGATTTCTGCCCGCTGATCGGCGCGCCCGACATGACCGACGATCCGCGCTGGAAGGACAACCGCGCGCGCGGCCAGAACCGCGACTCGCTGATCGAGCGCCTGCAGGCGATCTTCCTCACGAAGACCTACGAGGAGTGGGAAGCCATCCTCGTCCCCGCGGGCATCCCGATGGGCGCGATCAACACGATCGACAAGATCGTGAGCCACCCCCAGGTGGCCGCGCGCAACGTGCTGGTGGAGTGCGAGCACCCGACCGCCGGCAAGGCGAAGGTCGTCGGGCCCGCGGTCAAGCTCTCCGACACACCCGGCGGCGTCCGCACGCCGGCGCCGCTGCTCGGCGAGCACACCGACGCGGTGCTGCGCGCGCAGCTCGGCCTCGACGACGCCGAGCTCGCGCGCCTGCGCCGGCAAGGAGTCGTGAAATGAAGGCCGTGAACCTCGGCGAGGTCATGCAGACGATCAAGGGCTCCGGCCGCCCGAACACCGTCTTGTGGCAGACGCCCGACAGCATCGCGTTCGTGGCGCGCGGCCGCGAGTTCCGCAGCGAGTTCCACAGCGATCCGAGCGACGAAGTCATGTACATGATCAAGGGCGACATGAACCTGCACTACCGCACGCCCGAGGGCGAGGAGAAGGTCGCGGTGATCCGCGAGGGCGAGATCGTCCACTGCCCCGCGGGCACGCCGCACTCGCCGCGCTTCTCGCCCGACGCGTTCGTGCTGGTGCTGGAGCGCAAGCGCCGCGCCGGCGAGGACGACCGCTTCACGTGGTTCTGCGCCGGCTGCGGCGCCGAGCTGCACCAGAGCGTGAAGCACGTCGCCGACTACCGCGAAGATCCCGTCTCCCGCGCCTACGAGGAGTTCTACGGCTCCGAGGCGAACCGCACGTGCGCGCGGTGCGGCCACGTCACCCCGAACCCAACATCGAGTCGAGATCAGCGCCCCACGTCGTAACGGCTTCCTCAATCCGTGCAACAAGCAGCTCAAACCCTGGGCAGACGTTGATCGAGCCTCGGCGCGTGTCACTGAAATGCCTTCGGAGTTCAGGTATCCAGTCAGGCGTAATGAGGCCGGCGGCCATCAAACCTATGAACAACGGCTCGAAGCCCTCGTGTTCATCGCGAACCACTTGCCGCACATCGCCCTGGCGTGCGTGCCAATGGTCAAAGTACGCATCGAGCGACATGCCAGGCTTGGGCCAAACCAGATTGCGCGAGGCGTCCCGCCTTGCTCGCGTACGGCGCGAAGTAGTTCAGGCGTTCCACTTGCTACCTCTTCTCTTACCCTCTCTTGAGGGCGTTACCCCTTCCTCCGCCACGTCGCGCCAGGGCCGCGGCCCAGGCAGGTCACGACACCCGCCTTCTGCTTGTCCCTCAACACCCGGCGGATCATGTCGCGGCTGACGCCGGGGCAAGCTCGCTCGAGGTCCACCAGAGTGAAATCCCCCGGGAATGCGCCGATTGCGGCTTCCACGAGCGCGGTCTTGGCGCCGCGCGCCGTCTTCACCTGTCCCGCGCGCTCCTCGAACTCGCGGTAGGCGCGACGCACGACGCCGACGAAGTAGTTGATCCAGGGCAGGGCGTCGTGCCGACCCTCGTGCCAGCCGTCAGAGCTACGCCGCAGCGTTTCGTAGTAGTCGTCCTTGCTCTCTTCGACGAGCCGCTCGAGGCTGACATAGCGCCCCACCTCGTACCCGTGGTGATACAACGCCAGGAGCGAGAGCAAGCGACCGACCCGGCCGTTGCCGTCGCGGAACGGATGGATGCACAGGAAGTCCAGGACGAGCGCGGCCACCAGCACGAGCGCGGGTGCGCGGTCCTGCGCGACGGCGTCGCGATAGGCGAGCATCAGCTCGTCTACCGCGCCGGGGGATAAGCGGCGGCGAGGTCCCCGCGCTCGACGGTGTCGGCTTCGCCGTCGAGCCGGAGATGCTCGTCGCGCCGCTCCGTCCCGCGTCCGCCGCGCCGGGATTATGATGCCCGGCAATGTCGGTCACGTTGAAGCTGCTCGGCGGGTGCCAGGCCACGCTGCGGGGCCGGCCCATCGCGCTCTCGGCCAAGAAGACACGGGCGCTGCTGGCGGTGGTCGCGCTCCGTGCGCCACGTCCGGTTCCGCGGACCGAGCTCTGTCGTCTCCTCTGGCCGGACGTCGAGGAGGAGCAGGCGCGCGCGAGCCTGCGGCAGGCGCTCGCCGGCATCCGCCGGGCGCTGCCCGCGAAGCCCGAGGTCCTCGTGATCGACGCGCGAGACGTCGCCCTCCGGCCGGGCGCCGTGAACGTCGACGCGACCACGTTCGAAGCGCTGGTCGCGCAGGCCACGCCGGCGGCGCTGATGCAGGCCACGGCGCTCTACGCCGGCCCGCTGCTGGACGGACTGGCGATCCGCGAGGCGGCATTCGACGAGTGGCTCGACGCCGAGCGGGAACGACTGCGCGCTCTCGCGCTCCGCGCGTTCGAGCGCGTGCTCGCGCAGCACGGCGATGCCGAGGCCGCGCTGCCGATCGCCCTCCGGCTCGTCGCCCTCGACCCTCTCCGCGAATCGGGACATCGCTGGCTCATGCGCTACTACGCCGAGCGCGGGCAGCACGGCGCGGCGCTCCGGCAATACGAGACGTGTGCCGCGGCGTTGCGGCGCGAGCTCCGCGTGCTGCCGGAACCGGAGACGCGGCGGCTCTATCAGGGGATCGTCCAGCGGCGGGATCTCGATCGCGACGCGTCGGCCATGCCGACGCGGGCGCCCGCCGACGACGACGCCCCGTTGCTGGGGCGAGGTGCGGAGCTGAAGCGGCTCCACGACGCGCTGGACACGGCCGCCGGCGGCGCCGGGGGCGTCGTCGCCATCATCGGAGAGGCAGGGATCGGCAAGTCGCGCTGCGTGGGCGCAATGCTGGCCGAGGCCCGTCGGCGCGGCGTGGGCGTCGCGGTGGCCAACGCGTACGACACCGAGCAGGGCTTGCCGCTTCGCCCGTGGGCCGAGCTGATCCGCGGCCTCGCCGCCCGGGATGACGGCGCCGCGTTCAAGGGCCTCGACGACTCGTGGCGCGCGCAGCTCAGGGCGCTCGTGCCCGAGCGGTTCGTCGGAGCCCCGGACCGGGACCCGACAGATCGGCTCCGACTCTTCGAAGCCGTCGTCCGTGCCATCCAGGCCGCGGCCACCGGGCCGCTGGTCATCGCGCTCGAGGACCTGCATTGGGCCGACCCGGCCAGCGTGCAGCTTCTCTCGTTCGTCGCGCGGCGGCTCGCTGAGCTTCCGGTCCTGCTCGTGTTCACCGCCCGCGAGGAAACGTTGCACGAGGTGCCGGAGCTCGCGCGCGTCCTCGCCGCGCTCGGACGCGAGCGGCGGGTCGGCGTGATCACCCTGCCGCCGTTGTCGCGCGAAGACACCGTCGCGCTCGTGCACGCCCTCGTCGGCGGACGCGCCGAAAGCTCCGCCGCCCAGCTCGCGTCGCGCATCTGGATGATGAGCCGCGGACACCCGTTCATGGCCGTCGAAGCCGTGCGCAGCGTGGAAGACCAGGACGGCGAGGACGTCGATCTGCCGGACCAGGTCACGGCGCTGATCGACGCACGGCTCGCGCGGCTCGGCACGGCCGCGCGCCATCTGACCTCGGTGGCCGCCGTCATCGGGCGGCCGTTTCCGTTCCGCTTGCTCCAGCGGGCCGCGGACATCGGCGATCAGCAGGCGGCGGAAGCCGTCGAGGAGCTCGCGCGCCACCGCGTGCTGCACGGCGCGGGCGACGATCTCGACTTCACGCACGACCGTATCCGCGAGGTCGCGTATCGCGGGCTGATCCCCGCGCTGCGCGCGCGCCTCCACGCCGCCGTCGGCAGGGCGATGGAGACGGTGTACGAGGCGCGCCTCGACGGCGCGGCCGCGGTCGCGCAGCACTACACGGCCGCGGGAGCCATCGCCGACGCGGTGCCGTACTGGTACAAAGCGGGACAGCAGGCCGCCGCGCGATCGGCGTACGTCGAAGCGATCGCTCATCTCCGCCGGGCTCTCGACTTGCTCGGGAGCCTGCCCGAGACGGCCGAGCGTGACCGGCAGGAGCTCGCGCTGCAGCTCGCGCTGGGCCGGCCGCTCCTCGCCACCAGGGGCCACGCGGCGCGGGAGGTGGCGGAGGCGTACGCGCGCGCCCGCGAGCTCAGCCAGCGGGTGGGCGACGCCGTCCAGCTCGTTCCGGCGGTCCTGGGACTGGCGCAGTTCTACCTGGTCCGCGCCGAGCTTCGAACGCGCCGGGAGCTCGCGGAGGAGCTGCTGGCCTTCGCGGAGCGCGAGCGCAGCGGCGCCGGGCTCGCGGTGGCGCACTGGCTGCTCGCGAACACGTCGTTCCATCTCGGCGACCCGGTGGCGGCGAACGAGCACGCCCGTCAGCGGGATCTCGCGCTACAGCCGCAGCCGGAACCGGCCTCCCCGCTCTATCCCAAGGACTTCGCGGTCTACGCGCTGTGCTACGAGGCGTCGATCGTGTGGCTGCTCGGCTATCCCGAGCGCGCGGCGCGGACCATCGACCGTGCGCGCCGACTGGCGCGCGAGCAGGCGCATCCATTCAGCGAGGTCATCGGGCTGATCCACGGCGCCTTGATCCATCAGTACCGCCGGGAGCCGGAGCCCTGCCGCGAGTCGGCGGAGCGAGCGCTCGCGATCGCGCGCGAGCGGGACTTCACGCACTACGTGCTGTTCGCCACGCTGCTGCGCGGCTGGGCGCTCGTCACGCAAGGCCGGGTGGCCGAGGGCACCGCGGCGCTGCGCGAAGGCCTGGCGGGGATGCGTGAGACCGACGCGGACCTCCGGCGTCCGTACTTCCTGACCATGATGGCCGAGGCGCACGCGCTCGGTGGGGACGTCGACGAGGGACTGGCGAGCCTCGACGAGGCGTTCGCCGTGAGCGAGCGCACGGGTGAGCGCTGGTGGGAGGCTGAACAGCACCGGGTGCGCGGCGAGCTGCTGTTGCGGTACGCCGTCCCCGACGAGGCCGGCGCGACGGCCGGCTTTCTCACCGCCCTCGCCGTCGCCCGGCGCCAGCAGGCGCGGTCTCTCGAGCTCCGCGCCGCGATGAGCCTGGGGCGGCTCCGGCAGGCTCAGGGGAAGCTCGAGGAGGCGCGCGGCCTCGTGAGGGAGGTCTACGGCCGCATGACCGAAGGCTTCGACACGCCGGATCTT
>Ga0194121_10008126_pt1 | contig 13416 bp, 14 predicted proteins | sample TA2MahCa50mmetaG_FD_148609 | JGI IMG/M metagenome (GOLD analysis project Ga0194121, IMG submission 148609) | Freshwater microbial communities from Lake Tanganyika, Tanzania - TA2015020 Mahale Deep Cast 50m | ecosystem: Environmental > Aquatic > Freshwater > Lake | place: Tanzania: Lake... | reverse complement strand
GGAGCCACACCGGTGAACGACGATCGACCTCCGACACGTCCGAACACCCCGGCAGCGCTCATCGGCGACCTCGGTGATGTGTGGGCGTCGCTCGAGGCTCTGTTGTCGTCCCTCGACGAGGACGCATTCGCCGCACCCACTGCGTGTCCGGGGTGGAGCGTGAGCGACGTGGTCGCCCACATCACCGGGACGGAACTGATGATGGCCGGTGAAGCAGCACCTGCTGTGGAGGTGCCTGATCTGGCCCACCTTCGCAACGACATCGGACGAGCCAACGAGGCGTGGATCATCGAACGCCGCAGTTGGAATCCGGCGCAGGTCGTCGATGAGTTCCGCTCGGTCGTGGCCAGACGGGCCTCCGAGCTGGCCGAACTGACTCAGGACGACATCGATGCGGCGAGTTGGACCCCGGCTGGGCACGCCACGCTCGGGCGCTTCCTGCAGATCCGGGTCTTCGACACGTGGATCCACGAACTCGACATTCGCGACGCGGTCGGCGAGGCCGGTCATGAGTCCGGTCCGGCGGTGCGCCGGACGCTCGCAGAGATCGGCAACGGACTCGGGTTCGTCGTCGGCAAGAAGGCGGCAGCGCCTGACGGCTCCTGGGTGAGGATCGAGCTACCCGGGCCGGAGGGCGTCGCCTACAACGTCGTCGTCGATGGTCGGGCGAGCGTGGTCGACGCAGCGCCCCCCGGCGAGCCGACGGTGTCGCTCACGGCGAGCAGCACCGACTTCGTCCGGTGCATCGGGGGCCGGATCGATTCGGTGCGGTACCTCGAGGACGGGCGGATCACGCTCCGTGGTGATGAGGAACTCGGTGAGCGAGTCGTCGCCGAGTTGGCCTACACGATCTGACGTCGCTCGTGGCTCTGTTAGAATCGACCATTCCCCGGTAGTCCATCAAGTGTGTGAGGCAGTCTGTGTCGTTCGATGTCGGAGATCGTGTCGTGTACCCCCACCACGGCGCTGCGGTGATCACCAAGCGGGAGAAGCGCAAGATCAACGGATCATCCACTGAGTACCTCGTTCTCGTGATGGCCCATGGCGAGCTCACGTTGTCTGTCCCGGTGGACAAGGCCGACGAGGTCGGCATGCGTCCCCCGATCGGCAAGGACGAGGTCGATGATCTGTTCGACCTCCTCGCCAAGAAGGACATCCGCGAGCCGGCCAACTGGAGTCGACGGTTCAAGAACCACCAGGAGAAGCTCAAGTCGGGCGACGTCTACCAGGTCGCTGAGGTCGTCAGGAACCTGGCGTTGCGGGATCAGGCCAAGGGACTCTCTGCCGGGGAGAAGTCCATGTTCATCAAGGCTCGCAGCGTGCTGGTTTCTGAGCTGAGCTTCGCTCTCGATGTGGACGAGGACGAGGCACAACAACGCGTCGAGGCACAGCTGTCCTGAACCCCAGGATCCTCCAGTTGCTCGTCAGCACAGACGCTGACGACGACGCTCGGCTGGCGGTCGACCGACACCGCTGGTGGACTGCGGCCGGGGTTCCCGTGCGCACGCTCGCTCTGGCACCCGGTCGTCTCGGTGGGCTCGACCACGTGGTCCCGGTGCTCGCACCGTCGGTGCGTTCGTGGTCGCTCCGGGGTGTGCTGCGCAACGAGGTCGCCTGGGCCGAGGTCGTCGTGCTCGTCGGGCCGGCGGCGGACCGGCGTCGGTCGCTTCGACTCGGACCGGAGGGTCCACCGATCGTCGTCGACGACGGACTCGGCGCCCGCGTCGTGGAGCCAGCACCGGTCGTGACCCCCGCTGAACGAACTGCGGCTCGGCGAATCCTCGGTCTGGACGACGAGCCTGCTTGGCTCCTCGTCCACGATGCCCGGGACCGTTCGGCGGCGCGTTCGGTTCGCCTCGATCTGCCCGGGGCTGTTCGCCTCGACCTCGATGACCGCAACTCGACCGAGATCGTGGTGGCCGCCGCCGACGTCGTGGTCGCCCCGGTCGCCTCGGCGGCGGTTCCACTCGACCTGCTCGCCGGGGGTGTTCGGGGCCTGCCGATGGTGGCGCTCGACACGCCGGCCGTCCGCCCGTACGTGGACCGGACAACCGGCTCGTGTGTCCCGGCGAGAAGCGGTGTCCTGGCGTCGGCCGTGGCCGAGATCGCCGCCGACCCGGTGCGCCGAGCCGCCATGGGGGCCGCTGCTGCGGACCGCGTACGCAGCGTCGCCGATCCCGCACCGTGGTGGGGGGCGTGGCTGCAGCGCTGCACATCAGCGATACCGTGATGGCGTGGTCCGACCTCGATCACTCCCGGCGCCGGTCTCTGCTGTCGTCGTCGCGCTCCTCGCCACACTGGTGGGATGTGTGCCGAGCAACACCCGGGACGCGACCGAACTCGCCGACGGATCCGGATTCGTCCCGGCGGGTCGCACCGCCCCGGTCTTTCCCGCATCGGGCCTCGTGTCATCGGAGTTGCTGGTGGCGGGAATCGTCTTCGACCTGACCGACGCTCCCGTCGAACGCAACGTGTGGGTGCCCGACGAGCCTTCCGCCACGTGCGCCGCCGAGGGGATCGTCGAGGGGCTCGGTCCCGAGCGACTCTCCGAACTCGGCTATCGGCCCGGCACCGAGGGGAACGGTCTCAACCAGATCGCTCTGACAACGGCCGAACGCGACGTGGTCGCCGAGCGCCTCGCTGGGTGTCTCGACCTGCGCGATGCGATCGGGACCCTGCTCATGGGCAACGACCAGATGAGCGGCACCGATGCGGCGTGCATCGCCGAGAGCCTGCAGCAGCGTGGCGTGCTGGCCCGTCTCGCCGAGGCGTTCGCCTTCGCTGAGAATCTGGACCCGCTCGCCGTCGACGGCGCCTTCGGTGATGCGCTCCTCACGGGCGCGTCGGTGTGCGTCGGGGAAGGGGCGTTCGACTGGCTCGACGTCGACCTGCCGGGAAGCGGTGACGGGACGGTGCCCGGGCCCACGACGACCCTCCCCGGGACGCCCGACGGCCTCGCCAACCGCACCGGATCGGCTGGAACCACGCCGTGACGCCCGCCGGTCGACCATGATTGCCTCCGTGTCAGCCCTCGGCATGCTCAGCGTCATTCCCTCGCCACCGTTCAAGGCGCTCGAACTCGGTCCGTTCTCGTTCCGCATGTACGGCCTCTGCATCGCCCTTGGTGCGCTCGCAGCCGTGGCGCTCGCTCGCAAGCGGTGGCGTGACTGGGGCGGTGATCCGGAGGATCTGACCACAGTGGCGCTCTGGGCCATTCCCGCCGGCCTCGTCGGCGCCCGGCTGTACCACGTGCTCACCGACTTCTCCGACAAGTACTCCTGTGCCGCCGACACGGGGTGCTGGTGGCCGGATGCGTTCTTCGTCTGGCAAGGAGGGCTGGGGATCCCGGGTGGCATCATCCTCGGGACGGTTGTCGGCATCATCGTCGGCCGCCGACTCGGACTGGACTGGAAGCGCGGCCTCGACATGGCGGCGCCGTGCCTACCGCTGGCCCAGGCGATCGGGCGACTCGGCAACTGGTTCAATCAGGAGCTCTACGGACGCCCCACTGACCTGCCGTGGGCGCTCGAGATCGGACCGGAGAACCGGCCGATCGAACTGATCGCCGTCCCGACGTACCACCCCACGTTCCTCTACGAGGCGCTGTGGAACCTGGCGCTCGTCGCCCTCATCATCGTCGGATCCAAACGGATCGTCCTCAAGCCGGGCCGATGGTTCGCCGTCTACGTGATCGGCTACGGCCTGGGTCGGCTGTGGGTCGAGTCGCTCAGGATCGACGCCGCCACGCAGATCCTCGGTCTCCGGGTCAACATCTGGACCTCGCTGCTGGCGATGGGCCTGGGTCTCCTGTGGTTGTTCTGGGGCGGCTCGCCCTTTGACCGTCAGGGCAACGAGCGGCTCCGAGCGGGCGAGCCGCTCAGTGACATCTTCGCCCTGCAGCCGAACCGGGAGGCCGAGCCGGATCAGGAGGCCGAGCCGGATCAGGAGGCCGAGCCGGATCAGGAGGCCGAGCCGGCTCAGGAGGCCGAGCTGGCTCAGGAGGCCGAACCGGCTGAGCAGATGCCGTCGGATTGAACCGGCCAGACCGTGGTGGCCCACTCGCCGAACTCCCGGTCTGCGAACACGACGCAGCCGACGTCGGCCAGCGGATCGAACCAGAGGTAGGTGCCGCTGCCGCCGAAGTGTCCGTAGGTCGCCGGGGAGCAGCGCTGACCCATCCAGTGCGGCTGCTTCGTTCCCCGGATCTCGGGACCGAGCCCCCAGTCGCAGGGATCGTGCCGGCCCCATCCCGGAACCACCCCGGCGAGTCCGGGAAAGGCCACGTCCGAGAAGCGTCGGGCCGTGTCGGGATCGAGGAGGCTTGGTCGACGGAACTCGCCGATCAGCCGCACGAGGTCATCGACGGAGGCCTCGAGTCCGGCGGCGACCGATCCGGTGAGTCGACTCCGCTCCATGTGCAGTGGCGTGAGCACGGCCTCGGTCACGTAGGTCGCTGCGCTCAATCCGGAGCGCTCCTCGAGGTGGGCCCCGAGCAGTTCGTATCCGGTGTTTGAGTAGATTCGGCGACGGCCCGGCTGGTCCACGAGAGCATCACCGTCGAAAGCGAGACCGCTCGTGTGCGCGAGCAGGTGCGCCACGGTCGACCCCGGGGGCCCTGCGGGATCCCCGAGATCCACCGTTCCCTCCTCGACGGCGACGAGCACTGCCGTGGCGGTCACGAGCTTGGTGATCGATGCCACGGGACGGGCATCGGCCGTCTCGCCATGCCGCTCCACCACCACGCCGTCACGCACCACGGCCGCGGAGCGGGTGCTTGGGTCCCACTTCGTCCGGTCCATGGGGTGGAGGGTACGCTCCGTCAGGAAATGAATCGCCCCCCGTTATGAGCGCAGAGTTCTCCAGCCTCGGGATCGACGAGTCGATCTGTCACGTGCTCGCCGAACGAGGCATCACCGCGGCGTTCGCCATCCAGGAGATGACGATCCCCGACATCCTCGCCGGGCGGGATGTGTGCGGGAAGGCCAAGACCGGCTCCGGGAAGACCCTGGCGTTCGGTCTGCCCATCGTGCAGCGACTCCGCCGTGCGGCGCCCGGACGCCCGACTGCGATGGCGCTCGTGCCCACTCGCGAGCTCGCTGTTCAGGTTCGAGACGAGTTGCTCCCAGCGGCGCACGCTCTCGGCGTCCGCATGGCTGCGATCTACGGCGGAGATCCGATCGACAAGCAGATCAAGCAACTCGCCTCCGGCGTCGACTTCGCCGTGTGCACCCCCGGTCGGGTGATCGACCTGATTGAACGTGGTGATCTCAGCGTCGCCGATGTGGAACACGTCGTGATCGACGAGGCGGACCGGATGGCCGACATGGGATTCCTCCCACAGGTCGAGTGGATTCTTCGAAACGTCGAGGGTGAGCATCAGACGCTGTTGTTCTCAGCCACGCTCGACGGTGTCGTCGACACGCTCGTGCGGCGCTACCAGCACGATCCGACCCGCCACGAGGTTGCATCCACTGGCGCCACCGTGGAGCACATGGATCACCTGTTCCTGACCGTTCACGAGATGGACAAGGCCAAGGTCTGCGCATCGATCATCGACGGGGTGGATCGGACGATCGTCTTCACCGCCACGAAGCACGGGGCTGACCGCTTGGTCAAACGTCTCACCGACGAGGGCGTGAAGGCGAGGGCGATCCACGGCGACCTGCGACAGGCAGTTCGGGAGAAGGCCCTGTCGGACTTCGGATCGGGGCGCATCTCGGCGCTCGTCGCCACCGACGTGGCGGCCCGGGGGATCCACGTCGACGACGTCGACGTCGTGATCCACTACGACCCTCCCTCGGAGCACAAGACCTATCTCCACCGGTCCGGTCGTACCGCCCGAGCCGGGGAACGCGGTGTTGTCGTATCGCTCGTGTTGTGGAACCAGGAGCTCGAGGTCCGTCGGATCCAGAAGCGTCTCGGGCTCGACGAGCCGCTCGTCGAGGTTTTCTCCAACGACCCCCGTCTCGCTGACGTCGCCGCCTGGGGCAACTGAGTCCGGAGGGTCCGCCACTCGAGGCGTTGCAGCGAGGAGACTTCACCGGTGATCGAACGGGCCCCGACGCGCGAGGCGCGTCGTCGACTAGGGGTACACGACACTCCACCGGACCTCGCCATGACGCTCGTGCGTTTCGCCGCCTCGCTCAGCAGGGGATCCGGTTCTGTCGGGGCGAATCGGTTGCCGCGGTTGATCTGTGACCCGGCCTGCGGAAACGGTCGATTCCTGCTCGCTGCGGCTGATCACCTGCTCCACTGCGGGGTTCCTCCCGAGGGGATCTGTACCCGTCTCGTCGGCTTCGACGTCGATCCCGGAGCAGTGAGCGACGCCCGCATCCAATTCGCCGCATGGTGTCGCCGACTCGGTATCGCCGAACGTCATGCTGAGATGGTCGACCTCCGGGTGCTCGATGCGCTCACCGACCTTCCCGCCGACCTGCTCGGCCGTGTCGATCTGGTGGTCGGCAATCCGCCCTTCCTCGCTCAACGGATGCGGTTGACCAGACGCAGCACCACCCAACAGCGGAGAATCGCCGAGCGGTTCGCCGGAGTGTCCGGGCTCACCGACACGGCCTCGGTGTTCCTGCTTCTCGCACTCGATCTCCTCGTCGACGGCGGTTCGGCGATGCTCATCCAGCCGATGTCGTTCCTCTCGACCCGCGACAGCGCCGAGGTGCGGGAACGGCTGCTCGACAGCGGCCGCCTCGTCGGTCTGTGGGGGAGCGATGAGCGACACTTCGACGCCGGGGTGTCGGTGTGTGCGCCGGTGATCACCGTCGGGGCTCGCCGGGAGGATCCGCTCGTGCAGATCGCGTGGGGCGCTGCTGCTGACCTGCTCGACCCGGTTGCGTCCCCGGTCGGCCGCAACTCGTGGGGACCGCTCCTCTCGGCCGCAGTGGGCCTCCCGATGGTGTCGGCGGCCCCGGTCGCCACCGGCTGCCTCGGTTCGTTGGCCCAGAGCACCGCCGGGTTCCGAGATGAGTTCTACGCACTCAGCGCTGCTGCGGTCGACGTCGAGGAGTCCGGCTACGACGAGTCGGCCCCGGCGCTCGTGACCGTGGGAATGATCGATCCCGCCCGCAACACCTGGGGTGTCCGGGATCATCGTCTGGCGGGACGAAACGTCCTGGCACCACGACTCGATCTGAGGGCACTCACCGCCGCTGCGCCCGGGGTGGCGCGCTGGGTCGAGCGACGGATGCGACCAAAGGTTCTCGTGGCCACCCAGACCCGAGTGGTCGAGGCCGTGGCGGATCCGACCGGCGCCCTCGTTCCGGTGACTCCGACGGTGTCGGTCGAACCCCATGATCCGGAGGACGTCTGGTTGGTGCTCGCAGCGCTGCTCTCGCCGCTCACATCGGTTCGACTGGCGGCTGAGGGTATCGGCAGTGGCCGAGCCGCTGGAGCCCAGCGCGTGTCGGCCTCGGCACTCGCCGCTGTTCCGCTGCCGGTCGACCAATCTGCGTGGCGCCGGGGAGCGGTCCTCGCCAAGAGGCTGAGCGGGGCCGACGGTGGTACTCGCTCCGACCTGCTCGGCCGGCTGGGGCGGACCATGTGCGCCGCAGGTGGTCAACTCGATGACTGCTCGACCGAGAATCTTCTCGGGTGGTGGCTGGAGCGGGCCCAACGAACCTGACTTCGAGTTGACAGATCCCCGTCGGTGCGGGGATTGTTGAGCAATCATCACGAGCGGCCCCACGGGGCCCGGCAACCTGGGACGGACACCCAAGGTGCCTTCCCGCCATCGGCGGGGATGTGGTCGGAGTTGGCGCCACGGCGGCAACCGGCAACCAAGTGTCCGGGCTCCAGAGTTGCGCCCACATCGCACGCCCATGTCCCGAGCCACCCCGATTCCCGACGATCTACCGGCCTCCGGCGCTTGGCGTCCCGGCGACCCTGTGGGAGCACGGCGGTTTCTCTCACTCGCAGTCGACCGTCCGCTCCTGCTCGAGTCGGGTGCACAGCTCAGCAGTATCGACGTGGCCTATGAGACCTGGGGGACGCTCGATGCCGCAGCGTCCAACGCCGTGTTGGTCTGCCACGCGCTGACTGGCGACAGCCACGCCGCTGGGCGGGACGGATGGTGGGAGGGTCTGATCGGACCCGGTCGGCCACTCGACACGGATCGCTACTTCGTGGTGTGCAGCAACGTCCTCGGCGGCTGTCAGGGAACGACTGGTCCGGCATCGGACGACCCGTCGACGGGCCGCCCCTACGGGTCGGCGTTCCCCGTCGTGACGATTCGCGACATGGTGCGCGTCCAGGCGTCACTCGCTGATTCGCTCGGCGTCGACCGGTGGCGTGCGGTGGTCGGTGGATCGATGGGCGGCATGCAGGCACTCGAGTGGGCCGTGACGTATCCGGACCGGGTCGGCGCGCTGATACTGGCGTCGACCACCGCTGAGGCCTCGGCACAACAGATCGCCTGGAGTCACATCGGTCGCTCGGCGGTGCTGACCGATCCGGAATTCCGGGGCGGCGACTACTACGACGCTGCTCCCGGCGAGGGGCCGTGGCGGGGCCTGATGGTGGCTCGGATGTGTGCGCAGGTGACCTACCGGAGTGACGAGGTGTTCGCCGAACGATTCCACCGATCCGTGATCGACCGGTTCGCCTTCAGCGCTGCACCTGTGTTCGACATCGAGAACTACCTCGACTACCACGGGATCAAGTTGGTGAGGCGATTCGATGCCAACTCCTACCTCCGATTGAACCGTGCCATGGATCTCCACGATGTCGGCCGCTCCCGGGGCTCTCGCACCAGGGCCCTGGAACGAGTGCGGGCGCCGGTCCTCGTGTCCTCGGTTCGCAGCGACGGGCTGTATCCGCCGTCCCAACAACTCGCTCTCGTCGCCGACTTCGAGTCGCTCGGGGTTCCGGTTCGTCACGTGGAACTCGACTCGCCGCACGGTCACGATGCGTTCCTCATCGAAACCCAGTTGCTCGGCCCGCCCGTGGCCGAGTTCCTCGACGATCCCAAGGGAGCAGCGCAGTGACCGATATGCACAGCGAAGTGGATTCCCAGCCCGAGTACCGACCTGAGACGGTTGCTGTTCGAGCCGGTCGCGCCGATTCCGGCCGGGCGCTCGCCCCGACGATCTGGGCGAGCACGACGTTCACCACCTCGACCGTTGCCGAGGGGCGAGCCATGGCGACCTCGACCGACGCCGCCCGTTTCTACACTCGTTACGGCAACCCGACCGTGGCCGCATTCGAGTCGGCGGTTGCGGAACTCGAGGGAGCGGAATCCGCTCGGGCGTTCGCCTCGGGGATGGGTGCCGTGACGGGTGTCGTGCTCGGCCTGTGCTCCAGCGGTGACCACATCGTCACCCAGCATCAGCTCTACGCCGGTTCGCAACTCCTGTTCCAAGCCGTCTGTCCTCGTTTCCGCATCGACGTGACCTTCGTCGACGCCACCGACCCCGACGCATGGCAAGCGGCGGTCATCCCCGGTCGGACGACGCTGGTCTATGCGGAGTCGCCCGCCAACCCGAAGCTCGATCTGGTCGATCTCGCCCGGCTCGGGGAGATCCGGGGACCGGTCACGGTGGTTGATTCGACGTTCGCCACCCCGCTCGCCCAGCGGCCGCTGGACTTCGGCGTCGACCTGGTACTGCACTCCGCCACCAAGGCCATCGGGGGCCACAACGACGCCACGCTGGGTGTGGTCGCCGGCAGTTCCGAACTGCTCGACTGGATCTGGGGGTTCGCCGTCCTGCAAGGAGCGAACGCCTCGCCCCACGATGCCGCTGCGGGTCTGCGCGGCCTGAGAACGCTTGCGGTTCGCCTCGACCGGCAGAGCGCCACCGCCGCCCGTCTCGCCGAGCAGCTCGAAGCCGATCCTCGCGTCAGCGGCGTGCGTTATCCCGGTCTGGCCTCGCATCCGCAGCACGACCTCGCCCAGCGTCAGCTCCGACGTTTCGGCGGACTCCTCACCTTCGAGCTCCCCGATCTCGATGCCGGCGCTCGATTCGTCGAATCGACCCGGATCGCTCAGCTCGCCACCTCGCTCGGAGGACCCGAGACGCTCGTCACCCACCCGGCGTCCACGACGCACGTGAACCTGCTCCCCGAAGAACTCGCAGCAGCCGGGATCAGCCCGGGCACCGTGCGTGTGTCGGTCGGTCTGGAGGATCCCGACGATGTGATCGCCGATGTCACAGCGGCGATCGACCTGGCGCTCCCCGACGGCACCTGAGCGGACGGGACCGTTGCCGGAACTCCTGGAGGTCGAGGCCTACCGGCGTGCGACCGCAGTAGTGGTCGGTGGGGTGATCACCGCTGTGCAGTGTCCGGATCCCCGGTTCCTCCGTCGCACGGTCGACGCCGCAGAGCTCTCAGCGGCACTTGCTGATGCGGCAGTTGTTGCCGTTGAACGACGCGGCAAGGTGATGCTCGTCTGCACCGATGCTGGTCACACGCTCGGAGTGCGGTTCGCCATGACCGGTCGCGTGATCGTCGATGGCCACGAACCGATCCCCGAGCTGAAGTACGGGCCCCGGGGAGGGGACACGGCGTCGCCCCGGTTCATCATGTCGACCACAGCGGGCACGGTGACGGTGGTCGATCCTCGGCGTCTGGGGTCGCTCCACCTCGATCCCGACCTCACCCAGCTCGGCCCCGACGCCAGCACCTTGAGTGTCGCTGAACTCCGCTCGGCGCTCGAGTGCCGGCGCCCTCTGAAGGCAGCGTTGCTTGATCAGGGGCGAGTGGCCGGGTTGGGGAACCTGCTCGCCGACGAGTCGCTCTGGCGAGCCCGACTGGCGCCCGGCCGGCCGGCACTGGACCTCGACATGGACGAGGAGCGGCGACTCGCCCGGACGATCGTGGCGACGGTCGCCCAGCTCGGCCGCCGGGGAGGATCGCACACGGGTGACCTGCAGGCGGCCCGGGATGCCAGAGGGGCCTGTCCCCGGTGTGGAACGCCACTGCAGGTGGCTCGGATCGGCGGTCGAACGACGCTGTGGTGTCCGGTCGAGCAGCGCTGAGCGCCTCGGTCGTGTCGCACCAGTGACCCGCTTTGGGGCTACATTCTGGGTCGATGTATCACCGAATTCCCCGATTTGTGGCCGGGATGGCGGCCCTGCTGATCATCGTCCTCGGCAGTGTTCTCATCGGTGCCAGCACCGCTTCGGCCCAGACGGACCCCTTCGTGACCACTGGACCCGATCAGCTCGGTGAACGGGTCAACGAGAGTGAGGAGGCGACGGCGCGCCTCAACCAGGCAGTGTTCGGTCTCCTCGGGTTGGCCGCAGTGATCACCGTCGGTTCTGTTGTGTTCTGGCGGCTGAGCGCCCCCACGACGGAGCGGGTGCGGAACATCAAGCCGGCATTCCACATCGAGTACAAGCCGACGACGACTCCAGCCGATTTCCATGCTCCAGCACCTGCGCCGTTTGCCGTTCCCACCGTGGCCGACATTCGAATCGAATCCGGTCCACCCGTTGGTGCGTGGGCGTCGCAGGGCTGGGGGCTCGAGGAAAGTGCCTGAGTCCTTCGATCCCGACGAGATGATCCAGCGGTTCGCTGAGCGTGCGGCCTCGGTCAAGCGTCGTCAGATACCGCCGGTCGAGGGGGAGGCTCGTCGGGACTTCATCCGCCAGGCCGAGCTCGACTTCCGGGACTTCGCCATCATCGCCGACGCTCAGGCCGAACTCGCCGACGGTGTGCTCGTCCTGCGGGTTGATCTCCGTTCACCAAGCTGAGTGCGACGTGTCGAACGAGGACCCGAACTGGTGGTCGTGCCCGTACTGCGGCGGGGCCAACTCCTTTGACGCAGAGTCCTGTGTGCACTGCGGAGCCCGGCTCCGTGATCCCGACGCCTCGACGTTGTTCACCACTGTTGCAGTCGACAACGCCGAAGTTGTTCCCCCAGCCACCCCGTTCGGTCCGGATTCCATGTGGTCCACAGCCCCGGCACCCGAGCCGCCGAGTGGATCCGTGATCGACGTCGAGGTCGTCGAGGAACCCCCCGTCTTCACCGGTCCATCTCACCAACCCACAGGACACAACGACGACACCAACGGGCTCGCTGCGGCGATCGGACGTCTCAGTTCCGATCGGCAGGACGCAGCAGTGGTTCCGTTCTCGGTGTGTGCCACGCTCATCGCCAGCGACGAGATCGTCCTCGCTGCCGTCGCTGGACAGATGCTCGGTCAGGCGGCAGCGGTGGTGCTCACGACCCGCCGGATCCTGGTGGTGAATTCCCGCCGATGGCAGCCGATCATCGACATCTACCACCTCGGGCCTGATCTCTTGGTCCGGGAGCGCCACGACCGCGACGTCGCGTCGCTCACGTTCAGCCAAGGAGATCGTCTCTCCACCGTCGACGCCATCGCCGAGGTCGGAATCGCGGTGGAACTCGCTGAGCGGCTGCGGCGGTGAGACCCGGGACTACGGCGGCGGCGGCGAGTCTGATAGCTTCGACGCTTCTGCGGACGTAGCTCAGTTGGTAGAGCGCAACCTTGCCAAGGTTGAGGTCGCCGGTTCGAGGCCGGTCGTCCGCTCCACGACCAAGAGGGTCGCCTACCCGGCGACGTGGCCGAGTGGTTAGGCAGCGGCCTGCAAAGCCGTGTACACCGGTTCGATTCCGGTCGTCGCCTCTGAGAGTCGCATCACGTCCCGTCAGCCCGGTTGTCGACCGTGGCGTCGGCAGTCAAGCGATGTACCGGCGCAGGTGGTGCAACACCGGTGGCGTCGGGTGCGGGTTGTCCATCCCCGGCCCGACGCCGGACAACGACATTGATGCGGCATGCTTGGCCCGTGACATCGCCCCTGCCGCCCGGCGTGGAATACCAGACCGGCGCTCCACTCGGAGGATCGGAACCACCTCCCCCCGCCCCGCCCCCACGTCCATCACGACGACCGCTCGTGCTGGCAGGCATCCTGCTCGTCGCAGCGGTCCTGTGCGGAGCGGCGAGCCTCATGACATGGCGTGACTACGGCAACGTCGTGACGGCCGGGAACTCCACCGGCTGGAACCTGCCCGATGGCTCGATCGGACGGGGCTGGCTGGCCATCGCCCTCGGAATCACCTTCGCCGTTGCCGGTGTCCTGGTGGCGGCAGAACGTGAACGGCCCGGACGCATCACGGCGGTCATCGGCGGCGTCACGGCGATGGTGCTCGCAGTGGTCGAATGGGGTGTCACAGACGGGCCCTCGCGGACTGGACCAGGGCTCGGATTGTGGCTCCTGTTCCTCATCGGATTCGGCGTCGTGCTCGCCGTTGGAATCATCGCCCCGGAAACATCGCCAGTCGATGTGAAGCGCGGCGACCGGCTGTCGGGCTGAGGACTCCGGGCTGCTACTCTCGCCTCCTGCGGGCGTATAGCTCAGTTGGCTAGAGCGCTTCCTCGACACGGAAGAGGTCACAGGTTCAAGTCCTGTTACGCCCACCACGGAACCCCTGCTGCGGTGGGG
>Ga0194121_10008125_pt1 | contig 13416 bp, 11 predicted proteins | sample TA2MahCa50mmetaG_FD_148609 | JGI IMG/M metagenome (GOLD analysis project Ga0194121, IMG submission 148609) | Freshwater microbial communities from Lake Tanganyika, Tanzania - TA2015020 Mahale Deep Cast 50m | ecosystem: Environmental > Aquatic > Freshwater > Lake | place: Tanzania: Lake... | reverse complement strand
TCTATTCTATATTTTTTTAAGAACCAAGCGCACATATTATTTTGCCAATCATCATTTACCATAAGATCGGTTCCTGGCACTCTGATTTTTGGTTTTATTCCAATCGTGTGAGTATATCCTGAAGTAGTGATCGCATCCGTAGTAGAGATCCCGGGATAGGTAATTGTGCCTGTGTATGTTGTGCTAGAAGAAGTATGTAGGGTATTCATAGTCTCTGTTAAATTTTTGGGAGGCTGTTATCTAGATTTTGTGAGTTTTGTGAAGATTTCAATTCTTCTATGATTTCGTTACCTATTTTTATGTTCTCTTCTAACATCCAGTAGGGCCAGTTATCCATAGATATTTCTTGAGTTCCGTATTGTTTTTGAAGAAGTAGTTTATTTTTTAATATACCGGTCAAAGGCATCACGAATAACGAAAAGAGATGACGCTCCTCTAGGAAAGATACTCTCGCTGCGGACCTCCTGACCGCAGCTACAAGTTGATTTTACACATTTTATACCAAACTTCATAAGATCCACCGTCGCGTTTAAGAACTGAAAAGATATATCGTCCATTTTTTCTTCATCGGAAAAATCTTTCTCTAGCGCATTCAGTCTTTCGGTGTCAATCGTGTTTTGACCATTAGCTAAAAACGGCATAATCTTCAAAAAAGCAGGATTCACCTTTTTTCCAGATTCATTCTTTTTTCCTACCCATTCAAATAAACCTTTCTGAATACCGATAGTAGGTGGTGATAGATGAAATAAGTAATCGTTTGTTGTCTCAAAACTATAACAGCTCATGTTAGGATTATAGTATGGAGCTATTTTTTCACCAGGCACGTGGAACTCAAAGTTTCCTCTTTTAAGCTCGATATTACATTCAGTGCCATCTACCGGACAAATAGCCTTTGTGGTTAGATAGTTACCCTTTTGGAAGGTAAGCTCTCTTATTAAAAATATCACAAAGAACTTATCAGGGTCTTTGAGATCAAGATAGGTTTTTGTTTCACCAGTAGGGTATTTCAACTTCAAGCAGCTAGATAAGATATAGTTTATTTTTTCTAAAATATCGTAGATATTATTATCGTCAACCATTGAGAAATACTGAATTTCAACTACTTTAGCTGCTCTTATCTGGATATAGGACCCCTTAGGATAAAATACCCCACATGGAAGTTCTCTAGTATCAATACTAAAATATTGAAGTTCACCAACTCTAGCTGAGTCTGGTGCCATACCAAAACCTTGATCTACCTCAGGAGCCACCTCTTCTTTTTGTGAGGTAAATTGTTTTTCTCTTTCTACACTTTCAATATGTCTTCTTAAGTATTCTTCTTCAGATAGTTGTTCTTCTTGACTCATGTTAAGGGTTTTTTTTTGTATAATTTAGCCCAGTTTATATTATTTTTTGGGAAAAAGTTGATTACTTGAACGATAGATTAGTATCTTCGTCTAGGTAACTAAGTTTTGTTGAGATTTCTCTAACTACTGATGTAAGAGCGGCTATTTGAGCAGATAAACCGCCTAGCATTTGATTAGACATATTCGGCTCTTCTGATTTATTTTCGGTGGATGGTGTTATCATCGGAGCAGAAGTTGTCATTGATCCAGATTCTACCCTAGTCTCTGAAGTAGTTGGTAGAGAAGGTGATATAATCTTATCATTCTGAGGCACAGGTGGTTGTATTATTGGATAGGTTGAGATTTCTCGAATGAGTTGAGGAATTTGCGTAGCTAAATTAGTCTGTAACATAGCTACTTGGGGTGTCTCTAAAAGTGTAGTTTGTATTTCACCGCCGGGTATTGTGTTTAAGTTTGGTGAGATAGCTTCTGTTGTAGATAAATTCGGATTATTTGGGGGGCCGAAATTATTTAACCTAGCTACTTCTGCCAGAGGGGAAAGAGTTTGATTCACATCAGGTAAAAAAGATTGAAAAACTTTTGAACTTTCTAGGTTGGTTTGAATAGTTTTGATATTTTCCAAACTAAATCCTGTTGGTTTTGGCAACATATTTACTAGTGTTGAACCTTTCGTGATATCGACTTCGTTACTAGAATCTAAAATTGATAAGATATTTTTTATTATGCCTGGAGTTGTCAAATTTTGAACCGACGAGATTTGGGATCCAATACTAGTATTATTTAGTATGTTGTCTAAATTTTGAAGTAAATTAACTGGACTATTGGTTATATTTTCGATAAGGTTCGGAATATTTGATACCTCATTAGTAGAAAAATTATTTACGACATTATTTATGTTTTCTAAGAAATTAGAAATCTTATCTGGTTCTAATTTTTTCACATTGTCTGTTTCCACAATTTTGTAAAGAACAGATACATAATTTGTCAAACTATTCATCTTTTCAGAAAAATTATTCTCTGATCTTACTAAACTGTTCATGTTTTCAGAAAAATTATTCTCTGATCTTACTAAACTGTTCATGTTTTCAGAAAAAATATTTTCTGATACACCACTATCCACCAACGGAACAGTAGTGTTGATTATTTTATCAATAAGCCGTATGGATTCTGTATTTTGATCTGTATTTATGGTCGTGCCCGATTGACCTGTAAATAAATTCGGAGTGGTCATTAAATTTGGTATGGTGCCTCTTTCGATAATTTGACTAAGATTCGAAACATTGAATGAAGATGTATTCGAAATATCCCCCCTATCTGTCGTGCCCGATTGACCTGTAAATAAATTCGGAGTGGTCATTAAATTTGGTATGGTGCCTCTTTCGATAATTTGACTAAGATTCGAAACATTGAATGAAGATGTATTCGAAATATCCCCCCTATCTAAAGAAGAAACAAGACTATTAGATAGATCTTTCAAATTATTTACAATGCTTGTCTCACCTTCAAAAACCGATTGATATTTATTTTCAAATAATTTTACATCATCGTTACTAACTTCGTTAAGTTTTATTTGGAAATAAAAATTATTCTCACTTACACGATTATCTGAAATGTTTTCACTATTGTTTATATTATTTACTGATGTATTGATCGGCTGTTCAGTTGGTTTATTTTGTGCCAAAGAAGGTGAAATCTCTGTGTTGGGTGTTATATTCGATTCTGGGTTCGCCAACTCTAAACTTTTTACCAATACCGGAATCGATTCCTTCAATAGAGAAGGTTCATTTGTAAATAATGTTCCGATTTCAATTTTTTGAGTAGTGACATCAACTGGATTGAAAGTAGTATTGTTTTGTAGAATTTTTCCAGTAAATTTTTGTAAAACGGGATTTTCAAACTTGTCTAAGGTTTCTGGCACCTCTGAAGTTTCTCTTTCAGTGACCTGTGGTATTTTATCTGGTGTCAAATCTATAATATCTACTTGTGAACTAGACGAAATAGATTCTATTTCTTGAACCTCACCTGAAAGTAACATCTCATAAATATTTAATAGATCCATATTTTTATATATAAAAGGGTATGAACTCTGAGTTTAGAATAAAAAAATTTAATCAATTTGTATCAGAAGCTATATCTGGAACTTATGATATATCACCACTCGGACCAAATATGCCAAGACAAGAGCTTAGATTGCCAGCCGGCACACTTCAAGACCAAGTTGTTTGGCTTGATGGATATGACAAGTTTTATACGCGAGATGATTTTGAAGAGTTATATAACGAATATTTAAAAGTGGGTGGCAGACCTCTATTTGAGTTCTCCAAGCAAAATCTTCAAATTATACTTCAATTTTTAGAAGAAAAAAAGGATTAAATACCTCTTAACCACTTATCAGAAAAACCTTTATTACCTGTGCAATACCTCGAATATTCATTCACAACTGGAGTTCCTGTGTTGTAAAATCCAACAGCCACGGGCCAAGATCCAAACTCATTATGGAGATGTTTAAGATATTTGAGAGATATGTGAACGTTCATATCGATATTTGTGAGTAGTTCTGTCCTAGAAACCTTTTTCTTCTCTACAAAACTGGCCGTTTTTGGTAGAACTTGCATAGGACCAACCGCGCCACCTCTTGAAATTTGATCAGGTGAGTATCCAAAATGTAGAGGCCCACGATACCCAGTTTCTAAGTAGGCTACATTGAAAGCTATATGTTCTGGAATATTGTAGTGATGTGCATATTTTTTAATGCATTCATACATGTGTATAGAAGATATCATTGAAGATTCAGAATATTCTTGATTAGATCTATCTACCACCTCTTGAGCAGAGAAAAGTTTCCAAGATAAAAATAATGTTAACAGAATTGAACAAACATAAAACAATATAAGTTTATTACCTAAATGAATAAATTGATTAGTCATGCCTTACCATATTTTTGGCATATATATGAAAAATACTATACCCCACAGAATCTTCATAAAACTTTATTTCGCCTGATTCTCTGTTGATGATTAGTAAATTGTCATACTGGTCAATAGCTAAATTCACTCTATCTTTAGTAATAATAGAGTTTTTAGGCTTTGTTTTTTGGTTGTAGAGTGAATCAAAGTTCATACCAGCAAAAAATCCCGCTGCTAGTGAAAAAACAACCAACACATAGTAAAAAAACTTGTTTAAGAAAGTTTTTACCCGTGATAAGTTAATAAAATCAAGATTAATTTTTTTCATTGTTTATTTTGTTTAAGAAATTCGAGTGCTTTTTGAGATTCTTCTCCATCTTTGAAACCGTGGTAAAATAATACCTCTTTAGAATCACGGCAGTAGGTATATTCGTCATCTTCAATATAAGTATCTAAAATATTTTCGTCCATCTCTACTTTTTTCAATATTTCACTTTTATGTGTATTTAAGAAAATTGTTTCATAATTTTTTTCAACACCTCTTCTCCAGAGTATGATGTTCATAGCAGTTTCTTCGTGAAAAGGTAAGTACTCTTTACCTCTTCTGCGAATCCACGGATTTTCTATTAGAGATTTCCACTCCAAGATAAAATCTTCACATTTTTCACCGAAACTAATAATACAAGTTCCAACATACCTCATCGTTCTTTTTTTAACTCCAAAAAGACACATGAGTGCTGCTTCGTTGTAGATGATTGTCCCAGGTGTTCCAGTAACTCGACCATCGATATCAACCTCCACGGCTAATCTTTCTTGTCCATCTGATCCTATATACTTGAGTGTTGGATTCCAAACTTTAGCTGTAGAATAGTGAGGACCAAATATTATAGGGAACGAATGGGATATAGTAGTGAGTAATGGATAATCATTGTCATTTCTAAAATATTCAAGATTAAACCTTTTACCTACCAGTATATCGCAATCCATAAATAAAAAATCACCACCAAAATGACCTAGAGCATGGTATAAAATAGCTGGTTTGTAGAAATAAAAATCTTTACCATACTCCTTAACGGGTTCAAAATACTGACAAATAAGATTTGGGTAATCTAGTTCTGAATCAAAACCTATGGTATAATAAATTATAGGAATTTCATGACCAGTCTGAATAACTAACGACTCAACTAGATTTTTGGCTTGAAATTCATAGTTTTTATCTGAAAGTATAATAATTTTTCTCATAGATTTGTAGTTAAATTTCGACAAGACGGCTTTGTTTTATTCTATCCATCACCATTTTGGGAGTTATTGTTCTAGTACATTCAAACCACTTCTCGGTATCTCTATGCATTGGACACCAAACCCAGTCTGAGGCATCAAAATCCCAGTTATTTTTTTGAGTGAAACATGAGTTACATACCGAATGATTATTTATTCTCACTACGTCTTGAGTAAATTCATTATCGTTAGATGTAACACCTGAAATCAGAACTACTTTCTTACCCAATGCGTGAGCTACCCAAGAAAGACCAGAAGATACACCTATAAAAAACTGACAGTGTTCTATAATATTTATGACTTCTTCAAAATCTAATCCTACCCTCTTAACCGATGAATGTGGTAGAATATTCCACCAACCCTCTATACCAAAACTCTCCCATTTATCAACAGAAACAGGTGTAAGACCTATTTTTCTGAATTCTTTAGCTAAAATTTCCCAACCACCCGGATAGTTCCAATATTTACACTGCGCTGTTGATTGAACACCGAAACAAACATATTTAGATTTGAAGGGTGATGGTTTACTTGATTTTTTTATAATCGGTCTTATCTCTTCCCAATCAAGTTCTAGCTGATCACTAAATCCTCTTTGTACAGACTTATCAAATTTATAGTCTAAAAATACAAGATCAGTATAATAATCAAAATCGATATCAACTCTTTCTAAAATTTTGAGATTAGAATAATCTTTTTGATCAAATATTTTTGATCCGTTAACCATCAAATCTATAATTTTACCCTGTTTTTCTGCGTACTTATTTGCGTATGACACGGCTACAATTTTATCACCCAAAGCGTTGGAGTTAGCTACTATAAGTTCTCTTTCTGGTAGTTTGGTTTTTTGGCTAAAATAATCAAATATTTGATCTTGTGTAAGGGAGGTATAGAAATCTTCTTCATTTGCTAGAGCATCACAAAGAATAGTTCTGGATGAGTTTTTTTGATTGGATTTGGTAGTCAGTAAACATCCAGTCTCATCAACAAATTTTTCTAATAACTCCCATGAAATGTTTTCTTGGTGTTCTATTAACAAAACTTTTTTTCCTTTCAGAACGAAGTCTTCTGTGAAAACTATTTTAGAACCAATCCTGATCTCGAGTCTCCAGTCACCAAAAAAACTTTTTAGAAAATACTGCATCCAAACACCATTTTCTTTATTGGTTAAGGTATGAAAATGTATTTTATTTGTTTTTTTATCCTTTAGAATAATCGAAGCGTCATCTCTTCCATAAAATTTACAAAATGGTTTTCCGCCAACAAAACTAACACTGGCTAATGGTTGATCTAGTTTTTTACTACTTTGGGAGTTAATTGAAAAGTAACTACTTTCAAGTTGTTTCTTCTGAGTAATATTAAAATATTTTTTATAGTTTTGTACCATCTTGGATACAACTAAATCCCAAGAAAAAGAAATTCTATCTCTCTCTATTTTACTAACTTGTGAGTAGTAGGAAGAGATACAATAATCTACTGACTCAGTTAATGAATCCACCGAAGGCTGACATTTGATAAGTCCTGGTAAATCAACATTACAGGTTGCCACTACCGGCATACCAGTCGAAAGAGATTCCAAAATTGTAAGATTTGGATGACCAGCCTCCAATCGAGAAGGATTTAAAAAAATTGTATAGTGGTACATATTCTCTATTGATGATTTATAATCAACATCATATAGAATATTAATATTTTTAAGATCTGGTTTGTGAAACTCAAAAAAGGATCTATTACTCGATGGACACATTATATCTAGAGGAATATTCAATTTTCGAGCACATTCTATACCATACAGAAACCCCTTTCTATCAATAAGAGGATCACCACCAAGACCGTTATTTGCCATCATGAGTAGTTTGTGACCATATCTGTCTAAACATTTAGTTCTATCCTGAAAAATATAATCTCCTAGATTAACACCATGAGATAAATAAACAATATTTTTCATACCATCAAAATAATCAATAAGGTGAACTGAATGGACAAAAGTAAGAGTAGAGTTCTTTATAGCTGAATAGTTCTCTCTATAAACTTCAGAGTCTTTAGTAAAATATTCAACATGATGATCATGTAAAGAAAATACATAGGGTATTCCTCTTTGGTGTAGAATATTAGCTAGATTAGCCATATGAACATGTACGATTTGATCCTCTTTGTGAACTACTTGATCGGTATAGAGAATTTCAGTTTCCCAACCAAGTTTATCTAAACAAAGTTTGTACTCCCAAATTATTTTCTCAACAGCACCCCAACCGTTAGGAGGGATAGGTAGTATTCCCGGCGTAACTTGTACTACTTTCATTTTACATCGTCATTTTGGGGAAATATAGCCCAGTTTTTCAACTCGTTAATATGCTTAGTAGATATTTTTTTATTTTGATGAAAAATATCTACTTTAGTTATTTTTCTGGATAATCTGTTCCAACACCAGCCACCAGGGTAAGAAGGTACTATTTGATCGATCGTTTCGAGTGTATTGTCCAGATATTGAATCTCAAATTTTACAGCAATTTCTTTACTGGAAAGATTTTGTGAAAATAGGAATATATCATCACTATCTTGAATTTTAAATATATCACTATAAAAATTACCATAGTTCGAAGGTATACTGGATAGAGAAGCTTCTGTGTTCCAAGTAGTGTCCTCAAAAATTTCACTAATATTTCTACCGTTTTGTATATTTATACTCTCTTTATTATTTTCCACCAAATCTCTAAATAGAATTTCTACAGGTCTAAAATCATTATTTTTCCACTTTTGTTCTAATAGTAGTTTATAATCATTCTCGTTTTGTATGTTGGGTATTACTTTTTTGTAAAAGTCAATATCCCAAATCATCAAATGAAAAGATAAATCTTTCGGACCGTCGTGACTATCAACATAATCATTGAAGAAAAGTGTTGATTCCTTTTTATTTTCACTCATTTCCAATAGTAGAAACTCGATTTTATCCAATGATTTTTCACCGTAAATATCGTCGACCTCGACTCTAACGAATCTAGTGTAACCTAGTGATTTTGCTAAACTTACTACATTAGATAGATTAACTAAAACAGAAAGTCCATGATTTTGAAGATTGGATACTTGAGTATTAAGTGTGAACTGCCAATCATCACCCAAATAGATATAATTTTTTAGTACAACTTCGTGTGTGAAATTGTAATTTTTTGAAAATAACTGATTTCTAGAATCGTAGAAAAAGAAATTAACCATTGATTGTATTTCTTTAGAAATAAGGGTGTTAGATACCAGAATAATATCAAATCCTCTACTTTTAAATTTCTCTATTTGATTGATAAGTTTTGCTTCTATGGTAGGACTATACACAAAAGAGTCAATTATGACCACCGTTGAATCACGCTCGTAATCATTATTTTTTGATATGAAAGGATAGTGATTTAGAACTATATGATCTTTATCATTATGATTTTTTCTATCTAATTTTCCGGGTATTGGAAGTGAATTAGTTGTATAATTTTGGCATAAATCTTTTCTTATAAAAGTACATTCAAACACGTTAGGTACCAAAACGCCGTCAATGGTAGAAGCATCACAACAGTTATTAGGGGACAGGTGAATAAGTTTATGTGTTTTTGTTAAGAACTGAAATAACTTTATTTTTTTTTCTATGCTGAACGATTCTCTCGCATCGAAAAAATGAAAATCTGAAAATAAATAATGAACTTCTACAACGAGTTGGCTTATATTCAATAATAAATCTTCTGATAAAGACTCAATCCAAAAAAACTCACTAGCTTCAATATCCATTTTAATAAAAATATTTTTATATTTTTCTATAAGATCATGAAGATTGTCTTCTTTTTCATTTTTATTTTGTGATATATTCTTTTTTTCCCATTTGAATTTTCTATTAGTTTCTGGTAATTTTTCTATTGTTCCGTCAAAAAGATAAGCGTCAATATCTGGATGTTTCTCTAAGAAATCGTTTTCAAAATCTATATTATCCGATAAACCACAAGAAATAAATGCGTCATATTCCAAACCATCGGCTAATACATATCCACCGTCATTTTCGGATCCTAATCTTATTTTTTCTAAATCTGTATTATACAGGAGCAAAACATCAATTTTCGATAAATTTTTCAATGTATTTTCATTTTTGGAAATAAATACTACTCCTTTCTCATCAGAAATACCATCAGACATAGTTTTACAATCTTCCTGAAAGATACGGTAGTGAAACTCAAGTTTTTCGAGTCTCTCTAAAATTTTAGAAGTTAAGATTTTATTGGTGTTATCATGGAATTCTAAAATAATATTTTCTATCTTCTGAAGATTATTATCAGATAAACCATCGAATGCTCTGTACTCACTACCCTCAATATCCATTTTCATAAGTGAGACTTTTTCAATATTATTGTCCAAAAAGTAACTATCCAAGCTAACTGATGGAACTTGGAAGTAGTGATCCGAAAAAGTTATAGCCGAACTCACAATAGAGTTATCTGGATCTTGGTATATTTTAATCAAATCTTCCCTATCCCAAATTGCGCTCTCTACCAATGTAATAGACGAATCATCCAGATGTAACTTTCTGAAAGTCTTCGAAGCTTTTTCAGATACTTCGAAAGCAATAACACAACTGGCTCCTCTGTCTTTTACTAATTTCGTAAACAGTCCAACAGAGCTACCAATATCTAAAACTGTATCAAGCTTTTTTATTCCATCTAGGAAAGAATCATATATTCTATTGGTAAAAAACTGCTCATAGTTAATAAAAATGGGTTCGTAAGTATCGATTCTACATTTAGGTTTTGGTTTATCAATCAATTTAATTTGATGTGATTGTTGATATAGTAGATTGTCTCCTGGATCATAAAAATCAACCAAAAATCCAGAAAAATTTGGATTTTCAAAAAAATCGTAGTAGTGTTTAGGAAGAGGTATAGCCCAATAATCATTTTTGTTCTCGAAAGTAGCTACAAAAGAGAAGATAGGAACTTCTGTATCTAGATCTCGTATACAAACTTTCAGATCGAGAGGTTCGTCATGAAGATAAGAAAGTGTGAGTTTATTATCTTCTCGATCGAAAGTTATATTAAATAATTTTTGATCGAAAAATTCTTTTTTGATAAGTGTGTAGTTGTCTACTAGGTCCAACATGTTGTAAAGTATCTTTTTATTTTCCTCTAAGGAATTTGTTATGTATTTTAATAAGTTTGATTCCCCGTACATGTTCATATAAACAGGAATATTTCTTAAGAAAAGTGGTATTTTCCACGATATAGCCTCTTTAATAGCAAGTGGGTTTGTTTCTGTGTCTCCATATTTGCCTTCAGAGGGAAATATAACCACATCTACACAAGAGTAAAAAGTTGGAACATCATCTCTTTCACCCCAAATTGTACAATTATCGGGTTTGTTTTCTACTAAATCTTTCCAATGATCTTCATACGCGTAAGGAAGGGATCCAACAAAATGGAACTGAACATCTGACATTTCTCGAGCTAAGGAAAAAGTAAAACGTTGATTTTTTCTATTTGAAAAGAGACCCACTTGAAGTACATGTTTTTTTGTAGGATCTAGTTCCAATTTTTTCATACCCTCGTCTCTGTTTCTTTCACCTGGGATTATTTCGTGCTCTATTATTTCAATTGGAATTCCAAGTGGTAAAAAGTTTTTAACTTGCCACTGACTCACTACCAACATTTTATCGGATACGAATCTTTTTTCGCGATAATCAATACTGGAATCATGTAAGGTTTCTATTATTTTCCAAGCTCTAGGCCAATCGTATATTTTTTCGAGTAAACTATCTGGGAGAAAAGTCTCGGGAACTTCTTCAAAATGAACTATATCCGGGGTAATTTCTATAAGTTTTTCGAATAACTTTTTATAGTTTCTCTGCATAGAGATTAGTTTATCACCAATCATCGATTTTATTTTATCCCTTATTGCTGGATATTTAGACTCAAAATAAATTTCAAATACCCAAATCTGGTGATCTTTATGAAGCAATTCTATCTTTTTTCTTAGATATTCTGGCATACCACCCGTTGGTAAGTGTGGTACAATATAAACTATTTTCATCTTTTTTTATATCATTTGTTCGATAATTGTTTCTCTGAACAAATAATAAATTTAATCAATAACATATGAAGCGTTTAACAGAAATAGGTATAGAAACTAATACTGATAAGGCCGTGTATCATCAATTTACTGAAGTTTATGATGATATATTTTCTCAGTACGATTCTCCTAGAATTTTAGAAATTGGTGTGTATGATTTTGGTTCTATAGAAATGTATCAAAAATATTTTAAAGAACCTTATATAGTAGCAATGGATATAGAAGACAAAACCCAATATCTCGATGGAAACTGGAAATTCATACAAGGAGATCAATCGGTGATCGGAGATTTAAAAAAATGTATAGATGGTGAGACTGAAAAATTTGATATTATTTTGGATGATGGTGGCCATACTATGAAACAACAACAGGTAAGTTTTGGATTTTTAATTGACTATATCAAACCCGGTGGATACTACATTCTAGAAGATCTTCATACATCTTTCAGACCTGACTATATAGATTCAGATTGTGAAGTGACCAGTTATAATATGTTAGTTTCTATAAACAACCAAAAATTAAATTTCAGCAATTACATTGATATAGAGCAACAAAAACACGTCTTAAATAAGATAGATAATATAAAAATATGGGCTAAATATACGGATTATTTAGCAGAGAGTGTTACGTCTATAATAAAAATAAAATAATGTTGATATTAACTCTCAATCATAATTTACTAATTCAGACGAACAACCAAGTAAATCAAATATCACAAAACACCCTTTTCAAAGAATGTAAGATAACAGTTGTTAATAACGATTCGCCGAACAACTAGCAAAATCAATCACTCATCGGTTAGGGTAAAATATATTTTTTGGTTTTAAATATTCTGGCATACAACCTGTTGGTAAGTGTGGTACAATATAAACTATTTTCATTTATTTTTATATCAAACGGCGAATATTAGTTTTTCTGTACAAATAATAAATTTGATATATACTATACAGAATATGTAAAAAATAATCAACAAAATATCAAAAAAAAATATGTATTCATTAATTGACAGAATAAATCCAATACTTGGGATAGAGGTAGGAGTTTGTGCAGGTGCAAACGCAAAAAGGTTGTTAGATAAATTTCCTAATTTAACATTAATTGGAATTGACCCATTTGAAGGTTATCAAGATTGGTGGGGATTTATTGACAAAGAATTTATGACAGAACAAGAACACGTTGCAATCGCAACATTAGATCCGTATATAACAAATGGTAGATTTACGCTAATTCCAAAATATAGTGATAAAGCGTTAGAAGAATTGGAAGATAACAAATATGATTTCATTTATATAGATGCAGACCATTCATACGAATGGGCATTGCACGATATAACAAATTATTGGAACAAGGTAAAAGATGGTGGAATGTTATGCGGTCACGATAGAAGTTTGGATGGTATTAGAAAAGCATTGCAAGAATTTACCCAAACCATAGGTAAAGAATTTGTTGTCACAGAAGAACCGCAAGGAGATAGTTGGTATATTATAAAATAACACAATCAAAAAGCCATTTGTAATATTTACAATATCAAAATATGAATCTGTTATATTGCCTATATGGTTAAAAGATTATGGTAACACATTTGCTAATGAGGATATTTATGTGTTAGACCATCAAACAAAAGATGTAGTGTGATATAAACTATTTTCATCTATTTTTAGATAATTTTAGGAATAATTGTTTCTCTAAACAAATAATAAATTTAATATATACTATAGAGTATATGGATAAAATAATCAATTTTTTCAATAACTTCTTAGAGAGTAGTTTTTTTTATTTTCCCCAGATGAATTTCTATA
>Ga0194121_10008115_pt1 | contig 13427 bp, 10 predicted proteins | sample TA2MahCa50mmetaG_FD_148609 | JGI IMG/M metagenome (GOLD analysis project Ga0194121, IMG submission 148609) | Freshwater microbial communities from Lake Tanganyika, Tanzania - TA2015020 Mahale Deep Cast 50m | ecosystem: Environmental > Aquatic > Freshwater > Lake | place: Tanzania: Lake... | reverse complement strand
TTTTTCACCATATATATTTTTTAACTCACGCAATATATTTTCGGAAGTACCTTTAAATTTTTTTTCAACTTGCTGAGCTTTATAAAAATCAATTAATATTTGAAACTGTTTAGAATTTGGCTCTTTATCAAGTTCTACAATAACACCTAATTTTTGGCCCTTTCGTAAACAATTTCTCCATTTACCATTTAATCGCATTATTAATTCATCTTCAATTCCTTCAAGTAAAAACAAAGCAGAATCCATAGGAACATTTGCACATTTTCTAAATCCCATTGAATTTAATGCTTTTTCAACTAATTCTGTTGGTGGTAATAATGGTGCAATTTGAATCAAAAAATATTTATTTTTTCTTAATTTTTCAACCAAAAAATGAATTGCAGTAAGGCCTAATAAAATTTTATTTTCTTCACTAACATTCAACATTATTGGCCCTTTATTAACCCTTGCAGCTACATTTATGCCAAAATATTTTTTTATTAAAACTTGGAATAATGCAATTGGCTTATTTTTTTCATCTAAAATCAAATAACGTAGAGCTTTCCATCCTTCAGCATTTTCTTTAGCAGAACCATATTCCCAAGCCTGAGTTAAAGTCTTGAAGTCAGACATATCCCAATACTTATACCATTCAGAATTAGATTTGATTTCAATTATTTTCCAATTTGCACAATATGAGTTACGAATTATAGATTCTGAAGAAGATATCTTTTTTATCGAGACAGAATCGTGAACGGGCAAATAGATTCGTGTATTCCGTAATTCTATAGCAATGTTATTACAAACTGAATTATTTAAAACTTCAGGAGGGAGATCTGGCCATGTAGAAACGGGAAAATTATTTAGTTTCAATAAATCATATAACTTTTTTGCTTTTTCAATATTTGGGGATTCGAAGCATGCCATATAAGGTGTTCCGTGGATTTGAACATTTCTAATAAAGTTATTAGGGAATATACTTCCCAATAAATTTTTCCAAGCATTAGCACAAGCTTCTCTTTTTTGAGCAGTATTGACTAATTGGGTTATGTATCTTTCTAATAATTTGATTGAAACATTACTCATTTTTGCAGTGGTAATTTTTGGCATCAAATTTTCTGAATAATTAAAAAAGTTAGGAATTCCGATTTTGGGTCGAATGCCCAATCTTTGAATTAATCTTTTGATGACCCATTTAAAAATAATTAACTTTTCAACTTTACTCACAATTATAAATCTATTATAGAATTGATCTAAAGAGTTAAATATATAATCATCATTTTTAAAATTATTTGGACCATTATGCCTCACAACTAAAATAGCACCATCAGGAATAGGTAGTAATTTGTGTGGGCTATATAACACAAAATCTCCAAATTGTCCTATCCCATTTATAGGATAAAGAACATGAGTAGCATCTTCAACAAGCCAAGTTTTATGACTATCACAAAATGATAATAGTCCATTACATGATACGAGTTGTCCAAAGAAATGAACAATCAAAAATAAATCAGGTTTATTTTCTTCAATAATATTTGAAAATAACTCTTCATTTGGTTGACCATTCTTCTTGATAGTATAAAAAGTAAAGTTGACATCTAGTTTTCTTAACAAAAACAATGACTCATTGCAAAAATAATCAGGAAGCCATATATTAATTTTTCTTTTTCCAAAATACGCCATTCTATATTTAGCTAAAAAATAGATTGACCATGCTGATCTAGAAAACCAAATTGCTTTATCATTATCACTCGTCCATGGAGCAGCCAAATTTTTAAAATCGAGTATATTAGGAGACAATAAACTTACAATATCCCTGAATTTTGGCAATGATGAATACGTAAATTTTAGCATTAAAAATTATTTAAAAAAATATAAATCATGATGCTTTTTTTTGAATCAATGAGACAGCCTGACTAATATTACGAATTAGATCTTGTTTGTTAAATCCAATTAATCTCGGAAAAAAAAATAAAATTATGCCTAAAATAAAAATCCAAAAAAAAAGAGACATTCCTAAATACAAAATATTTTCAATAGGTCCACTAACATTGAATTGTAGAAAACGAAAAATAAAAACTTCAGCAAATCCAACAAACAAAATAGGAATAGGAATAACAATTTGTGAAAGCAAATACTCCCAAATTTTTACTTTTAATAATTTGCAAACAAAATGTAATTGAATAAAAATTGAAGTTAATTGAACTAAAACAAATTTTATCGCTAATCCAAAAGATCCAAGTTCTAATCCAGGAATTAGAAATGATTTGGGTGCAAGTAAAAAATATGAAAATAGTACTCCTATAATTGTTGAAAAAAAAGAGATATTTCTATATAATTTAGTTTTTCTTAATGAAATAAGAATTCCTCCACAAACTTGCCCATATACAATATGAATTGTGTAAATAAACATGATAATTACGGAGGAACTAGCAGCTTGATATTCATTCCCGCCAATTAACTCTATTATTTTATTCGTATGGAAAATAAAAAAAATTGATAAAAATGCTCCTATTAGATATAAAAAATTTATTTTATCAAAAGCATTTTTAACTTCTGAAAGATTATTTTCTTCATCGGCCTTAGCTATTGATTGCATAATCAAAGGTATCATTGGAGCTAAGAATAAACTCGCAATTGCACTTAAAGAAAAAGCTAAACTGAAAAAACCCATAGAAACGGATCCATAAATTATTTGCAGAAACCACCGATCAAAAAAATTAAATAAAAGCCCGACTATAGAGAGTGTAAATAATGGATATGAGAAATTAAAATAATCAATAATTATGTCTTTTACTTTCTTATTTTTAGGATTTGGAATTCTAAATTTATAATTTATTCTACTAAATAAATAAATATAACCAAAACTAACCAAAAGAAAATAAAGAATAATTCGCTGTATAAAAAAAGTTTCAATACTAATCAAATGAGTAAAATAAATTATTATCAACACACAAAACATTAAGAAATTAATTACAATACTTCTAATCTCGAAACCAAAAGTTGCGATTTTACTGTCAGACAATCCAATTAAAGCAGTAAACAAATACATAAGATATCCAAGAATAAATCCCAAAAAAAGATATTTCTTGGGTTGTCCCGGGAATATGTATATATCAAAACCGAATTGTGTTATAAAAAGAGTAAATAACAAAATCAATATTCCAACAAGTATAGTATAGGTAAAATAAACGCTGGAAGCAGTTTCTGAATTACTCTTACGTGCAGTGTAATTTATATGAGCTGAATTTAGATTAAGATCTGCAAAAGTAAAAATATTTTGAAATGTATCTCTTATATAATTAAAACTTCCGTAATTTGAAGGACCTAGAATTCGAGGTATAAAAGATAATATAAATATATTTATTAGAAAATCAGAAACGTTTTTCAGAAATTTTATAAAATACCTTTTTGCAAAAGAATCAGATTTATTCATTTTGAGAACTAAAATATGATTATTTAGAATTAGAAAGAAGAAAAATGCTTATTAATTAAACAATTTTATTTTTTTATTTAAAAGAAATATATCAAAGCAGAATAAGATTTTAAAAGTATCTTTAAAATAATTCGTTAAAAAACTAAAATTACCTCGTCTAATATAATGATACAGCTTGCTAGAGTAAAAAAGTAAAAATCTTTTTTTTATTCGCAGTTTATCATTTAAAATAACAGTATTAAATCTAATAACATAAGATAAAAGCAATTTCTCTTCATTATCAAAAAAATTTAAAGAAGTAGACATGTTATTATTATGGATAACATAATAACCCAAATAATCAGGTATATAAGATATTTTTAAGTTATTTAAAGATACTCTTAACCAAAAATCGTAATCTTCAACACCATGAAAATCTCTGTCTTCAGAAAAATAACCTACTATTTTAAATACATTATTATTCAAAACTACCGCCGATGGAGACAAGCAATTTCCCTTGTAAAATAAATCTTCAAATGAAGTAAAAGGTCCATAAACATTATTCTTTATGAAAACACCATTTTGTGTTACCGTAAATTCGTTATGACAGTAGAGATCAAATTTATTATTCAAATTAATGAATTCAAATAATATAGATAATTTATTACTGGCCCAAGTATCATCAGCATCAAGTAATGCGATATATTTTCCATTACTAACCTTTATTCCAGAATTTCTTGCTGCTCCCAAGCCTTTATTTTCTTGATTGATTATTGTAACCTGATTTTTAATTTTCAATTGAAAATCAGTCAAAGTATTCAAAGTACTATCAATCGAACCATCATTAACAAAAATAATTTCAAAGTCAGTAAAAGTTTGACTAACGAGTGTTTCTAATGTTGGGCCTATTATGTCAACAATATTGTAGCATGGTATAATTACACTAAAAAATGGAGATTTACTCAAATTCATTTGAATGTTTAATTTGTAATATTAAAGATAGCCTTAACAATATTTTTAAAATATCTAGAATATTTATTATTCATTTTTTTATGAAATAGAAGATCTTTTTCATAAGCAATATTCAAAGATTTTATTATTTCATTATAATTATTAGAATTATCAATAAGCACCTCTTTATTAATTGATTTTCGAAATACAGCTCTTACAAACTCTGTTCCATTTAATAATTCGAAGTTGTTTTTAGAAAAAACAAAAGCTAGTGTAGACAAGGAGAAATTATAGGTATGAGCCAAAACATTATAATCTTGATAATTATACATATATTCTTTTTTATTTTGTAAATCAAGTACTCCTGGCAATTCAACATAAATTAAAGTTTGATCATGACAAATTGATTCAATGTTATTTAATGCCTTGTTTAAGTCAGCTAAATGTTCAAATAAATGACTCAATATTAGAACATCTGCCTTACCATATTTTGAAATTTCTTCAAATCCGCCTTTTATGGTTGTAATATTTTTTAATTTAGCGAAATCCAAAGCTGAATCAGAATAATCACAACCATAGGATTCAACATCATAGCCGTCTGACTTAAGTTTAAGAGATAATGTGTAAATTCTGTCGCCGGAACCACATCCAACCTCAAATATTCTTACATTTTTTGTAGGGTTATTTTTGATGAAGTTATATATAAACAAACTCGAATCATCAGTTTTTGGGGGGGTTGAAAATTCAATTTTCTTAGCTTCTCCTGAGATTAAATCCCAATAAATTTCATTATAAAATAATTCCATACTTGAATCTGAAATTCTGATATTTTGAGTAATTAAACCACAAGATTTACAAATCTGTGTTCCAAAAGGCAACCCAAACCTGTCGTATTTACTTAATAATTCAAAATTATTGGATGAACAAAAACATTTGTCTATAATATCTAATTTAATTAGGTTAAAATAAACATATTCATTGAATTTATTAAAAGCAGCTCTTTGTACATTGTTCATTTTCATTCCAATGCCACTGTATCGCTTGATTAATTGTTGATTCATGATTAAATTTTTTAGTTTAAAATTATTTATGGTTCTTAAAAATCATTATTCCTACTGGTAAGTATGGGAATTTTTTCATTCTCTTTTTGTAGAATTCACTATCAGGGTCTTGTGAATAGTAACGATCAATTCTATTTATAAATAAATCATCATTTAATAACTTAGATTCAACAAATTTGTAATCAAATTCTTTGAATATTAAATTATATCCAAAGTCTGAAATTGATTTTTTTGAAAAACAAATGCCTTTAGTTTTTTTATGAAATGAATCTAACTGTGTTTCATTATTAGCACTTGTAGAAATTAAAATTGGTCCATCAACTTTCACAACTCTTCTAAATTCGTTTAGATTATCTTTTAATAAACTTCGATCTGCGTGCTCTATTGCAGATACAGAAACAACTGCATCTACAGTATTATCATTTAAATGTATTTTATGAAATGCATCTCTAATAAAGGTGATTTTCCCATAATCTTTATGGGATTTTGTTAATTCATTTACGAAATAAAAATAATTTCTAAACTTAAAATATAAATTAATGAATTTATTTTTGAGCTTGAATAAAACATTATTTCTATTTGATTCTTCAATTTTTTCAACTCTTTGTTCAGTAGTATAAGTAACAAAATTGATATAATCATGTTCGTAATTAAAAGCATCGTTTTTGATTTTTTCAATATTGAAAATGCGTTTCGCATACTTAGGAATAACTCTATCAGAAAAGTCTAAACTTATCACATTATAACCTAAAGAAGCAAGAATAAATTGAGTTATTCCTAAACCAGCACCAGCATCTAATATTGTGGAACCTTTATAAACTTTATTCTTTTCGAGTTCCTTTAAGATCCAAACTATATCTAGATCATAATGCCAACCTTGTGGTCTATTTAATACTTTTAACCAATAATCAATAAGTTTTAACTCTTTAGAATTTTCTAAGATTTTGCTGTCTAATAAAATCGCACTGTCTTGCATGTTTGTTTAATTTAATTTAAAATAACTTAATATAATTTCAAAAAATATAATGCAGATTACTCTCATAAGTTATAATAATTTACATAAATTATCTTTTATTCAACATGGAAAAGTATTTCCTGCCAGCTTATTTAATTAGTAAGTACAATCTTGAAAACAATTATTTGCTATAAATTCATATTTCAAATAATGTTTAGCATTATGTTTGTTTAATTTTTTTATTTAATGATAATAATTTATATTTTAGTGGGTGTTATTCCAAAATTTGTTCTAATCCGAATAAAATAAATAATTCTAAAAAAAAATTGAGGGCAACAAAATAAACTTAATCAAATTAAAGAGACAAATTGATCAAAAGCTTTTCTGGTATAAGGTCTATACATAGAATTAATATATTTTGAAACATCATCGACAAAAAATGATTTATTATATTTCTTATTTTGAATCAGCTCTTTTAAAGAAAAAATGTCATCTAAATTATAATTTACTTTCCATAGGTTGAAATAAATAAATCTATCATCCTTAAATGAACCATCAGGACTATATTGATAAGATTTTACTCCCTTAATAAGCGCTTCGATACCGAATGAATTATCATTAAACAGGACGCAATCATATTTGCTACTCAAAGTTTCGATATTAATTTCATTGACTACTTTGAAGTTCTTAGGAAGGTGAATGGTATCGTTCAAATAATCAAGTTGATAAAGTGGATGTAGTTTAAGATCAACTTGTATATCACTTCCATTAAACACAGATATTAAATCGTTAATAGTTGGAATATATTGTTCAAACTGAACTGGAAATGCATAAAGTATTCTTCCAATGATATTCAAATTTGGCAAACTTATAAGATATCGATTATTTTCGTGTGGATATGAGAAACGTAAAGCAGCAAAAGTTTCAATTGGAATATTATAACACCCATTTTCTTTAAGATAATTACTAAAGTTATCTCCTACCGTCAAAAGGATATTTGGCATTTGTTGGAATTTTACATCTATGCTAGTGGGAAAAAAATTAAGAAATACTTTTGAAAATCCACTACTTTGATATCCAACCAAACGAACACCAGATTCACCCAATATTTTACAACAAACCTTTTCCCAAGATTGATTTTCATAAACGTAAATAAAAGTTTTCACTTTGTACTTTAGCAATTTTTTACATCTGTACTTTTCTAGATACGCCTCAAATGAATTTAAGCACAAGTAATCATCTAGTAAAGATCTATTTACATGTTTAGAAATATCAATATCGTTAAAATAATACTTACTTTTTACCTGAATTAATGCGTTGAATAAATAGTCGAAAAATAAACTGAAAACATCTTTAGTATTCAATAACCCATGAGAAATTATTTGAGAATTTCTAATTTTTAGTGTACTTAAATTTTTGAGGATTTTGCGATCAAGAGGTGTATATCCTGTTACTACATTTACAGTTGAATCAAGATCTGGTATCAATTCTCTAAAATAATCATCCGAAAGTATTTTTCCAGAGAAACATCTTGGAACTAACCATGTACGAAAGTAAATCGCATCTGTTGGGATATACTTAACTTTAAAACGTATTGAATAATAAAAAACGTAAATCCAATTTAAGAAAAAACGTGGAAGGAAAAAGAAGAAATTAATCCAAGGAAAACCAACTTTTTCACCACAAGATTCTGTTAATTTAATTTTGTTATATAAATTAGTAACTGTTTCTTGTTTACTGAAAGTAGGAGCTGCCATTGCGGCAAAACTACCATTACTTTCTTCTGCAATAAGAGATAATATTTTGTTATAATCATTCAAATATTCATCATTCATAATAAAAATACTATGTTACAAATTGTATTTAGCTATAAAAATTATTAAATCATTTTTATACGCCTATGTTTTTGTTTTAACTATTAATTCGACTAAATCCCAATCTGAAACATCGTCAATATCGATACTTTCAATTGTGTTTCTTTTCATTACAAACATTTCGGGATTTAATCCAATTCTGTGGTTGCTTTTCTCAAAACTTTCATTTGAAAATATGTAAAAATTAGAGTTTTCTTCATAAACACCCTCCAAATCTTGCGTTCTTTGTAGTATTTCAGGATTATGATTAAGTGGATTTAAATCTTTGTCATACAAGCGTGTTTTAATAAGAGTTGTCGAAAACAAACTATCTGTTCTATTTTTTAATTTAACATCATTGAAATAAGAAACTGCTTTTTTTATAGTTTCGACAGTTAAAAGAGGATTTGTACTATGCGTTTGAAAATATATATTTTCGCCTTGCATTATAGAAAGATCATGTCTTATAATTAAATTCATCGGCACCTCATCACCCAATAAATGATTAGGTCGAAATATAATTTTTACCCAATCTGCATAGCGAGATACAGCCATATTCGCAATTTCAGTTGAATCAGTATTAATGACAAGTTTTTCAAATAATCCAGTAAGTTTTAGCGTATCAGCAATATAAAAAAATAAAGGTTTGCCATTCAATAATTTAATATTTTTACCTGGAACACGCTCAGAATGACCTTTCATTGGTAATAAAGCTATCATTATTTTAATTGATTTTTATTTGTCGCAGAAAATAAACAATTAATAATATTATTTGTCACCGTTATATTATCCGCTTGAGGACAGTATTTTTTTAAATATGTTTCATCATTTAAATGACTTTCATAAATTTTGAATTTAATAAAATTGTCTAGCTTTTTACATAAATCATCAGCGTTTTCACACCATACAACACGTTTTTTGATTGACTCAAGAAAATCAGGCAAGTAATTTGTTCTTCCACCTAAAACAAATATTGGTACTTTAGTACTACAGGCTTCTACCAAGGTAGTTGCTGGTGTATCTAAAATTACAACTGACGCATTTTCCAAGAGCTTAACAAAGGTGTTATAATAATCAATTTTTACTTTGTTAAATTTATATGGAATATTATTAAATCCCGGAGTATTGTTCGGTCGAAAAATAATTTCATATTTACTTGACAAATTTTCTAAAAAAGTTAAAATTTTTCTATGTGCATTAAACAATCGATAATCAGGATCTGATACGGGCAAAAAGGGTGTAGCTGTTTTAAACCATTTTCCAGTTGCGTAGACAATACCCCCGGCACCTGACCACTTTACTCTTTTTTCAAAACTACCTACAACATCAATATTGACCGACTTTTTATTGTAAAAACTAGATTCAAAATATTTTTTTACAGATTCAGAATAACAAAAATAATTTGAAGCATACCTAAGCTCAGTTGATTCAATTGTAGGATCAATTGACTGTCCTTTTTCACCATGTTGCCAAACAACCACTGGGACTTTGTTTAAAGATGCTAAGTGAGCAATATAAAGCTCGATTGGCAATGTTAAAACGTTTGTGACTATTGCATCAGAATTTTTTACTATTTTCAATATCTTACAAAAGTTCTCCGAAAAATCGTTTAATTCAAAAAATATTTTCTTTGAAAGTTCTGACACGTCATAAGTGTAAAAATTATTAAAACTAATAGAGGATTCGATAATTTCTTTTAATTCAGTGGGGCATTCTACCCAAAATGAATGAGTTATGGTTGGCTGGCTCACTAATTGAAAAGATTTTTTAAAATGCTCAAATTTGTTTAACTTAATCCATTCACTTGCCGAACCTGTAAGCAATAATTTTTTAGAAGGTTTATATTTATTTTTAATTAATAAATTGTCCCTGTACTTTGATAGAAAAAATCTTACTGTAGTTGGAATTCGCGATAATATTTTTTCTCGACGAGTTTTTATTATTTGTTTTTCCTCCAATTTAAGGACTTCAATTTTAATAGGTGTCTTTGATTTAAAGTTCAATAAAACATCAACTAAAAGACAATCTGGATCAGGTCGATAATTCATGAAAAAAAAATTACCAGATTTTCTATAGCATAAAATATTTGATGGATTAATGTTTTTTATAATTGATTGAACTATAAAATGATTTAATCGTATCTGACCAATTACAACCCAAAGTTGAAATTCAAAGTAATGGCCAATTTCAAGGTTTTTATTCGTGTCAAATTTTATAGAGAATAGATTTAATTCTTCAACTAAATTGCTTAGTTTAGTCGATGACTCATACTTTGCATTTTCATACTCTATTTCTGTCCATAAATCTTTAAAGTTGATGATTTGAAAGTTATGTTTTTCTGCAAAGTATAAACTTTCGGGTCCAATTGGAAGAATTATATCACTCTCATTTGGATAAAAGTTTTTATAATAATGCATCGCTTGTGATTCGGTTTGCAAAATCACTAATCGCTTATCCTTTAAAATCATCATTTATAAATTTTTTCTCATTGCTTTTTCAACTTTAATTAGATCTTCTTGAGTATCAACTGCTTGTGTTTCGTATGATGTTTCTTTCATATGCACCTTAAATCCATGTTCTAGAATCCGCATCATATCAACTGATTCTGCAAGTTCAAGGGGGGTAGGTGATAAATTAGTATACTCGATCAAAAAATCACGTTTAAATGGAATTACACAAACTTGCTTATACACTTTAAAATTAGGTAGGTTTATTCTTGTTGGAATTGGTTCCCTCGAAAAATAAAGTGCGTCATTATTGAAATCAAAAACAACTTTGATACAGTTTCGATCTTGTATATCTGCTTCATTTAGAATTTGACTCATTAAATTTATAACATTAATTTCAGAGTTCTCCAACATTGGTGCAACAGCCTCATCTATCATATCTGAATGAATCATTGGTTCATCCCCCTGAATCATCACCACTATATCGTATTTGATATTTTCTTTACTTTCAATCTTTAAAAGTGCCTCAGCACACCTATCAGAAGCTCTTTCGTGCTTATCACTTGTAATAATTGCTTCTCCACCTATCGATTCTATATATTCTTTGATTTGCTGATCACAAGTTGCTACAGCTACTTTGTCTAAAAATAAAGATTTTGAAACTTTTTCGTAAACATGTCCAATCATCGGTTTCCCTAGAATTGGCATCATTGGCTTTCCAGGAAAACGACTACTAGCCAATCGAGCTGGAATTAATGCAAGTATTTTCATTTTTTATATGTTTTTAATTTTAACTTATACTTTAGGGTTTTCAGCAGCTGTTGTAAGAAATACAGAGTCCATTGAATAAGCTATGAATTGATACCCCTCTGCAATCCTTCTTTTTAAAAGGTTAATATCCGGTTTAACTATATGCATACCACAAGCAATATTTTTTTCATTACATAATACTTTTATTTTTTCGATAGTCTTTATAAATAACTGTTCATCAAATCTACCAGTGATGCCCATTGATGCTGATAAATCATATGGTCCTACAAAAATAGCATCCAAGCCCTCTACATTTAAAATCTTCTCTAAATCATTAACCGCGTTTATGTGCTCAATCATTGCAATAATTAGAGGATTTTGCGCTTCAGTAGCAGAATAAGAATCGAAATGTTTTCCGAAAATATTTGCACGAGAAAATCCTACCCCCCGGGTGCCTGAAGGAGGAAATCTACACGCACTAATTACATCAGATAATTGATTTGCACTTTCTACCATCGGAATAATTATTCCTCCAGCACCAGCATCTAATGCTTGTTTACAATCTTTTACACTGCCTTGAGCAACTCGAGCAAGGGGAATTGTTTCTCCGAGTTCAATCGCCCTGAATAAATTAGGCAACTGGCTTACAGAAATGGAACCATGTTCTAGATCCACAGACACCCAATCATATCCTGATTTTCCCATAATCTCGGCAATGGATGCATCTGGTATTTGAATCCAACTGCCAATTGAATAAAGTCCGGAAGATAGCTTTTTCCGAATTTTAGATATTTGTGAAAAACGATTCATAATTAATAAAATTTTGTACTGAGAAACCTTTGAAAACGTCTGTCATTTTTTGATTCGATTCATGCAAACGTAATAAAAACCTAATATTATTTGCAGCTGCAGCTTCTAGATCTGCTTTTGCATCACCAATCATTATACACTCATCTGGATTTATAAAATGATAATTTATGTACATTTCAATAGCTGATTTTTTGGACATTGGAGATCCATAAATCGAGACAAAACAATCATAAATATTTAATTCATTCAGGATAAACAATAATTCTTCTTGAGGAGTGGCTGAAACTACAACAAATTTCTGTTTTAAAGGGTTTTCTCTCAGTATTTCTTCAACTCCTAATACCCACTTGGAGTCAATTACTTTTTGTACTACAATTTCACTAAACTTTTTTGAATATCTAATCACATCTTCGTGATTAAATTGCCTACCAGCCCAACTTGCGTACAATGGAATCTTTTCAAAACGCGACATCCCTCCATTAGCGATGTGATGTTCTTTTACTTTATTTGCAAAATCGGTCCCGAATTCTTTGAAAATATCAACGAAAGCCTCAGTTTTTACATTAACTGAATCTTTTATTACACCATCGAAATCCCAAAATATGGTCTTAAATTTATTCATTGATATCATTATAATTTTGATGATTTATTTCTTCAATAACATCAAGTAATCCCTGGCCTAAATCTACAAATTCCAACGGAACAATCTTCATTGCCTGTTTTGGAGTATATCTATATGGTGTATGTCCATAATGATCAGTAATATTATTTTCTTGGGTATAATTTACTAATCTTGTTCGACCTACAATTTCAAATAAAATTGAAAATAAATCATCTACTTTAATAAGTTGCTGTCCTGTGATTGTAATTGCATTATTTGCAAATTTTTGATCTAATACTTCAACACTAAGCCTTGCTGCATCATTTACATGAATATATTCGCGCATCTCTAGTCCATTTCCATGATAATCCAACTTCCCTTCCTTGATAATCTGAGAGGCGAATCTTCTGATTCCATTCCAATCTTGTGCTCTTGGTCCATATAGTGACCCATATCTTAAAAAAGTAAATTCTATTCCAAACTCTTGAGCATAAGCTTCTATAACTATTTCAGCAGCTTGTTTACTAGCTCTGTAGAAAGAACCGTGACTACTATAGACATACATAGTTGAGGCAAAAACAAATCGCTTAACAGATGATTTAACT
>Ga0194121_10008112_pt1 | contig 13429 bp, 12 predicted proteins | sample TA2MahCa50mmetaG_FD_148609 | JGI IMG/M metagenome (GOLD analysis project Ga0194121, IMG submission 148609) | Freshwater microbial communities from Lake Tanganyika, Tanzania - TA2015020 Mahale Deep Cast 50m | ecosystem: Environmental > Aquatic > Freshwater > Lake | place: Tanzania: Lake... | reverse complement strand
TTTGTAAAGTCTCTTCAATTTCTTCAAAGCTTAAATCCTTAAGTTTACCGCAGGGGCCGGTGATGGCAGCATTGTTGATTAAATGATCGATGCTTCCCCATTTTTGTAAAGTTTTTTCGACCCAATTTTTACAATCGGCTTTCCTCTTGATGTCTCCGACGATGAAGAGTCCATTAGGATACTTTGCCATTAATTGGGGTAAAGCCTCGGGGTTACGAACGAGTGCCGAGATGTGATGTCCCCGAATTGAAAAGTGCTCAATTAAGGTCTCAGCAAGTCCCCGATATCCCGATATTAGTGTAATGGGGAACTGTGTTCCATTGAGGGGTTGTGTTGTCATATCGACCTCGGCTATCGGATAGGTTCACTAGAACTTTACTGCCTTCAGTATCAAAGCGATAACGGAGTTCTCGAAGTCCTTCCCGTTGCATCGCTCGTCTCAATTGTTGATGACGGTTGCTTGTATAAAACACAAAAAAACCACCGCCCCCAGCGCCTGTGACTTTACCACCTAAAGCCCCGTTCGATTTAGCAAGCTCATAAATTTTATGAAGTCTCGAGTCTGCAATTTTTGAAGATAGTCTCTTTTTATTTTCCCAATGTTCATCCATCAAAAGGCCAAAGCGATCCAAGTTTCCAGATTCAATCGCTTCGACGATTTCGTAACCAATTTCTTTAATTCGATGGAGACTCTCAGTAACATCTTTGTCTTCTTTTTTAACGGACCAATCTTGGTGTCTTAAAATATCGTCAGCAGAACGAGTCATGCCTGTGTAAAAAATTAAAGTGTTTCGATTGAGTTCATCCATCACATCGTAGGAAATATGAGCTTGACGAACATTCACTTTTCCTGATTTTTCAATTTCTAAAATAGGCAATCCGCCGACTGCGGCCACATACTGATCCTGTTTTCCAACAGGCTTTTTGAGAATATCCATCTCTAAATAACAGGCAGTTTCTGCCAGTTGGGGTTGAGTTGGAATATCTCTCTTTAAACATTGCAAAGCATTGAGTAAGCCAACGACATAACAGCTAGAAGATCCCAAACCTGTTCCCGCGGGAATATCGGCCATAGATAGAATTTCAACGGCATTTTCAACGCCGGTAAATTCAAGTGCCGCTTTAGCCAGTTCATGTTGGAGCTCATTGACCGAAGCTACGCACTCCGATTTTGAATATTTCACACGCACTAGATCATCAACGATTGGTCGATTTACCGAAATGAACATATATTTATCGATGGCCGCACTAAAAACCAATCCACCAAATCGGCTGTAGTAGGAAGGTAGGTCGGTTCCTCCCCCGCCCAAAGTAAAACGAAACGGTGTTCTTGTAATAATCATAAGGGGCTAACTATAGTTACCTTTTATTTTGAGTGTCAAAGGCTAAAAACCTTGAAAACACAAGTTGGAGTTGCCCTTTGAAGCAGATTTGGATATCCCAGAAGAATGAAATTAAGCCTAATTATTCCAGCCTATAACGAAGCTAAAAAGATTCACCTTGACATTAATGCTGCGCATCAATTTTTGGTTTCACAGCCTTTTTCTTCAGAGGTTTTGATCGTTAACGATGGAAGTCAGGACAACACTGAGCAAGTGGCTAGTGAATTATGTCAAAAGCTTTCAACCCCTCAAGTTGAATTCAAAGTTTTAAGTTATGGAGCTAACCGGGGTAAGGGGTATGCGGTTCGGTTTGGAGTGAAAAATGCTCGGGGCGAAATGATAGCTTTCGCGGATAGTGGACTATGCGTTCCCTTTTTATATCTCACCAGTGGGATAAAAAAAATAACGGACGGGGCTGATTACGCTTTGGCATCTCGCCGATTAAAAGAAACCAAGATCAAACGGCAACAGCCTCTGTATCGTAAAGTCGGTTCCAAGGTTTTTTGGTTTGTTGTGAAAGGCTTCATGGGAGTGTCGGTTTCCGATACTCAGTGTGGGTTTAAGATTTATAGAAGCCAAGCGGCGAAGGCTATTTTTGAGAGGGTTGCCACAGACGGTTTTATGTTTGATATCGAAGCTCTTTTAGTGGCTAAGAAACTTAAACTTAAGCATGCGGAGTTTGCAGTTGAGTGGGCCAATGATAGTGACACTCGCTATCACCCCATTTGGGGAACGATTCGAAACTTTAAAGAGCTTAGCCTCATCCGATTGAGGAGTTTGTTAAACCATGCGTGAAAAAATTGTTGTTACTGGTGCTGCAGGTTTTATTGGAAGTAATTTGTGTAAAATGCTTCTCCAGCAAGGCTACCTCGTTATCGCTGTGGACAACTTACTTGCTGGAACCCTAGAAAACTTACCTCAAGGGGTTGAGTTCAAGAAAATCGATGTTTGTGAGCCTGATTTTAGTCGTTATGTCGAGGGAGCTGCTGCTGTTTTTCATTTGGCTGCAAGAAATTGTCTGGATGATTGTGCAAAAAACCCGGTTGATACGGCCCGTATTAACGTCATGGGAACCGCCAATGTGCTCCAAGCCTGTGTGACCTATAAAGTTCCTCATGTTATTTACTCGGATACTTCCGCCGAGTACGAAGGGATAGAAACTTTCCCTTCTCAAGTCGATCAAGTAAAACCGATGTCTATCTATGCTTGTAGTAAACGCAGTGGGGCTTTGATCGCTGAAGGGTTTAAGAATTATTACGGGCTTAATGTTTCTACGGTTCGTTACTTTAATGTTTATGGTCCGGCTCAAGATTGGAGACGAGTTATTCCGCCCGTGATGAGCGCATTTACGATTAAACTGTTACAAGGTCAGCGCCCTTTTATTTATGGAACTGGGGAAAAACGCAGAGATTTTATTCATGTCGATGATATCAATCGGTTCCACCTTAAACTTTTGCGTGAACGAGAGATTCAAGGGGGCACCTACAATTTAGGATCGGGGAAGGACTACTCTATCCTTGAAGTCTTTGAAAAAATTGAAAATGAAATTCAATCGGGGATCGGGCCTATCTTTAAGCCTGAACTTCCGGGTGAAGCGTTTCGAACTTTGGCGGACATCTCTGAAACTCTTAAGACGGGCTGGGAACCTAAGGTGAGTTTAGAGGACGGAATCCGTGCCTTTATCGCTTATACAAAAGATAGATTAGCTCGAGGCTAAATTATCCAGTTTTTAAACAAACCAACTGTCGAAAAGTTGAACAACGTAAGTTACTGGTTTTTTTTAACTTTAAGAGGAGCATAGCTAGGTTGTAGAAAGTTCTCCTTATGTCTAATTTTTGATCACCTTGGTAAATGTTTTCCAAAAGTCTAATTAGTTCCATCTCTTCCATCTTTTTTGCCCGTCTACTGCAAGTGGCCTCAAGGTTGCACTCTCTTGTCAGTAGATTCAAAAGAGTGTGTTCTGGGTAGGAAAGGATTTTTTGTGTTAAAAAAGTTACTTATAATTTTGGTCCAAGGGTTATTGTTACTCATGACAGCTTGTGGGGGAGACAGCTCGCAACCTCCGCCGCAACCACCCGCTCTAAATCTAAATAACCCTACCGACCAGCAGCAACTCAAAACCATGGCTGTCTTAGCTCAACAAACCCAAAGTTCTTGCGGTCAAGCGGGGGCTCATAGTTTGGCGCCCTTACTTTCGGTTATCGCTATTCCTAGTGGGGTCGGCGCCGGCTTACCCGTGATTCCTTCTTTAGGGGGAGGCTGCTCCGATAATCTGATTAATTTTATTATGATGTATACCACCATGAAGAACGGACAGTACGCAAACTATCCTGAGACTCGTCCTTGGTTTATTTCTCAGTTAGGTGGAATTATTAATGGGGCAGGAGCCGCACTTGTTAATATGGGCTATAAGTTGACACCGGAGATTCAGCAAAAACTTCATACTGCGGCATGGCAATTGGTGCAGAGGGATATATTCTCTCAACCTCAATTTCAGACGGTTCGTCCGGCAGTTTGTTCTGGCGCACCACAATATGGGTTGGGTTGTTAGCAAGCGCGATCCTTAAATGACTCGTCACAACAAAAAAGACTTAAGCCTTTGAATACTTTTCAGTAAGTTTTTGTGGTAAATTTTCTAGAACTCCACAAAAACTATGAAACTATTCTGTCATTTCCTTATTATTCTTCTGTTCATTCCATTTCTTGTGTCTTGCAATTTATACACTGCCTTTAATACTGGTGGTTCCGATTTGGATAAACTGGAAGAAGCGCAGGTTTGTTTAAAAGATAATGATTATCAGTGCGCTATTGAAAACTATGAAAAGATCGAGAATGCCACCCTTAAACAGCAAAAACTTTGTCAGATTTATTTAACTCGCGGGGGGATAACTCTTTCCGTTTTGGTTAACGTTCTTAACGAAAACTCGTCAAAGATACTTATTAATTTAGGTAATAGGCTTATCCCTTGGACATCGAATAAATCTGCGGATCTTCAACTCGCTAAAACCCATTGTAGTGAATATCGAAATCTAAGCTCCGAATTGGATGCTAGTTTGCTTAAAGCGACGGCTCTATTTTCAGATTGCGCTATTCGGATGGCTCGAACCGATTTATTTCAATCGACCACGAGTGAAGACACCTGTACTTTGGCCAATTTTTCGAGCAAAAACGGGTTACTGACTGCACCTGATATCGGCGGGGATGAGAATGGGTCGATATCAACTAATCCAGGCATGTGTTCTGCCGATGTTAATGCTTGTGTGTCCAATGTCATCGCATTAAAAAATTCACAGGGTGAGTTAAGTGCATCAGGGTTTTCTGATATCGCCGGGGCGGTTGAGAAATTACCGGCAGGCATAAGTAATGGGGTAGCCACTGACGCTGCAAGAGCTGCTTTAAAAGGAATGTTCACCCCATGAGTAAGCTGGCTTTTTTTATTTTAGCTGTAGCCTTACCAGTGTTTGGAATGAAGGAATACTACAGCTTAAGTCGAAGTATTAGAGCTCTCGGGATGGGGGGCGTTTTTTATGGTGTTTCCGACGACGAATATGCTCTATTTTATAATCCGGCTGGTGTGAGCTTATTTCAGGGGAAGCCCCGCGGGATGATCAACCTATCCGGCCAAGTAGGAAATCGCACCTTTTCAGCTTACGATACAACAAAAAATTTATCCTCTAAACCTCTCGCTGAGCAGATAGACCTTTTGACCGCTTATCAAGGGGATCCTATTTATTTGGGGGCTTCAGTCTTTCCCTATTTTTTGATGAAGCATTTAGCGGTTGGAGTTTTGGTGGGCGATGCCAAAGTTGATTATTTGCTTTCCGGAAAAGAGCTCGACTCCGCAGTTGATTTTACTGCTATTGTGGATTCCGGTTTGCTAGTGAGCTACGGGCGCACTCTTGGAAATGAAAATACCCATGTAGGACTTACTGCAAAAGGGATTTTAAGATCCGGAGGAAGAATAACTCTGACATTGGCCGATATTGTCTTGGGAAATAAAATTAATATTAATCCTTCAGATTTAGGGGGAACTGGGTTTGGGATCGATTTTGATTTTGGCTTAATATATGACATTCCCTATCTTCCTTGGGGGGAAGCTAATCGTATTTCTCTGGTTGCTAGTAATCTGCTTGCGAGCCAATTTACTATGGGAAGTAAATCGACGGGTCAACCTCCAGGATTAACTCGAACCTTTTCTCTAGGGTGGCATTCCGTTTTCTCTGGGGGAAAGATCATAGATCATTATCATTTGATGGCCGATCTAGCCGAGTTTCAGTTGGGTGGGGAATCGGATCCAGACTTAGGGGCGAGAACCGGAAAAATTCTCAAACATCTGAATCTCGGTGTTGAAATTCCTGTGGGTGTTTTAACAATTCGGACCGGAGTTCATCAGGGTTATATCTCTTTAGGACTTGGATTGAACTTCAAATATGCAAAAATTGATGTCGCAACTTATCAGGAAGAGCTATCTAGTGCTCCGGGGCGGCTCCCCAGTCGACGATATGCTTTAACTCTGGCTTTGGGTTTAGGTGCAGCGAACGAGCCTTTCAAATCCAAGATAAAAGGGAAAAGAATTGAAGGGGGTAAGTCCGATTTTGAAATTAAAATTATTCCTAAACCTCCTGTGACACCTAAAATTGATCCAGATTTATCGCTACCTCTTTCTGACCCCGGCCAATTAGCGCCCAAAAAATTTGGAGATCCGGTGGATAGGCAAGTCAATCCCGAATCTAAATCCAAAAAATTCGACCCTGACCCAGAACAGGACAGAGCCTCAGATTTAAAACCTAAAGAGCCAGCAGAAGAGTTCGACAAATCGTTATACCAATTAGAGGATTCAAAACGTTAAGAGATCTACTACCTATGAATATACAAAAACTAAGCGCACTAACATTGGCCGTATTTTTTTCCTTATCGAGTCTTTTGGCAGCCGACTACGAAAAGGTAAGTGACAAGAAACTATTCAACGGAGAGGTTCTCTCGGAATATAAATTACCCAATGGACTTAAAGTATTGTTTTTGCCCAGACATGAAGCAAAACTGCTTACTTTTCAGACGTGGTTTGATATCGGATCTTTAGATGAAAAAATGGACAACAAGCTCAAAAAGACCGGTTTAGCTCATCTTTTCGAACACATGATGTTTAGAGGGACAGATAAATATCCCGATGGAAAATTTGATGAAATCACTTCCAGAATCGGTAGCGACAAACAAAATGCAACGACTTATTTTTATAGAACAAATTATTACGAAAGTATTCCCTCAAGTCAGTTGAAAAAGTTAATAGAACTTGAATCCGATCGAATGGCTAATCTTAAGCTGGATTCCACATTGTTAGAGAAAGAAAAAGGGGCGGTGGTAGGGGAGTTAAGAAGAGCGTTAGATAATCCCGGTCGAATTGCCTGGGATGAATTAAATCGCACCGTATTTCAAGTGTCACCCTTCCGTTATACGGTCATTGGAACCGAAGAGGAGATAAAGGGTTTTTCATTGGAGGAAGCACAGTATTTTTATAAAACTTTTTACGCTCCGAATAACGCTACTATTATTGTCGTCGGAGACACTGAAGAAAGTGAGTTGTTGCCCTTGGTGGTCAAATTTTATGGCGACATGAAGGCTCAAGAAATTCCTAGATATAAATTGCCTGAAGAACCAACTCAAAAGAAAGAACGAAGAGCAGAGAAAACTCACCCTCAAGCCACCTCAGATATTTTATTAGTCGGTTATCGGATTCCCTCAGTTAACTCTCCCAAAATAGTACCGCTTTCTTTGTTAAGCACACACCTTTCAACCGGAATGGAATCTAGGTTAAGAAAATCCTTGGTTGACACAGGAATAGCAGTTTCCGCTGGTTGCGGGGTAAGTAACGTTCCAGACTATCTTGAGTTTACAGTTTCTTTGTCTGAAAAACATAAAGCTGAGGAGGCTCTCCAAATTATTGATCGAGAAATCCAACTGCTTAAAAATCAGGTGATTTCTAAAGACAGTTTTGAGCGGGCTTTGAATCAGGAGCTCTTATCTCTCTATGGAATGATCCAGGATAACTCATCGATGGCCAACATGCTGGGAGACTATTTGATGGTGAGCGGAAATTATCTGAGAGGTTTTGAAATCATCGAAGAATTTAAAAAAATAAAGCCGCAAGATTTGAAAAACACCGCTAAGGAATTTTTAAATAAGGAATCCAGATCCGTGGTTATTGTGCGACCCCAACCTAAAACTACATCGAAAGGTTAGCAACTATGTTACGACTCGGTCTAAGTTTCTTTCTCGTATGCTCTCTCATTCAAGCTAAAGGCAAACCTTCGTTTAGGGCTGAGCCTGCAACTGAAAATGGAGTTCCAGTATCGCCAAAAGTATTTTATGAGAAAAACCCCTCGGCTTTGACGGCTGAAATAGGTGTCGTTATTTTAGTAGGCAGTTCAGATGACCCTGTCGATAAAGTGGGATTAAGTAATATAGTCGGTGAAATGGTGCTTCGAGGAACAAAAAAGAAGAGTCGGCAAAAATTTCAATCGGAGTTGGAAAGAATGGGGGGGAGTCTCTCTGCGGTTGTCAGTCACGATATGATCCAATTTAGCGGAGGCGTCATCAAAGAAAACTACAAGAAATTTTTGGTCCTGCTTGAAGAAACTCTTCTTCACCCTGCTTTTTCAGAAAAGGATTTTCAGGAGCTTAAAAGGGAAGTTTTAAATGATATTGCCCATGTAAAAAATTCCAATAATCGTTTAGGGGGGCTAGCTGCCCGACGTGAAATTTTTAAGGGGACTTCTCTCGAACGCCCCGTGATTGGTAGCAAATCAACTGTTGAAAAAATAACTTTGGCCGATGTTCAAAGGCGATATAACAATATTTTTGATAGACCTAAAATAGTCTTTGCAGCTGCCGCACCTTTTCCGGAATCTGAAATGAACATGGAGTTTTCTAGAATTTGGCGTCAATTTCCAGATGGAAATAAACCGTTAAAACGGCAAATTAATTTACAGATTCCAGACAAGCCCACTTTGATAGTTATCGATAAGCCGAAGACCTCAACCGGCTCTCTCTTTTTTGCTCAAGCAGGTATCTCAATACAGGATCCCGATCGGTACACATTAAGTACCGGTAATTTTTCGTTCGGGGGCGAGCCGTTGGTTTCTAGGTTATTCCGAATCATACGGGGTGAGCTGGGCTGGACTTATGCTATCGGGAGTTCCTATTCCTCCTTAGGAGGTTTATCTAATCAGAAGGGAATTTTCAGTATTTCGTCTACTCCAAGTGTAGAATTTACTTCGAAAACTATTTTTAAAACACTTGAGATGTGGAAATCTTATCAAGAGGATGGGCTTTCCGGAGATGAATTAGATTTAGCTAAAGACAGTTTGATTAATTCCTACCCCTTTGAGTTTGAAACGGCTGAAAAGAGAGTTGCTAAAAAACTTTCAAGTTTTATTTATGATGTTCCAATCTTAAGTTCAGAGGAATTTAGCCAGAAAATTGGGGACATCAGTAATAAAAAATTGAAAGCAGCGCTAAGAGAAAAACAAAAATCTAATAGCTGGTTAATTGCGCTAGTGGCAGATAAAGAGGTTGTAGCCAAAGATCTCGAAGAGTTCCAGAAAGATATTCCAAAGGAACAGCGTTTGACTATTTCGAAAGTTTACACACCGGAAGAGTTGATTAATTAAATTCTGTCGAGAATCGCGATGGAATTTAATTAACCTAAAGTAGTCAAAATTTCATTTTTTAAACCGGGACCGCAAGTAATAAAGCTGGAATCGTGAATCGTCTCTTTACCGCTAAAGCTGAAATACTCCCCACCCGCTTCTTTAATTAAACAAGCAAGCGGAGCTATATCCCAGAGCGAAACGACGGGATCGATCATGGCGTCGATTCCACCTCGAATCACACAGGCGTGGCCAAAGCAATCGGTATATCCCCTGACAAATTCTGCCTTGTCCATGAATCGATGTAACCCTTTCATTTGGCCTGAGGCTTCAAAGCAATCAATATCGCCAATAGAAATGAATGAAGATTCTAGATTGGTTTTGTTCGAAACATGAACTTGGTGGCCGTTGCAAAAGGTTCCTAATCCTTGAGCCGCTGTGTAGGTTTCTCTTAATGCTGGTAGAACCATAATTCCCATAATTGGAGTGCCGTTTTGAAGAAGACCAATGAGAGTTCCAAAGAGAGGAATGCCTTTGATGAAACTTTTGGTTCCGTCGATAGGATCAACCGTCCAAACCAATTCTTGATCTCTTCCTTCGTCTCCGAATTCCTCACCACAGATTCCAAATCCGGGGAAGGCTAAAGAGAGTTCTGTGCGAATATTTTCCTCGGTTTTTTTATCGGCTACTGTGACTGGCGTCATGTTATCTTTCATTTCGATTAAGATAGCCTGACGAAAATAAGAGAGAGCAATTTCAGAAGCTCTTTCAGCGATTTCAGTAGCACGATTTAGGATAGATTCAAGTTCATTCATGCCTCTTATTCTATCAGCATTTGCATGGGCTTGAAATAATATTGGTCGTAGGTTTTATGATATCCCGACCAACGAGAGTTGTTGTTTTCTGCTTTCATGAAGGTCTGAATGCTATTGATTCGAGAATCCATGTGATCAAGTTGGTGTAACAATTCAGCTTCTATTGTGTGGGGTCGTTTAGGCGACCCATGTTCTAACTTACCGTGGTGCGAAAGAATCAGATGCTTCAGTTGATATTCCAATTCTTTTGGGAACTGAAGAATCTCCTGGATTTTTCTATCGATGAGCACGACTCCAATAGCGATGTGCCCGACAAGTCGACCCTCGTCTGTGTAACCGAATTTACCTTGATAGTTGAGTTCGAAAATTTTTCCAAAATCATGAAAAGCTGCGCCAAATATCATGAGACTTCGATCAATCTCAGGGTAAAGAGGAAGTACCGCTTCAATCAGATCACAGAGCTGAATTGAGTGAGTTAGAAGTCCTCCGATGAAAGCGTGGTGAATCGTTTTAGCAGCAGGACAGACTTTGTACCTGGCAGAAATTTCAGGATCCTTTAGAAGTTTAAGGCCTAATTCTTTGATCCAAGGGTTTGAGAGTGAGTCAAAATACCCAATCAACTTTCCGTAAAGAACTTCCGAGTCCTGGGTTCCTTTTGGTAAATAATCTTCAACTTTGGCCTCTTCGGATGAGAGAGGAATTAAATGGTCTATGACAAGTTGATTCCGATTTTGGAAGACATTAAGTTTGCCCCCCACCGCTACAATAGCCCCTTCGTGGAAGGTGGCACTTAGCTGTTCGGCATTTTCCCAAACTCTTCCTTCCAAATCTCCGGTTGCATCGGAGAGTCGAATAGAAAGGTAAGCCTTTCCGTTTTTTGAATAGAATACCTCTTTAGATTTGACTAAAAATGACGTGCGGACAATTTCTTTTGGTTTCAAGTCCTTGATAAATAAGGACTTTTGTATATACCCAGTTTCTAATTCCATAAAGTTTGTTTCGCTTCAGCTACTGAGAGCCACCGTCTCTCTCAGGTGAACTCTTAACTTGAATTGTTGCGTGATGTCAACTCTTACTAAATAGTTGAAGTCTGTGACTTTTCACTATAAACCTACCGTACTAATTTTTTCTTTTTGAGGAAGAAAGGGTTCTATGAAAAAAACACGAATCGGAATCAACGGATTTGGGCGTATTGGTAGAGTGACCATGCGGCTATTGGCGGAACGACCTGAGTTTGAAGTTGTTGCCATCAACGATTTAACCCCCACCGAACAGAACGCTCATCTACTGAAATATGATTCTGTTCATGGCGTTTTTTCTCATACCGTCTCTTCGACAAAAGATACTTTATCTGTCGACGGAAAAGAAATTCGTGTTTTTAATCGAAAAGATCCCGGAGAAATCCCCTGGAAAGAATTGAGTGTCGATATCGTCATAGAATCGACCGGAATTTTTACCGGATTTGATGGGGCTTCTAAACATTTAACTGCCGGAGCCAAAAAAGTGATCGTGTCTGCTCCTTGCAAAGACGAACAGAAAATTAAAACCTTGGTGTACGGAATCAATCACGAAAGTTACAACCCCAGCACCGACACGATTGTATCTAATGCTTCTTGTACTACTAACTGTTTAGCTCCCGTCGTTAAAGTGCTGCTTGAAAATTTTGGCATTGAGCGTGGATTGATGACTACAGTTCACTCTTATACGAATGATCAAAGAATTTTGGATTTGGGCCACTCGGATTATCGACGTATGAGAGCAGGCGCTCTCAATATGATCCCGACCACTACAGGTGCTGCCAAAGCTGTGGGATTGGTTATTCCGGAGCTAAAAGGAAAACTTACTGGTCTCGCGGTGAGGGTTCCAACTCCTAATGTTTCACTAGTAGATTTTGTGGCTGATGTGAAAAAGCCTACGACCGTAGAACAAGTTAATGCTGCATTTGAAGCCGCCGCTAAGAGTGGCCCCTTGAAGGGAGTTCTCCAAGCGGTTAAAGCTCAACTAGTTTCTTCCGATTTTAACGGGACTTCATGGTCTTCATCCGTCGACATGGAATCTACCATGGTAGTTGACGGAACGATGGTGAAAGTGCTTTCTTGGTACGATAACGAAACAGGTTTCTCAACTCGCATGTTGGATCTGGCTTCGTTTATCGCCCAAAAATCTAGTTTTTAAAAAGTAGTTTCGATGAAAGTCACGTATCCTAAACTTGCCGAACTTGAATTGAGGAATAAACGCGTTTTTGTTCGAGTTGATTTTAACGTGCCTTTGAAACTGGTCGGAGAAACTTATCAAGTTTCTGATGCTCGCCGAATCGAAGAGGCACTGCCAACGATCCGCTATGTCATCGAACAGGGCGGGAAAGTGATTTTAGGATCGCATTTAGGTCGCCCCAAAGGACAATTCAACCTAAAGTACAGTCTTGAGCCGGTGGGGAGTTATTTGAGCAGCGTTTTGGGCAAAGATGTGCTTCTGACCGAAGACTGCGTGGGGGATGCTCCTAGGGGGCTTTCGCACCAAATGCGGGCTGGCGATGTGATGCTTCTTGAAAACTTGCGTTTTCATCCAGGAGAAGAAGAGAACTCATATGAGTTTGCCAATAAATTGGCCGAGCTTTGCGATGTTTATGTGAGTGATGCGTTTGGTACTATGCATAGAGCGCATGCTTCGACGGACGGTTTACCAAGGCTTACGAGGAACCGTGCCATTGGATTATTGGTGGAGAAAGAGTTGAAATATCTGGCTCCCCTTAAGGAAAATCCAAAGCGACCGTTTCTTCTTTTGATGGGGGGCTCTAAAGTCTCCGACAAAATCGGGGTTTTAGAATATTTTTTACCCAAGGTAGATACTCTTGTGGTCGGTGGGGCGATGGCCTATTCGTTTCTCAACGCCAAGGGATTTAAAGTCGGAAAAAGCATCTGTGAAGACAAACAGGTGCAGTTAGCTAAGAAGATCATTCGAAGGGCGGATGCGAGAAATGTTCGTTTAGTGCTTCCTGAAGATCACGTTGTTAGTTTGGCATTTGGCGATACCCAAAATGTTTCTGTAACTCAAGGAATCGACATTTCAGATGATAAAATGGGGTTAGATATTGGGCCTAAAACGATTGCGAAGATTGAAGCCGCTTTAGAAACAGCAGAAACTATTTTCTGGAACGGTCCTATGGGAGTCTTTGAGGAACCCGTATTTGCTAAAGGAACTTTTGAAGTTGCGAAACTTATCGCGAAAACAAAAGCTGTAAAACTTGTGGGTGGGGGAGATTCGGCGGCGGCAATCACTAAAGCCGGACTTGATTCTTTCTTCGATTTTATTAGCACCGGTGGGGGCGCTACTCTTGAGTACTTAGAGGGTAAGAATTTACCCGGACTTAAAGTGTTAGAAATTATTGAACGAACTTAGGGAAACCAAAGAAAACTATGGAATCTAGAATCCCGCTTTTTATTGCTAATTGGAAAATGAATAAACTGGCCAAAGATGTTCAGGCCTTTGTGATACCCTTTAACGAGGCTACTCAAGATGTCAGTGCAAAATCGGAGAGAGTGTTGGCTCCAACATCTGTCTATTTGTCCGCATTGGTGGTAGCGAC
>Ga0194121_10008111_pt1 | contig 13430 bp, 15 predicted proteins | sample TA2MahCa50mmetaG_FD_148609 | JGI IMG/M metagenome (GOLD analysis project Ga0194121, IMG submission 148609) | Freshwater microbial communities from Lake Tanganyika, Tanzania - TA2015020 Mahale Deep Cast 50m | ecosystem: Environmental > Aquatic > Freshwater > Lake | place: Tanzania: Lake... | reverse complement strand
TGTCGGGATCTCGCCGCGAGCGATCGCCAGGAGGCTTCGGATCGCCGACCGCCCGTTCTCGCGGAAGCACTCGTCTGTCCAGCAGAGCGCATGCGGCGTGACGATGACGTTCGGAAGACGCAGCAGGGGGTTGTCCGGCGAAACGGGCTCCGCCTCGAACACATCCAGACCTGCGCCGGCGATCCGGCCGTGGACCAGTGCGTCGTACAGCACCGGTTCGTCGACAATTGGGCCGCGGGCCGTGTTGATGAGGTAGGCCGTACGCCGCATCCGGCCGAGGAGATCTGGGCCGACGAGGTGGCGTGTCTCTTCAGTGAGGGGGCAGTTCACCGAAACGAAGTCGCTCTCTGCGAAGAGCGTCTGGCGATCGACGAGCACGACGCCGAGGGACGCGAGATCCGCGGAAGAGGCATACGGGTCGGCGGCGAGAACGCGCATCTCGAACGGTGCCACGAGGCGCGCGACATCGCGTCCGATGTTGCCCATACCGAGCAATCCGAGTGTTCTGCCCGTGATTCCCCGGCCCATGACTTCACTCGCGCGGCGGAACCCCTCCCCGGCCCGGGTCAGACGGTCCTTCTCCAGGAGCCTTCCCGCAAGCGCGAGGACAAGCGTGAGGACCGCTTGAGCGACCGGTCGGCGCACGCCATCGGGAGTGATCGTCACGAGGACTCCGGCGCGATCCATTGCCGCCATGTCGATGCGGTCGTATCCGACGCCGAACCGCGCAACCGCAACCAGGCGGAGATCGGGCCCGCTGACCGTGGCGGCGGAGAAGCGCGCCCTTAGAGCGAGAATGCCGTCGTACCGCGCGGCCACCGCCGCCGTGATCTCGGTGTCGTTCTCCGGGATGTACTCCCACGCCACGCCGCGTTCGGCCGAACCCTCGAGTAGCGACAGGCCGATGTCCTCGAAGGCCAGCGTTCCGTCAGGCCCGAGGAAATCGTGAGTCAGACCGATGCGGAAGGTGTCGACGTCGCTCATCGCGGTGGCGCATCATAGCCTGCGCCGCCTGAGACGCGCGTACGATGTGAGAGATGTTCGTCAGGACCGGGCTCGGCGATTTCGCGCCGGGCGATCTAGGTCAAGTGCTGATCCACGAGCACCTGGTGGTCGATATCCGCTAGCGGCACGAGGGCTACAGCGACGACGTCGAAACCATCGTTGGAGGGATGGTCGCCCATCTCTCGGACGTCCGCGATCTCGAAGCCCCCACGATCGTCGACCGCACGCCGACCTACCTGGGCCGCTACGAGGCCGCCTATCGTCTCGCCGCCACACGCACCGGCCTGCACGTTGTGATGGCGTGCGGGACCTATCGGGAAGCGTGGTTAACCGAGGAGATCGTCGGATTTGATGAGGCTGCTCTCGCCGACGGGTACTGCCAGGGACTGGACGCGGCGGGCTTCGTCAAACTCGGCTGCGATCCCGATGGGCCCGGCGACGGGGAAACCCGTTGCGTCCGGGCGGCGGGTCGCGCGAGTCGCGTGACCGGTGCCCTTGTCGCCTGCCACGTCGGGCATGCCGGTCCGGCATGGCGGACCGTGGATGCCTTCGAGGCCGGAGGCGGCGATCCGGCGCGCTTCGTCGTCGTTCATCTTCAAAACGAGTCCGATTTTCCGCGCCCACCTCGCCCTTGCCCGCCGCGGTGTGTGGCTCGAATACGACGCGATCGGGGCCGCCCCACCGTATGAGGTCTACGGCGCGATCCTGCTGCGTCTTCGCAACGCGGGCCTCCTGGGACAGATCTTGATCTCTCAAGACGCGTGCGCCTATATCGTGGGGAACGACGGTACAGCGGAGAGGCAGCATCGGTTCGACCGTCTGCATCGTTCGTTCCTGCCCTACCTTCGGTCGATCGGGTTCAGCGAGAGCGACATTCGCGCGCTTCTCATTGACAACCCGGCACGGGCTCTCGCACGCCCGAGCGCTATGTGTCGATAGTCGGCCGCGTGGGTTTCGGCGTCGCCACGAGGATCAGCGCCGCCACGATCATCAGGGACACGCCGACATACCACGCGACCTCATACGCGCCGGTGATGTCCCGAACGTAACCGGCGATGGGTGCCCCCGCCGCGCCCGAGATCAACGTCACCGGCATCACGGCGCCCCGAATGCTGCCCAGGTTCTGCCGCCCAAAGTAGTCGGCCCAGATGAAGGTCTCCAGAAGGATCCACACCCCGATGCCGAAGCCGAAGAAGATCATCGACGCGAAGAGCAGCGCGTTGCCGAAGGTGAGGATCGTCAGGATGGAAGCCGTCGCGAGGAGGAGAAATCCGAATGCTCCCACGAAACGGATGGGGATTCGATGGATCAGCATCCCGGCCGCGAACTGCGTGACGCCGGAAGCCGCGGCATCGAGCCCGGTCGCGAACGAGATCATCATCGGGTCGAGGCCGCGATCCATGAACGCGGCGATCCGATGTAGTGCGATCGACCCGACGCCTAGGCCAATGAGAGAGAACGCGATCACGAGGCGCCAGAACGCGCTGGACGCGAACGCCTCCGCGCGAGTCCACGCTTCCTCATCGCGCGCGATGCCACCCGCTTCCAGGGGAACCCAGCCACCATCTGGCTGAAGTCCGTGGTCTTCAGGGATGCGGCGCACGAAGATGAGGGAGAGGGGCACGATGATCGCGACGGCCAGGCCCGCAAGGAAGGGCCAGGCGGCTCGCCACCCGAACGCCTCGATGAGCCACTGGCTTAGCGGCATGATGGTGATGCCACCGAGGGGCACCCCGAGCGACATCCAGGCGAGTGCACGCCCACGCTGGCGCACGAACCACTTGGTCACAGGAACGGCCGTCACGAGGGAGCCGGGCCCCCCGATGCCGAGAACGCCCATGACGGCGAAGAGAAGGACGATCTGCCAGCCGGCATCGACGAAATAGAGAAGTGCTACTCCCGCACCAGTCAGAACCGCCGCGAGCGCGAGAAGGTAGCGAGCTCCCCAGCGGTCGATCCATGGGCCGACAACGGGCGCCGCCAGCGCCGCCGCGACCTGGCGCGATGACTGGGCCAGGCCGAACGCCGTGCGACCGATCCCCAGTTCATCGCCCATCGGCTTTATGAAGAGGCCGAAGTTCAGGGTTGCCAGACCCATCGAGCAGGCGCCCACCGCGCCCATCGTCGCCGCAATAACCCAGCCGTAGTAGATGCGCGAGGAGAACGGCAACACGGATGCGAACGGGGCGGCTACTCTATCCGACGCGCGGTGATGTCGCCGCTTCGATCGCGCGTGTGGCACCTGGGGCGGTGCTGCACGGTGCGGCGACTAGCCGGTGACCTGCTCCGCCCGCTCGTATCCGCCCAGGATGCCCCACATGTGCGCCTCGCCGCGAGGAAGGACGATGGCGTCGGTCACGCGACGCGCCGCGCGTCGAGCGGTCTCCCACGCCGCGATTCCCATGGCTGTCCCGATGCCCAGTCCAAGGGCGATCACGCCCACGATCATCTCTCTCTTCATACTCTCACTCTACCCGTGCTCGGGCGAGGACAGGAGGATTTCCGCTAACCGGCCACTGTGCCGACCGGTCTTCGTGCCAGTACCTCGACGACGTTCGTGACCAGCCGCAAACCGATCTCCCCATCCAGCGAGAGGATCGACTCGGGATGGAACTGGACCGCGGCGACGGGCAGGTCGCGATGTTCGAGGGCCATCACCACGTCATCGTCGCTCATCGCCGTGATCTCGAGAACCTCGGGGTGCCGATCGACGCGACTGAAGAGGGAGTGGTAACGGCCGGCTGTGAAGGTGGCAGGTAGCCCGGCGAACAGCGCTCCACCCCGGACCCTGATCCCGGAGGGCTTCCCGTGCATGGGGTACTCGAGAACGCCCAGTTCGCCGCCGAAGTACTCGACCATCCCCTGCAGACCCAGGCAGACGCCGAAGATGGGCAGGTCGCGCGCGAGCGCTGCCTTGATCGTGCCGGAGACATCGAAATGTCGGGGGGTGCCAGGCCCAGGGGACAGGACCACCAGGTCGGGCGCGATCCGATCGAACTCGCCGTGATCGAAGCCCGAACGGAGCGTGATGACGTCCGCTCCCGTCTGCCGGAAGTAGTTGGCGAGGGTGTGGACAAACGAGTCCTGGTGATCGACCAACAGGATCCGCTTGCCTTCGCCGGTCCGTCGGAGCGGTGGCGATGCCGCCGTGGCCGCGACTCCCCGCGGGCGCCTGATCGCGTCGAGGAACGCGGCGGCCTTGACCCGCGTCTCACGCTCCTCCTCGTCCGGGTCGGAGTCGTAGAGCAGAGTCGCGCCAGCGCGGACCTGCGCTACCCCGTCTTTGACTCGGATTGTGCGCAGGGTCAGGCCCGTATTCATGTTCCCGTCGAAGCCGATGAGACCTACCGCGCCCCCGTACCACGCTCGCGCGCTCTTCTCGTGATTCTCAATGAACTGCATCGCCCACGCCTTGGGGGCACCGGTGACGGTCACCGCCCACGTATGAGCCAGAAACGCGTCCAGAGCGTCGAACTCCGGGCGCAGATGCCCCTCCACGTGATCGACCGTGTGAATCACGCGCGAATACATCTCGATCTGACGGCGACCCAGCACGCGCACGCTGCCCGGTCGACAGATGCGCGACTTGTCGTTCCGATCGACGTCGGTGCACATCGTGAGCTCCGACTCGTCCTTCGTCGAGTTGAGCAGTTCGAGAATCTGCGCCGCGTCGCTGATCGGATCGTGTCCGCGTGCGATCGTCCCCGAGATCGGGCAGGTCTCCACGCGATCCCCGTCCACCCGCACGTACATCTCGGGCGAAGCGCCGACAAGGTACTCGGCCGCGCCGAGATTGATCAGGAATCCGTACGGCGCGGGATTCCTCTCGCGCAGGCGACGGAACAGTTCCGAGGGCGGAGCATTACATGGCTCCATAAACGTCTGCCCGGGAACTGCTTCGAAGAGATCGCCGCGACGGAAGGCCTCCCTGGCGCGAAGAACGACATCGGCATATTCGCCCGGAGCGTGATCGCATGGTGAGTCCGCCCGGGTCGCGGCGCGGTACGGCGCCGTCGGTGTCGATCGCGGGAGGCCCTCGGTCGATGCGCCGTCGACCTGGAACTCGTAGGTCCTTCGCCATGCTCGCTCGCGGCGGTGGTCGACAACGACAAGCTCGTCCGGCAGGTACAGGACGAGATCGCGCTGATCGTCGGGGCGACTCAGCCGGAGCTCCATCGGCTCGAACTGGAACGCGAGGTCGTACCCGAAGGCTCCGTAGAGACCCAGGTGCGGTTCATCGGGCGCGCGGAACAGATCCACGATGCCGCGAAGAACCGAGAAAGTCGATGGTTGTTTGCTACGCTGCTCCTCGGGAAATCGACCGGAGGGCGAACGAACGGTGCCGCGTAGGAGTCCGCTGGCGGTGTCCAGACTGGTCAGGGCAGTCAGTCGCCTCAGCACTCGCTCCACCGCCGGCAGGAGAATCTCGCCACGGGCGTTGAGTGCGCGGATCTCAAACGCGCGCTCGCGTGCCGTGAACTCCAGAGGCGGGTCGATGAATCCCATGTCCCAGCGCGTGTAGCGGCCCGGATACTCGTAACTGCTCGCGAGCAGGGCGCCACGCCGCTCGTCGAGCGCGTCGACAATCTCCTCGATTGCGCCCGCCGGGGCGATGTCGGCCACTGACCGACGAATCCGCACGCCACCGGCGGTCTGATAGGAGTCGACCTGGTTGTGTCCTCGTTCCATCGCGCGCTCCTCCCTCACTGAACTTCCGTGGGAGGGGGCTCAGGCTCCTCTTGGGCCCGCCACCTCCTCACGAGGCGGCCGGGCATGCGCAGGGCGCTACCGGGTGCCGCCTAACGAGGCGGCCACCACCACTGGGCGAACTGCGAGATCACCATGATGATGGTGTCAGAGAACCGATCGGGCGTCAAGTGCCGATTGGCGCGCACCCCGATGAACTCGATCGCGCGATCCAGGATCGACGTGACCTGCGCTGGGTCGAGCGCACCCGTCTCGCCGGCATAGATCTTCCCGGCACGGCGCGCAGTCGATCGAGACCGGACAGCAAGCCTCGGTAACGCCGCGGCCACTCCCTCCGCTTTCGAGAGGAGGACGCCGCTCTCGGCCAGAGCGATCGCGCGGCAGGCGTTGAGCACCGCATAGAGAGGGCTCGATCTGGCGTTTTCCATCGCCCAGCGCAAATCCGCCGCGACCGCATGGAGGAGATCGCACACGCGCACCGCCGGAAGTAGATCGCGTGGCGCCGACCCGATCAGCGCGAGACCACGTGCTCGGGCCATCGCGACATGGGCGGCCAGATCCGCATCGTGACCGGCGGCGTGGCCGCGGAACGATAACGGGCCGGTCGCGATGCGCTCGGCAGTCGCGGCGCGATGCGCCTCCGAGTAGTGGAAGTCGAACGGGGTCGGGTGCATGAGGACCGCGCCGCGCCGGGAGTCGATCACACTGATCTCGATCGGGTGCGGACGCCCGCCGAGACCGAGCAGTCCGGTGGAGAAGCGATGACGCACGTGCGGCGGAAGCGGCGTTTCCGCTACGAGCAGGATGTCTAGGTCGCTGAGCCCGGCCCGGAAACACCCCATCGCGGCCGACCCGTGCAGGAGTACGCCGCGAAGACGCTGCCCGATGCACCTCGCGCACAGATCGCACACCCCGGTCAGCGCCGCGACCACCTCCTCGGGAAGAGCATCCGCGGTTGCGCCTCCCATCGGGGTGAGCGAAGCCCTTGTATCAACCACTTCAGTACGTTACTGTGGCAAATTGAGGCTATGTCAGAGTCACCCGAATCGATGCCCGAACGGATCGTCCCGGCGACTCGAGCTCTGCTTGGCGAGGGCAACCCTGCGCCATCCATTGCGGCCGTCGCACGGCGGGCGGGCGTGTCGCGCATCACCGTCCATCGGCACTTCGGTTCGCAAGAGGCACTTCTGAACGAGGTGAGTGTCGCACGCGAACGGGCGGGGCACGAGGGATCGGATCATTCACGCCGCCGGTGACGTGATCGCGCGGGTCGGATACCAGTCGGCTACCATCGAGGAGATCGTCCGGGTCGTGGGTATTTCGACGCCGCCGTCTTACGGACACTTCGCCCGGAAGGAGGATGTTCTCCTTGCGATCGTGGAGGTCGTGAGTGACCGAATTCGGGCGATTGGCCAGGACTTGCGCGGCGTCTCCGTGCGTGATCGGTCCAACATAGCGGTACTCCTAGAGCGGATGACGGCCACGCAAGCGTCGTTCTTCTACCTCTTCCCGGCACTGCTTTTCGCCGTCGCCGGGCGCCCGGACTTCGCCGAGCGCGTCTTCGATGAGGTGATTCTGCCCACGTGGGACGCGCTGGGCATTGCGACACGTCCCCCGGGGGCAATCGAGTCGATAGAGGCGACGCGGGCGCGCGCGATGGCTCTCATCGGCATGGCGACCTACTACAGCCTGGCGCGGCAAGTGTTCGCGCGGAGGCCGGAGTTCCTATCGAACGACCGAGCGATCGAGCAATTCGCACGGATCTTTCATGAAGGAGTCTCGCGTGGTGGCGACAGCGGTTGACACTCCACTTGCCAGAGGGCATCGGCACCCTACCCCAGGGCGGCTTTTGCGCCCGATTCTCGCATTGCTGATCTTCGGTGCCGCCGCGGTCTGGTGGTATCAGAGTGGCCGGTCGCCCCACGCCCGGATGCTCGTCGCCTCGGGCACGATCGAGGCGGATGAGTCGGAGATTGCGGCCGAGATGGTCGGTCGCATCAGCGCAGTACTGGCACAGGAGGGCGACGTGATTGCCGCGGGGGCGCCGCTCATTCGTCTGGACGATACCTTGCTGGCGTCACAGGTCGCTCAGGCTGAGTCTGCTGTCGAGTCAGCCCGGGCGAATCACAACCTCGTCGTGCGAGGCGCGCGAGCGGAGGAGATTCGCGCCGCTCGCGCGGCCGTCAATCAGGCGATCGCCAACAGACAGGCTGCCGAACGCGCCATCGGCCACGCGCGCTTGGCCCGTGCCAACCCGCAGGAACTCGCCGCGCGGATCGCCCAGGCCGAGACCGCGGTTGTCGGCGCCCGTGTGCGTGTGGCGCAGGTTGAGGCCGGACCTCGCGCAGGGGATCTCGGCGCGACGCGCGGGGCGCGCGATCAAGCGCGAGCGAATCTCGACCAACTACGCGCCACGCTCGCGGCCCAGGAGACCGTGGCGCGGGCAGCCGTCACCGCTTCGGAGAGTCGGCTGGCGCTCGTGCGGCAGGGACCACGCACCGAGGACATCCGCGCGCTCGAGGTGGGACTCGAGCAGGCCAGGAACACTCGGTGGGCCACGCAGATCGAGCGGGATGCCACGTGCGGCCGCGGTGCGGGTACGGCGTGCGACGCTGCCAACGCGCGCGTCGCGGCGACCGAGAGCGCCGTTTCAGTCGCCGCTGCTACTCTCGAGAAGGCGCGGAATGGTGCGCTGCCAGAGGAGGTCCGGGTGGCGGAGTCTGCCCTGTCCCAGGCCCGGGCGGACCTTCAGGCACGGTTGGAAGTGTCTCAGCCTGCGCTCGCCGCCGCACAGGCCGCGCACGACGCAGCCCATCTGCGCGTCGCCGACCTCGAGTCCGGTGCCACTGAGCAAGAGCGGCAGATCGCGCTCACGGCGCTGGAGGCGGCGGAGCGAAACCTGCGAGACCTGCGCGCGATGCGCGATGACCCGCTGCACGCGAATGCCTTGGTGGATGCCGCGGAGGGGCAGGCGTCGGCCGCGGCCTTCGCGGCCGACGCCGCGCACGCCCGCCTCGATGCCCTGACCGCCGGGCCAACCGAGGAGCAGGTCGCGGTGGCGCGTGCGGCCGTGACTCAGGCCGAGGCCGTGCTGCGAACCGCCAGTGCCCAGAGCGCTCGGGCTCATATTGCGGCGCCCACGGCGGGAACGGTGACGCGACTGGTGGTGCGACCCGGGGAGGTCGTCTCTCCCGGCGTGCCGCTGATCGCCCTGGCCGACCTCGCGAACCTTCGTCTCACCCTGTACGTCCCCGAAGATCAGATCGGCAGAATCACCCTGGGCGGCGACGTCGCGGTCTCCGTCGACTCCTTTCGCGGCGAGGCGTTCGCCGGCGAGGTGACGTACATCTCGCCCCGCGCGGAGTTCACGCCACGCAACGTCCAGACGCGGAGCGATCGCGCGCGCACCGTGTTCGCGGTCCGCGTCCGGCTGCCGAATCCCGACGGGCGACTGAAGCCGGGGATGTATGCCGACGCGACGCTGGCGCCCGCGCTGTGATCGCGCGCGTCTGGGCGCTGGTCGTCAAGGAGTTCATCCAGATCCGGCGCGACCGGAAGACGCTCGCCATCGCGCTGGGCATGCCCATTATGCAGTTGCTGCTGTTCGGCTACGCGGTGAACACAACGGTCGACCACATCGCGACCGTGATTGTCGACGAGTCCGCCGACGTGAGAAGTCGCGACTTCGTGCGCGCGATCGTCGCGACCGGGTACTTCGACGTTGCGACCTTCTTGCCCGCCGCGACCGAAGCGCGCGCGGCGATCGACCGCGGCGACGCTAAGGTCGCATTCATCTTCCCGCCGAACTTCGGCCGACACGTGCTCGCGGGCGATACCGCGACCGTGCAGGTCCTGATCGATGGGTCGGACCCAAATGTTGCCCAGACGGCGCTCTTGACCGCCGAGGCCCTCGCCCGCAGTCGCGGCATCGAATTAATGACCTCGCGATTGCCCGCCGGCGCCGTGTTGCCCATCGAGAGCCGAGCGATCGTCCTGTACAACCCGAGCCTCCAGAGCGTCAATTTCATGATTCCTGGCCTGATCGGTGTCATCTTGCAGACGCAGGCGGTGATGCTGACCGCCTTCGCGATCGTGCGCGAACGGGAGCGGGGGACGCTCGAGCAACTGATCGTGACGCCCATCGGGCATGGCGAACTTCTGGCCGGAAAGCTCATTCCCTACGTCATCATCGCCTTCGCGCAGGTGGGTGCGTCGCTACTCGTGGGCCATTACTGGTTTGGCGTTCCCATCAACGGCTCGGTGCCATTGCTCCTTGCGCTCTCGTTCCTCTTTCTGCTCGGCGCACTTGGGCTGGGCATGCTCATCTCCACGATTTCAACGAATCAGATTCAGGCGATGCAGTTGACCCTCTTCACCTCGCTGCCGTCGATCATCATCTCCGGCTTCATGTTCCCCCGCGAGGCCATGCCGGCGATCATCGCGATGGCCTCGTACCTTCTACCCCTGACGTACTTCCTGCAGATCCTCCGCGGCACAGTGCTCAAAGGGGTCGGGATCGAGTACCTCTGGCCGCAGGTCATTCCGCTCGGCGTGTTCGCGGTGGCGATCTTCCTGCTTAGTACGGCGCGCGTGCGGCGGAGCCTCGTGTGACCGCCGACCGCGCGGTTGTGGCCCGGGAGGTTCGCGCCCGCTATCCGGGGACCCTCGCGCTCGACGGTCTCTCCGTGGACGTGGCTGTGGGCGAAGTGGTGGGCCTGATCGGCCCCGACGGCGCGGGCAAGACGACGTTTCTGCGCATCCTGGCCGGAGCGCGCCAGATCGATGGCGGTACCGTCACGGTCTTCGGGCGCGATCTGGTTCGCGAGTGGCGACTGTTGCGCGAACTCCGTGGCTATGTGGCGCAGGGTTTCGCCCTCTACGGCGATCTGACCGTGGGCGAGAATCTCGCCTTCGTGGCGACCGCGTATGGAGCGCCCGCCGCGCCGGAATCGCCCTGGGGGCGGGCCCTGCTGGATTTCTGCGGACTCACGCCGTTCCGAGATCGGCTCGCCGACCATCTCTCTGGCGGCATGAAGAAGAAGCTCGCCATCGCGTGTGGGGCCATTCATCGACCGCGACTGCTGATCCTCGATGAGCCCACCGCGGGCGTGGATCCGGTGTCGCGTCGCGACATCTGGCGCGCCCTCTATCGCGCCCGCGACGAAGGGATCACGATCGTTGTGGCGAGCGCCTATCTCGACGAGGCGGAGCGATTCGATCGGGTCGCGCTTCTGGCCGCCGGTCGGGCGCTGGCCTTCGGTTCCCCCTCAGCGCTGCGGTCTGCCTACCCCTATCACCTTCGCGAGGTGGTGCTGCGCGATCGGTCCGTGCCATCGCTCCGCGAGGCGCGCGATCAGATCGCGCGTGATCGGGCGATCGCTGGCGTGCAGTTGTTTGGCGATCGACTCCACGTGGCCGGGTATACGCCAGAGTCCGTCAGTGCCGCGCTCGAACGGCTGGGCGAGTCGGTAACCACCGATCGGAGCGAGCCGATCGTCCCCACGATCGAGGATGTGTTCCTCGCCTCGCGAACGCTCTGAGCCATGGGTTCCGCGGTTGAAGCCCTCGAACTGACGCGTCGCTTTGGTGACTTCACGGCTGTCGATGCGATCAGTTTTGCCGTCGCTCGAGGCGAAGTCTTCGGGTTTCTGGGGCCGAATGGCTGCGGCAAGACGACGACCATCCGCATGCTGTGCGGCATCCTCGCTCCCACATCCGGTCGCGCCCGCGTGCTCGGCTACGACACAGTGCGCGATGCGCGAGCGATCCGCCAGAGCGTTGGCTACATGAGCCAGAAGTTCGCGTTGTACGACGATCTGACGGCCCGAGAGAACCTGCGTTTCTATGGTGGCCTTTACGGATTGGCCGCCGCCGACGCGGCACGCCGCGAGGACTCTCTGATCGGTCGATTCGACCTCGGCGACCACACGCAGACGCTGGTAGCCGCCCTGCCGACTGGGGTCCGGCAACGGCTCGCCTTCGCTGTGGCGATCGTGCACCAGCCTCCGCTGATCTGCCTGGACGAGCCCACCTCGGCGGTCGATCCCGCGGCGCGCCGGGCGTTCTGGGATGCGATCTACGACGTGGCGGCGCTCGGGACGACCGTCTTCGTCACCACCCACTACATGGACGAGGCCGAGTATTGCCACCGGCTCGTCCTGATGAACCGAGGGCGGGTGATTGCGTGTGATACTCCCGGTCAGATCCGTGCCTCGCTGGCCGGGCGAACATGGGAACTGATCTGCGCGGTGCCGATTCGGGCTCTGGATCTGCTTCTGATGATGGAGGGAGTGATCGCCGCGACAATCGTCGGTACTGCGGTGCGTCTCATCCTGCCGGAACCCGCCATGGTTCCGAGTCTCCGCGCGCGGCTGGTGGAACAGGGCGTGAGCATCGCGTCGATCGAACCGACCGCGCCAATGCTCGAGGACGCGTTCGTCGCCCTCACGACGGATGGGACCGCCTAGAGGAACGGTTGGTCAGGAAGCGCGTGGTGTCGCGTGCCTGCGAGGCAACTGGTGCTCCAGCATTGTCTGGATGTGGGCGACGGTCTCCGGACCGAACTTATCGCCGATCATTCTCTGGTATCGATCCCCACCGAAGTATGCGTTGAATGCGCGGTCTCGGAAGGAGAGTACCTCGCCCGCGCCAACGTACCGAGTTGGTAGGGGCAGACAGTCGTAGCGGTGTTGCGCGTATCCGCTCCACGATTCCGGGAGTGGCCAGCCATGCTCCAGTGCCTCACAGTAGAGGCGCGATCCCGGGTAGGCCATCGCGTTGTAGAAGTTTGCCTATTCCGTGTTTGTCTCTACCGCCAGGTCGAGCGTCTCCTGCATGCTCGCCGTATCATCCTCGGGGAGACCGAAGATATAGTTGGCAACGACACTGATCCCGGCGGCACGGCCCCGCTTGAGCGTGTCGATCACCTGGGCTTGTTCGAATCGCTTGGAGACGTCGGCCAGAACGCGTGAATTCGCGGATTCGACGCCGAAGGCCAGCCCAGGTGCGGTTCGGAGAAGGTGAGCAGGTTGCACGTCCCGGCACGCCGATACTCGTAGTCGAACCGTGCCGGTCGGCCCGGCGCGGGAGGGATCGGCGTCCGCGTGTGGGCGGATCAGTCGGACCGGACGCTCGTCGAAGCAGACCAGGGGTCGCCGCGCGGCGGGCCGTCAGCCGCGTGAGACGTACCACGACGGGTGGGTAATCAACGTGATGATGGACGCGGCGTATTGATCGATGCGATCGAAGCGGTGGGAAGCCATCGAGGTTTAGGCGGTGGCCCAGGTGCTCGTGGTTGAGGAAGACCCGCTGATGTTGGAAGCCATCGCCTTCGCCATGCGCGAGGACGGTCACGAGGTGACCGTCGCGACTGACGCGGAGAAGGCGCTGCCCCTGTTCGTGCGCGCGCTAAAATTCCGTTGTGGTGCGAATGCTTCAGCGCGTCTTTGGCATCCCGCTCTTCGTGAGCATTCTGATCGGATTCCACGGATGCGCCTGGTCACCAAGGTCAACGATTCAGATTCCGCGCCAGCCGGAGGAGTCACGCGTAGTTGCGCCGGTTGCTGCTCCACCCGCGGAGCCGCCGGTTGCTGCTCCACGCGCGGAGCCGCCGGTTGCTGCTCCACCCGCGGAGCCGCCGGTTGCTGCTCCACGCGCGGAGCCGCCGGTTGCTGCTCCACCCGCGGAGCCGCCGGTTGCTGCTCCACCCGCGGAGCCGC